>Ga0247844_1000548_pt1 | contig 79533 bp, 59 predicted proteins | sample LaCtaG_FD_192421 | JGI IMG/M metagenome (GOLD analysis project Ga0247844, IMG submission 192421) | Freshwater microbial communities from meromictic Lake La Cruz, Castile-La Mancha, Spain - LaCruzMarch201714.5m_1 | ecosystem: Environmental > Aquatic > Freshwater > Lake | place: Spain: Castile-La... | reverse complement strand
CGACCTCGGCCAAAGCGCTAGCGGGTGGACAAGAGAGCGCCACGCCGGACTGAAAAGCTCGTTTCTTTCCTTCTTTCTTTGGAGCAGCAAAGAAAGAAGGCCCCCGCGGCAGCGGAGTGCACATTAGAGTCGTAGAGAGGGAATGAACAGCGCAGGCCAACTTTGAATGATCATCGGCGTAGCCGGAAGACAACGGCACGAAGGCCCAGAAATATATTTGAAGGCTTTCATTTAATCAAACAGTTGTAAGCCTTATTCTAGCAAAATTAAATACCTTCAAATGACTGAAAAACCCCTCTCCCCAGAAGTATCCCGTGACCCCATCCGAGCACCGAAAAAAAAAGGCCGCCCCTCGGGGCAGCCTCTCTAAACCATCGGAATTGAAGCGGATTACTTCTTCAAGTCGAAGCGATCCAAGTGCATCACCTTGCTCCAGGCCGTGGCGAAATCGCGGACCATTTTGGCGGCTCCATCTTGGCAAGCATAGACTTCGGCCAAAGCGCGCAACTCGCTGTTCGAGCCAAAGATGAGATCGACTCGGGTAGCCGTCCATTTTAGGGCTCCGCTCACGCGATCGCGGCCTTCAAAACCATTCTGAGACGGGTCTGCGGCCCTCCAAGTGGTGCCCATATCGAGCAGGTTGACGAAAAAGTCGTTCGACAATACCCCCGGGCGATCGGTAAAAATGCCGTGTTTGGAACCGTCGTAATTGGCACCCAATGCGCGCATGCCGCCGACCAACACCGTCATTTCGGGCGCGGTGAGCGTCAGCAACTGGGCTTTGTCGATCAACAATTCTTCCGAGTTCACTTTCAAACCGCGCTTGAGGAAGTTGCGGAACCCATCGGCCTTGGGCTCGAGCACCGCAAACGATTCAACATCGGTGTGCTCTGGACCCGCATCGGTGCGTCCAGGAACAAAAGCAACCGCAACCGGATGTCCGGCGTCCGAGGCAGCCTTTTCAACCGCTGCGCTGCCCGCCAAGACGATCAAATCAGCCAAAGACACCTTTTTACCCCCTGGTTGGGCCGCGTTGAACTCGGATTGAATGCGGGTCAATACCCCGAGTACTTGGGCCAACCGGGCCGGATGATTGGCTTCCCAGTCCTTTTGGGGTGTCAGCCGGATGCGGGCCCCATTGGCCCCTCCGCGCTTGTCTGAGCCGCGGAAGGTCGAAGCCGAAGCCCAGGCGACGCCGACCCAATCTGCCACGCTTTGTCCGGAGGCCAGAATCGATTTCTTCAACGCATCGATGTCGGCAGCATCGACCAAGGCGTGATCTACGGCCGGAACCGGATCTTGCCAAATCAGCACCTCGCTGGGAACCTCAGGACCCAAATAACGCGCAATCGGGCCCATATCGCGGTGCGTCAATTTGAACCACGCCCGTGCAAAGGCATCGGCAAAGTGCTCGGGGTTTTCGAAAAAGCGCCGTGCAATGGGCTCATAAATCGGGTCAAACCGAAGCGAAAGATCGGTCGTGAGCATGGTGGGGGCATGCCGTTGGTTGGGATCGTGGGCATCGGGTACTGTACCGGCCCCTGCACCGCCCTTGGGCTTCCACTGATGCGCTCCGGCCGGGCTTTTGGTCAATTCCCATTCAAAGCCAAAGAGATTTTCAAAGTAGTTGTTCGACCAACGGGTCGGACTCATGGTCCAGGCGCCTTCGAGACCGCTCGAAATGGTGTGCACCCCGTGTCCGTTGCCCAAACTATTTTTCCAACCCATGCTCATTTCTTCGATGCCGGCTGCGGCGGGTTCGCGGCCCACATATTGCCCCGGATCGGCGGCTCCGTGGTTCTTGCCAAAGGTGTGTCCACCGGCAATCAGGGCCACGGTTTCCTCGTCGTTCATCGCCATGCGCCCAAACGTCTCGCGGATATCGCGGGCGGCGGCCAGCGGATCGGGCACTCCGTTGGGGCCTTCGGGATTCACATAAATGAGGCCCATTTGCACCGCGGCGAGCGGATTTTCGAGTTCGCGATCGCCCGTATAGCGCTGATCGGCCAACCATTCGGCCTCAGAACCCCAATACACATCCTCTTCGGGCTCCCATACGTCTTCCCGACCCCCGGCAAATCCAAAGGTTTTGAAGCCCATCGATTCGAGCGCGCAGTTGCCCGCGAGGATCATCAAATCGGCCCAAGAAATTTTGTTTCCGTATTTCTGTTTGATGGGCCACAACAGCAGGCGGGCTTTGTCGAGATTGACATTGTCGGGCCAACTGTTCAAAGGGGCGAAGCGCTGAGTGCCCTTGCCGCCCCCTCCGCGTCCATCGGAAATGCGGTAGGTCCCGGCACTGTGCCAGGCCATGCGGATAAAAAACGGACCGTAGTGACCGTAATCGGCGGGCCACCACGACTGAGAGTCGGTCATCAGGGCGAACAGATCTTTCTTGAGGGTCGCCAAATCGAGCGACTTGAACGCTTGGGCATAATCAAAACCGGGCTCCATCGGATTCGACAGGGCCGAGTTTTGACGAAGGATGTTCAACTTCAATTGATTGGGCCACCAATCTCGGTTCGAAGTGCCGCCTCCGGCGACGGTTTTGAGCTCTCCTCCGTTAAAGGGGCACTGGGGAGCGCTGGATTGTGTTTCCATGGTGGAATTCGTTTTTGGGTTCTATGCGGAGGTGAAAGTACGCTGGTTCAAGGGCGGCTTCTATTGACTTTGCTCATGTTTTGATAGAGGTTAACTATGATGTCGGAAAGGTTGCGATCACGGGATCCAACAAAAAAAAAGGGGTCACGGAATATTTCTGGGGAGAGAAGTTTCTTCAATCAATTCAAGGTTCTGCATTTTGGCAGAAGAAGGTTTACGATTGTTTTATTAAGCGAGGGTCTTCCAAAGTGTTTCTGGGTCTTCGGGTAAATGTCTTCCGGCTACGCCGATGAGCATTCAAAGTTGGCCTGCGCTGTTCATTCCCTCTCTACGATTTTGATGTGCACTCCGCTCCCGCGGGGGGCTTCTTTCTTTGCTGCTCCAAAGAAAGAAGGAAAGAAACGAGCTTTTTTTAAGCGGAACTTATTGGTTGACGGCCTTTGGCCGACTGCTCCTCATTCACGGTCGCAACATCTATTATATCCACTGCACAAGAACTGAGAAGAATCACGGTTCTATTATGGCTGGGCGGCAAGGTGCGACTCGGCGTCGCTGGGACCCCAAGTCGAGAGGCCTTAGACACTTTAATAGTCCGGCATCTCGTTGCACTCTGGTGTACTGAACTGATTCTGAATCTATTCCTTCCTATCGCACCATTAATCCAATATGAGTCAACCTTTGAGAAGTGCTCGCTGGACGGAAGTCCCTACAGAACTATTGCGCATTTTTCGTTCAGTCCACAGAAATTCATGGTGTCACAAAAAAACCCACCTCGGTAGACCGAGATGGGTTTGAAAGAACGGGCGTAGCTGAAACGCGTACGAGAACTATTCGCTCACCTTCACAACGCGTTCGGTGCGCATTCCGCCGGCCTCTTCGATGCTGACTAGATAGACGCCATTCGGCAAAAAGCCCAAATCGAATGCGGTGTTCGGGCTGTGGGCGACTTGCACGATCAAATGGCGACCGTACACATCGGTCCATACCAAGCGGGCGCCGATTTCGGAACGAACCGCTATGGCCCCCGCCGTGGGATTCGGATAAATCGAGGGTTCTTGTTCGGGATAGAGATCCGAATTCCCCTCGTGCTTGTTGCCCGAGCCATTATAGCCCCGCATTCCGATACAGGTAAACTCCGAATTCACATTCGAAGACCCGTTGTTGTAGCGCGCAAAAGCCACGAACTCATAGTTGCCCGCGGGCAGCCCCGAACCCGTAAAATTGACCTCGGCAAAGGTGTTCGAACTCAGAGGGGTATTGGTCCAGGTCGACGTCCCCCGCAGCCGATAAGCCATGCGGTAGCCAATTAGCGTATGGCCTGGGAGCAAGATCGACGCCGACCACGTACCCCGGAAGGTAACCGGTGTGGGCCGAGTCACGACAAAATTCGAAGGAACCCCTGTCAGATTCAAAGCAGGAGCCCACAGCGAATCGGTATAGGCACAGCCCGCGGCATCGGTCACGGTCACCCCTGCCCAAATCCCTTGAGGCACCAAGGTGCGCTTGGTGGTATCTCCATTGCTCCAAACGATGTGTGGAACCCCAAAGCCCCCGGAATAGCCCACGCGGAGCAAAACCGAATCGCCCGCGCAAAAGGCGGGTTGTTGGACCACGACATTCATATTGAACGGCTTACAATCGACCTCGAACGAAGAAACCGGTCCGAAGACCCAAGCGACGCCATTGTAGACCGCCAACCGAATTTCAACCGTCTTGCCATAGGATGGGCTGATGTTGAACAATTGCGAACCCGAGTTGGCATCGAGGATATTTTTGCTTCGCCACGCCCCTTCGTCGGTGGCCTTAAATTCCACCCGAGCCGTCGGCATCGCGATGGGTGCGAACCAAGCGCGAAAGCTCCCTTGATTGAAGTTGACCGGAGAGACCGAATCCACCCCCGGCACAGTGATATTGGGCGGAAACAACACGGTGTTAAAAGGCGTTCCGTCGATCCGGGTTCCTGGAGAGAACGACAAAGGGGTGTTGTCGGAATGCTGTTCAAATGCCCCCGTGATATCAGGATTGCGGGTGTAGCTTTCGTTTGGGTTGTCTGAAAGCGCATCGGAATTGAACGTAAGCCGGGTGACCCCATTCGCATCGCGAATCGCAATGGTCTCTCCGTTGTTGTTGAGATTGAGTCCATTGGAACTTGAAGAAGCCGTTTGTACAATGGCCCCTCCAAAACTCCCGGTGGGCGTTCCTCCCCCAAACACCACCAAGGCTCCTCCGGGCGGAATCAGCGTGCCCAAGGGCACTACATGCTTGAGTTGACCGCTCAGCGTATCGTCCCAAATCTGCAATCCCCCAGCGTCGAAGTTGACCGTGTCGAGGTTCAGCAGCTCGATAAACGAATCGGCTTCTTGATCGTAGACCCCGTCGCCATTGGCATCGCCCAACAAACCCGAATTAGACGGATCGTACAGGACCTCGTTCACGAGGAGCGGAAACGACACCGTCGGGGCCGGGGTCACATTCCAAAAGCCCAGCGAATCGAATACCACATCTCGAGCCATTCGCTTAATCCGGCCAGCTACGTGCGTATCCAAACCGGGGTTGTACGTCACCAAGGCCGGGTTTTTTTGAAACAATACGGCATAAAAACTACAGGCCGCAGCATAGCTCCCCGCCAACGTGGGATGGGATTCGTCCGGGTCGTAGAGGTCGATGCCGGGATGCTGGGTGCGCAAGGCGTTCCACAAAGCACCGACCGGAGAAATCGAAGCCCCTATGCTGTCGGCAATGGTGCGGTAGCGCAAATGCAACAGGCTGTCCATCCCGGCATAGGTGCATACGGGGGGCCAGGTCGCGCAATTCTCCGAATCCCCATTTTCGCGCCCCCAGGTCATATACATCACCGTTTGACCAGAAGCATTGTGGTGGTGAAAGGTGCTGTCCAAAAAGACCGTGGCCGGATAGAATTGGCTTTGGACCTGGGCCAAGGGCAACGAAGGCCGTTGGCTTTGTTCCTGGAGTACCATATAATCCCATTGGCCGCTGGTAATGGCATTCATCGTGGCCGGAAGCACCGAATGCGCCGAGAGCGAATAGCCCCCAATGGCGCTTTGGGCGTAAATCAGGTTATCTCCACTGGCGCTCGCCATCGACGAGACCATGCCGGGAAGATTGAAGTAATAGGTATAGCTGTTTCCAACAAACAGCACTTTGCGGGTCGTTTGCGCCGGGAGTGTCAGGGACAACCCCATAAAAAACAGCCACCCCGAAAGGAGGTGGCTGTTCCAACGCGAGGTGTTGTGGTTCAAGCGATTAGTTCTTGAGCACGCGCACTGTGCGGGCTTCGTTTTGGGTCGTGGCGCGAATCACGTACAGACCATTGGCCAGCTCAGAAAGTTGGAGTTCGGCTTCAACACCGCTGTACACACCGCTCTGTACCACACGGCCGTTGAGGTCGAGGACTTCCACCAAGGTCTCTTCGCCGTTCAGGGCTACAAATACGTCGCCGCTGGTGGGGTTCGGATACACGCTCAGGCTGTTGGCAAGGTCGTTGGCCGCAATACCTTCCTCGCCTTTGCACGGTCCAGTGCCATTGTTGTGACCACGGCTGATCGTACACGCAGGTGCCGAAGTGAGCGCCGGCTGACCCGTGTATTGATAGCGCACGGTAACCGTGAACTCGTAATTGCCATTGCACTGAGTGCTCAGATCAAAAACGTGGCTGGTACCCCCGACGAGCGGACTGTTGGTAAACGGAGCGCCGCTGTTCTGCACACGGTAGCCTGCGCGGTAGCCAATAATTGTGGCACCGGGGATGGCTTTGGGGTTCCAGTTGACGGTGAACAGGGCACCGGCCTTCACCACACTCACCAAAGTGGTCGATTCAAACGAACCCGCTGGAGCGCTGGTTGAAATACTCGCGGTGTCCGAGCAACCGTAGGCATCGCTCACAATACAATTGTAGGTGCCAGGGGCCACGGTAATGGAGCGAGTGGTCGCGGCATTGCTCCACAAAAAGGTCGGCGTACCTACGCCACCCGCCCAGTTGACGCGATAGGTCGCGGTAGACGTGGCACAGAACGGTGCCTTGAACAATACAATGCCTGCATTGATCGGGTAACAGTCGACCGTGAAATTCTCGACACACGAATACTGCAACACGCCATTGACCAAGGCGCCGACGCGCACTTCGTAGACTCCGGGACCCGGAAAGTTCACGTTGGTTTGGGTATAGGTAGTGGTGCGCATCGTATAACTGGGATCCGAGGGTTTCTTAAACTCGAAAGAGTATTGGGTTGCGGTCGTATCGGCCGTCCAGGTGGCCGTGTAGGTGTATTTGTTGCTCACGATCAACTGCGGATCGAGGTAGGCGCAGGGTGGAGCGCAACTGGCCGAATTGAACGGAGTTCCGTCGATTTGGGTGCCGGGAGAATAGCGCAAAGGCGTATTGTCGTTGTGCTGTTCAAATGCGCCCGTAATGTCCGGATTGCGCGTATAGCTCTCGTCGGGGTTGTTCGACAAAGCGTCTGAATCAAAGCTCAATACCGGTTCGCCGAGCGAATTGCGGATAATAATGACCTCGCCCGAATTGTTCAGGCTCAATCCCACTACGCCCGTATCAGCCACGAGGACAATCGCATTGCCAAACGAACCCGTAGGGGTCCCGCCTCCAAACACGACCAAGGCTCCTCCAGCGGGTACCAAGGTGCCCGAAGGAATGGTGTAGACCAACGTACCGGCCGTGGTGTCGTCCCAAATTTGGTAACCACCCATATCGTAACACACCGTATCGGTGTTGATGAATTCGATAAAGGAGTCCTCTTCTTGGTTATAGACCCCATCTCCATTGGCATCGCCGAGCAGGCCTGAATTCGAGGGATCGTACAGCACCTCGTTGATCAGCATGGGTGTGTATCCCAAAGCTGGAGGAGGCGAAACAAAAGTGGTATCGAAGGGAATTCCGTTGACCCGGGTGCCGGGTGAAAAGCGAAACGCGGTGTTGGCCGTATGCTGCTCAAACACTCCGGTGATGTCGGGATTCCGCGTATAGGCCTCGTTCGGGTTGTCGGAGAGCGCATCGCTGTCGAAACCAGCTACAAAGACCCCCATCGGGTCGAGCAAGGCAATTTTCTCAGCCGAGTTATTCAAACTCAGTCCATTGGCACTGGCGTTGGCCGAAAGCACCACCGCGCCTCCAAACGATCCCACGGGAATGCCCCCGCCGAATACGACCACGGCTCCACCGGGGGGAACCAGCGTACCCGAGGGAACGGTATAGCGCAGCAAACCGGTCAGGGTGTCGTCCCAAATTTGGTAGCCGCTCATGTCGAAATCAAAGGCGCCCGTATTGACAAATTCGATAAACTCGTCCTGGGTTTGGTTGTAGACTCCATCTCCATTGGCATCTCCGTCGAGGGCCGTGTTCGAGGGGTCGTAGAGCACCTCGTTGATGATGATCTGGGCCTGCCCGACCTGGAAGGTCAAGAGCAAGGCGAACAAAAAGTACATTCTTTTCATGGAACCGTAGTTTGGTGTAGGGTATCGAAGGAACAGGAATTGAAAACAGGGGGTGCAGGCCAATACGGTAAGAATAGGCAGTCCAATACGGCAAGGCTTCGATTCCATGACCAATTCGGATTAGCTTCGTCTGCAGCCCCTTCGGTGGCGGCCCATGGCAACCATGCTGAGCAAACCCATCCAAAGCGAATTTGAAGCGCGTCTGCTCCGAGATCCCTCGGAAAAGCGGTATATCGTTTTGTATGAAGTGATTCGCCAAGGGATTGCTGCACTGGACTTTCCCGCAGGAGAACGCCTCCCCCCGACCCGACAACTTTCGCTTTTTCTGGGGGTATCGCGCAGTACGGTGGTCAAAGCCTACGAATTGCTCTTGGCCGAAGGCTATCTGGAGGCCAAAGTGGGTGCCGGACACCGCATTTTGCCCGGATTGAGCCGCAAACCGAGTGGATTGCCGCTGCCTCAGCACACGACGCACCTGCCTGCGCTTTCTTCGACGGGACAGGCCTTTTTGTCCAATGTGCACTTGATGAATACGGCCGAAGAAAAGTCCATTGCCTTTCGCCCCGGATTGCCCCCGCTGGATATTTTCCCGGTCAATCAGTGGAAGAGCTTGAGCAATGTCTACTGGCGGCAGATTCGGTCTTCGGAGCTGAATTATTCTCCTTCGGCAGGGCTGCAGTTGTTGCGGCAACACATTGCTTCCTATCTCGCGTTGAGCCGGGGGGTGCGCTGCGAGCCCGAACAGGTGTTTATCGTTTCCGGATCGCTCCAATCGCTGTTTTTGATCGGAAGCAGTTTGATCGAACCCGGAGATGGAGTCGTGGTCGAAAACCCTACGTTTCCGAATGTGCACAGCATTTTTCGGAGTCTGCGCGCCCAGCTCTATGGCATCCCCACCGATGCCGATGGACTAATCCCCGAAGCCTTGCCTGAAGGGGCTTCGGTCAAACTAATCCACCTGACCCCCTCCTGTCACTACCCTTTGGGGGCAACGCTTTCGCTCGAGCGCCGACTTCAAATCCTCGATTGGGCCGCTCGACACAAAGCCATTGTGATCGAAAACGACTACGAGCACGAAATCAACAAAGGCCGAGGGGTCATTCCGCCCCTGTTTGGTCTCGATACCGAACAGCGGACCTTGTTTCTCGGGACGTTCAACCGACTCCTTCACCCGGCCATCCGCATTGGCTATATGATCGCCCCGCCCTATTTGGTCAAGCCATTGGATGCGTTTATGAAACACTCGCATCGATTTGTGCCCCCTTCGCTCCAACTGGTCTTCAACCAATTTCTCGAGAAAAAATACCTCTATAGCCACGTCAAAACCGTGCGAGAAGTGGTCCGGGAACGTCAAGCCTTGTTTCAACAGGAGTTCGAAAAGCACTTTGCCGGGCGCATGCAATTGCAGACCATTCCGCACAGCCTGCACGCGCTGGCGTTTCCGCATCCCGATCACGAAGACGAAAAACTGGTGGACCTCTTGCACAAAGGCCATATTTCGACCCATGCGCTGAGCAAATGTTATGTGGAAGGGCCCAAGCGTACCGGGCTGATTTTGGGCTACTCCAGCGTCCCCAAACCCGTTATTCGAACCAAGGTCGCTCAGATGAGCGAACTCTTGCATACCCACTTAAAAAGCCTGTGAAAAGTCCCCTCCTCCTAGCGCTCTGCGGCATCCTGATCGGGGGATGCTACAAAACCGAAAGCCCCACCGACCCCAAGCCGGGGGCGCTTCAAACCTATGGAACAGGAGATTACACCTTTGTGTGGTCTCCGGCCCAATCGGACCGGCCCGTGGCGGTTTTTTACCACATCCCGGCCAAAGCGACCACTTTGAGCCCCGTGCTCCTCGTGTTCCACGGGGCGGGGCGAGATGCTCTACCGAGTCGGGATGCCTTGATCGCCGAGTCCGAAGACAAGGGATTTATTTTGCTCGCGCCCGAGTTTTCGAACGCGGTGTTCCCGGGTTCGAACGAGTACAATCTGGGCGGGGTTTTTTCGGATGGTGAGTCCCCGAGCAGTGCGAGTCGGCGCCCGGAAGAGCGCTGGACCTTTTCGCTCATCGAACCGCTCTTTGCCGATGCCCAAAACCGGTTTCGGTTCGAAGCTTCGAAATTTGATGCTTTTGGCCATTCCGCGGGCTCCCAGTTTCTGCATCGACTGCTCTTGTTCAAACCCGATTTGCCCATCGATCGGGCCGTTTGCAATGCCGCCGGATGGTATACCGTTCCCGATGCCGGAATCGAATATCCCTACGGTATGGGTACAACGGGAATCTCGTCCGCCTCCTTTCAAGGCATTTTCTCGGAATCGGTGCGCGTGTCGGTCGGCGCGCTCGACACCGATCCCAATTCGTTTGATTTGCGGCATACCCCAGAAGCCGATGCCCAAGGCAACCACAGGGTAGAACGCGCTCAATATTTCTTCCAAACAAGCGGGCAATTGGCCCAGCAAGCGGGAGCATCGTACCAATGGCGACTTTCGGTTTGGCCCGGAGTGGGCCACGACTTTGAGGCTTCGGCCGATTTTGCACTTAATCTCCTCTACCCATGAATCGACGCTTTTGGCTTCAACAGATCAGTCTCTGGGCTGGGCCTGCCTTGTTTTTCTTCCTGCTATATGGAGGGGTAAACTGGATTCCCTCCCTTGAATCAAGAGCCCTTTTGGGTATAACGCTTTGGATGTCGGTATGGTGGATTTTCGAATCGGTACCCATGGCGGCAACTTCGTTGCTCCCTTTGATTCTGATGCCTCTTTCCGGGGTTCTGTCATTAGGACAAGTAAGTGCTTCTTACGGAAATCCGTTCATCTACCTTTTTTTATCCGGCTTTCTGTTGGCTTTGGCCATTGAAAAAAGCCGATTACATTGGCGCATCTCTTTGAATCTCATCTTGTTGATGGGAGAACATCCCAGGAGCATGCTGTGGGGCTTTATGTTGGCCACCGGATTCATCAGCATGTGGATTTCGAACACCGCCACGGCCATCATGATGTTGCCCATGGCCTTGGCGGTTACCCAAAAAGTGGATCAATGGGAAGGATTCAGCCCGGAATTCAAGAGCAATTTTGGCCGGTCGCTCATGTTGAGCATTGCATATGCCTCTTCTATTGGGGGCATGGCAACCTTGATTGGATCCCCTCCCAATTTGATTTACGCCAGCATGGTCGAAAGGACCTTCGGAGAAACGGTGAGCTTTATGCAATGGATGCAAGCAGGGTTTCCCATCGCGATCCTTTTGCTTATCGCAGCCGGTTTGTACTTGGGAAAAGGACTTCACCGAAGCAGTGGTCGAATGGATCGGGCCCAATTGTTGGCGCAAAAGGAGGAACTCGGTCCAATGTCGGCGACTGAAAAGAAAGTTCTCTTCGTTTTTTGCGCTACGGCGGCGGCCTGGATGTTGCGCTCATGGCTCATCACTCCGTTTTTTCCCGCAGTCGACGACACCATTATTGGATTGGTAGGGGCTTTGGTGTTGTTTGTTTGGCCCTCGAGGGAAAACACCCGTTTGCTGGACTGGAAAGATGCAGAGGGATTGCCATGGGGAATTTTGCTGTTGTTTGGTGGCGGTATTGCACTGGCCACGGGTTTTGAAGAAACGGGTACGGCGGAATTGTTGTCGGCGCACTTGGCTACGGCCGAACCCAATCAATCGATTTGGCCTTATGCGGCTATCGTTGGAAGCATCAACTTCCTGACCGAGATCACGTCCAATTTGGCGACAACGGCCGTGGCTTTGCCCGTTTTAGCGCCCTTTGCCGAAACGCTCGGGGTGCATCCCTACTTACTCATGATGGGGGCCACGCTTGCAGCCTCGTGCGGCTTTATGTTGCCCGTGGGCACCCCCCCGAACGCGATTGTCTTTGCCTCGGGCAAAATCCGCATTCAGGACATGGTGCGGATCGGAATCATCATGAACTTAACCTCCATCGTGGTAATAACGGGCTACACCTACTACGTACTTCCTTGGATTTGGGGATTGTAATTCGGTTTAAAACCGCAATTGGCAGAACAGATTGCCCACCGTCTGCTGTACCCCGTCGATTTCTTGCGTCCCCCCGGCCAAGTGCACCTTGATTTGCTGACCCGAAAAGTAGCGGGTCAATCCGAATTGCAGGCTGTTGACGGGCACTTGTTGTGATCCGACGCGATCAAATTCGGGTTGCACATCGCTGAGGCGCACATCGACCCCCCAGGCACCGCGATGGGTATACGAAGCATGCGCATTCCACGCCCGGCCCAAGGTGTAGTAGTCGCTGATTTCTTCGGGCTGCAGGCCATTTTCCCCAAAAGGATCGGTATACAAGCCTTCGAGCCCGGCCGCGGTGGCGATGCCGTATTCGCCCATCAACGCAAAGCCCTTGTACTTCATCAGCACATCGGCATACACCTTGCGGTAGTTGGCGTATTCCAATTGCCCATTGAATCCGTACAATTCCACGCCTCCGTGGCCTTCGCCCACCCGATCGCTGGCGCCATTGTTGAGGCTTCCCGCAAAACCCAAGAGGAGTTTAAAGCGCTCTTCTCCCACCAAATCGGCCATTTGACGCTCGTTTCCGGGCGCGAACAACCCCATCGGAAGCACATCCAAGCGACCCGCATACTTCAATCCGCCCAAATCGACATCGCGAGAGTCGGTTCCAAACGAATTGCGCCCATCGCCCGAACTCAACATGGCGTGCACGGTCCAATGCACCCCGGCAATCGGATGCCCATAGGACACGGCCAATCCAAATTCGCGCCCGCTCCGGCTCAATTGTTCGCTGAGCGCACTGCGGTCGATAAAACTTAAATAGTCTTCCATCCACAGCATTTCGCGGTTGTTGCCCACCGAAAGCATCTGTCCGGCCTTGAACTCGAGCCCCTCGATCGGCTTATAGGCGACCCAAGCATCGAGCAAGATTTCGGGCTCGTTGAGATTGGCCTGAACCAAAAAGGAAAGTTTTTGCGGCCCCGCCTGACCCTGCAATCGCAAATAGGTCCGTCGGTTGGCAAAAAAATACTGCGGATCCTGCCCATCGATGCCCAAATAGGCGATCTCGGGCTGGAGCATTCCGCCAAAATCGAAGCGGTAGTCTCCGTTGTTCAGTGCAAAGCGAAAACCTTCGCCCGGTACGTAGGCCAGATTGTTCTGGGCTTGAACCGAAAGTGAAACCAACAAGGCAGAAGCGACGCCCAGCGCATTTTGGGCAAAACAGCGGTTCGGATACAATTTCATGGCGTGATGCGATAAATGGGTAAAGCTTGATTGAGCACGGCCGGGATCAGCCCCATGCGAACAAAGCTGTTCGGGGCTTCGGGTTCGAGCAATTCCGCCAAAAGCGGGGCATTGCGCTGGTCCATCGACAAAATGAGATCGGGATTCGGGTCCGTCGAAGGTGCGCCCAGTTCGAGCTGCACGGTCTCCAAACGGGTTTCGAGTTCGATGGGCCGAACCCCTTCCCAATCGAAGGCATCGGGAACGGTCGAAACAACGATGTAGGTTTCCACTTTAAAAGTCTGATTTTGTTTGACTTCTACCCACGATATCCCCAAGGCTTTGAGCTTGTCTTTCCACGCGGGCAAGGCATGCCGGAGCACATACGACTGGGGCCGATCGCGCACCAAACGGGGTTCGGAAAGACTGGCGTCGCGAACGGGCAACAGCACGCTGACCGTATCGTCTTTGGCCAGATCGAGCATCGTAATCCGCGTTTCGCGTTCGGGGCGATGGCTGTGGACCACCACCGAGGGCGAAGCCTGTCGAGACCGGCCCAACACGGCGCGCAATGCTTCGGGTCGACGCGCCGCCTCGCCAATAAAGCTCAAGGCCACCGACGAGGACGAAAGCACCCGGCGTTTAAACGCGGTTTTGCCCAACCCCACCCCCCGCACTTCGACGAGGGTGCTGACGCAGTTGGTCAGCGAATGGTGAGAAGCGCTCGATCGCGCCTGAATGGATCCTTGGTTGATGACCAACCGCCCTTTGACTTCCTCTGAGGTAAAATAGGCCCGGTTCGACAGCCCCAAACTGTCCATGGCGCGTTGGGCCTTTGCCACATATTGATTCCGCGTATAGGTGCGCAGTTCTTCGGGAACATTCAGGTTGCCCGTATAGAGAAAAAGCACATCGTGGTATCCGGCCAAACCCTGGGTGCCCATGCGCAAATAGTCCTTTCGAAAGGGTCGGTATTCGTGCATATCGAGGGCCACCTCGGGCTGGAAGGCATTGTAGGCCGTTTTCCACAGCACAGATTCGGGCGCCAGAAGTTTGGTTTGATCGCGATTCAAATCGAGGCCGTTCGAGGCCAACCGGCTCAAGGCATTGCATCCGTCGGGATTGGCCATGGGGAGCAAGGCGATGCGCACCTTGGAAAGCCAAGCGCGGTAGGCAGGTTCCTGCAACCGGTTCATTAGGTGCATCACCCCTTCCCAGCCACCCGGTTCGTCTCCGTGCAATCCGCTCATGATCCAAATCCGCACGGCCTCAGGGTCTTCGCTCCCCAAATAGGCGATGGGAATGTTCTGTCCTTTTTGACTTTGCCCGAGGTGGTCGATTCGATATGCCACCCCCGAAGGCGGCTGATAGGCCTTGAGGAACGCCTCTACATCGCTCAGCGTACTAAAGCCCTCTCGACCGTCGAAAGCCGGGGTGCGTAGGTCGATGGTGGGCTCGGGATAAAAATTTCGGGTTACGGTATCGGACTGAGGAATCATCAACCCGCCGCAGGCCGTGACCACACTGAGCAAAAAGAGGGGCGCGAAGGGTTTCAAAATACGTAGGTGATAAGCAGGGCTGCCAAGCCTTGATCGCCTGTAAACGCATTGCCGTACAGGTCGCGGGCGCCGGGTTGCGTGGCGATCCAGGTGTAGTCGGCCTGGATGCGGAAACTGTAGTTGCGGTCAAAAAACTTGCCCACACCCAGCGTATAGTACTGAGGCCGGTCGTAGAACAGCGTATTGTTCAAGAAGGAAAACTCGTCGGCATTGAGCTGGGTATAGCGGCCGTCGACGCTCCAGCCCGAAGGGAAGATATAGCCCGCCTGGACATTGAACCCGCTGCCCAAAATCATGCGGTTCTTTAAGTAGTTCTCGACGTCTTGCACTCCGTTGATGTCGAAATCGCTGGTCACGGAACCATCGGTGCGCACGCGCTGGGTGAGGTCTTTGGGCACGCTGGCTGTCGACATGACCCATTCGGCCGATACCGACACCCCTTGGTATTTGAACAGCGCATCAAAACCGTATTTGACGTAGTCGGGCAAGGCGGGGTCGCCCAATTCGTCGAGGTAGAGAATGTCGCCCCCCGCATCGCCATTGCGGCTGGTGACCCCATCGTTGTAGCTGTAATAGCCCCCTACGACCAGTTTTGGAGTGCGTTCTCGGGCCAAGTCGACCTGCCGAAACTGACCGAAGGCATTAAATAATCCAAAGGGAAGATAATCGAGACGCCCCCCGTACTTAAGCCCCCCGAAATTCTGAAGGCTCAACCCATCTCCGTGGGTCAAGGCCAACGACGGGCGCAGATAATGTTGGTCGTTGAGCCGGATCGTCCCATCGACAAACAGACCAAACTCCCGCACGGTGGCAAAGGCCGAAACCAATCGACTGCGCTCGGTAAACTGCAGGGTTTGGGAACCCATGCGCAGCGATCGGCTATCGGTCGGAGTGGTGCGTTGGCCAAAGGTGATCGACCAGCGCTTCGAAACATTGTAGGCCAGCCAGGCATCGAGCAAATAGCCGCTGCTTTGATCGGCCACTTCGGTGCTGCGGCTCAGGTCGGCATTGAGACGGTATTCGAATTTGCCCGAAGCCAGTTCGCCCGAGAGCCGAAGGCGCAACCGCCGCATGCGGAAACGGGTGGGGGTGTAGAACGCGGAGTCGGTATCGTAGACGTTCATCTGAACCCCGGTTTGCAGGTACCCGCCCAAATTGGCCTTGTATCCGTTCCCGCCAATCGTGATGCCCTCTCCGGGTTCGTAGTCGTACAGCCCATTTTGGGCGCGTAGAAGATGGGGTAGCACCGCCATCATCAACAGCAATAATCGCAATGGTCCCGCTTTCATGCGCGTGGAGAATGGGGTTGAGGAAGTTCGGCTTCGGCATACATCGACATCCCCTTGCAATATACCTGTACAATGTCCAAGGTATCGCTGAGCAAGACAAAGTCGGCATCGGCCCCGACGGCGATTCGGCCTTTGTGCGGCAGACCTACGTTGGTGGCGGGATTGAGCGTAATGAGCTTGAGTGCCTCCGAAAGGGGGAGTCCGCCCTGGGTGTGCAGCAAAAAAGCCTGCTCCCGATTGGCTTCGATGGGCGCTGGTCGCGACCCAATCACATTCCCTTCGGCATCGCGCGCATCGAGGCCCGCATACCCATCGGTAGAGAACGTCATGGTGTGGAGATCGACCCCTTGATCCAAGGCATAAATGACCGCCTTCCACGGATCGGTGTATTTGGAAGCACCCGTGGTGATGTCGATCATCCCACCCAATTTGGCGAATTCGAGCGCGTGTTCAAAGAGCGCTTGGGTGCGACCCACATGGGTGGGCGAGATGTGTTCAATCGGAAACTCGTGTTCTTCGACCAAGCGAAACAAGGGGTCGAGTCCGGTTTTAAGCGCGCCCAAATGCAAGTGGAGAATGCCTTTTTTGCCGGCTATGCGCCCGGCCACCCGCACATTGCGGAGCAGGCGAACCAATTCCAAATCGGTGGGATAGGACGAGCGGATGTCGGCAATGGCGACTTTGCATCCCAACACCTTGTCGATAAAGATCATATCGTCCTGGAGGTTGCCCGTAATGTGGGTGGGTTCCAGACCGTAATAGCCCGTATACATATAGGCCGACATCCCCTCTTCTTCCAAGGCCTTTACCTTGGCATACAGGCTTTTAATACTACGGGTAGAGCCGTCGGTACCCAACAACCCCACCGCCGTAGTAGTGCCGCACCGCATCAGGTCCTCGAGGGGAATTTCGGGAGTCATGGACGAAAAACCCGATTTGCCTCCCGCCCCGATCAGGTGGATGTGCTGATCGATAAATCCCGGCACCAATTTCTGCCCGTGGAGATCCAACGCAGGGACCGAAGACGGGCGATCGAAACCGGCCGGATGCAGTCCGACGACCTTGCCCGAGGCCACCCACACATCGCACAGCCCCATGGGCTCGGGACTGAGCACCTCTGCATTCAACAAGAGGTAGAAATGGGGTTCGCGGTTCTTAATGCGCAGGTCTTTGAGCATGGCAAGCGATCATTGAACGAGGTGAAGGACAAACATGCCCACGGCCACAATCAGCATGGGCAGCGCATTGCGCTTGGCGAGTTCAAAGGGCTTGACCTCGGCCAACTCGGAAACCGCAATCAGGACTCCTGATACCGGCGATGCCGTTCGGCCAATCGAAGCGGCCAAGTTCATCGGCAAGACCAGTTTTACCGCGGGCAATCCAAACTGCTGGGCAATGCCCGGAGCCAAGGGTCCAAAGGCAAAAAAGGAGGCGTTTCCACTCCCCATCAGCACCGAGGTCAGCAAAATCAAAACCACCAGCAAGGCGGCAATGCCGATCCATCCCATACCCAAACTGATCGAACCCTGCACCAAAGCATCGAGCAAACCGAGCGCGATCAAACCCTGAGCAAAGAGTTCGGCCGCGATAATCAAGGTGACCACCGTTTTGAACATCTCGGCCATCCCCGACCAAAACTCCTTGACCGAAGCCATCAACGCTTTGAAATTCCGATGTCGAATTCCCTCAAACACCAACGCGACCCCAAAACTGATGAACATAGCTGTGGTGGTATCCAATACGATGGGTCGTCCAAAAGGCTGGAACAATTCCGAAAACATCACCAGCAGCACCAGGGGTAAAACGGGCAAAAGGGCATAAAGGGCGGGCGCTTTGGCACCCGTGGCTTTTTCGATGTGCTCGGGTTCTTGGGGTGCTTTCCGATCGCCCCAAACATTGACAAAATAGAGGGTTACGGCGCAAATCACACTCAAGGGAATGGTGATGGGCAGCTGGTATTGAATAAAAAAACTGACCATGTCCATGCCCGAATTTTCGGCAGCCGTAGCCGTGGTGGCCGAGGCCGGCCCAATGCCCAAAGCGGTGCAACAGCTAATGACCGCCGCCGCCGACAACCGACTGACCCCGATCCGGCGCAAGACGGGAAAAACCGAAGCCATCAACAGCAAGCCCAAGCCCGCCGCGCTCGGAATGGCGACGAACAAGGCCTGACCGAGCGGCATAAACGCGACCGCCGCCAAGTGCGGATTGAAGCGAAAAATCCGCAGCGGTTTGACCGCCAAATCGACCAAGACTTCAGAAGCCCCGATTTTGTCCATATACGCGACAAACCCCCCGATGGCCATAATCATCAGCCCTACTCCAGACAAAGTCCCGCTAAAGGATTGTCGCACAAAAGCGAACCCATCAAAGGGGGCGAATCCGGTGCTTTGTTTCAGGGGTACCGCTCCGGTTCCGAGCGCTTGGGCCAGTGCGATCATCAACAAGCCCACGACAAGCAGCACGGCATGGGGCGAATACCCCTTGATCAAGAGGTATCCGACCACCCCAATGCATACTATGGCTAGGAGAATACCCACCACCGTTCCTGCTTGGATCGGTTAAAAAGGAGAGAGATCGCGGCGGGCGCCGGGCGAAAACAACTGGGGCGAATCGGCTCCGTGTTGCTCGAAATCTCCGGTCAAATCGGGGTTGCGGGTATAACTCTCGTTCGGGTTATCCGACAAAGGGGTGATGTCGAAGTCAATGAGGATGGAATCGGCCGGGTCGGTCAAAATCATCCGATCGCCGGCATTGTTCAAATTCAAATCGCCCGAAGTAGAGGTTTGCACCAACGCTCCTCCGAAAGTACCTGTCGGGGTTCCGCCCCCAAAGACCACCAGCGCGGTTCCCGATGCGACAATCGAACCGGCCGGAAACGTATGCTTGGGGCTCGACGAGCCCAATCCAGCGTCGTCGAAGATTTGATATCCGCTCAAATCGATGTCTTGGGAGGAAGTATTGACGAACTCGACAAACTCGTCTTCGTTTTGGGCATAGACCCCGTCTCCGTTGGCATCGCCATCGAGCCCGTTGTTCGAAGGATCGTAAAGTATCTCGTTCAAAATCAATGCAAAGGCCCCTGCCCCCCCGTCGTTGTCTTCGAGGTTGAGGGTCACACTCGAGGGGTTCCCCAACCGAGCGCCCGACAACTGAACCATCCGAACCGTAATGAACTCGGTGGCTTCCACATCGGTGTCCTCGAAGCTGAACACGGTCAAAAAGCCGGATTGACTTCCCATGGGAATCAAGATCTGATCGGCATCTGAACCATAATCGACTCCATACACCGCGCTCCCTTCAAAGGTGAGGGTCACCAACACGTCGGTTTCGGCGGGAATATCGAGATCGACCACTATGCGCGCCGAATCGGCGTTCTCGCCAATGGCGATGCGGTCGGCGCTAATCGAGGCCAAGGCATTGCCCGAGCCAATGCCGGGTACATCTTCGGTTTCGCAACTGTAGACCCCGAGGGACAGGACAGCGAGAGAGAGAATTTTTTTCAAAGTACAGGGTTGTGCGAGGCGATCAATGAGCAACGACAATGCGGCGGGTCACGGTCCATCCCGATCCCGAAAGTTCGAGCAGATACAGCCCTTGGGGAAGCGCGCGCAGATCGATGCGTTCGTCGGTCAAGTCTTCCACGCGCAGGGTCCGTCCGCTGAAGTCGGAAACCCGAATCTGGGTTTGGGCGGGCGCTTGGGCGATATGAACAAGGCCCGTGCTGGGGTTGGGATACACTTGGAGCCGTGCGGCGATGGCCTCGGACAGTCCGATGGTTTGGTTGGTGATGACGACATCGACAAAGCCCGATAGATTGCTGCCATCGGTGGTGGCGCCTGTTACCCGCACCGTTCCGTTGTCGATGGCCGTGAGCAGTCCTTGGGCGTCGATGCTGGCCAAACTGGGGTCGTCGACACTCCACGACACTTGTTGATTGGCCGTAGAGGGCAGGATGGTGGCTTCCATTTGAAGCGTCCCTGCATTGACCGAAATGGCCGAAACACCCCCCGCTCCATTGACACTAATCGACGTGGCGAGTGGCAAGCACACCGAGCAGCTCTGCCAGCAATAGGCGGGAAGGGTCGTATCCATGGGCACGTAGACACTGCGCAACCAGGTGCCCGAAAGAGCGACGGCGCAACTGCCGGCGCTGCTCAAATTCTCTGCCGTGGCATCGGCCAAGATGCGGTACAAAACCGTGTCCGAGGTCACGGTCACCGTGCCTTCCCAAATGTCGTCTCCATCGGGGTCCGAAAGCGGATCGCAGTTGGTGCACTGGCTGTTGAAATCGCCCGAAACATAGGCCGCGGTCACGGCAGTTCCCAATTGGCTCAAATCGGCGCGGAAGGTGACATCTCTCGGGATGGGCGCGCTCACCAAAACCGTGTCGAAGGGGGTTCCATCGATGCGGGTACCCGGCGAAAACTTCAATGGAGTGTTGTCGGTGTGTTGTTCGAACAAACCCGTGATATCGGGATTCCGCGTATAGCTCTCGTTCGGATTGTCGGACAAGGCATCGGTATTGAAACTCAAAATGGGGTTTCCATTGGCGTCTTTAATCACAATAACCTCTCCGTTGTTATTGAGATTCAATCCATTGGAACTACCTGAGGCCACCTGCACCAGTGCTCCTCCAAAACTCCCCGTCGGAGTGCCGCCTCCAAAGACCACCAAAGCGCCGTTGGGGGGGACCAAGGTTCCCGACGTTACGGTGTACTTCAACGAACCGCTAACCGTATCGTCCCAAATCTGCAGCCCGCTGGCGTCGAAGTTGAAGGTGCCGGTGTTGATGAACTCGATAAAGGAATCTTGTTCTTGGTCGTAGACCCCATCTCCATTGGCATCTCCATCGAGGCCCGCATTCGAAGGGTCGTAGAGGACTTCGTTGATGATGAGTTGAGCCTGGCTGCTCAAGGTGAACAAAAGCGAGAGGAGTAGCAGTACGCGCTTCATAGGGAATGTCTTTTAGAACTTCGAATCTGCGGGAATTCGGGGGTTATTGAACGTACCAATACATGTCGTTGGGCCAGTCCAATTTTCGCCTTGCCCCCAACGCAGAGACGCCATGCATCGCGTCTTTACGATGAATCCCGTATATCCGCCCAATCGCCGATACGCCATGCCTGGCGTCTACCGCATATACCGCCGATCCACCAGATAGATCATCGAGGCCAGGGCCGCGCAGCCCAGTTCGAGTTCGCGTTGGTTGACGCTTTCAAAGACATCGGTTTCGGCGTGGTGGTGGTCGAAATAGCGCTGAGAATTGATGCTGAGTCCGAGTTGTAGCATCTCGGGGTAGAATTCCAACAGGGGCCCGATGTCGACCCCACCGTAGCCTTTTTTGAATTCGTGCAGTCCAAAACCCGCACACCGGGGCCCCATCGATTGCAGCCAGCGGACCTGGGCCTCGCTGCCCACGGCATCAAAACCCAAGGGCAAAAAACCGCCCCGGTCGCTTTCGAGGGCCGCCACATGGCGCTCGCCCCGCTCGTGGACCCAACGCGCATAGGTCTTGCCCCCGAAGTTGCCGTTTTCTTCGTTCATAAAGAGCACGCAGCGCAGGGTGTGTTTGGGACGATACCTCAGCACCTTGAGAAGCCGGAGCGCCTCGATGGAATGCACCACCCCCGCTCCGTCGTCGTGGGCCCCTTCGCCCACATCCCAACTGTCCAAATGCCCTCCAAAACTGATGATCTCGGATTGAGTACCCCGTTCGCCCCACAATTCTGCAATCACATTGAACGAAGCGGCATCGGTCAGGGTGCGGCAGTTGAGTTGGAGGGAAAGCCGCACGGGACCTGCCAAAAGCACATCGCGCAACCGATTGGCATCCAGTGTACTCAACGCAGCCGCCGGCACCAAATCGCCCTCGGTAGACATCACCCCGGTATGCGGATGATCATCGATGCCCGAGGCCAACGAGCGGATCACTACGCCCGAAGCGCCGAGCGCCGCCGCCCGGACCGAACCTTCAAAACGCTGGGCGGCACAAGCCCCATAGGCGCGAAACGTCGATCGCTGGGCCGGATCAAAAGCCTCGTCGAAGAAGGCAATTTTGCCCTTGAGCCCGCCCTCGGGCAGGTTGTCCAAGGCTTTAAGCGATGCGAGATAGACCACCTCGGCCTCGAGCAAGCCCGTTGTCGGAGGAGAACCGCCCAAGGCCAAAACGGACCACTTCTCCACCGTTCCGTTGGCGGTTTTCATCCAACACACCTCGGGCGTACCCCGCTCCCAATGCGGAACCGCCACCGGCTGGAGATAGACGGTATCGAATCCGTAGCCCTCGAGCACGTTTTGGCCCCATCGAACAGCCATTTCGGCCTGGGGAGAACCACTCAACCGATGCCCCACTGTTTTGCACAGACTGCGCAGGTCTTCGTACGAATGTCCTCGCATCAAGGCTTCGGTGTGGACCGTATGCAGAAAAATAGAATCTTCTCGGGCCTCGCGTTTTAGCGGTTGGGCCGTGGCATACACGCTTCCCGCTAGGGCGCCAATACTCCACAACAATTTAAAAGTCCCTCGGGAAACCGGGAATTTCTGAGAACTTAGGGAAAGTGGTTTCATCTCAGTCGTTAAAAAGTCTCGTTGTTGAGATTTCCATTATTGCACATTCATGTTCATTTTCAAATCTGGTTTAGACTTCAAATTTTAAGGAACAATTCAGTACTTCAGAATCCAACGAGGAGACCGAACATAGGCACTCAACTCTTCTCGACTCCGGGTCTGTTGAATTAGAAAACTCAAGGGCAGCGACGCAGAGTCGCACTTAGCCGCAACGATCCTATGGAACCGCCATGCTTTGTGATTCGACGAAAATGGACAAAATGGATTTCGGAAAAGTGATTGAACAGCACTCGGCCAAAGGCCGTGAACCAAAAAACTCCGCTTAAAAAAAGCTCGTTTCTTTCCTTCTTTCTTTGGAGCAGCAAAGAAAGAAGCCCCCCGCGCTTTTTTTCCACCAACGGATGTGCAGCCCCACACCATGGTGTGGGGCACCTGCAAAGTCGTAGAGAGGGAATGAACAGCGCAGGCCATCTTTGAATGCTCATCGGCGTAGCCGGAAGACTTCGACCCGAAGACCCAGAAATACCTCGAAGGACTCTTGTTCAATCTTCCTTTATTCCGCTCTAATCTCATCAAGGAATGAATCTTGCGATGCGTGAAAAAGCAACTTTCAAAAAAAAAAATCAACTCTTACCCTGGATCCGTCCCAATTCATTCTAAAATTCATCCTTGTCTTCCCTTTTTTCATTCCCTCTTCTCATTTCCCGTTCCCAAAGCGGACAACACGCGTCTGGCCTCGATTTCATCCTGTTTGAGCTGGGCGATCAGCCCCGAAAGCCCCTCCAGAGGCACCACGGGTCTAAGCCAATCCACAAACCGCAACCGCACTTTTTGTTGATATAATTCTCCTTCAAAATCAAACAAATGCACCTCAAAGCGCTCTTCAAGCCGGTCGAGGACAGGGCGGGGCCCCCAATGCGCCATCCCCCCATAACGCGCACCGTTCCAATCGACCTCCACCGCATACACCCCCTGCCGAGGCATCATTTTATCGGAATCGCTTTTGCGCAGGTTGGCCGTCGGAAAACCCAGGGTCCGGCCAATTTGATCTCCCGGTTCTACCACCGCATCGACCCCATACCCATAGCCCAAATAGGACTGCGCCCGAACCACATCGCCCTCGGCCAAAGCCGCGCGAATCTTGGTGCTGCTCACCGCCACCGCGTCGATGTCGAGTGCGGGAATCTCTTCCACCTCAAATCCATAAACTGGACCAAACTCTTTGAGATGCGCAAAACTCCCTTCGCGGTTGCGCCCAAAGTGGTGGTCGTGTCCAATGACGAGCTTGCGTACGCCGACCCGGTTGACCAAAATATTGCGGACATATTGGAGCGAACCGGTGCGCGAAAAAGCCTGGGTAAAAGGCTGAACGATGAGGTGGTCCAATCCGGTCTCGGCCAATAACGCCTGTTTTTCTTCAAGGCTGTTCAGGAGCTTGAGTGGAATCTCGGGCTGCAACACCTTGCGCGGATGCGGATCAAACGTCAACAAGACGCTTTCGCCTCCAATATGGGCCGCTGTGCTGCACAACCGATCGAGAATGGTGCGGTGCCCGAGGTGGACGCCGTCGAAGGTACCCGTGGTGGCCACGGCGCAATCGAGTCGTGTAAAGTCCTCGAGCGAGCGATAGACCTTCATTATTCGTACCGCAAGGCTTCGATGGGATCGAGTTTCGATGCTTTGATCGCGGGATACAAACCGCTCACCAGCCCAACGCCAAAACACAGGATGAGTGATACGCCTATCCAATTCCACGGAATCACAAACTGTCCCCCGACCAAGGCCGCCACCCCGTTGCCAATGGCAATCCCTAGGGCCGCCCCGACCAGACCCCCGATTTGGCAAATGACCACGGCTTCGGTTAAAAATTGATAGCGAATGGCCTCGGACCGGGCCCCCATGGCCTTGCGGGTACCGATTTCGCGGGTGCGCTCGGTGACCGACACCAGCATAATGTTCATCAACGCAATCGAGGAGCCCAGCAGCGTAATACCGCCAATAAAAAAGGCAATCAAATTGACGACCTGCAGGTCTTCGATGAGTTTCTCTGAAATCTGGTTGCTGCGGGTAATGGCAAAGTTTTCCTCCTTGCGCGGGGGCAAGCGACGCACGGCGCGCATCAGGGCCGTGGCTTCGGCCACCGAAGTTTCGATGGTATTGGCGTCGGGGGCCATGACGCTGACCGAATAGGTGCGCCCCGGATAGGGAAAAATGGCGTTGGCCAATTTGTAGGACAGAAAAATGGCGTTGTCGCCCCCCATCCCGATGCCGTCTCCTTTGCTGCTCAACACCCCGACAATCACCACCGGACGACCGGCCACTTTGAGCGTTTGGCCCAGCGGATCTCGGCTTTTGAACAGCTTGGACACCACGTCTTTGCCCACGACTGCCACCGGGGTTCCGCGATCGACTTCGTGCACGCTCAGCCCCCTTCCCTTTTCAACTTCGTATCCACCGGTTTCAAAATAGCGCTCGTCGATGCCCCATACCCGAACGTTCGGATCGGTCTTGCCGTATGCGCTCTTGAGTTCGGCGGTTCCCGTGGCCCAAAACGAAATCGAACCCAGGCCGACTTCCGGAGTCAGTCGATTGCGGAATTCTTCGGCCTGATCGAGGGTCACAATGGGATTGGGCTTGGTCTGTTGGCCGCGCCCGTTGATCCAAATCTGAGGCCCGCGATTCTGGACCGTAAACGTATGCGACCCCATCAACGCGAACTGCCGTTCGATGCTGCCCGCCAAGGCGTCGGTACTGGTGAGGATGCCCACCAAGGCCATAATGCCAAAGGCGATGATAAGCACGGTGAGCACCGTTCTGAGCATCTGAGCCCGAATGGATTCCAGCGCCATAGTGAGGTAGGCGCGGAGCAGGGCGTTCTTCGGGCGAGGGGTCTTCATGGACTTCTAAAGATAGTCGACTGGGGCTTAGATGGGATTCATCACCGCCCGAATGGCGGGTTTGGCCAGCAAACCGAGCGCGAGGGCTATGCAGGAGGCCATGAGCAGGGCCGAAATTTCGAAGGGGAGAATGGGGTGGAGACCGTAGAGCAGACCGCCCAAAATCGGGCCGAGGACGCGCCCCAACGAGCCAAAACTCTGGGCCGTGCCCATCAGGAGTCCCTGTTCGCCGGGGGCTGCTACCTTGGAGAGGAGCGAACTCAAAGTCGGAGTTAAAAAGGCATTGCCAAGACTGATCAGCCCGAGCGCGAGCAATTGTACGGGGATAAAATAGGCTTGAGTTGGGAGCGGCATCAGGGCCAATCCGATCATCATCAACACGATGCCGTTGATCAAGAGCTTGCGCTCTCCAAACCGGCGGTTGAGCGGTCCGACCAGAAACCCTTGAAAGATGGCGGCCAGAACGCCGATAAACAAAAACAAATACCCGATTTGGGTTCCCGTAAGCCCATACTTGCCCGCCCACAGCAGGGTCGAGGTGATTTGCATCATCGAAAACGCGGTGATAAACACGAGGTTGAGCACCATCATTTGCTGGAGGGTGTCGCGGCGAAGCACGGAAAATATCTCCTTTAAGGGATTGCTAAACAAGGCTTTGCTGGTATTCTTGACCGCGAGCGATTCGCGGAGCAACAGCGCGCACAATCCGAGGTTGATAAAACTAAAGGCCGCGGCGGCATAACCGACCCATTCGACCCCTAAATGGTCTTTGAGAAAGCCCCCTACAGGCGGACCGACGATAAACCCGAGTCCAAAGGCGGCGCCGATAATGCCGAAGTTCTTGGCGCGGTTGGCGGGTTCTGAAATATCGGAGATATAGGCCTGAGCCGCCGAAATATTCGCCGCAGCAATGCCCGCCAAAAGACGGCTCACAAACAGCCACCACAGGGTGTGCGCGTGGGCAAAGAGCAGATAGCTTCCGCCCATAAGCACCATGCTGGCCATCAAAACGGGTTTGCGCCCGTAGCGATCGCTGAGCCCGCCCCAAAAGGGTCCGAACAAAAATTGCATGACGCTAAACGAGGCAGCCACAAGCCCAACCACGGCTTCGCTCGCGCCCAATTCCTGCGCAAACAGCGGCAAAATGGGGATAATGAGCCCAAACCCGAGCAGGTCGACAAACACGATGAAAAAGATGACGAGCAAGGGGCGGGGCTTCATAGCGGCGCGAAGGTAGCGTTGGGGGGTGGTTTGGGGGGCGTGCCCTGACAACGCTGCGCGTGTCAGGACCGGGCTTTCCGCTACAAGGGGGACGCGCCTTGGCGCGTCCCTACCTTTTCGCTGCAATCCCTCACGCGCTACGGGGGCGGGGTGTTTCTCAACTCGCTTGGCTTCGTTGCGTGACGACGATTGCCCGCGTTTTCTTCTCGGAAAGGACCGTTTTCAAATGAAGCTTCGGAAGTTTTTCTCGCCTTTCTTCGGCGATTTTCCTCCGAAATAGTCGTCACTCGCTGAAAGCGAGCGACTGGGACAATTCATTGAGTGCGTTACACGATAAATGATAAGCCCCCAGTTGCCTGTTTCAAATACGGCGGCTCAGACGCATGCCCCAATGACGGTTTTAATATTCGAAACAACTTGAATAACAACAATCTACTGATAAATAAAAGCAACGGGCGCCAGGAGTACATCTCCCTGGAACCGGATGTAATAAACCCCCTCGGAAAGCAAGGGCAAGCGGATGATCCCCTCTTCGGTTACGCTACCCGTATCTACTTGTTTTCCATTCCCATCGATCAACGCATAGGGCTGATTTGCCGCCATTGCGTCAACTTGCAATACATCAGAAGTGGGGTTGGGGAACACCCTCAATTTCCGGTGTGACCGAGGAATTTCCTCGACCAAATCGAACGCGTAGTTGGTGATTTTACCGACCAATCCATAAAGAACCCCAGGAACCCTTGGTGTTACATCATCAAAGGTATATGCACCTAAAAAATAGACCGAACCGTCCGATGAAGCGACCACTTCTGAACCCACATGATTCCCACCCAAATCAAGAAACAAACTATCATAATTGGATCCTATTCCCCGGAAAATCACAATTTCCCTAAATGTGGTATCTGACTCATACCAAGGACTTCCAATAGAACTAGGTGAAGGGTAACAACCGATTAAAAAATGATAGCCTGACTCGGGCAGATAGTCATAATCGTACATCTGCATATGTTCCGAACCGTATCCATATCGGTAGTGTCCCAACGAATCGCCATTCAGTTTTCGATCGGCCGCGAAACCTCTGTACAAAACATTAAAATTGGGATCACCCAACGGTGCGATATTATACCGAACCACACCCCCTTCATAGATTCCGTTTGGGGTTACTTCAAAACCTGTTCGCCAATAATCCCAGTAACCTTGAGAAATAGGGAAATGCATTAATAAATTGTGTCGTTCTCGAGAAGAATCCAAATCAAAAGTTAAACTGTTCCAGAACTTTAAAGGAGGATTAAAACCTCTTTCTCGAATGTTTACCAAAATCTCATTATTCAAAGGATGCGGCACCAAGAAATTTTCTGCTGGATTGGAAAATGGAATGGTGTCATTTACATAGTATGGATGCGACCTTCGCAGTCTTATACCACCATTGGCATCTATGGCATAAAACACGACACTATCTCCGATTATTTCAAATGTTGCAGCTGTCTTCAATTCCTGTTCCAACCTGACGATTAACTCTCCATTAGCAATGGTGGCCGCCGAAACAATGGCATTCTCAATTCTGTTCAAAATAGTCTGAATTTGACCATTTTGCCTTTTCTGAACCCTAAATCTGTAATCGTTTCCATCTTTGAACGTTGAAATGAGCAATTGCCCAAAATTTGGATCGCCATTTATGAGCAACGCCCTGTTAAAACGTTCTCTTTGTGATCCGGTAACGAGCCATAAAGTCGAATCGATTGGTTGTAAGGTAAGAAGATCAAAATCCAGTGAATATGTAAATGCAGAATCGGGTCCTATCAATCCAGACAACACCGACAACTTTTCATTCTCACTGAGAACCAGATTATACGACGGATAAATAGTCCTGGTAAAAACGCTTTGAGGAAACAACACTATCGGCAACATCAAAAACGTCGCGCTTAAAATAAGCGCGACGTTGCAGACTCCTTGTGTTCGCTTCATCACTGACAATTGGCAAATCCGTAATAAAAGAATCCGCCGTGCCAGTAGTTTCCATTGGTTACTGGTGATGTGTAATTGCTGATAGAAGAACTGGGATCATGACTATGCCAATCTGAGACAAGAAACTGGGTGCCACTTAGAGGGGGATTAATGTTATTGACATAAGTCTCAAAATTCACACCAAAGTCGTCTCTCAAGTTGCGCATAAAACCATAATGCTGATGCCACCATACTGAACCACCTACGCATTGATTGGAGGTGTTTTGCCAAAAACGAGGTGAACACCACTGATACCACTGGGAATGACTGGGATAAACTAACATCGTATTGTCACCGTCATAATCATAACTCGTAACTCCACCTACCACTATCAAATACCAACTTCCATTGCAAGGGGTCGACTTGTGCGGAGCGGTTGAGTTGATGTAGGCCCTGAGATAGTCTGCTGCATCGATAGGTGCCGGGGTGTTGGGGCACCAGCCTGCCTTATCCGCAGCGTAAATATCGCCGGCGGGGAAAACAATTTGACTGGGCAAAGGCAAGGTAGCGCCTGGAATGGGCTCGATGATCGCAAACACCACATTGAGTTGTAACGTCATGACTCCTGAAGAAATTCCAACGTTTCCCAAATCAGCTAAAAAGAAAATACTGGGATACTCTCGCTCCTCATTAACCTCAGCGTCAATCAAATTGACCATGGTCGCATAAGCCGCGGCAAAGGAAGAATCCGCCACCCGATCGGTTGATCCGTCGTTGTACACATCCATCGTAATCGTCCAAGACTCTTCGTAGGTATCTATAATTGGCAAAGTATCTGCCGCTTCGCTGTAATACACATTGTTCGTAATTCCTTCGAGTGCAAGAAAAGCCTCTGACGCAGTCAATTCATCTTCCCCTGCGGTCTTGTACAACCCAGGATCCAATAGAAAATTCCGAGCGGTGTTCAACAATTCCATACGCTCGTCGGTAGGCGTGTTCGCGAATTCTGCGTAGTACTTCATTTCCAAGCCAACTTGAGATGGGCCATCATTGGTGTCATTCAAGTTTTCTTTGCTACATCCGCTCAAAAAGGCGAGTAAAGAAAACACTCCGATAAGAGATGCACTCGAATTTAGCGATTGTCTGTTCATGTTGAGAATTATTTGTTTTCATAAAGATGGGAATCGTTTTTTTTTTTTGTTAACTCAATGTTATCAATACGTTACGTAAACCTCCCTACCCCTCCACCACCAACCCATCCTCGGCGAGGAGGGTATTCGGAAAAATGGGGCGGGCTTCGTCGAGAAAGGCCGAACGGTCTTCGTAGCGCACGCTGTAGTGCCCGAGCAGGAGGCGGCCAACACCCGCGCTGTGGGCAATGTGCGCGGCTTGCTCGGCGGTAGCGTGAAACGTCTTGTGCGCCAAGGCCTCTTCCGACTTTAGAAAGGTCGATTCGTGGTAGAGTAAGTCTACGCCTTGCACCCAGTGGGCCAATTCGGGCAGATAGGCCGTATCGGTGCAAAACGCATAGCGCACCGCAGGGCGGGGATCGAGGGTCAAGGTGGCATTCGGGATGCGCTCGCCCGAGGGCGACACCCAGTCTTCGCCCTTGCGCAGGCGGTGGACATCGCAGCCGGGAACCCCATAGCGCTGGAGGGCCTCGGGGTTCATCTTGCGCGGGAGCGGCTTTTCCTCCAACACAAAGCCGCAGCAGAGCACCGAATGCCGCAGCGGAAGGCTCTGAATTCGAACCACCTCGTCTTCAAAAATCCACTCGGGAACGTCGAAGCGCAAGGGGTGAAACTGGAGCGGAAACCGCAACCACGTATTCGAAAGCCGCAATTGGAGCCGGATGAGTTTTTCCAACCCCTCGGGGGCGTGGATGTGGAGCGTCCGCTGCCGCTCGAGCATATGGAAGGACGAGATCAGCCCGATCAATCCAAAAAAGTGATCGCCGTGCAGATGCGAAATCAAAATGCGGTCGATGCGCGAAAACTTCACCTTGCGCCGGCGCAATTCGATTTGGGTCCCCTCTCCGCAGTCGATCAGAAAGTGGCGCGAACGCAGCAAAACGTGCTGGGCCGTAGGTCGGTGCCGCGTGGTCGGAGTGGCGCTCGAACAGCCGAGGATGGTCAGGACAAAGCGGTCCAATCGACCCCGATCAGGGTTCGATCAGCAAGGGAATCCGGGCATCGCCCCGCTCATTGCGCAAGCGCACCACATAGCTTCCGGGGGCCAAGCCCTCCATCCCGAGGCGCTCAGCCGGCGTTCCGGGTTCCAGAATGACCGAATACAACAACCGACCGCTGGGGTCGAAGAGCTCGACATACCGGCGTTCGCCCGTGGTTCCCGTCAGCGAGAACAAACCGTTGCTCGGATTCGGATACAAGACAGCCCCGAGCGCATTCGATTCGTCGATGGACTGGGGCGGAAGGATTTCGAGGACAAACTGGAAGGGGGTTACCACGACGGTGTCGAGAAAACCCGGCACATTGACCACCACTTTGACGTCCACTTGCATATTGTACTGACCTGCCTGAGTGGGGGTTCCAAAAATCCGAATGCAGCCATTTTCGCCCCCGGCCCATGTACAGTTGGGGGTATCGCAGGCATAGCCCAACCCATTCGGAATATTGCCGACGCCCGCAATGCCGAGGCTGTCGACGGGGGCATTGAGGGTAAAGCCTCCGATGTCGACCACTGTATCAGTCAAGACCCGAATCTGGGTGATGTAGTCGAGAAATTGGCCTTCGTAGGCATCGGGCAAAACCACATAGGTGGTATCGACAAACGATCCCGCGGGCGGATAAATGCCCGGGGTAACGATGGATGCATCGGGAACACATTGGGCGTGGACCATCGAGAAACTCAGGCCCAACAGAGCCGTCAAAAAGGAGTAGAATGTCTTCATAGCGAGGCGGTTCAGGGGGTTAAAATCCAAGTTCGCGCTGTATGCGCTCCATTTCGAGGTAGTCCAAGGCTTCTCCAAAGGTCGGCACCAAAGGCCATTCTTCTTCTCCAAAGAGCGGAAATTGCTCTTCGGGCACGACGAGGACCAGACTGCGCCCTTGTTCTCTCAAGGCTTCGAGGGTGCTGAACAACCCTTCGGCATCTTCCAAGGCGCTCAAATGCGGCATGGCTGCCACGGCATCGCCCTCCTCCCCCATCAAACCCAACAGCGCATCGAAAACCTCCGCGTTCAACCGCGTTTGGTCCGATTGAAAATGAGCGAAATCGGCGTTCTCGATTCGAATCCACGGGCTCGTACTCATGCGCTTGCTTTTGAGGAGTTTAGGAAGGAACGCGGTCTTCCGGCAGCAGGCGCGAGGCCAGGAGATACAACACGGCCATGCGCACGGCTACCCCGTTTTCGACCTGATCAAGGATGATGCTGTAGGGGCCATCGGCCACCTCGCTGCTGATTTCCACCCCACGGTTGATGGGTCCGGGATGCAGAATGAGTCGGTCGGATCCGAGCCGCTCGAGCCGTTCTCGGGTCAGACCGTAGCGGAGAATGTACTCGCGCAAACTCGGGAAATACGAAGCCCCCATGCGCTCGTGCTGCACCCGGAGCATATTGGCCACATCGCACCACGCAAGCGCGGCTTCGAGTTCGTAAAATATTCGAACCCCCATTGACTCCAAGTGTTTAGGAATCAGGGTTACAGGCCCACACACCCCCACCTGAGCCCCCATTTTTTGGAGCAGCAACACATTGCTCAAGGCCACGCGGGAATGCAGGATGTCCCCTACTACGACCACGCGCAACCCTTCGATGGTGCCCAGTCGTTCGCGGATCGAAAAGGCATCGAGCAGGGCCTGGGTCGGGTGTTCGTGGGTGCCGTCTCCGGCGTTGACGATGGTGGCCTTGACCCGACGCGACAGATACAAAGCCGCACCGGGCATGGGATGCCGCATCACCACGAGGTCCACTTTCATGGCGAGGATGTTGTTGACCGTATCGACCAGGGTTTCGCCCTTGCTGACCGAGCTGCCCGAGGCCGAAAAATTGACCACATCGGCCGACAATCGGCGCTCGGCCAATTCGAACGAAAGACGGGTGCGGGTCGAATTTTCAAAAAACAAATTGGCTACGGTGATGTCCCGGAGCGAGGGTACTTTTTTAATCGGGCGGTTAATGACCTCTTTGAACTGGGCCGCGGTGTTGAGAATCAACGCGATGTCGTCGGACGTAAGGTCTTTGATGCCCAGCAAATGGGGGGTACTCAGCTCAGCCATGTTCCGCAGTACGGGTTAAAAACACCCCGTCGTTTTGATGTTCTTCCAACCACTCTACGACCACGCGTTCGGAATCGATGGAATCGACCCGGCGGCCCGTATAATCGGGTTGAATCGGGAGCTGTCGCGCATAGCGGCGGTCGATCAGCACCATGAGTTCGATGGAGCGCGGGCGTCCAAACGAAAGCACAGCGTCCATGGCCGCGCGAATGCTGCGCCCGGTGTAGAGCACGTCGTCCAAAAAGACCACGTCGAGGTCTTCGACGATAAAATCGATCTTGGTTTGATTCGCCTTGAGCGGTGCCTCCCTACGGCGAAAGTCGTCGCGAAAAAAGGTAATGTCGAGCAAACCCGTCTTGAGCGGGCCGCAGCCATATTCTTCGTGCAGCATTTTGACCACCCTGCGGGCAAAGACGGTCCCCCTGGGCTGGAGCCCAATCAACGCTGCCTTCGAGAAATCTCCGTGGTTCTCGATCAGTTGACAACACAAGCGGTGCAATATGGTCGAGAGCTCCGGCGCTCCGAGCAATTGCTTGGCGTTTCCCATCGGCATAGCGCGAAGGTAACAAGGTAGCGCCGCAAAATCTTGCGGGTCTACCGTGCCCCTACCGCATCAAATGCACCGTTTGTTGTTCGGTTCGGGTGCTGCCGTCGTTTCCATAGGCCGTGGCGCGGACAAAATAGACCCCTTCGGCCAGGTCTTCGCCCGAGTGCACATCCCGCCCATCCCATTCCAACACCGGTGCCTTGCCCGTATGCACCACCTGACCCCAACGGTTGAGCACCACCCATTCCACCCGTTCTACATTGAACTGATCTGACCGATACACCTCATTCTCCCCATCTCCATTCGGGGTAAACACATTCGGCAACTCGAATTCTATCCCTTCGGTGCAATCGTAAACGGCGATGGAGTCAATGAGGATGGCCACTGCTTCTATTCCATTGCTATTCAAGGAAATAATCTCCCTGTTTGGATCCATTAAAAAGCCCAACACCAAACTCCGTTCGCCACCTAAAGCTTGATATTGAAACGATGCTTTTCTCCACTCCGTTGTATCATACTCCAAATTCACTTGAAAATCTTCTAACGCTGGAACGAAATCACGAAAAACAGTATAATTTCCAACAGGTGTAGATTCGATGAAACGCACATCGATACTCTTAGTAATATATGCCAATCCTTTAGAGAAGGAATAAAGAAACTCCAAGCAATAATGTCTATTTTCTATTAATGGAGACCGAAATCTACCAATTATTCCTTCCTTATATTCCCACCAAGGCTCTATACTTTTATCCACACTGATTATTCCGTAACAGAAACCGCTTGGTGGATGCCTCGGGGCATTTTCCCAAATCCCATTGACATCAGCGTCGCACACACAAACTAAATCAGGTGAACGAATAACCCCCCAGTTCGGTACAAATTGCAGGGAATCTACACCCGCTTTAACACAACTACTTTCATTCAGTTCAAGAGAACCATTTAGAAGTAAACTCTCTACCGACTGACCAGACATACGTATAGGTTGCACTGCTACAATGAGCAGTGCAACCACAACAGCAAAGTGATTCACCTCAACGACGAATAAACCTCAAGCCAGAATCGCTTTGCCCTTCAATTCGGAGGATGTACACCCCCTTAGGCCAATTTTTTGAAGGCAATTCTGCCTCCGAGCTCGGCGCAATAATGCCCTCATAAATCTTCATTCCCAAAGTGTTAAACACAAAGAAGGCAACTGCTTCGGTTCCTGACGATCGCAAGTGAACAAACGCATTCTCTTCGCTCGGATTGGGGTAAATCAATATCGTTTGATTTGTTCGACCATCAGTAATTGTTTCTCCTTCCGACCTTCTTTTCATGCCGCCTGCTACCCCAGCACACGACACCGTAGGTTCAACATAATCGGGATTCATCAGCTGCAATAGTGCCCTGCTGCGATGTACCAAAGCCCCATAATATTCAGGGCACAGTTGAGCCCAAGCGTTAATGGAGTCGAGATCTTGACTGGGAACCGCATAAGCCGCACTGCTGTCCACATTTGCTTCGAGGACATCGCTGAGCGTCTTTAGGCGATCAAAAAAGAGATTTCGAGGTGCACTATATAAATGAGTCCCAGAATATGATGTATCGCTTTCTCGCTCCATCAAATGCCAATCTCGGGCCACGGCTTCATAATGGGCATCATTGTAGTGGACTTGTGCAAAGCTGTCCAACTCGACACTGTTGTTCAATTCCACCGAATCCATCCATATCTGACGCAACAAGGTATGTCGCACATTGAGCAAGCCCATGGCATCGAGGCTGTCGTTGATCACATACGCGTCACTTCGGGCCGCTTCGTAAGTCAATTCCATGCGACGAATCAAGGCGGAGTCTATTTCAGTTTTACCCGGACCTACGGGTTCCGAGGGTGGTTCGAGCAGTCCTGAAGGAACAGTGGGGCAGACAAAAGAAATTGAAAGAGCATTGGACAGAGCTGAAGTAATTGGTATCTGGTCACCTGTAAGGAATCGCGAAAAGAGAACGTCAACCATTGGATATGTTGCACTCCCCACAGGCAAACGCGTATACCAATCCATGGGGTCCGTAGCGCTGGCGATAATGTTGCTTTCGCTCCAGAGGTAGCCTTCGGTATTGGTCGAAATGTTGCCCAGCAATGTGCCAAACAAATTGTCATGAGGCAAGCTATCCGAACCAATGACTTGTCTCTGATCCCCAATGAGGCTCGATCCCCCGAGAAAAAAGGCGAGGTTGTAATTGTCGAATTCATTCTTCCACACATTGCTATGGTTGCAAGCTCCGAGAGCGCTGATACCATGGTCGACCTCGGAAATCGTATCATAAACCACATGACTCTTGGGCGAATTCCGCAGCTCAATTCCAAACACAGTCGGTGAATTTCCAGAAACGGGCAACGTGCCGATGCCCCAAATTCGATTGCAACTCACGGTGTCGCCCTCAACATTGTCGATGCGAATACCGTACGTTCTGTCCGCATGTCGCGGAACCGCCACCCGATTGTTTAGAATATAAGGATTCCGACGACCGGAAACCCAGACCCCAGTGCCGTAGTTCCAAATACGGTTGTTCTCTACAACCATTGTATTCTTCGAATATACCGGTGCCGGAGCGGCTTGCGTCATTTGAATGGCGGGATCGGTCGTAAAACTCGCAATCGGCAACGAAACCAGTCGCTCCAAATCGTTGTCCTTGAAATCGATCTTCATATTGATGTTTTCCAAACCCACAAAGCCTTTCTCCCCATTGCGCACGCAATTCGAATAGCACTGCCAATTGCTGCTTTTTTTCGAAAGCTCTACCAAAGCCGCATAACCATTCGACTCGAATGCATTGTCCTGAACTAAAATTCGCGTGCTAGCACTGGAGTAAATGGCTTTTTCACACGCCTCGAAATAATTCGAATAACGATATTCCGCATTAAAACAAGCCGTCCTTTTGAAATTTACACTATAACAAATTGCAGAATCCAGATTACTAATGTTTTCATAATCATTAAGATCCTCTCCAATTTCCCACTGTTCAACCGAATCGGTAAGTAATTCAGCAGGTTCATGACCAATTATTCGAATTCCTGAAATTTGACAGTTGTAAAACTCATTCCAAACTACCGTTGCAGAAGTTCTTCTACCCCATATTCCGTAATCCAAATCAATAAATTTAGAATACAATGGGTATGGATAGCTAACATCTTCACCGGAACCTAGGAATCCGCATCCTCTATTTCCAAATCGGATACTCGAATTGTCAAAGACCCTAATCCCGTAGCTGGTCTCTCCTGAAATATCGAGACTATCCACCTCAAAAACACAACCTCGGTACTGACCATCGTGGATCCCCAAATCGTGCTTCTGCACTTCCAAGCCCACCAGGTTGTCCAACAGATGGGTCGTTGTCAATCGGTATTTCGCCCCGCCCGCTCTGGATTTGACCCCCACTTTGGCAAAACGAATGGTCGAATTGGTCGAAACCAAACGCGTACCACTGCCCCCGGATTCCAATACGATTCCCTCCCACATGCACGACTTCGAGCTAATGGGTCGAGCCGAGGCGTCGAAAACAACGCTGTCCAGCGTCAACGTAGCGTTGGATCGGACTACCACTTTGGCCCCCTTCTTGAAATAAAAAACTGCTCCATCCTTAATCGTCGTGTTCTTGTCGATACTAAAGGTGTCTTGCACCACATACACACCGCCTGAAATAATCACATTCGGATTGGCGCTGTTGGGAAAACTGCTCGAAGACTCCGGACTGACCAAGGAAATGGCCCCGGTCGGAGCCGGTCTGTTTGGACAGCTTTGAGCCTGAGCCTCAGTTACCCCCCCCCCACAAATATAGGGAGAGTACTACGGAAAAAATACGCGTTTTCATGAGTAAAGTTGAATTAATTTAGAGCAAGTTATTCGAAAAAACCATTCATCGCCTTGCTTTACAATAAGATAACATACAGCCTTTTCCTCCTCGGTGTTCTCGGTTGCGCCCAGAACGACCCTCAGTTGATCGACACCACCTATGCACTCGACGATATGCCCCCGCTCGAGCAATTCAGCCCCTTGGTCGCCGTCAGTGGAGGGAACTACCACTACCGAATGGCGATCAGCGAAGAAGAACGCATCCGCGCCGAATACCTCCACCCCGAGGCACTTTTGGTGAATCACTACGGCTTTGGCCCCATGCAAAGCGACCCCGTAAGCGACCTGCTCTTGATCTATCCCGTCGGCGACCGAAATCAAGACCCCTTGGCCTACGCCTCCGGCCACATCGTCCCTTGCACCCAACTCAGCGCCGTGCTCGACACCCTCCAACAACGCGCCCCCGTGCTCGGCGTCAGCCACGCCATTCAAGACCTCGGCCCCGAATACCAAGTCGACCTGCGCATCGACTTTTTTCAAAACCACAGCAGCCCCCGCCTGTACGCCCAAACCTATCTACTTATCGACGGACTCAAAGCCAAAAACATTCTCCAATGGCTGCCCGATGGGGAGTTTCGGCAGCTATCGACCCTGCCCCAACTCGAAGACAACTACGTATTCAACCAAACCGGAACCAGCATCTGGAAAGAAGCGCGGGCCTTTATCGGCACAGCACCCCTGATCAAGAAAAACGACGCGTTCTATCACCGCAACGTCTTTATGAAACAAGGGCTTAGCCCCCAGGGATACGAACTCCACATCGGGCAAAACCTCACCGAATTCAGCGAACAAACCGCTTATCCGGACGGCACCCGAATCGGCACCTGGCGCAAACCCCTTCGGTTTTTGCTCCCCAAACCCCTCGTCGACCCCATCCTTGAAATTGAAGGCTTTAGCGTGTTGAGCGTCATTTGGGAAGAACGCATCACCCCCACCGACACCCTCTACATACCGCTCAACGCCACCCGTAGCCCGGTCGCGTTGTAGGTAGACCCGCAAGATTTTGCGGGTCTACCGTGCCCGCCTGAAGAGGCAAACGCGATATTCCCGACCTTGGCGCCCATGAAAACGCGTACGCCCGAACCCGCCGCCCTCACCCTCGAAGAACTGCGTCAAACCGTGCTGAACGACTACCGCTTGGCCTGCGAAAGCCGCGAAGCCAGTCTGTTGGGCCGTCGCGAAGTCCTGACCGGCAAAGCCAAATTCGGGATTTTTGGCGATGGAAAAGAACTCGCCCAACTGGCCTGGGCCAAGGTGTTTCGACCCGGCGATTTCCGTTCGGGCTACTACCGCGACCAAACCGTAATGTTCGCCGCGGGGGCCTTGACCCTCGAAGCGTTTTTTGCCAGTTTGTATGCCGATACCGACCCCATGCGCGAACCCGCGAGCGGAGGCCGCCAAATGAACGGGCACTTTACCACGCACAGCCTCGACGAGCAGGGCGAATGGCTCGACTTGACTGCCCAGGTCAACTCCAGCGCGGATATTTCGCCCACGGCGGGACAAATGCCGAGGCTCTTGGGTCTGGCCCAAGCCTCGAAAGTGTATCGAGAACTGGGCGCTTTTACAGGGGCTGAACGCTTTAGCCGGAACGGTTCGGAGATTGCCTGGGGCACCATCGGCAATGCCAGCACCTCCGAAGGGCTGTTTTTTGAAGTCTTCAACGCCGCTGGGGTGCTCCAAGTCCCCATGGTGATTTCGGTATGGGACGACGACTACGGCATCTCGGTCCACAGCCGGCACCAGACCACCAAAGAGAACATTTCCGAAATCCTGAAAGGGTTTCAACGCGACAGCCAAAAGGCGGGTTTTGACATTATTACGGTTAAAGGTTGGGATTATGCGGGCTTGGTGGAAGCCTACGCCAAGGCCGAACAGATTGCGCGCCACGAGCATGTTCCCGTGCTGGTGCACGTGCGCGAAATGACCCAGCCCCAAGGGCACTCGACCAGCGGAAGCCACGAGCGCTACAAAAACGAGCAGCGGCTCAAATGGGAAACCGACTTCGACTGCATCAAGAAATTCGGAGAGTATATCGTTTCCCACGGTCTGGCCGAGGCCGAAACCCTCGAAACCGTAGCCCAAGAAGCCCGTCAGCGGGTTAAGGAAGCCAAAGACCAGGCGTGGAAGGCCTATTTGGCCCCGATTGCCGCCGAACGCGACGCCGTGGTGGGGTGGATCGAGGCGCTTTCGCTCTCGGACGAAGCGCTGCTGCAATCCCTCAAGGCCCTCAAAAGCAACAAAGAACCCCTGAGGCGCGAAATGCACGCCCTCGTGCGCCGGGTATTGTTGACCCAAAACAGTGCCGCGCATCCGGCGCTCGACGCGCTCCGAAATTGGAGAACGACCGAAGCCGAGGTCAACCGCGAGCGCTTTTCGAGCTTCCTCCACAGCCAGAGCGCCCACAGCGCCCTGCGCATTGCCGAAGTGGCCGCGACCTATGCCGAAGACAGCCCGGTGGTCGATGCGCGGGTAGTGCTCCGCGACAACTTTGACCGCCTGCTCGAAACCCGGCCCGAAGTCTTGATTTTCGGCGAAGATTCGGGCAAAATCGGGGATGTCAACCAAGGATTGGAAGGGCTGCAGGCCAAACACGGCGAAGGCCGGGTATCGGATACGGGCATACGCGAAGCCAGCATTCTCGGTCAAGGGATCGGGATGTCGATGCGCGGGCTGAGACCCATTGCCGAAATCCAATATCTCGATTATCTGCTCTACGCCCTGCAGATTATGAGCGACGATCTGGCGACGGTGCAATACCGCAGCCGGGGACGGCAAAAGGCCCCCGTGGTGGTGCGCACCCGCGGACACCGCCTCGAAGGCATTTGGCACAGCGGATCGCCCATGGGGGGCATTCTCCACCTGCTCCGGGGCGTGTACATCCTCGTACCCCGCAACATGACCAAGGCCGCGGGTTTCTACAACACCCTGCTCGACAGCGACGAACCCGGTTTGATCGTAGAATGCCTCAATGGCTATCGGTTGAAAGAGCGGATGCCGTCCAATTTGGCCGAACTCCGCACCCCGGTGGGCCAGGTGGAGATCCTCCAGACGGGAGCCGAGATCACCGTATTGACCTACGGTTCCAACTGCCGCATTGCCCAAGAAGCCGCCGAATTCTTGAACAGCCTTGGCATCGGCATTGAGCTGATCGACGCCCAATGTCTGTGGCCGTTTGATCTGGACGGGGCTACCGCACGGAGTCTGCAAAAGACCAACCGTTTGGTGGTGTTCGACGAAGACGTTCCCGGAGGCGCCAGCGCCTATTTGCTCCAGCAGGTACTCGAAGAACAAGGCGGTTACCGCTGGCTCGACAGCCCGCCCCGCACCCTGACCGCCCAGGCGCACCGCCCCTCGTATGGTTCGGATGGAGATTACTTCAGCAAACCCTCGGCCGAAGACCTCATCGAACTGTGTATGAACCTGATGCACGAAGCCGACCCGGGTCGTTTTCCGGTGCGCGCATGAGCGAACGCCCCGCACCCAACCTCCACCGCAACCTCGTGGCCGGGGTACTCGAAGCCCTGAGCCTCAGTTTTGGTCAAGACCAATACGCCGACAAAGTGATCGAGCGATTGCTGCGGTCCAACCGTTCTTGGGGCAGCCGAGACCGCGCCTTTGTGGCCGAGCACACCTATACCATGGTGCGCTATTGGCGGCTGTTGTGGGCCTTAGAAGGCCGCGAACCCGATTTGAGCAGAAAGTCGCTGTGGCGGTTGTTTGCGAGTTACTGGCGGTGGAAGGGCCACACCCTGCCCGATTGGGATGTCTTTACCGGACTCGATCCCAGGCCCATCGAACTCATCGAAGAGCAATGGCCCCCGGCCATCCGAGCGTCGTTTCCCGACTGGCTGTGGACCCGGGGCGCAGAAGCCTTTGGAGCGCGCTGGCCAGACTTGGCCCAAGTCCTGAATACCCCAGCGCCCTTGGTTTTGAGAGTCAATACGTTGAAATGCACCCTCGAACAAGCCCGGGAGCGCCTGGCCACCGAAGGGGTCGTCTCGGAGCCTATGCCCGACCAACCCGACGGATTGAGGGTCGACGAGCGGAGCAATGTCTTTCGGCTCGAGAGTTTTAAAGACGGTTGGTTCGAGGTGCAAGACGGCGGTTCTCAGCGCATTGCGCCCTATTTGCGGGCGGAACCTGGGATGCGCGTAGTCGATGCCTGTGCCGGGGCTGGGGGCAAGAGCCTACACCTGGCTGCCCTGCTCGAAAACAAAGGCCAGATTGTCTCGCTCGACATCGAGGCCTGGAAACTCGAAGAACTGCGCAAACGCGCCCGACGGGCCGGTGCCGACAACATCGAAGTGCGCCCCATCGACAGTGCCAAGACGATCAAACGGCTCGAAAACTCCGCCGATCGCCTGCTCCTCGATGTCCCCTGCAGTGGCACCGGTGTGCTGAAGCGCAATCCCGACACCAAGTGGAAGCTGCGCGAAGACCGGCTGGGGCACATTGTCGAAACCCAGACCGAACTGCTCGACCGCTACAGCGCCATGCTCAAAAAAGGGGGCGAAATGGTCTATGCCACCTGCAGCATTTTGCCCGAAGAAAACGAAGCAGCCGTCGAAGGATTTGTCGGGCGGAATCCCGAATTTCGGTTGCTCGAAATGGAGCGCGTAGAGCCCAACAACACGGGTTCCGATGGCTTTTTTATGGCGAGATTGCAGCGCTTATGAACCGCCCCACCACCGAATCGACCCCCGAACACGATGCGCTCGAAACCAAGAGCACAGCCGAACTCGTCGAGTTGATCCACGCCGCCGACCGCACCGTTGCCGAGGCCGTGGGAGAAGCCCTTCCCCAGATCTCTGCACTGGCCGAGGCGGCCTACCGCAGTTTGGCCCAAGGGGGACGGCTTTTTTACATCGGGGCTGGAACCTCAGGCAGGCTCGGTATTCTCGACGCCTCCGAATGCCCTCCGACCTTTGGGGTGCCCCCAGAATGGGTCACCGGCTTGATTGCCGGGGGCGATGCCGCCATCCGCAAGGCCGTAGAAGGAGCCGAAGACGATACGCGACAGGCTATGCTCGATCTGCGCAAAGCGGGTCTGGGGGCAGGTGATTTTGTCCTCGGCATCGCGGCTTCGGGAAAAACCCCTTATGTCTTGGGCGGTATTCTCGATTGTCGCAAAGAAGGGATTGCCACCGGAGGGCTGAGCTGCAATCCGGGAAGTTTGTTGTCCAAGGCGTGCGACTATGCCGTCGAAGTGTGCACCGGAGCCGAATTCGTGGCCGGAAGCACGCGGATGAAGGCCGGAACCGCGACCAAAATGGTGTTGAACATGATCAGCACCTCGGTCATGATCCGGTTGGGGCGGGTCAAGGGCAACAAAATGGTCGATATGCACCTGAGCAACGCCAAATTGAACGATCGGGCCGAGCAGATGTTGATGGAGGAACTCCGCATTGGCCGCAAACAGGCCAAGGAACTGCTCCGAGTGCATCAAAACGTCCGCAAAGCCATCGACGCTTATGTCCACCAACAAGGAAAAACTCGTTAAGGGGCTGTACATCCTCGGATTTACCTTCCCTTTTGTACTGGCGGGGCCCGCCATTTTTGCCTGGAAAGGCGCCTCCGATTTTGCCGAGGGACATTTTCTGTGGCCGATCGTTTCGATTGTATGTATGTTGACCGCCGTGGGTTTGGGTATTTTCGGCTTGCGCACCATTTTGGCCGCCTTTTTTGACCAAGACGCCTCTTGATGCGACCCTTGCGATTTTGGCGACAGCGCTATGCTTTTTTAATGATTGCCCTGGGGGCGGTCACTCTTTTCCCCGCCCTGTCGCTCATTTTTGGCGAGTTTTCCCAGATTGTATTCGATCTCTGCTATCTGGTGCTCATCATTTCCTCGCTCTATTGGATTCAAGCGCATCCCCGGGAACGGATGATTGGATTCGCGCTTGCCACGTTCGCCTTTCTCTCCATCGCGCTGCCCGGGGTACTGCATTGGTTGTATCCTGAGATCCGCATCAAACGGTTTTTGAGCATTAGCTCCATCGGATTTTTTACCTATTTGGAATACACCCTGTTGAGGGAAATTCTCCGATCAAAATACACCAACTGGGGGGTGATTTACGGGTCTGTAGCGGGCTACCTTACGCTGGGGCTGCTCGGCTCTTTTTGGATGCGTCTTATGGACGAAATCCGTCCGGGCTCCTTTCATTCGGTCGAAGTCACCTTACATCAATACGACTATATCTACTTCAGTTTTATCGCCATGACCACTACGGGTTTTGGCGATATTTTGCCCCAAAACCCACCCGCTAAAGCCATTACTATGGTCGGAATCATTTTGGGTCAGGTGTACCTCACAATTCTGATGGCCCTGTTGGTGGGCAAATACATCAAAGACGAGCGCCGAAAACCGATCTAGCTGGGTTTAGGTCCTTCCCCGCCCTGTTTGGGGGTTACTTCGAACCGGACCGCCGTGGTGCGATCGATGCGCGCAATGGCCTTTAGCATCCCCAAAAACGCCATCGGCAAGGTCAAAACCGCCTTGAGCATGGGCCAAGAATAAAGCCTCCTGGGCAATGCGAGGAGCATCGAAAGCGCCAGCAATAGCGCCAAAGGCCACCAGTAGCCCGTCCATCCGAACACCGCATCGAGCAAGCCGATCGGAAAGAGGATGCCCATCAACAGCACCTTCGGGATCAGCGAGAGTTGCAAAACCTTGTCGAAATAGGCCCGATTGCCCTGAAACAATTTGCGAAAGCCCTCCCAGAAGTGACGCTTAAAAAAGTAGATCTGTACGCCCACCCAACGCGTGCGCTGCTGGGTGAAATTCTGCGAATTGCTCACCTTTTCGTCGAGGACTTTGTGATCGGGCAAAAACTCCACATCAATACCCGCCTCGGCCAACTTGAGATCGATGAGTTTGTCCTCGCCCGACACATCGCGGATGTCGTGCATAATTTGCCGAAAGAGCGCGAATTCAAACCCCATTCCAGAACCAATCAGGGCCGAAGGCAAACCCCATTTGCGGTGCCCACTGCGGAACAGTGAATTCCCAATCTCTTCGTTGGCCGAATCGAGGAGCGCAAAGGCCGTATCGGTATTGCGTGCGGTGCGGTGGGCTTGAACCACTCGGTAGCCGTTCTGCAGCGCGTTGGAAACGCCCCTCAGTACACCGGGTTCCATTAGGTTGTCGGCGTCGAGTACGAAAACCGCCTGAGGGGTGCCGGGCTGATCGGCGAGATACGTCAATCCGAGGTTGAGGCTTTTCGCTTTGGTGCTTTGCTCAAACCGAACCTCGACCACTTCGGCCCCCATCTGACGCACTTCGTCGAGGGTTTCGGGCAAAAACTGATCGGCCAATACCACCACCCGAAACCGGTCTGAGGGATAATCGTGGGCGAGGGCCGAACGCACCGTTTCGCGAATAATCCGGTCTTCTTTATAGCCGGGAATCAAAACCGCCATCGAAAGCGGCTCGGCTTCGGGATGCCGGGTGCGGTAACCAAAGGCCGCTGCTGTGGCAAACACGAGCAGATACCCGACCTGAAAGACCATCAAACCAAAGACCACCCCGTGCAGGCCATTCAGCAAGGCTGAAAAAAATTCGGGCATGGGGCGATGGGGCTAGGTGAACGGCTTTTAACGCCGCCGAAATTAGTCATTCCCCGGGTCCCAACATCGGCCCCTTTTGGAGAATGCCTAGCGCCCGACCCAAACCAATTGGCGAAGCGCCCTGCCCGAGGCTGTCTGCACCGTGCAGACAAAGGCGCCCTGACACGAAACAGGCAAGAAAAAGGGCTCTTCTGAGCCGCGTTGCCGGGCCACAATCCGTCCGCTCAAATCGGACAAAACCCAATCTGCGCGCTCGTCAGCAGCGCCATCGAGATGGACCTGATGCCCCGAAACCCGCAAGCGCAGAGCGGCCGAAGGCGATTCGCCCAAACCAAAACCTTCGGGCAACAAAGCAAAGTCGCGGAGGCGAACCACTCCGTTCACGATGCGCACTTGGGCCGTATCGGAAATGTAGCCCGGAGCACTCAAGGCCAACACCAGATCAACCGAATCGAGTTGGGCGTATTTAAATCGGCCATCGGCCCCGGCGGTCGAAGTGAACAATCCGCCCAATTCTTCGATTTGCGCAAACGGCAAGGGCTGCCCGTTGATCGAATCGACCACCCGCCCGCGCAAAAAAGAGGCCCGGCGGTATTCGGCATCCACGATCCACAATCCTGTTTCGATGTCCGACACCAAAATGTGTCCCGAGGGCAGCCAAGGATACGCCCCCCAGGCCCCGTTGAAACCCGATCCCGAAAACAGCGGAGAAGTGTCGTAGCGCCCCACCTCGACGAGCATATCGGGTTCGCTGGCATCGACAATTTGCACCCCAGCCGTATAATAACTCGTCACCAGATATCGGTCGAAGTAATGCACGTTGTGCGGAATGGTAGCCGGATCGGTGCTGGTTTTGACGCGGTCTACCTCGGTGATGTTCTGCAAATCAGTCACGTCGTAGGCACCCAAAAAGGCCGAGCTGACCTCGTCGGTCGTAAACACGTAGCGGTTGTCGTCGCTTATCCATGCGTTGTGTGTAAATTGATTGGGCGTGAGCTGGGTAGCCCACACCTGAGGCTGGGCCTTATTCGAAACATCGACCACCGTTAAAAATCCACTGAACACCGCGCTGCCCCACAGCGTATCGCCTCGCACCACCCCGTCGTGCAGGTAGTACTGATCGAATATCCCCAAATAGACCGGATTCCACGGATCGGGGTTCAAATCGAACATCAAAGCCCCGCCATTGCCCACATTGGCCCCGAAAATGTAGCAGATGCCGTTTTCGTCGATGTAGAGATTGTGCGCAGTGTTGAGCGTATCGAACCCGCCCCCGGGCAAGGGAATACCGGGGCGGATGTATTTGTGGCGCACGGTACCGGGCAGACCCACGCTGTCCATATCGACCAACAACAAACCCGAAGCGGGAATATTCGGATTCGAGACCAAGTCGTGGGTGGCATAGGCGTAGTGTTGCCAAGTCTTGATATCGCGCCAAATACTCGGTGCACCGGGGATGCGTTCCTTTTCAATCGGGTTCACGGGGTCGGTTACGTCTACGATCGAAAGGGCGTTTCGCAAACCGATCAAGGCATATTCCTTTCCATCGGCGGCATAACCCCAAACATCCGAGGCCTCCGGGGTATAGTCGAGGTGACCGAGCGCGCTGCACAACAGGCTGTCGGTCGGCTGGGCCTGCACCGTGGTGGCGAAAGCCAGAGAAATACTCAAAAAGAAGCGAAAGTGGTTCACGTTGTGGGGATCAGTATGGGAACAAGAGCATTACGCAGAAAAACCGCCGAGGGTTTAAAAATCGAGCACAATTTGTCCGTCGTCATCGAGCGATACCGAATCGGGGAGGGTCAAATCGACGACTCCGGCTTCGGGGTCCTCGGTCTCCGAAACGGGTTCGGGTTCAGGTTCGGGTTCGGGCAGGCGCAATTCGATCGAGGCCGGGAGCACAGGCGACAACTGATTGCCCAAGGCCTTGAGTCCCTTGACCCCGACAAAGTCGTCGAGGACAATCTGCACGGGCTCTTTGGGGGGCTTGCCCGCGGGCTGTTCAAAGCGCAGTTCGAGCTCGGCCCCAGACACATAGAGTGCGTATAACACCCGGGTATCGGGGTGCTCGCTCACAATGCGCTCGGGTTTGACGGTCGCTTCGGGCAGAAAACGTTTGGCGAAATAGCGCTGCTTGACCCCTTCGAAATACACCACCGAACAGGCCAGCTCGGGCCGCACTTTTTCGAGCAACACCGCGTCGGGGTCGAGGTGGACCGACATATCGGGGACAAAACAGCGATAGCGCCCGTCTTTGCAGAGTTCCATCAACAAATCTTCGGGACCAAAACTGCCGAGCAGCCGCCCTCTACCGTCCATATTGAGCCGAAATACGCTTTCGTCGAACCAGATTTTCCGGGCACCCAAGGTCGAAATGCCCTGTTGGCGCAACTCGATTTTGCGCACCGGATAGCGGGTGGCCAAATTGCCCTTGGAATTGCGCGAACGCACGGCCATTTCCGCAAAATCGAATTCGATTTTGGGCTTGCGCAAATTCTTGGCGGCTTTGAGGTGAATCAGCACCTGCTCGGCCTCTCCATTGGGATTGACGCTTAAGTACAAAATCCGGCTCTTGGGATGCCCTTGGGTCAGATCGTATTCCTTGTCGCGGGTCACCCCGGTCACCGCAAAGCGCTTGACAAAAGACCGCTGGCTGAGCCCGTCGTAGTAGATCAGGTTGTAGACCGTGCGCTCGTCTCCTTTGCGGTACACCCCGACGTGAAGGATGTCGTTCCCGGCAAAGGTCTTTTGATCCACCTTGAAGATTTTCATCTTGCCGTCGGCGCAAATCACAATGATGTCGTCGAGATCGGAACACTCCGCGACGTATTCGTCTTTCTTGAGCCCCATCCCCACAAACCCTTCGGCACGGTTTACGTAGAGCTTGGCGTTGGCCATGGCGACCTCGGTGGCGATGATGCCATCAAAGCGCCGAATCTCCGTCTTGCGCGGATGGGCGGGTCCGTATTTGCGCTGGAGTGCGCGAAACCAATCGATGGTGTATCGGGTCAGTTCGCTCAAATCCTTGCGCAGGGCTTCCATATCGCCCTCGAGTTTGAGCAGGTGTTCGTCGGCCTTGGTCGAATCGAACTTCGAAATGCGCTTAATCCGAATCTCGGTCAGCTTGACGATGTCTTCTTCGGTAACCGCCCTGAGCAGCCCGCCGATATGGGGTTCGAGGCCCATGCGGATGCGGCTGAGCACGGCCTCCCAAGTCTCGGCCTCCTCGATTTCGCGATAGACCTTGTGCTCGATGAAGATGCGCTCCAAACTCGCAAAGTGCCATTGTTCGCCGAGTTCCTCGAGCCGGAGTTCCAAATCGCGTTTGAGGAGTTCGCGCGTATGGACTACGTTGCGCTTGAGGACTTCGCTCACCCCGATAAATTCGGGTCGGTCTTCGTGGATGACACAGCACAGGGGCGAAATCGACAGCTCGCAGTCGGTAAAGGCATAGAGGGCATCGATGGTCTTGTCGGGCGAGACCCCGGGGGGCAAATGGATCAAGATTTCGGCGTTTTCGGCCGTATTGTCCTCGATTTTGCGGATTTTGATCTTCCCCTTGTCGTTGGCCTTGAGAATGCTCTCGATCAGCGAACTGGTGTTGGTGCTAAAGGGGATCTCGGAGATTTGAAGCGTGCGGTTCCCGAGATCGGAGATGCGGGCCCGAACGCGAATCCGGCCACCGCGGATGCCGTCCTGATATTGTTCTACATCGACCCATCCCCCCGTGATAAAATCGGGATAGAGCGCAAAAGGCCGTTCCTCGAGCACCGCCACGGCCGCATCGCACAGCTCGTTGAAGTTGTGGGGCAAAATGCGGGTCGATAGCCCTACGGCAATCCCTTCGACGCCTTGGGCGAGGAGCAGCGGAAACCGCACGGGCAAACTGAGCGGCTCCTTTCCCCTTCCATCATAGGAGGCCTGCCACTGGGTGACCCTCGGATTGTACACGACTTCGAGCGCAAAGGGGGTCAAACGGGCCTCAATATAGCGGGGGGCAGCGGCCGAATCTCCGGTCAATATATTGCCCCAGTTCCCCTGACAGTCGATCAACAGGTCTTTTTGCCCGAGTTGCACCAAGGCATCGCCAATCGAAGCATCGCCATGGGGGTGGTACTTCATGGTGTGCCCAATCACATTGGCCACTTTGTGATATCGGCCATCGTGGAGTTCGTCGAGCGCGTGGAGCAGTCTTCGCTGAACGGGTTTTAGCCCGTCGTTGAGCAGGGGAACCGCCCGCTCCAGTATTACATAGGAGGCGTAGTCGAGAAAATAATCCTGATACATTCCCGACACCTTGACCACCCGGCTGTGGGGGACGTCTGCACCGGGCTCACTGCTCATACTCATTGGCTGCGGAATTGTGGAGCTCGGCATTGCGCTTGAGGACCCCCCTCAGCGATCGCTCCACGTCGCGAAGTTCGGTCCGTTTCAGGTAGGAAGCCGGAATTCGGACTTTTTTAAAGTGGTCTTCTTTGCTGTCGATAATCAGGGTGATGGTGCGCTTGAGCGGGGCGCGCTGGATTGAAAAATCGCGCAACTTTCGCTTGGGGAATTCGGTATGCCGCACAAAAATGGAGGAAAATGGCTGGAGAAACGGCTCTTTAGCCGTCAAGATGAGCACTTCTCCGTCGCTGTCGAAATCGAAGACCGGCAAGCCGCGATACATCAACAAAAACAACAAAGCGAAGGCGAGGAGCGATACCCACTTCCAGACGCTGAGCGACCCTTCTACGTTCATCAATACAGAACCGGACAACAGCGAAACCAAAATGAGCAAGTAGTTCAGCTGGAGCCGGTGGTAGCGCGATCGCGTATTGATTCTCATCCCAATTCTTCAATCAAGTCCTTTTCGACGCGCAGGTTGCCGATGATGTAGGCCTGGCGTTCGGGGCTGTTCTTCCCCATATAAAATTCGAGAATTTGCGCGATGGTTTGGTCTTTGGACAACAAAACGGGTTCGAGCCGGATATCGGGACCGATAAAGTGTTTGAATTCGTCGGGCGAAATCTCGCCCAATCCCTTAAAGCGGGTGATTTCGCTTTTGGCACCCAGCGCCAACAAAGCGGCCCGCTTTTCTTCTTCCGAATAGCAATACCGAGTCTCTTTGCGGTTCCGCACCCGGAACAGCGGGGTTTGCAGAATGTGCAAATGCCCTTCCTTGACCAATTCGGGAAAAAACTGCAGGAAAAAGGTGAGCAAGAGCAGGCGGATGTGCATTCCGTCTACGTCGGCATCGGTGGCCACCACCACGTTGTTGTACCGCAGGGTTTCGAGACCGTCTTCGATGTCGAGGGCCGATTGCAGCAGGTTGAATTCCTCGTTTTCGTATACCACCTTTTTGCTCAACCCATAGCAATTGAGCGGTTTGCCCTTGAGGCTAAACACGGCCTGGGTGTTGACATCTCTCGACTTGGTGATCGATCCCGAGGCCGAATCGCCCTCGGTAATAAACAAAGTGGTGTCGAGTCGGCGTTCGTGTTTGCTATCGGTATAATGCACCCGGCAATCGCGGAGTTTGCGGTTGTGGAGGCTGGCTTTTTTGGCGCGCTCCCGAGCGAGTTTTTGTATCCCCGCCAGATCTTTTCGCTCGCGCTCGGCCCGCAAAATTTTGCGCAAAATGGCCTCCGCAGTATCGGGCTCTCGATGGAGATAGTTGTCGAGGTGGGTTTTGACAAAATCGACGACGAAGGTGCGCACCGTCACCAGTCCCGGACCCATTTCGTTCGATCCCAATTTGGTTTTGGTCTGAGACTCAAAAACGGGTTCGATCACCTTAAGGCTAATGGCGGCCACCACGCTTTGCCGAATATCGGCAGCCTCAAAGTTCTTGTTGTAAAACTCGCGGAGGGTCTTGACCAAAGCCTCGCGAAACGCGGCCTGGTGTGTACCACCCTGGGTGGTGTGCTGCCCATTGACAAAGCTGTGGTATTGCTCGCTTTGGGAGCGGTCGCTATGCGTCAGTGCAATCTCGATGTCTTCCCCTTTCAGATGCACAATGGGGTGTACAATGGGGCCGTCGAGTTGGTCTTCGAGCAGATCCTTCAACCCGTGTTCTGAAACGAACTTTTGCCCATTGAAGACAAGGGTGAGACCGGTGTTGAGATAAGCGTAAAACCGCAGCATCCGCCCGATGTATTCGTCGAGAAAGCGGTAGTTGCGAAAAATCTGTGGGTCGGGAGAAAACACCACTTCGGTGCCTTGTTTGAGCGTGCTCGGTGCGGGTGGGGTGCTGTCGATTAGCTCGCCGCGCTCAAAGCGAGCCGACCGGGTCATTCCATCTCTAAAGGCCTTTACTTCAAAGCTTTGACTCAAAGCATTGACGGCTTTCAGACCGACCCCGTTGAGCCCCACCGACTTTTTAAACGCCTGGCTGTCGTATTTGGCCCCGGTGTTGATCTTCGACACGACGTCTTCGAGCTTGCCGAGCGGGATGCCGCGTCCGTAGTCGCGCACCCGAACCGTGGTTTCGTCGATGTTGAGCTCGATGCTGCGCCCGTTGCCCATCACAAATTCGTCGATCGAGTTGTCGATCACCTCCTTGATGAGGATGTAGATGCCGTCGTCGGGTGAGGTTCCGTCTCCGAGTTTGCCGATGTACATCCCCGGCCGCAACCGGATGTGTTCTTTCCAGTCGAGCGACCGGATGCTCTCTTCGTTGTAGTTTGTCATGGAAAGGCAAAATTTAGCCCAAACCGGGCCATTCCAACGGGAATGGAGTGGGGGGTTATGAACAAGTTCTAACCACGGCTGCATTCGCCGAGAGCGGCTCGTACAGGGAATTTTTATTCCAACTGATTATCTACAACTTAACCCTACCATCCGGGTTCTTTTGCTCCGACTATACGTTGAAGCGGAAGTGCATGACGTCTCCATCTTTGACGATGTATTCCTTGCCTTCCACCCGTAGCTTCCCGGCTTCTTTGACCGCGGCTTCGCTCCCGTATTTGACATAATCGTCGAACCCAATTACCTCGGCCCGAATAAAGCCTTTTTCAAAATCGCTGTGAATCACCCCGGCGGCTTTGGGTGCGGTATCGCCTTTGTAGATGGTCCAGGCGCGGACTTCCTTTTCGCCGGCCGTAAAATAGGTCTGCAGATTGAGGAGTTCGTAGGCCAGCCGGATCAGTCGGTTGACCCCTGGTTCCTCAAGACCGATTTCGCTTAAAAACAGCTGTTTCTCTTCGTACGATTCGAGTTCGGCAATGTCCGCTTCGGTGCCCACGGCGAGCATAAGCACGGGGGCTTTTTCGGCAGCAACCGCTTCACGGACGGCCGTTACATAGGCGTTTCCAGAGGCGGCCGAGGCTTCGTCGACATTGCAGACGTAGAGCACGGGCTTGGACGTGAGCAACTGGAATTCTTCGACGCCAAGGGCCTCGTCGGGGGCGAGGTCCATTGAGCGCAGGTTGCGGCCTTGCTCGAGGTGGGTTTTGCAGCGATGGAGCAAGTCCACTTCCTTTTGGGCGTCTTTGTTGCCGGCTTTGGCGGCGCGGCTGGCTTTGTCGAGGCGTTTCTCGATGCTTTCGAGGTCTTTGAACTGAAGCTCGGTATCGATGATGTCTTTGTCGCGCACCGGATCTACGCCCCCTTCTACGTGGGTGATGTTGTCGTTGTCAAAACACCGCAAAACGTGCAGGATGGCATTGGTTTCCCGGATGTTGCCGAGGAATTGGTTGCCCAGTCCCTCTCCCTTGCTCGCGCCCTTGACAAGACCGGCAATGTCGACGATCTCGACGTTGGCCGGGAGCACCCGTTGGGGTTGCACAATGCGTTCGAGCGCCGCGAGGCGATCGTCTGGGACGATCACCGTGCCGATGTTGGGCTCGATGGTGCAAAAAGGGAAGTTGGCCGCATGGGCCTTGGCGTTCGACAGACAGTTGAACAGGGTGGACTTGCCGACGTTGGGCAGTCCGACGATTCCGCATTTCATGGGCGCGAAGGTAGTTTCCAGATGGACCTGGGTGGTTGGGTTGCGTTGAGCGGTTGTACCTTTCTCCCACATACCCAAATTGCACGACCACCATGGAAAACACGAATCAGAACACCAACCAGAAATTGAAAGAGGCTGCGCATCAGAGCGGTCTAGAGGTGCGCGAAATGCTCGCCAAACTGCAGGCTACCGCCGAGCAAAAGGGGGGCGAATTCAGCGCTAAAGCCAAGGAATTGCTCGCAGAGTTGGAAGAAAAAGCCGGCGAACTGACCGACGAAACCAAGGAATGGAGCGACAAGGCCCTTGCCGAAAGTGGCAAGGCGTTTGACCGGATTGCCCTGAATGCCAAAAAGATGTGGGCAGAATTGGACGAGAACACCGAAGGGCTCCAACAAGGCGCTCAAAGTTTCTGGGCCAAGACGAAGGCCTTTGCCGCCGACAAATGGGGCGATCTGCGCGAAGCCTTGGACATGGACGAAGAAGATCAGAACGAAAAGAAGGCGTAATCTTTGGATTGTAACCAATGTGCAGGCACGGGCCAATTGGCTCGTGCCATTTTTAAAAATCATCCTTCATTTCTTTTTTGGGGGGGTTCGTGGCAAATCGTGCCCTTCGTCTTCAGCGATTTGATGCGCGACCTGGCCACTGCCCCTGAAGTTGTCGAGGCCTTTGTCCGTATGACCCAATTTGAAATCGCTCTCTTGCTCGAGGCTACCGGAAAAGGGGGGGGTGAAATTCGCGCACAACAGGTTGAACTTTCGGAATTGATACGGTTATTGTAGCACGTCGAAAACAGGCTCAATCCACTTTCTTGTTTCATCGCTACTTTGCCGAGGGTACTCTTTATCCTTGTGCTGAAGTAATACCCCTCTTATCGTGCTCGACCTCAACGATCTGAATCACGAACAACTCTTGGCAGTAGCGGACGACAGTCAGCGGCTATTGGTGTTGGCTGGGGCCGGCAGTGGTAAGACCAAAACCCTACTGCAGAAAATTGCCTACCTCATTGAGAAAAGAAAGGTACCGGCATCGAAGATCTTGGCCATCACATTTACTCGGAATGCCTGTGATGAGATGGTTGACCGTCTGATTGCGCAACAACCGGGTTGTGAGGGACATCTTGGTGAAATTTCTGATCGTCACCTAAAAATACCAGAGAAACGAACGCTTCGCAATAAGCGTAAAAAAGAAAGCGCAATCCTTTCTGGGTTGAGAATCGAAACATTCCATGCGCTTTGTTATCAACTTCTGAAAAAGGGAATTACGCCGGATTTCGACAACAAATTCAAGCTGTTAACAAACGAAAAGCCCGATCCTGAATTTGAGCCCTTCTCGGCCTCTAAAAAAAAGAATGATCTGATTAGAGACGCGCTCAAAGTGCTTAGTCAAAACACCGATTATCGTCTGCGATTTAAGCGCTATCTTATTGATTATTTTATCGATCGAATTGATCGAAACGAATACAAATCAGCCGAACAACGCGCCGATTTTCGCTATACTACATTGAATGGAACCCGGGTGCGAAGTAAGTCCGAGGCATTCATTGCGGATTGGTTGTACCGCCACCAGATCGAGTTCGAATACGAACGACGAGTCCATATCGAGGGTCGAGACTATTATCCCGATTTCTACTTACCTGCATCGGAACTGTATTTAGAACATACGAGTGATTTGAGCTCTCAAGAAGCCCAAAAAAGAGTGGTCTATCATTGGGCCGGTATGCGCTGTGTGTACACCACCGAGGAGATGATGAGGGACCACCGAGTGATTGACCGGTATTTGGATGAAACGCTTCGCGACCGCCTCAACGCCCATTTCGAGCCGGTCCAAATCAGCATGGACCAAGAGTTTAAACCCTATCCAAGGGAACTCAAAGATCTTCTCAGGCTAATGGAGACGACTTTCGACAAAATCAAGTCATTTGGTCTCACCGTGGAAGAAATGCGTGCGCGAACTCAGAATGAGCCACACGACCGAACGCGTTCCTTTTATGAGTTGGCTTTGCCCTTGTTTGAGGAAACCGAGCGGCAAATGAAGGACCACAGTTATCTCGACTTCAACGATTTGTTGATATACACACTTCAACGCTTAGACGCAGATCCTTCATGGACGGAACATTTGAGTTTAGGCATCGAGTATCTCCTCATCGACGAGTTTCAGGATGTGAACCACTTACAGATTCGGCTCGTACAGAAATTGTTGGGCACCAAGACCCATCTGTTTTGCGTAGGGGACGATTGGCAGAGTATTTATGGATTTCGGGGTTCAGAAATGGACTATATCGTCCGTTTCGAAGAGCATTTTCCACCCGCTAAAGTCATTTCCCTGGTCAAGAACTATCGGAGTCATGTTCCGATTGTGGAAGCGAGCAGTGAGGTGATGAAGCGGAACAAGAATCAAGTCCAAAAGCACATTGAATCTGCGATGGGACCCGGGGAGAAAATCACGATTCATCTGGGCCCGAATCAGGAGGAGCTGACGCTGTTCGCCGCTTCAGAAATCGAGAACCTCAAGGCTTCTGGTTACCGAGACGAAGACATCTTGTTTCTCTATCGTCGAACCATGCACTTTGACCCATACTATCAGTTCTTCAGGACGAATAAAATCAAAGTGAACGCCAAGACCATTCACGCTTCGAAGGGACTTGAAGCCAAGGTAGTCTTTTTGGTGGGCTTGAACAACGGTAGGTATGGCTTCCCCGACGATTGGCTCGGCGACCGGATTCATTGGCTGATTCACCCTAAGAACCCGATCGAGCTGCTCGAAGAAGAACGCCGGCTCTTTTATGTAGCCCTAACCCGCGCCCGTGAACGAGTCTACTTGCTCGGAGACGAATCTCAACCTTCTTCTTTCCTTGAGGAGCTTCCGGCAGAGTACATCAGAAGAACAGGATATTGAACTGAGAGATTTTGGTCGAACTAAGCCCCCTTCAAGTTCCGCATTCAATGGCGCCGTTGACGTGAGCCTCGCCTGCTTAAGAACCTAAAACCCATTTGAAATCAAGTCATGGAAATCATGAAAAAAGTTATACTCATCTTTTGGGTTCACCTCTTGGGAAGCGTGTTGGCTATGGCACAATGTCTTCCAACAGAGACGAAGATTACCGTTCAAATCAATACAGATCAATGGGGTGAAGAAACGCATTGGACACTTTCCGATCTCTCTAAAACCATTTTGATCCAAGGAGGTCAAGGAGGGGTCTACGACGATTTATCGAGCTACACAGACAGCATTTGCCTGCCCACCAATGGCTGCTATTTTTTCCGGATTTATGATAGCTGGGGCGACGGCATTGTCTATCCCGGTTTTTGTCACGTATTTGAGAATGGCAATTTGGTTTATTCGGGTTCCAATAATATCGGAAGTTTTGACGAAGTGTCTATTCAATGTTCTGATTCATGCAATTTGGTTCTTCAAGCCCTTACTAGGCTTCGCTCTCACCTCGACTCCAATGCACTGCTCAGTGGGCAAGAATTGCTGAACATTCGAAACATCTTCCAACAGTATCCAACCTGTTTGTCGACCAGCGACTCCATCGTAGTTCTTACCAAAAATACGCTATATGAGTATGAACAACAACACGGAGCTTTGTTCGTAGAACCGAATACGCGGAATGGATTTTCAAAAGACGAGTCGCTCTCACCCGGACTTGAATTAGAACGCGCTATCCTCGCACTGCAACAGGGTGCTTTTGACTATATCTTCACTCCTGATTTCTATTCCATTCATCCCAAAATTATTCGTTATTGGGCATTCGCATCGAGCGCTGCATTTCCTGGTGTGGCACCCGTACCGACAGATTCAACAAAAGAGCTTTTCGTCTCGGTTCTGGCAAGCTGTACAGATCCAGACGGAGCCAATCCCTATTTTGGGATTAACGCAGAGGGAACGGATCATGCATTAAGACCCACGGGTTGGTATTTGGCCCCGGGAACCGTAGCCCAAATCACCGTGCCGATGGAACTCATAGGCCGCGATTTCTACATCCGAGTAGGTTCGCACGAATGGGATTTGACAGAACGAAGCGATTTTAGACGTTTTGATCGCATTTCAAAGAAGTTCCCCATCGTCCAAACCACCACTGAGATATTCAATCCATTCGGAGGAGCCATTTCCATTCTAATCCCCTATGGCGCTGATCTCGATCTCGTTGAAATCAAATCTACCAATGTCTTAGAGACTCCTTATTTTTCATTAAAAAATTCCGATGACACCATTCATTTTAACGATCAATTGAATAAACCCGGTCCATGGGCCGTATTTGAGACGGAAAATGTGCTGTTTACCATTCCGAAGCACTCCATTGTACCGGGACAATACGATATAAAAAAGGTGCTCACCGATTGGGAAACGGCCTTGCGCGGTCTCAATTCCATCTTGTCCCGTCAAATTATTCCCGACAAACACACAATGTATATGATCGCCGATGCAGACATTCGGACCGGTGTTTATTCTATTGGGTACCCCATGTCGAACACTCCGCTCAGTTATTATGATACACTCGGACCTGTCTATTTTCTCAATGGACCGGGTCCCGACGATGAAGTCAATTTTCACGAATTGGGGCACGCTCTGGCTATTTCAAAGTTCGTTGGAGAAGAAGAAGCCTTGGTCAATGTGCCTTACATCATGGCGTTGAATTATGGTCTTGGTGTCGATTTTGAGGAAGCCGTTCGCTATAGCTTTGTTCCAAACACGTTCAATACAGACAACACGGTCACCCACAGATTGGTATCCAATACATTCGGCACAAAGCGCGATGTTTCGAATACAACGACAGACGAAGTCCGTTATCAGCATCGGGGCTACGGCCATTATTTGGAAATTGTACGAATGCTAGGTTGGTGTCCACTCCGCAATTTTTGGAGGCGAGAATTTCTCGATGCAGAACGAGGAATCAACCATGGAATCAACGATCAAGACACCGATGACCGAATCGTTCGGATGTCTGTAGCGGCGGGGGTAGACCTACGCCCTGTTTTTCACGTTTTCGGATTGCTTCCCGAAGATTCTCTATCTGTTCAAGATTCCCTCCTGCACCACAACATTCATCCCTCTAGCGCGGTCTATGATCGCATTCAAGCATATTTCGGGCTGATTCCTCAAGACCCATTGGCATTTGAACAATATGCACTCTCGGTCTATCCCAATTTATACACTGAAGGTCCTCAATCTGATCCGGACTACGGTGTGGGTTGGCATTATCAAAAATCGTTGACGTACAGCATCGTTGAGGCGCAAAATAGAACCGACATACTCAACGATATTGTACAGTTGTATTTTCCTGATGGCCCACCATCCGACAGTATCGTTCAGGAGACCTGTTGTGTTCAAGATAGTCTGAAACTCATTGGGTCCAATAATCAATGGGAAGTCAAGGGAGGCGTTCCTCCGTACACAATAATTTCCGACACTACCGATACTCGGGTCAAGGTGACCGCAATCGACTATAATGGTTGCTCTACCGAGGTTTCGTACTCTTTCTACACACCAATCGATGAAGTCGTCGAGGGCGTGAAAATCTTCCCGAATCCAAGCAATTCCGAAGTATTCATCACGACAAATGGCATTAAAAATCGCATTGTCCTTGTGCAACTACTGTCGCTGAGCGGGCAGGCGATTTCCCCACCACAAAAGTCCAATCGAATCGATGTTTCATCTTTAAGGTCAGGAGTTTACATAGTACGAATCGAATGGTCCGATGGCACGGTCCAAAGCGAACGAATTATCGTCTTGAGGCCTTGAAATCACCCTGGTTACGAGTATAACAGCTCGCGCCAATCAATCCACAATCCTACCTTCGAACCGGATCGAAATTCTCCTTCCATTCATGAAACCCCTCCTCACCCTAACCGCGCTCTTTGAAGGCCTGACCGGTGTTGCCTTGGTCGTTGCCCCCGGCATTGCGGTGATGAAGGTGCTGGGGATGGAGCTCCACGAACCGGGCGAAATCGCACTGGCCCGTATGGCCGGCTTGGGATTGATGGCATTGGCCGCGGGATGTTGGAGGTTCCGAAGCGGCCCCTGGGCGCGGACAATGGTTCTCGTGATGCTCGGATACAACCTCCTCGCGACGGCATTGCTGCTGTATCTGGGCCTCGTTGTCCGGAGCAACGCACAGGGGCTTTGGCCCGCGGTTGCGCTGCATATGGCCTTGCTGCTGTGGTGTATCGCTGCGCTTCGGAAGCCTTTGCGATAGGCGAACCTAAAGCCTCGTGCCGCTTGTTTACACTTCCCGCTCCACAAACCGAACCCCATACCCTTCCAATTCCCGAAGCATGGGTTCGTAAAACTCTTTGTGGAGGGGAAGCAGCACCCCGCGCTGGGCAATTTGTTGGGTGAGGATCAGCCGGACCGCAATGCCCACCGGAAGCCCCACCGTTTGCGCCATGGCCGTGCGCTGGTCGTCGAGGCCTTCGTAGACCATACTCGAGGTAAGCCTTTTGGCTACGCCATGCTCGACAAAGTCGAACAAATGGTGCATCACAATCATATCCCGTTCTCCCGGCTCCAACCTCCACTTTTCTTCGAGCTTTTTCTGTAAAATCTCGGCCGGCGTGGCATTCTCCAAGCCAATCGGATCGTTCGAGAACAAACCCAACCACTCGAATTTGTCCATCATCGGGTCGTCTTGCGCAATCCCTATATAATGGCGGAATTTGAGCTCTACACTATCCGTCGGGTGGTAGGCCAAAAACGTATTGGTGAATTGGCGCCAGCTCATCGAACCGGAAGCCTCGATGCGGTACGAATCGTCCGTCATGCCTAGCTTGACAAACACATCCCACGCCCGGCAATAACCCGGACGCCGCAAAGTGCCCCGATAAATCGTCGGAATCGAATCCAACCCATACACCGAACGGTACCGGAGCGAATCGCGGTTCGCGTAGCCCTCAAATCGACCATACCCCTCGACCTCAAAAAACTCCGTACGCCGAAAAACCTGGTGGTACGGGATGTACTTGTACTGCCCTCTTGAATAAACTTAACCGCACCCCCAGCCCCCGCCAACACCACATTCCGCGGATTCCAAGTGAATTTGTAGTTCCACGGATTGTTGTCGCTCGAAGGAGCCGGCAACCCACCCGTAAACGATTCAAAACCCCGCATCTCGACACCCCGGGCGCGGAGCCGATCCAAAATCTGGACCGCACTCAAATGATCGATCCCCGGATCGACCCCGATTTCGTTGAGCAAGATCAATCCCTTGTTGCGGGCCTCCTCGTGCAGAGCCTCCATGCCCGCAGACAAATAACTGGCCGTCACCATATGCTTGCCCTGCGCAATGCACTCAATCGCCACATTCAAATGCAAATCGGCCGGCAACATCGACACCACCAAATCGCATTCAGAGACCAAGGATTTGAGCCGGTCCGCATCGCCCAATTCGAAGGCCACGGCTTGAGCCCGTGGATGTCCCCCCGTTTTGCGCTCGGCCAGGGCCAAATCGCGGTCGGCCACCACCAAGGTCGCGTCCATCGAGCCCGAATGCTCGAGGAGGTATTCGATTAAACTGCCGGTGCTGCGGCCCGCACCAATCACGAGAATGCGCATGCGGAAAAGGAAAAAGGGGGTTAGAGCGCCCAAAGGTATGCGCGGCCTCAGCATACCTTTGAACCCGAACATGCCCCAAACTGCATTTCTTCCGTTCCCCTTGGCCCCTTTGTCCTGGGTTCGCAGGGTCGGCTTGCTCCTGCTGGTCGGTTCCGGAATCGGCCTCCCCCCCCTTTTCGCCCAAACTCCTACACCCGTTGGCCTCAGTGTGCACAGCGATACCGGCCCTGTGGACTGGCGCTTTACAATGGAAAACGGCTACTTCCATGGGTGTCAAAATTGCTCGGAAACGGGAATAACGCTCAACGATACGGCCGTGTGTAGAGTGAGCGCACAGCGCACCGGCGTTTTGCTCGCCGAGCAGTGGCTCCACCTCGCACCCGGCCACCAACACTTTGTCCTAACCCAAGAAGGGGACCGCTTCCGGCTGCGCTTTCGCGGAGACGAAAAGCCCCTGGATCTGCGTCTCGCGGCCCCCGTCCCAGCGGGAATCGCCTCCAAAATGGCCTCCGTTTTGCCCATGTCTCCGGCATCCACCGAACCCCCTACAACACCGCCAACAACGCTTCCCTCTTCCTCGGCCATCGCAGGAGAACCCCAATCCACGCCGGCCCTCTCTTTGGCTTCGGTATCCATCCCCGCTGTGGGCATGGGAATTCCCTCTACCGATCCCATCGAGCAAACCGTACCGAACACGGGAACGCCCATTGCGTCGTCTTTCGGGGTTGATTCAACCCGATCCCTTTCGAACGGACAACCCGAAGGATCGGGGGCAGACCTGCTTCAACAAGTCTGTGCTTTGGAACACCAGTACGATCGGCTCAAGGCGGCAGAAGAATACGCCCGATCCAAATCGTGCAGCCCCGACGAACTCCAAACCCTTCTCGGCTGCCTAAACCACGACTTTAGCAAGCTCGAATTGCTCCGCGCCTGGATGCCCGCCTACGCCCAAACTCCGGGCTTTGAAGAACTCGGCGAACTGCTCGAATATCCTTGGACCCGGGCCGCCTTTCAAGAATCCTTTGCCGCTTACGTTCCCTCGGCAGGGATACAACTGGTCAAACCCTAAAAATCCGCAAATGCCGCATCCTTTTCGAAACCCCCTTGCGTGGGCGGCCTTTTTGGGCGGAACCGCCGTCGTTTTGGGAGCCTTGGGCGCCCATGCGCTCGAGACCCGGCTAAGCCCCGAGGCCCTCGACAGCTTCGAAACCGCCGTGCGCTATCAACTCTATCACGCACTCGCGCTTTTGGCGCTGGGGCTTTCGACCCGAGCCGATTCCTTCGCTTGGGTTTCAACCGGTTGGATGGTCGGAACCCTCTTGTTTTCGGGGTCGATTTATGGCCTTGTTTTTTTGCCCCCCAACGCCCCCATTCGGTCGGTCCTCGGGCCGATAACCCCTTTCGGGGGACTCGTGCTCATCGCAGGCTGGACTGGGTTATTGATAAAATCCATCGGTCCAAAGTCGGGGTCCAAACAGGGCTGAGGGGTTTATCGTTTACCTTTGGCCTCCCTTTCAATACACACCATTTCTATGAACGCACAGAATGGGATTCGTTCGGCTGCAGCCGATTTGTCGAAGCTCGGCATCCAAGCTTCCGCTGAATTCTGGAACACCGCCATTGCGGAACTCGAAACCATTGCGCTCGACGGCGGAATGGGACGTCGCGCCTCTTCGGGTGCCCTGGCCGTCAACACCGGCGAATTCACCGGACGTTCCCCCAAGGACCGGTTCATCGTAAAAGACGCGCTCACCGCAGAATCCGTTTGGTGGGGCGACATCAATATGCCGTTTGAAGCGGATCAATTCGACAGCCTAGCGACCCAAATCGGGGGCTATCTGAGTGGAAAGCCCGTTTATGCGCGCGACGTGTACGCCTGTGCCGATCCAGAATACCGAATGAAGATTCGGGTGGTGATGGAATTTCCTTGGTCGAGCCTCTTCGTCAACAATATGTTCCTGCGCCCTTCGACCGAGGAACTCGAAACCTTTGAACCCGATTGGGTGGTGCTCTGCGCCCCCGGTTTCCGAGCCAATCCGGCGGTTGACGGCACCCGCCAGCACAATTTTTCGATTTTGAACTTCGGGCGCAAAATGATCCTCGTCGGAGGGTCGGCGTATACGGGCGAAATCAAAAAGGGCGTGTTTTCTGCGCTCAACTTTATCCTGCCCCATCAGCGCAACACCTTGAGCATGCACTGCTCGGCCAATTTGGGCGAAAAGGGCGACACCGCGGTCTTTTTTGGACTGTCGGGCACGGGCAAGACCACTCTTTCGGCCGACCCCAATCGCAAGTTGATTGGAGACGACGAGCACGGCTGGAGCGAGAACAACGTCATCTTCAATTTTGAAGGGGGTTGTTATGCCAAGGCCATCGATTTGAGCGAAGAAAAAGAACCCGACATTTTCCGCGCCATCCGTCAAGGTGCGCTGCTCGAGAACGTGGTATTCAAGCCCGGGACTGACGAAGTTGACTACACCGACTCTTCGATTACCGAAAATACCCGGGTGAGCTATCCCATCGACCACATCCGCAACATCGCGGAGCCTTCGGTGGGCCACAACCCCAAGAACATTTTCTTTTTGACGGCCGATGCCTTTGGCGTATTGCCTCCCATCAGCAAACTGACCCCGGGGCAGGCCATGTACCACTTTATTTCGGGCTATACCGCCAAGGTGGCCGGAACCGAAATGGGAGTCACCGAGCCTCAACCCTCGTTCTCCGCTTGTTTTGGCAAGGCCTTTATGCCTTTGCACCCTACCGTATACGGGGAAATGCTCGGGCGCAAAATGCGCGAGAATGGGGTCAACGTATGGCTGGTCAATACCGGTTGGTCGGGAGGCAGCTATGGCGTAGGGTCTCGAATGAAGCTGAGCTATACCCGCGCCATGATTACGGCAGCCCTCGAGGGCCAATTGTCCGGGGTCGAGTATACCGAACATCCCATTTTTGGACTATGGATGCCGACCGCCTGCCCCAATGTGCCATCTGAGCTCTTGAACCCGCGCTCTACTTGGGCCGACAAAGAAGCCTACGACAAAACCGCGATCGATTTGGCCAACCGCTTCAACAAGAATTTCGAACAGTTTGCCTCGAACGCCAGCAACGAAATTCTCGCCGGAGGCCCGAAAGTACGGGCGTTGGTGCCATAACGACTGCCTTAGATTGCTAGAAGCCGGCCTAGAGCCGGCTTTCTTTTTGGGAATAATTCCACAATTCGGAATAATTCCACGCTTCACTTATTTGCAAAATGTTGAATTACAAGGAATTTAAAAGCGCCAAAAGAATGGCATGAAGTTTCCTATGACTTCGGGAATTTCTCTTCATGCAACGCATTATTCTCGGACTAGTTAGCATCGCCGCCTTTGTGGCCTGCGCTCCCGAAAAAGAAGCCCTCGCCCCTCAGGCGGCTCAGGTCAACCAGAGCACAGCGCTCTATGCCCCTGCCGGTTTTGATTGGAAGAACCACCAAGACTGCACCCTTGAACTCAATGGTAGCAAGGGGATGGTCGAAATCAATTCGCTCGATGGCGCCGTGATTGCCCGGATGCTCTGCACCGGAGGTCCTTGCGAAATGCGCTTCACCGTTCCGAACCACGTCAAAGAAGTCAGCATTGCTTTTGGCGGAGTACGCCAATCGATGAACGTACGTCCCCAAATGAAGTGGGCTCACTGAGCCGCGCTTCTTCCCCATCTCATTTATAGCATTTCGACCCCATGAAGGCACTCTTTACCGCCACCGCGTTGTTCGTCGCCACTTTTTCGATGAACGCCACCAACAGCCCCAATTGCAACAGCGGTTGCAAAACCACCTACAACAACCATGTGGGCACGCTGAATCTGCAGTTCAACTCGAACCAGAGCGAAGCCAACAAAACCTATTGCATCACCGGAACCTTTAACGGGTCGCTCAATGTGCGCAACGCCAAGGTTCGGATTTGCGGCAATGCCACCATTACCTCTTGGACCTTCGACCAAAACAGTTCGGTCGAAATCACCAGTGGAGCCGTGGTGACCGTTCAGAACAGCGGTGGCATGAACTCGACCTCGAACTTTATCAAGAACTGGGGCAGTTTGACTTTTACGAACGGTTTTTCGCCCAACAACGATTTCTACAACTACGGTACCGTAGCCGTCAATGGAGGCGATCTCAACATCAACTCTTCGGCCGCCTATCACAACTATGGCAGCATTTCGGTCAACCAAGGGAGCTTTAACCACAACAGCCCCTGCGGTCTCAACTCTGGCAGTCTGTACGCCAGCAAGGACATCAAGCTCAATGGAGGTTCGGCTATGGTGAACTGCTGTTCGATGATTTCGGGCGAGGAATTCCACATCAACATCCAATTCGAAAACAACGACTACGCCAAAGCGGGCACCAAGTTGTACATCAACGGAGGTTCAAAACTCAAGCTCGATACCCAAGCGATGATGTCGACCAACGAGTTGATTCTCAACGGAACGGTTCAAGGCTATGGCAGTTCCAATACCCTGAAAGTAACCGGCCCCACCTTGGCGAACGGAGGCAGTTCGTTTACGGGTCCTGTCGAAGCCTGTTTGGGCGGAACCATCAGCGGCACCCCGACCTACAGCAGCGGCGCTGCGGCCTCGTGCAACAACACCATTCCGACGAGCAGCTGCAATCCCGAAGGATTTAGCCCCCAACCCCAGCCGGGCACGTGCGAACTGACCAAAACCAATGGAGGGGGTTTTACGACTTCGATCAAAAGCGTCGTAGACAACTGCGACAATACGTATACCATTGTGCTGAAAGTGCAGCACAACGGTTGCAGCGGAAACACCTGCAAATCGCTTTCTCACCTCAGCATCGAGGCACTGCCGGGCACCTACAGCGGGGCCACATGGAGCACCAAAAGCGGAACGGCCAGCTACGGCTCGTACGCCAACGGTCCCAATTTGGGCGCTTCGACCCCTTTTCAAGGTTTTAAATTCGACAATACGTCCAATTTTGGAGGCGGCAAAGCAGGGGTGGTTGAAATCACCTATACCCTGACTGCCTTGCAAAGTCAACGCGTTTCGGCCAAAGCGGGCACGGGTACCCAAATTGCCAGCTTTACCGTCGCCGATTTTCAAGCGGTGATGAACTGCGCCAATACGGTGTGCCAGCAAGCTCCAGATGGTGACAACGACGGTTGCGAAGACGCGGTGGACCAATACCCCAACGACCCCACGCGTTGCTATGACGTTTCTTATCCGAGTGCTGGTGTAGCTACGCTGGCCTACGAAGACCTTTGGCCCGCCGCCGGCGATTACGATTTCAACGACTTGGTTCTCGATTACCAGTTTACGGCCGAATTGAGCGGCGCCAACGAAGTCAACGCCCTCGACGCCGTGTTTGTGATCCGCGCCTTTGGGGCCGGCTTCCACAACGGCTTCGGCTTCCAATTCGCCAACCCCCAGTTCGACGGTTCCAATATGCAGGTAACCGGTAGCGAAATCTCCAGCCCCCTCGTCAGCCTCGGCGCCAATGGCCTCGAATTGGGTCAGAGCAAAGCCACGGTGATTGTCTTTACCGACGCCTATGGTCAAATGCGCCACCCCGGGGTCGGCATCGGTGTCAATACCGAAACCAACACGCCCTATGTGCAGCCCGATACCCTTCGCATGCGCATCGTGTTTACCAGCAACAAGCCGAGCATGGCCGATCTCGATTTGGCCAACTTCAACCCCTTCTTGATCGCCAAACAAGATCGGGGCCGCGAGATCCACTTGCCTGGCTATGCCCCCACCGATTTGGCCGATCCCAGCTATTACGGCTTGGGCGACGACGACTCCAACCCCGGTGCAGGACGGACGTACGTGACCGAGACCAATCTGCCCTGGGCCCTACACCTGCCCGTGCGCTTTGACTATCCGACCGAAAAGACCGATATCGTTACGGCCCACCTCAAATTTGCGGCCTGGGTCATGAGCGGTGGACTCAGCTTCCCCGATTGGTATCTCGATATGCCCGGCTACCGCAACGCCGAGAATCTGTACTAATCTCTTTTAGTGGTCTAAACAGCCCAAAGGCTGTCTCTCTCGAGAGGCAGCCTTTTTTGATTTGAACACTTTTACCCGCGGCAGGGCTTCGCGTACCTTTCGTTCGCTGCCCTCGATCAACTGGGCACTGTTCGACCTATGGAACGCATTGCCCCAGACCTTTCGATTGTTGTGCCCGAAGTGTTGGCGCAAATGGAAGAGTTTCAAGAAGTACCCCTGGAACAACTTCAGTGGTTCCTCGACGAGGGTGAGCGCTATGCCCTCGAGGCGGGGTCGTTCCTGTTTCAAAGAGGAGAAGAGGCGCGATGGATGCACCTGATCCTGCGCGGCAAGGTGGATGTGTATATGACCAATGCCGCGGGCAAGATTCCCGGACGCATCCTCGAAGGACCGACCTTGACCGGCGTCCTCCCCTTTTCCCGGCTCAAAACGACCAACGGCTTTGGAGTGTGCCTCGAGCGATGTGAAATGCTGTCGGTTCCCGCCGATCGACTCCCCGAGCTGGTCCGAACCCATTACGAACTGACCCGAAGTCTGGTGCACGCCATGACGGGTCGGGTGCGGCAGTTTACCGAATTGGCGCTCCAGAACGAAAAAATGATGGCGCTCGGCAAAATGTCGGCGGGCTTGGCGCACGAATTGAACAATCCTGCGGCGGCCATTGCGCGCAGCAGCCAGACCCTGCTCGAACTGCAAAACCACCTGCTCCCCTTGCTCGGTCGCTGGCAGGAACTCGACCTCGACGACGAGGCCGGGATGTGCTTGATGGATCTTTTGCAACAACCCTTGCCCACGACCGAACCTTCGCTGTTGGTGCGACGACAATGGCGTACTGCCCTCGAAGACCTGCTGGAAAATTGGGGGAGCGAGGAGGCGGGCAGCCTGGCCGATTCGCTGGTCGACAGCGGGGTTGCGGTGGCCTCGATCGAAAAACTCGGGGGGTCGCTCCGCCCCAAAGAAGCATTGGTGCTGGTGGAAGGACTGGCACTGCTGCTCGAAATGCGCCGACTGAGTTCGGAAGTCGGTATTTCGGCCCGGAGAATCAGCGATTTGGTGGGCAGTGTAAAGCGCTATACGCACATGGATCGGGGGCTAGATCCCGTCGAAGTCGATGTGCACGAAACCCTGCGCGATACGCTGACGCTGCTCAACCACAAGGTGAAACAATCGGGCATTGTCTTTGGGGGCAACTACCTCGAACCCGGTCCCAAGGTGTGGGTACACCCCGGAGAATTGGGCCAAATCTGGACCAACCTACTCGACAACGCCATCGATGCGCTTCAAGGACAGCCCGAGCCGCGGATTGGCATCAACAGCACAGTCAAAAGCGAGCGCATCCGCGTAGAAATCGAAGACAACGGACCGGGCATTCCACCGGACGTGGCCTCCGAAATGTTCAAGCCCTTTTTTACGACCAAAGATGCAGGCAAGGGCACGGGGATGGGGCTCGAAATCAGCCGGCAAATTGCCCAGAAAATGGGGGGCGAACTCGGGTTTTCCTCAGAGCCGGGGCGGACGGTATTTTATCTCGAAGCCCCCCTGGGGCGTTCAACCCAATCCTGAACCCCGATCGAGCTGCGAAAAACGAATGCACGGCTCAAAAAGGCTGAACTAATTTAGACCCAATGCCCGAACGCAAACCCCTCATCGCTCTCGTAGACGACGATCCACAGGTCCTCAAGGCCTTGCGCCGCGATCTGCGCGATCGATACCGCGACCGCTACGAATTGCTCGATACCACATCCGCCCTCGAAGCCCTCGAAAGTCTGGAAGAACTGCGCCGCAACGGAGACGAAGTGGCCTTGTTCTTATCGGACCAACGCATGCCCGAAATGCTCGGGGTCGATTTTTTATCCAAAGCCCGCAACGCCTATCCGCGCGCCAAACGCGTGCTGCTCACAGCCTATAGCGATACCGAAGCCGCCATACGGGCCATCAACGAAGTCCAGCTCGACTATTATTTGGTCAAGCCCTGGGACCCGCCTCAGGAACGGTTGTATCCGGTACTCGACGAACTGCTCGAAGATTGGGATGCGGCCTACATTCCACCTTTTATGGGCATTCGGGTGGTGGGGCACGCCTTTTCGCCTAAAGCCCACGAAATCAAGTCGTTCTTAAGCGGAAACCTCTTTCCCTACCGCTGGTTCGACCTCGGCAAAGACCCCGAAGCCCAGGCCCTACTCGAAACCCATGCCCTCGTAGATCCTCGGTTTCCCATCGTGTTTCTCGAAGGAGGGGCCGTCTTGCAAGACCCGGCCGTAGTGGCCTTGGCGCAACAGCTCGGACTCCAGCCCAAACCTGGACACAGTACCTACGACGTGGCCATCATCGGCGCGGGACCGGCCGGTTTGGCCGCCGCGGTCTATGGGGCTTCCGAGGGCTTGGAAACCGTGCTCATCGAAAAAAAAGCCCCAGGCGGTCAGGCGGGCACGAGTTCGAGAATCGAAAACTACCTAGGCTTTCCCACCGGATTGAGCGGGAGCGAGTTGAGCCGAAGGGCCGTGGCCCAAGCTACGCGTTTCGGTGTGGAACTCATGAGCCCCAACCGGGTCCAATCGCTGGAGCGTCAAGGAGATTACCACCGACTGCTCCTCGAAGACGGTAGCGCGCTGAATGCCCGCAGTTTGGTGATCGCCACTGGGGTAGACTACCGACAACTCGAAGCCGAAGGGCTCGACCGGTTTCTGGGTGCAGGGGTCTATTATGGTGCGGCCAACACCGAGGCCAGCTCGTGTCGGGACGAGGATGTGTACGTAGTCGGTGGCGGAAACAGCGCGGGCCAGGCCGCGGTCTATCTGAGCAATTTTGCCAAAAAGGTCGGGATCGTAATCCGCAAACCCGATCTCACTTCGACCATGTCGGCCTATTTGATCAAGCAGATCGAAGAAATTCCGAACATCGAACTCATTCCCCACACCGAAGTGGTGCGGGCCGAGGGCAGCGATCGGCTGGTGCGCATCGAACTCACCCATCGGCAGTCAGGGACATCGGAATGGGTGCCGACCGCTGGCGTATTTGTGTTTATCGGCGCCAAACCGATCACCGACTGGCTCCCTCCCGAAATTCTCAAAGACGATCGCGGTTTTGTCCTGACAGGACGGGATGTGTCCCAACACCCCAACGCGAAAACCCAATGGAAGCAAAACCGAGAGCCCTATTTGCTCGAAACCTCGATTCCGGGCGTTTTTGCCGCGGGCGATGTGCGCTCGGGAGCCATGAACCGGGTCGCCTCGGCCGTAGGCGAAGGCTCGATGAGTATTGCGTTGATCCACCAATATTTGGCCCAGTTCTGAACCACGTACCCCACCGAAAATGATTCTCTACGAAACCAACCGCAACTGGTGGAGCGACTTCCGGGAATTCCAGAAGAGTTATACCATGCAGCGCATTGCGCGTTTTGCCGGCTTATATGGCTTCATGGTCGGCGTCCTCGCCACCGGCGACCGTTTTTTTTCCGATGTACTCCCCGAACAGCCCATGGACGTAACCGTCTTTAGCCTGCTCGGAATCGTGCTTTCGATCTTGTTGGTCTTTCGGACCAATTCGGCCTACGACCGCTGGTGGGAAGGCCGGATCCACTGGGGGGCCTTGGTCAACCACAGCCGCAACCTCGCTGTAATGGGCGCCACCTGCTTTCCCGAAGATGCCCGGCGCGAACGGCACGAACTGGCCTTAGGCATCGCCAACTTTAGTCTGACGCTCAAAGAACACTTGCGCAAAGGGCCGGTGCTCGACGAACTCATCGGGCTCGACCCCGAATCGCGGAGAAAATACGCGGAGGCTGAGCACCTTCCAGCCACCCTTTCGCTCGAAATGCACCGACTCGTCGAACGGGTTTACCGCAAGGGCGATATGACGGGCGAAGATGTCCTGAATTTCAAACCCCACCTTCAGGCCTTGCTCGACATATGCGGGGCCTGCGAACGGATTCGAAAAACCCCCATCCCCTTCTCATACAGCATTTATTTGCGCTTTTTCATCCTGGCCTACAGCCTAATGCTCCCGTTGGTCCTGGTTCCACTCTACGGATTTTGGTCGGTGCCGATCGGGGTGTTGATTTTCTTCGCCTTTGCAGGCATACAGTTGATGGCCGAGGAAATTGAAGATCCGTTTGGCCTCGATTGCAACGATCTGCCCACCGGCGACATCGCCAAAACCATCGGCCGCAATGCCTTCGAATTGTTGGGGGTAGCACACGACGAACCCGCGGCCCTGAAGACGCATCATGTGTATGAAAAAGTATTCTGAGCATTCCGAATCCGCTGCGGAGCGATTTGCCCGGATACGGCTGAACAGCAAGGCCATCGCCTCCCCTTTAAGCCCTGAGGACTGCATCGTTCAGCCCGCGCTCTTTGCCAGCCCCGCCGCATGGCATTTGGGGCATACCACTTGGTTTTTCGAACAATTCCTGCTCCGAGAACTTTCCAACTATCGCCCATTTAATCCCGAATGGGACGTGCTCTTCAACAGTTATTACGAAAGTCTCGGACAGCGCGTAGCCCGCGACCGAAGAGGGCTGCAAAGCCGCCCTGGACTGAACGGCATTCTCGATTTCAGGACCTACATCGACACCGCCTTGATCGACGCCCTCGAACAGCATCAGTTCTCGGAATCCCAACTGCGACTGCTCGAGCTCGGGCTCAACCACGAAGAGCAGCACCAGGAATTGATGTGGTACGACCTCAAGTACCTGCTCGGCACCCAAGCCCTGTCCGAACCCTATGCGCTGGATTGCCCCGTAGACCGATTTGAGACCGGTCCCTCGGGCTGGCTCGATTGCGCGGAAGGGGTCGTGGAAATCGGCTTTGAAGGAACGGGCTTTGCCTACGACAACGAAAGCCCCAAGCATGTAGAATTTGTGCCCTCAGGCCAATTGTCGACTTCTTTGGTCCGCAACCCAGAATATCTCGAATTCATCGAGGCCGGAGGCTATCGCGACCCGTTGTTGTGGCACAGCGAGGGCTGGGCTTGGCGGCAAAGGGAATCCATCGAACATCCGCTGTATTGGCGACCTTCGAAATCCACAGGATGGATGCAATATCGGCTTTCTGGGTTGGGCGAATGGGCGGCCGAAGAGGCGGTCTCGGGGATTTCGTGGTATGAAGCCGCGGCCTTTTGCCGATGGGCGGGATGGGATTTGCCGACGGAAGCCGTGTGGGAAAATGCCGTTCGAAAGACTCCAAATGGGCTCCATACCGGGCAGTTGTGGGAGTTTACCGGATCGGCCTATTTGCCCTATCCGGGCTATCGGGCTGCGCGCGATGCCGCTGGGGAATACAACGGCAAATTCATGATCAACCAAATGGTGCTCAAAGGGGCTTCAAGAGCCACCCCCACAGGACACAGCCGCCCGAGCTACCGCAATTTTTACCCACCCGAAATGCGGTGGATGTTTGCGGGCATCCGCCCTTTTCGATACCGCAATGCGTTATGAATGATCTAGAACGCTTTCGAGAGGCCGTCGTGGAGGGATTGAGCTCGAGCCCCAAGAAGTTGCCCTCGCGCTATTTCTATGATCCGGAAGGCGATCGGCTTTTTCAGCAGATCATGGAGCTTCCGAGTTATTATCTCAGCCGGGCCGAACGCGACAATATGCCCGCGGTGGCCGAGGGGATAAGGGACTGGATCGGCAAAAACGCCCTCGATTTGATTGATTTGGGTTCGGGCGATGGGCGCAAAACCGAGATTCTCCTCGAAGGGTTGCTCGACGATTCTTTCCCGGTGCGCTATTTCCCCGTCGATATTTCGCCCAGCGTGCTCGAACTCCAAACCCAAAGGCTGCAGCAGCGCTGGCCCGATTTGCCCCTGCAACCCGTGGCCGCCGATTATCTCCGCTCCCCTTGGGTGCTGCCCGAGGCTCCCGGCAAGCGGTTGTTTTTGTTTTTGGGAAGCAATCTGGGCAATTTTACCGGCGAAGCCGAAACGGCCCTTTTTGCCTTGTTGCGCCGTTTGTGCCGACCTGGAGACGGGGTATTGCTCGGGCTGGACTTGGCCAAACGACCCGAACGAATCCTGGCCGCATATAACGACCCGGAAGGCATCACGGCTCGGTTCAACCTCAACCTCCTCGACCGAATCAACCGGGAGCTCGGGGGCGATTTTGACCGCTCGGCCTTTGTCCACTGGCCCATCTACGACCCCATTGCCCGAGAAGCCCGCAGCCATTTGGTTTGTGTGCGCTCCGCTGAATTTGGACTCGAAGGAGGCCCCCGCTTTGCGTTCGAGGCTTTTGAAGCCATCCATACCGAAACCAGCCGGAAATACAGTTTGATACAAAACGAGCAGATCGCAATCCAGATGGGCTTTCGCCAGACCCGTGTCTTTGTGCATCGCGATGCCGAGGGCGAAGCGGTTTTTGCCGATTTCTTGTGGGAACGTCGCGCTGAACATCAACCTAGAACGCCTTGAAAACGCCCTCCACAGCCCAAGTGCAGACAACATCCACCTCCCTTTGGACCCGATGGGGCGCCCCTCTCGCTTTGGGCTTGATTCTCTTGTGGATGCTGTTTCAGCTCACCGCCCAGAAAATCTACAGCCCCGACTTGGGATTTCACCTCGCCGCCGATCGCTGGATGCAGCACAATGGTGGGTTTCCGCCCCAGACCGATCCCTTTACCGCTTTGGGCAAAGACCGCGCTTATGTCGATTTGCACTGGGGCTATCAAAAAATACTCGGGGCGGTCTATCGCATGGGGGGTTTTGAAGGGCTCTTTTGGATGCAAGGGCTGCTGTTGTTGGCTGCGCTCGCTTGGGTCCTGGTCCGCGCCCAAACCAAGCCAGGGCGTTGGCCGGCTGTTTTGCCCTTTTTGTTGTTGCTCGGGATTCCGCTTCTCGGTTCGGAACCCCGTCCGCACGCGCTTTCGTGGGTATTTCTGGGCGCCATGCTCTGGGTGCTCGAGCGACTTTGGAAAGGGGATTTCAAACATTGGTTTTGGATTCCTTTGATTGCCCTGCTCTGGGCCAATACCCACAGCTTGTACATTTTGGGTTGGGTGGCGCAAATCGCCTACATCGCGGGAGCCCGGCTCAAAGGGCAACCGATTCCCAAGCCCATTTGGATGGCGCTGGTAGGCACCGTTTTGGCCAGTGTCTTGACGCCTTATGGACTCCAAGGATTGTGGTATCCCTGGGAACAATTCGGATTGATTTCTTCGGGACTGAAAAAGGAATACATCGGAGAGTTTCAAAGCCCGCTCACCCTTTCTGAGCTCAAAATGTATGGGTGGGGATATGTGTTTTACCCCCTTTTCTGGGGCCAATTGCTCGCGGCTTTGGCCGTGGTCAGCGCGGTGTTTGAAGCGCGGGCCAAGCGCTACGAGCACAGCCTTTTGCTCCTCGGCTTTGTGCTGATTTGGAGTTTGGGCGTTAAGAACTTCGGCTATTTCTTTTTTGCGGCGATTCCATTGATGTCGCGCAGTTTGGATACCCTGATGACAGAAGCCCCAAAAGGATGGCTGCCTCGGATGTTGCAGGGCGTTTCTCGACCCCTCGGTTGGGGAATGATCGGTGTCGCGGCATTGCTGATCGGGCGAAGCGCTCAAAACAACGGGTATGCACACGCCATCCGCTCTCCGCATACGCATGGTCAGGGGGCAGACAGCCTGCAACTCCCGTTGGGGGCGGCCGCTTTTATCGCCCAAAACGTGCCTGAGGCTCGCTTAATCAACCCGGTCGATTTCGGGGGGACTTTCGACTTTTTCCAACCCCACCGGGTGCACATCGACGGGCGTATGGAAATCTGGAGCGAAGCCGATTTTTCGGATTATGCGGCCAGTTTGAAAGATCCCGCCAAGGCTCAGCGCTATTTCAACAAATACCAACCCACTTTGGCGGCCTTCCCCTACCTCAAGACGACCGGATGGTGGGGCTACCTCATCAACAACCCCGAATGGAAGTTGGTCTACGTCGATGGCCTTGCGGCGGTGTATGCCCTGCGCACAGCGCATCCCGAACTGGCCGAGCGATTGCCGGAAAGACAAGGTCCACCCACTCAAGAGGCCATTTCGACCATGCAAACTTTGAGTGTCCAAGACCCTCCCGGACGCGCCGAAGCCTGGTTCCGTTCGCTCGGCAAGCCCTTGAATCAAGCCACCGACCAAGCGCATTTGAGCATGTTTTGGCTCAGCCGGGGCGAAGTGTCACAAGGACTGCACCATATGATCGAATGTGCCCAAAACGCCGACGTCCCTCCCGAGTCGGTGTACGAAAACTGGGCGGTATTGAAAAGGGAATTGAGCCGTTAAGGCCTATTGCGCATTCGCCTTGCCCTCGAGCATGGGAACGAACCGGAAATTTCCGTGCTCGCTGCGGTCGAACTCGGTGGCACTTTGGCGGACGAGCATTTGCATGCGTTGGGCCCCTTCGCCTCCCACGGGGATGATCAGCCTTCCGCCAATTTTGAGCTGAGCCAACAAGGTCTGGGGAACATCCAAGGCCGCGGCCGTCACCAAAATGCGGTCAAAGGGGGCATAGGTCGGCAAACCTTGATAGCCATCGCCAAATTTGAGGGTGGGGCGATATCCCATCGATTTCAACAGCACCGAAGCCGAATCGAACAGTTCCTTTTGGCGCTCGATCGAGTGGACTTTAAGACCCATTTCGCAGAGCACGGCGCATTGATAACCCGATCCCGTGCCGATTTCAAGCACCTTCATACCCGGTGTTGCTTCGAGCCATTGGCTTTGCAAAGCGACCGTTAAGGGCTGACTGATCGTTTGTCCCGACGCAATGGGAAAGGCCTTGTCCTGATACGCATAATCCTCGAACGAAGAGTCGAGAAACCAATGTCGGGGCACTTTTTGAATGGCCCGGAGCACGCGCTCGTCGGAAACCCCTTTGGAGCGCAGTTCTTCGGCCAACTGATTTCTCAGTCCTTGGTGTTTTAAGCTATCGGAACGCATGGTTCAAAGTTAGTGAAGCCCGATCCGCCCTATTTTTGCACCCCACCGATTCAAAGCCCATGTTGTCAACATCACCCTCGGAACAACTCCGCGTCGGCGTACTCGGCGCCGGACACTTGGGCAAAATCCATTTGCGCTGTCTGGGCGAGCTCCCGGAACACTACCAGTTGGTGGGTTTTTACGATCCCAATCCCGAGCTATCGGCTCAGGTAGCGGCCGAATCGGGACTGCATCGCTTCGATTCGATTGCAGATTTGATCGAAGCCGTAGACGTCGTCGATATTGTTACGCCCACACTGTCCCACTACGACTGTGCCGTGCAGGCCCTCGAGCGGGGTCGGCATCTTTTTATTGAAAAGCCGGTTACGCATACCCTCGAGGAAGCCCGCGATCTGCTAAGGCGCATCGAAAACACGGCGCTTAAGGTGCAGGTAGGGCATGTAGAACGCTTCAATCCGGCCTATGTCGAAGCCCGCAAATCGATAGCGCAGCCCCGGTTTATCGAAATCCACCGATTGGCTGAGTTCAACCCCAGAGGGACCGACGTACCCGTAGTCCTTGATTTGATGATTCACGACATCGACATTGTGCTCGATGCCGTACGGAGCGATCTCGTTGATGTGCGCGCCAACGGAGTGGCGGTTGTGAGCTCGAGCCCGGACATTGCCACCGCTCGATTGGAATTTGCCAACGGGGCGGTGGCCAACCTTACCGCGAGCCGTATCAGTTTGAAGAACATGCGCAAAGCCCGCTTCTTTCAGCAAGACGCGTATATCACGGTCGATTTCCTCAAAAAGGAGACCGAGTTTGTCCGCATGAAGGACGCCCCACCCGAACCCGATCCTTTTGCCATGGTGCTCGAACTCGGCGACGGTCAAAAGCGGCAAATCGAATTCGAACGGCCTTCGCTCGTTCAAACGAATGCCATACGCGACGAACTCCGCACTTTATCCGAATCCATCAATAACGACACTACACCCATCGTTTCGCTTAAGGACGGTTACCGCGCCCTCGAAGTGGCCCAAAATATCCTTTCGGAGGTAGAGCGAAATACGGCGAATAGGGCTTGATGAAGCAGGAGGGTGTTTTGAAAAAACCGAGTTTTCTAAGAGGGGCTCTTCGGCTCTTGATCGGGATCTGGACAGGGGCCATGGCCTTGTCGGGGTGTTCCAAAGACGCCTACGTGGCCCAACGCCCGGCGTATCTCTCCATCGATTCGGTGGGAATGCAAACCGACTACGTGTCCGAAGGCACCGCATCGCATCGCATCACCACAGTTTGGACCGAAGTGAACGGACAAAACCAAGGGGTCTATGAACTGCCCGCTCTGTTTCCGGTATTGGCAGAAGGGAGTCTCGCGATCCGTTTGGATGCAGGCATCAACGAAAATGGAACCTCAAGTACGCGAAGCATTCACTCTTTTTTAGAGCCCGTATTGAGTAGTGCTGAATTTGTTCCGGGCGACACCGTTCGGCTCGGCACGTTGCAAACGCGCTATCGTGCCAATGCGACTGTATTGAAGGTGGAAGACTTCGAAGGGGTCGGGCTCAATTTGGTGGCCAGCTCACGCTCCGACACATTGTTGTATCGCACCTCCGATAGCTCCTTGGTGTTTCCCTTTCCTGGAGAACCGGGCACCCAAAGTGGGGTCGCTTTTTTATCGGATGCCGATGTCCTCTTTGAAGTGCTCACGGCCGATGCCTATTTCTTGCCGATTGCGCAGCCGGTCTATTTAGAGCTTAACTACTGGACCGATATACCCCTTGTGGTGGGGCTTGAAATCCGCACCTCTGCCCAGACCATTCAGGTGAATACGGCGACCATCAATCCCAACACGGAGTGGAATAAGATTTACGTCAATCTCCAGAGCGAGGTTTCGGGCTATCCCGGTGCCATCGATTATAAGGTCTTTTTGGGTGGGTTGAATTTTGAAGGCCGGGGTGCCAAGCGGGTATTGATCGACAATTTGAAATTGGTGTTTTGAAGGCCGACAAAAAACCGAGGCTCCAGCGATTTAAGTACGTGCTTGGCGATGCACTATCGGCATGGGCAGCCTATACCGGTCTGTTCATCTACCGCAAAGAGATCATTGAACAAAATGCAGGCCATTTTTCGATCGAACAAGTGCTTTCGGTGTTGGACGAGCGCTACCGAACCGGTTCCGTTTGGGTCATTCTATTTTGGATTGCGCTTTCTTGGTTAACCGGATTTTATGCCGAAGTCTATCGGCGCTCCCGTATCCGCGATTTGATCAATACGTTCGCGCTTTCGATCGCGGGCTCGGTGATCTTGTTTTTTGCCCTTATCCTCGACGATTTTGTCGAAGATTTTCGAGACTACTACGCGCTTTTTGGGTTGTACCTCGGCTTGCAATTCGGACTTACGGCTGCTGTTCGCACGATCGTAACCACCTTTTCGGCCATTCGTATTAAGAATCGCGAAATCGGATTTCCGACCTTGATAGTGGGGAGCAATCAAATTGCCGTCGAGTTGTTCAATGAGCTCGAAAGCGCGCGTAAATCAGCCGGCTTTCAGTTTGTTGGCTTTGCCAGTGTCAATAACAATTTAAAGTACTTGCTCGGGCGGAATTTGCCGCATTTGGGCGAATACACCGAACTCGAGACCATTTTGCGCGAACAGGGTATCGAAGAGGTCATCATTGCCATCGAAAGCCGCGAACACGACAAACTCCAAGCGATTTTGAGTGTGCTGAAAGTGTTTCCGGGCATTCGAATCCATATGGTTCCGGATACCTACGATTTGATCTCGGGTCAGGTGCGATTGGAATCTTATGGTGCTCCGTTGATTGTGATCCGGCACGAACTGATGCCCCTGTGGCAAAAAGTGATCAAGAGGGCATTGGATGTAGTGTTGTCGCTGATCGGGCTGTTGGTGTTGAGCCCTTTCTTTTTGTTCGGGGCTTTGATGGTTAAACTCAGCTCGCCTGGACCCATTTTTTACCGTCAAGAACGGGTGGGAATGAATGGCAAGACGTTTAAAATGATCAAGTTTCGTTCGATGTTCTCGAATGCTGAATCCAATGGCCCCCAGTTGAGCAGCGAAAACGACCCTCGGATTACGCCTTGGGGACGGGTGATGCGCCGGCACCGTTTGGATGAATTGCCGCAGTTGTTCAATGTGTTGTGGGGAGAAATGTCCTTGGTCGGACCCCGTCCGGAGCGCAAGTACTACATCGAACGCATCGTGGAAAAGGCACCACACTATCGTCATCTGCTGAAAGTAAAGCCCGGGCTGACGAGTTGGGGTATGGTGAAGTTTGGGTATGCAGAAAACGTAGAGGAAATGGTAGAGCGGTTGAAATATGATATTATCTACATCGAGAATATGAACATTATGAATGATCTCAAGATTTTGATTTACACTGTTTTAATTGTCTTTCAAGGGAGGGGAAAGTAAGGGGGATTGTTTGGGGATTATAGCTAGGAGTTTGCAGTTCTCAGTTTGCAGTTCTCAGTTTGCAGTTTGCGGTTCGCAGTTCTCAGTTTGCAGTTCTCAGTTTGCAGTTCTCAGTTTGCAGTTCTCAGTTCGAAGCATGGATTTTGGAGTTATCAGTTCGCAGCTTGGATTTTGGAGTTCGAAATACAGATTACTACAAAGTTCGGGATACGGGTTACTGTACACTGTATACTGAAAACTGTAAACTATCAATCGGATTCGGGATTCAGAGTTCATAATCAGGAGTTTGCGGTACGGTGTTCGTTCGAAACAGTGCGCTGATCGGGATACGGGTTACTGTACACTGCGAACTGAAAACTGCAAACTGGCAATCGGATTCGGGATTCGAAGCTCATAGTCAGGAGTTTACATTGCGGAGTTCGTGCAAAACAGTTCGCTGATCGGGATGCAAGTTACTGTTAACTGTATACTGAAAACTGTAAACTATCAATCGGATTCGAGATTCGGATCTCATAGTTCGTAGTTTACTGTGCGGAGTTCGTTCGAAACAGTTCGCTGATCGGGATGCGAGTTACTGTTAACTGTATACTGAAAATTGTAAACCTTCAATCGGATTCGGGATTCGGGATTCGGGATTCGGGATTCGGGATTCGGGATTCGGGATTCGGGATTCGGGATTCGGGATTCGGGATTCGGGATTCGGGATTCGGGATATTGGAATAATTTAAAAAATGTAAAG
>Ga0247844_1000547_pt1 | contig 79682 bp, 82 predicted proteins | sample LaCtaG_FD_192421 | JGI IMG/M metagenome (GOLD analysis project Ga0247844, IMG submission 192421) | Freshwater microbial communities from meromictic Lake La Cruz, Castile-La Mancha, Spain - LaCruzMarch201714.5m_1 | ecosystem: Environmental > Aquatic > Freshwater > Lake | place: Spain: Castile-La... | reverse complement strand
TGGTCGGCTTAGCCAACCTGTACCTGCTCAGGAGGCCATTGGCCGCCGCTTAGGGGCAAATCCGCCCAAAATGGGCGGAAAACATGGCAAACTGCCTGAAACAGTAGGTCAAGTGGTGTCCGTTGTTGAAAAATGTGGAACCTATCGGTCAAGCTAGGAATAGACGATTAGTTCAGCGATTCCTTAAGGAATTGGACTACCGTTTAAAAAACAACAATGTAAACAAATAATAAAACAACGGGTTTTTATTTTGCAGTTAGCCGAAAGTCAGAAATTGTTGCCGAAGTTTTAAAATAGCCGTGTTATGTCAAAAAATTATAGATAAATCTGACCGACTAAAAGTCGGCGATTCTAACCTTGCTACGAACTTATAAAATAAAATACCCGCAAATCTTTTGGTTTAGCGGGTTTTTTATTAACCAAAATCAGACTACACTCTCGTGGGACTATCGGCTGGTAATGGTAGCACCACTGTCCAACTTATAAACTTAGGCACTTATGCAGACTTCTTTTCGAACCATCGGCATTATTGGCAAGCCTAGCGATCCTAGTGTTGCTGAAACCCTCGCCATTTTGTACGCCTACTTAAAAGCCCATGACTATAAAGTGATTGTCGCCAGCGACAGTGTGGGCTTCATTGAAGATATTGCCGTCAATTCTTGCCCTGCCGATGTTATTGGCAGCAAGTGCGATTTGGTGATTGCTGTCGGCGGTGATGGCACATTTTTAGCCGCAATCCGGGCTATCGTAGCTTTTGATATTCCGCTAATTGGGGTAAATTTGGGGCGCTTAGGTTTTTTGGTGGATATATCACCCAATAATTTGCCAGATAAACTGCACCGGATACTGCAAGGCCATTACAGTGAAGAACAACGCTATTTATTGCGTGCCAAAATTATCCGTGATGGCGAAATCATCCATGAAGAAACCGCCGTTAACGAAGTGGTGGTGCATCGTTGGATAACCCCTAGCATGATTGAAATTGTCACCAAAATTGACAATGTCTTTTTAAATTCCCAGCGTTCCGATGGCCTTATCATTTCCACACCAACTGGATCAACCGCTTATTCGCTTTCCGCAGGCGGGCCGATTTTGTCGCCGTCGTTGAATGCCCTGGTGCTAGTGCCATTAAATCCACACACCTTGTCAAATCGTCCTATTGTGGTTGCGGATACCGCCGAAATTGAAATCAGCTTTTTACAAACCAAACAAATCAACGCCTTGGTGACATGCGACCATATCGAAATCCCCAGGGTATTAATCAGCGATAAAATTTTAATAAAAAAAGAACCTAAACCCATTAGAATTCTGCACCCAGAAGGCCATGATTTTTTCTACATCCTTAGAAACAAATTAAATTGGAGCAGTGGTTACCACACAACCTCATGTTAATTAACCTCAATATCATCGACTTGGCAGTCGTCAAAGCCCTAGACCTTGATCTCAACACAGGCATGTCGGTACTCACTGGAGAAACCGGCGCGGGTAAATCCATTTTGTTGACCGCCTTAGGATTAGCCTTGGGTGATCGCGCCGATTCTGGTTATGTGCGTCCCGATAGCAAGCGTGCAGAAATCAATCTGGAATTTGACCTTGCTGATGCCCCTCACGCCCAACAATGGCTGCAAGACCATGACTTGGATGATGGCGGGATTTGCCTAATCCGTCGGGTCGTCAACCAAGATGGGCGCTCCAAAGCCTATATCAACAACCGTCCGGTCACTTTACAAGCCCTGCAAACATTGAGCGGCAAGCTCGTAGAAATTCACGGGCAACACGCCCATTTAACCTTGCTTGACAGTGACGAACAGCGGCGTTTGTTGGATGAATATGCCAAAAATCATGGCTTATTAGAGCAAGTCAACCACTGTTATCGGCAATGGCAGCAGCTCAATAAAGAACTGGCGGCCTTGATTAAGGCCAGTAGCGATCAAACTGAGCGGGAAGCGTTACTGCGTTATCAGATTGAAGAGCTGCAACAATTGGATTTGGTTAATTTTGATTATCAACAATTATCCGATGAGCATGGCAAGCTGGCGAATTTAGGGCAGATTTTACTGACAGGGCAGGGCTTGCTCGATAACTTGTACGAAAATGAGCAAGCCTCGGTGAGCAAATTATTGAATCATAGCATTGCCGAATTGCAGCAAATTGCGCGTTTCGCCCCAGAGTTAAATGAAATCAGCCAACTGCTTACCGAAGCGCAAATCCAGTCTGAAGAAGCCGCTTTGGCATTGCGGCGCTTTTTGGAAGCGCAAGACGCCGATCCTTTGCGTTTGGAGCTTATTGAAGAGCAATTAGCCACTATCCATCAGTTAAGCAGAAAACACCACATCAGCCCCGATGGTTTGCCAGCACAATTACAGCAACTGGAGCAACAACTGGATGGCCTAGTCCATAGCAGTGAACGCATTGAACAACTGACTGCCGATACCGCCAAGTATTTTGCCGAATACCAGCAATTGGCAGCGAAATTGTCGGTAGCCCGGCATAATGGTGCAGCAATCTTGCAACAGCATATTTCTGCCATGATTAAAGAATTAGGAATGCCGCAAGGCGAATTCTTGATTGCTATCAGCGCTTTGGAAACAGAAACGCCTAAATTAAATGGCAAAGATAACATCAGCTTTTTGATTAGCGCCAATCCGGGCTTGCCCCCAAAACCTTTGGCGAAAGTGGCTTCTGGCGGGGAATTGTCGCGAATCAGCTTGGCGATACAAGTCACTACCGCCAATGATAAAACCACGCCAACTATGATTTTTGACGAAGTCGACTCCGGTATCGGTGGCGGCATTGCCGAAATTGTCGGACAAAAACTCCGCGCTTTAAGCCATAACCGCCAAGTGCTGTGCGTCACCCATTTGCCGCAAGTCGCCGCCCAAGCGCATAGCCATTTGTATGTGGAAAAAAACCACCATACCGACATCACCTCATCCAATGTCCGCTTATTAACCAACCCAGAACGGGTAACCGAAGTCGCGCGCATGTTAGGTGGCGTTAACATCACCGCCAATACCTTGGCTCATGCGGAAGAAATGCTTGCTCACGCAATCTCTGAATTATAAAAACCACAACCATAGGAACTTAAAATAATGATCCGTTTTCCAGCCGAATGGGAACCACAATCTGCGGTATTAATCGCTTGGCCTCATCATACCGGGGATTTTAGTAACCGACTGGAAGCCGTAGAGCAATCCTACCGCTTCATCGCCACCACTATCAGCCAATACCAACATCTAATCATTGTTTGTAAAGACGACAGCCACCAACAGCATATCCAAGCGCTATTAGGGGAAAATGCGGCAATCGATTTTGTACAAGCAGACGTTAACGATATTTGGGTGCGCGATACCGTATTTTTGACGGTAGAAGCAGGTCAGCAAACAGTATTATTGAATTTTAAATTTAACGGCTGGGGCGGAAAATATCGGCATGACAACGATAATGCCCTCAACCATAAATTGCTCAGCAACACACTCTTTCAAGATGTCATCAGCAAAGATGTGGATTTTGTTTTAGAAGGCGGCAGCGTAGAAAGCGATGGCATTGATACCATCATGACCACCAAACAATGCTTATTAAACCCAAACCGCAACCCCGGTTATGACCAAGCGCAGATAGAACACTTGTTACAAGCACAGTTCGGTGCCGAGCGGGTATTGTGGTTAGATCAGCCGAATTTATCGGGCGACGACACCGATGCCCATATTGATACCTTAGCGAGGTTTTGTAGCGCAGACACCATCGCCTATACCAGCTGCGAAGACAGCACTGATCCGCATTATCCTAGCCTGAAAAATATGGAAGCCCAGTTACAATCCTTCCCCACCCAAGCAGGTCAGCCATATAAGTTGGTCGCCCTGCCCATGCCCAAACCCATTTTTGATGAAGAAGGCCAGCAGTTACCCGCCAATTATGCCAACTTCCTGATTATCAATCAGGCAGTAATGGTTCCGGTTTATGAAGACGCCAATGACTCGGTTGCGTTGGCGAAAATAGCCGAAATTTATCCAAACCACACCATCATCGCCACGCCTTGCCGTCCAATCGTCCATCAATACGGCAGCCTGCATTGTATGACCATGCAGTTTCCGGCGCAGGCGTTGTATTGTTCAGACGCTGTTTGATTTTGGTATCGGTTACCTAAGGAATCGCTGAGCTAATCGATTCCGATCATGCTTCGACAGGCTCAGCACGAACGGAATCAATTAGTTACCGTTCGGCTTTATGCCCTTGGGTGCTGAGCTTGTCGAAGGTTTTGTTCAGCGATTCCTTATCAATCTCTTTTAATAGGGCAACTTATGAACACAATACGATTGTGGTTAACACTAGCGGTTTTACTTGTGTCAATTCCTGCCCATGCCCAGATTTACAAATGGATAGATGCTGAAGGTAAAGCGCATTTTTCTAGTAATAAACCTGATAGCGGCGTACAGCTACAAAACCTATCGAGCATTGAAAAAAAGGGCGAAAAAATAAAATCATCAAGCAGTGATAACCCAGCGACAGATAGGGCTGAGTTGGTTGAGCTATTTGTCACCAGTTGGTGCCCCTACTGCAAGAAAGCAAAAAATTATTTAAATAACAAAGGCATCGCATTTAAAGAATACGATATTGAAGCGGATAAAACAGCCGCTGATAGATTGGAGACCTTAAGCCCCGGATCTGGCATTCCGGTAGCCGTCATTAAAGGCGAGGTAGTGCAAGGCTTTGATAAAGAAAGTTATGATGCCGCCTTTGCAAAAAAATGACCTTAGTGTTTAGAGATTGTTTGTGCGATACCCCAATGATGTCATCGCTTTCATTTAGGAGTCCAAAACATGTTTTGGACTCCTAAAATATTAAACAACATATGTACGGAAACTTGCTGTTACTCAGTCAATGTTGAATTTTTTGTAGGGGCGAGCGGCTGCTCGCCTTGGCGCGGTAGGATTTGATACAGGTTCTGAAAAGGCGGACAACCATCCGCCCCTACGAGTTTAGATTAAAATCATTGACTGATTACTAACCACTCACTGATTAATCATATGCGTTGCCAATTGCTGCAAAGCATTGCGGAGATTGGTTTCTAATTTGGCATCCATCGGCGTATCTGCAATCGCTTTATTCATGCACAACATCCATTGATCGCGTTCTGATGCGCCGATGACAAACGGCAAATGTCGGGCGCGTAGCATAGGATGTCCGTATTCTTCAATAAACAAATTTGGCCCGCCCAACCAGCCGGACAAAAATTTGAATAACTTATCTTTAGCACCAGCAAGATCCGGCTGGTGTATCGCCCGTATTCCTTGGGCTTCCGGCAGGGTATCCATATAAAAATAAAAGCGGTCAACCAAATGAAGGATGGCCTGCTCACCGCCCATGGCGCCGTAAGGTGTGCTAGTTGTCATTCGTAATTGCTTGATAAAGTGGAAAACTTGTTGGTAAATGTTGGCTAGTGGCATGGTTAACGGCAAGCAAGCTTAGTTGCCAGCCAATGCCAAATTAGCGAGATATTGGTTTTTTCTGGATAAATACTCATCAACAAATACCCGCATCGGTTCGGCTTCATAGGCGGAAGCGATGCTGATTGCCAGTTTTTTAAAGCCAGTGCCAACCACCGCGTCACCGGATTTCATTTGGAAATGTAAAAAAGCCGTCGCGCGTTTGCCGTTGACTTCAATTTTCGGCTCTAGCATAGCCACCGATGCTTGTTGGAAATCAAGGTGGTCAAACGATAGTGTCATGCTTTCGTAGATTACTAAGGGGCGGTTGATGTTAAACATCACGTTTTCCTGTTCCAATAACGGCACCAACACATAGGGGAAGTTTTGCCCTGAAAACGCCACATAATCGCGGATAAAGCTTTCAATTAAGGCTGGATCGCGGCTGACATTGCCTGAGCGCTCAACCTGTAAATAGGTTTTGCCCTGATTGTCATTAACATTAATTTGCTCGGCATCAGTTTCCGGAAAATTTAATAACACCTCATGCCCGACCATACCAGAAAAGATGAAGTGCATATGTTGGCTAAGGCCGTATTTTTCTAATGCCAAAGAGAACAGCAAGTCGCCAGGAACGCAAAAACGCTTGGCATCAACATCGTGTAACGGGTTGAAATCGTGGGCGATTTCTTTGGCAAACATACTGGCCTTTTCGGCAGGAATGCTGATATTGCCATCGTAAAAACTATAAAAATCTTTTAAAAACATATTGTTATTTATTATTGTTGGTTAGCAGGAAATTTTACCATATTGCTAAAGAGGTTTCACTTAAGACGTCCTGATCTGCAAGGCAAGCGGCTATAACATCAATTATCAAAAAGATGCAGTTTTAAAGTCTGTGAAAGCCAATCGTAATGAAAAACATGTTTTTCACTCCGATGTATCGGCAAATTATTGCAAAACGGCTAATGCTTGGATGGAAGCTTGGTGATGAAGTAGCGAGCGGGGCAGGGGAGGCAAGGTTTTGTAGCTGATTTTACGCGGGGGATTTTTTAATTCCGGAGTCAAAACTGTTTTGACTCCGGCTAACCAACTTCTAGGTGGCTTAATGGATGTGTACTTGACGGGCTTTGACGGTATCGCTACGGCGCAGGGTAAAGTCTTCTTTATTGCCCGCCATTGCTGAGCCATCATTATTTAACTGGATCAACGTGCCTTCATCTTCAATGCGGTATTGGCGGGTGTTGCCAGTCGCGCGTTCGGTCAAGACTGCTGTTTTAGTGGCTTCATTCCAAGTGTATTTGCCTTTTTCGTAGGTTTCCCGTGACGATTCTTTTGCAGGCTGGGTAACCAATAAATAGTTGTTGCGTTGTTTTAACGATAAGGTCGCCTTAATGCCGTTACAGCCTTTGCAGGGGAGGTAGCCATAAAAAACGCCGTGAAAATCCAAGCTTTTGTCGATGGGGGCAATGTGGTTGCTGTGGTCACCTTTTAACATTTCCCGCGCTTTTAGAACCCGTTCTTGCAGTACCATGTCGGATTCAGCCATGACGCTGTTGGCAGTGAACATGAATGCGCCGAAAACAACCAGGCTTAAGTTTTGTATTAAATGTCTTTTGTGTGTTTGCATAGGTATACCTGCTTTATAGTTAGACGTTATGGGTATCTACATTAGATAGCTTCACAAAAGGTTACCAGCAATATCCCCAAGGTCAACAGCAGATACGGTTAGATTGGTGAATTTGGTGAATCGAGTTAATAACTGATGTTACGCATTCTCTTTTTGTGAGACGAAAATAAACAATAATGAATCGCTATCGCGATGTTATTTAAATCGGGTTCTCGCACCCGAAGGCGAGTTACTTTCTTTTGCGCCGCAAGCCACAAGGATGTGGCGAATGCTGAAAATGCAGGAGCAATTTTCGGCCAAAAGCAAGTAACCAAAGAAAAGGCGGCCCGATTACCGCTCATGTCTTGCGCTCCTCGCATTTGTCGGGGGACGGCAGAATGGGCTTCCTGCCCATCTGCCGCCGTGCGGCATCCCTGCCGCACCCCTAGCGGGCTGTTCCCGACAAATACTGCGGTGCTCGACGCGGTAAACGGGAGAAAAGCGCGTTACTGCGTAACGTCAGTTAATAATGCAAGCACTTAGCTTATTCAGTGCAATTACTTAAAACCTTAAAAAATAATTGATAGCTTATGTTGACCGCATAAAATTCGCGCAAAATCAGCTACTATTACCAAATAAACGCTATTTCCACGGCAAACTTAAACAGTTAATAACTATCAGGAGCAAAAAATGGCAGATTTTACAGTGACTGGCGAAGTCGATCCGTTATTACATGTCAGCCTAAAACAAGGCGAAAAAATTTATTGCGAATCCGATGCAATGGTGATGATGGAGCAAACCTTAGAGCTAAAAGGCAAGATGACTGGCGGCTTGGGCAGTGCCTTAATGCGCCGTTTTGCTAATGGCGAATCCTTTTTTCAGCAACATATTGAAGCAGTAACGGGTGATGGCGATTGCTTGTTGTCGCCAAATAAACCTGGCGCAATAGAAGTGTTGGATATTGGCATTGATAGCTACAAAATAACCGACGGCGCGTTCGTCGCCGCCGAAAGTGGCGTGGCTTTGAACGTCCGTTCACAAAGTGTTGGTTCGGCATTATTTGGGCAAACGGGCGGATTTTTTATATGCGAAGCGACAGGGCGCGGCAAGCTGGCGGTTGCAGGCTTGGGTTCTAGTTTTATCTTAGATGTTGAACCCGGTAGGCCTATTGTTATTGATAATGCCCATGTAGTTGCTTGGGATAGCCGCTTGCAGCATGAAATATCAGTTGCGACCAAAAGTAGCGGATTTTTGGGGCAATTGGTCAATAGCGCCACCAGTGGCGAAGGCTTTGTCTTGAAGTTTTCTGGTAAAGGCAAAGTGGTGATTTGTTCGCGTAATCCAGACAGTTTCGCCAGCTGGTTGATGAAGCTGATGCCCACCACCAATGGCTAATTTTTTAACCAAGCCCTAGCAAACGCTTCTTGATCTGCTTTGAAGAACTGGATACTGAACGGTACCAAGCCGTTTAGGAAAAATAGTAAGGCGCTATCCCGCCACTGTATGTCGCCAACAATGGCAAGTCTGTCGATGTGTTTTTGAATGAACTCGTCGTTTTCGTCATCATCCCAACTAGCAAATTTGGACACGTTGTGAAAATCGTCATTGATGATAATAAGGCCGCAAGCCCTGCCATGTCGTTTTATAAATTGGACTACTTCTTTTTTAATGGCATCGGCTTCTGGGCGGTCAATTACCCCTGACGATCGGATAACGAACAATTGTTGTTCTTCAAACTGGATGGTTAAGGCCATTAGCATTACCTTGAATTGGTTGGAAAGGAAAATTTTTTGCAATAACCTAACATACGCAAGACCCTTTATAAAAACTCAAAAATGTACATTTATCGTTTAATATCTGACGCTAAGCAGTAACGCGCTTTTCTCCCGTTTGCCGCGTCGAGCACCGGAGTATTTGTCGGGATAGGGGTGCGGCATGGATGCCGCACGGCGGCAGATGGGCAGGAAGCCCATTCTGCCGTCCCCCGACAAATGCGAGGAGCGCAAGACACGAGCGGCAATCGGGCCGCCTTTTCTTTGGCTACTTGCTTTTGGCGGCGCAAAAGAAAGTAGCTCGCCTTCGGGTGCGAGAACCCGATTAGAAAATCTGTCGCGATAGCGACTCAGCATAATTAACTTCAAACCGCAGAAAATATCTGCGCAACATCAGTTAATAGGTAATTATCATGGCAAGCATTTCGTATCAAATCCAAGGTTCTGATTTACAGTATGTAGAAGTATTACTTCCGCCTAATGCGACGGTTATCGGTGAGCAAGGGGCAATGATGTACATGGATGGTCAGATTAAAGTCAATACGGTTTTAGGCGATGGCTCATCATCTACTTTTGGCGTGCTTGGGCGGTTTTTTAAAGCCTTGAAGCGTTCATTAAGGAATCACTGAACTAATTGATTCCATTCATGCTTCGACAAGCTCAGCACGAACGGAATCAATTAATTACCGTTCAGCCTGAGCTTGTCGAAGGCTTTGTTCAGCGATTCCTTAGCGAAATCAATAAAAATTAATAAGGGCTTTTGATGCAAAGTTTTAGAGCAATTTTGTACGGTGCCGATTTGCCATTAGCGGGTGTTAATGTTGAGGTGCGTTTTAATAGCGGATTTTTAACCATTAAAAATCCAACCATCAGCATTTATGCAGACAAAATCACCATGACGGTAGGCGGTTTTGAACACAATGAGTTTTACCTGCATTGGCTTGGCGACGCTGAGCAGCCAATGAGCCTAAAGCTAGTCGGTAAAGAAGATATTGATTGGCTTACCAAAAATGCACCCGTTCCGTTAAATCTTCAGTTTAACCAATGGCATAAACGCCAGCGCAGCATCAAAGCCGTGTGGGGCAGTTTGATGACTGCCGCGCTAGTGTGTGTGCTGTCGCTGGGGATGTTCTGGTGGCACTACGACGATGTTTTAGTTTGGCTGGCGCATCGGGTGTCGCTTTCCCAAGAAGAAGCCTTGGGCAAATCCATCTTGTCGCAACTGGAATCCGAAGGCGATTTAATCAAACAAGGCTTGGCGGTTGAGGCCGTGCAAACCATCGGCAAGCAATTGACCGCAAACACCCATTACCACTACCAATGGCTGGTAAAAAACGATAAAACCGTCAATGCCTTTGCACTGCCTGGCGGCATTATCGTCGTACATTCCGCGTTGATAGCAAAAGCCGAAACCCCCGACGAATTAGCGGCGGTTTTGGCGCATGAAGTCCAACATGTCGAACGTCAACATGCCCTAAAAAACATGATTAACAGCTTTGGTTGGGCAGTGACGCTGGTATTGGTGCTGGGTGATGTCAATACCGCAACGGCAGTTATCGTCCACCAACTCGGCAATATGGTATTCAGCCGAGATGTCGAAGATGAAGCCGACCGCTTGGGATTACAGGCATTAATCAACGCCAAAATAAAACCCGAAGGCATGGCGACTATGTTGAAAAAATTAGCGAAAGAACCAGGGGTAGATTTACCGGAATGGCTGTCATCGCATCCCGATATTCAACAAAGGATCAAAACTATTGAAACGCTTTTGGCAGAAAAAACCTGTAGTGAATGCAAGCCGTTGGCGTTTGATTGGAAGAAAATTCAACAAGATAAATTGCTGCAAAAGCCTGTTTCGTAATAGATATTGTTTATAAATGCCGTTTAGTGAGCTCAAAATAATGGTTTTTTCAATATCGAAATTACCTCACCCGTGCCGATTGCAGCGGGTTTTCGACAACCGCTACCAGTATTTGCAAGCAAAATGGGGCATAAAAACGTAGGGTGGTTTCGCCGATAGGCAAACCGCCATGCCGAATGAAACACCGTGGCTTCGAAATGGTGGATTGCTGCGCGAATCCACCCTACAACTTCATGAATCAAAAGATAAACTAGACAAAACTCGTAGGGTGGTTTCGCCGATAGGCAAACCACCATGCCGAATGAAACACCGTGGCTTCGAAATGGTGGATTGCTGGCGCGAATCCACCCTACAACTTCACGAATCAAAAGATAAACTAGACAATACTCGTAGGGTGGTTTCGCCGACAAGCAAACCACCGTGCCAAATGAAACACCGTGGCTTCGAAATGGTGGATTGCTACGCGAATCCACCCTACATATTTTCTGGCGCAGTTGGTAAATCACTCAATTCACCACACCAATCCTTTGCTAGAATGCCATCTTGAACATAACGATGAAAGGAAGAATAGGGCCAATCTTGTACGCGGCTGACGTAGCCGTGTTTTAAAGGATTTACATGGATGTAGTCGATATGGTTGGCATAATCCTGTTGCGTAAGGATCGTGTGTTCCCAATAACGCCGTTGCCATATACCACGCTCAGCACGTTTTCGCCGCGATGCCGACAATCGTTCGGTACGTGGTAAACCTTTTGAAAACAGCAGCTTGATTAACCGCCAACGCACAGAAAAATCATCAGAGTCCGGCGGCAACGTCCATATACAGTGCATGTGATCCGGCAATACCACCCAAGCGTCAATATGGAAGGGATATAAACGTTTCACGCGGCGCACCGAATCACGCAATAAGTCAATATGGTCGGTGAGCAAAGACCGTTGGCGTTCCAGCAAGTTGACCGTAAAAAAATAACAGCCGCCAGCGACAAAGTTACGTCGGTAGTTCGACATAAAAATCCCCGTATCAAAAACAAATCAGCGGAAAATAATAGTATAGACGTAGGGTGGTTTCGCCGATAGGCAAACCACCGAGCCTAATGCAACACAGTGGCTTCGAAATGGTGGATTGCTGGCGCGAATCCACCCTACAACTTCACGAATCAAAAGATAAATTAGACAATACTCGTAGGGTGGTTTCGCCGATAGGCAAACCGCCGTGCCTAATGCAACACGGTGGCCTCGAAATGGTGGATTGCTGGCGCGAATCCACCTTACTCGTTGGCGCGAATCCACCCTACAACTTCACGAATCAAAAGATAAACTAGACAAAAATCGTAGGGTGGTTTCGCCGATAGGCAAACCACCGAGCCTAATGCAACACGGTGGCTTCGAAATGGTGGATTGCTAGCGCGAATCCACCTTACTCGTTAGTTGGTTATGCCAGTTCATAGGTTGCCATGCCCATTGGCTCTTGCGGGATTAAATAACCACCTTGCTGCAATCAATGCCAACCGCCATATTGCGTGGTTGGATCGCCACGAAACCCCGTTGAGGTTTTATTGGCATCAGGGGCATTAACCATGCTTTCAGCCGCCATAACCATATTGGCACGGGTATAGCCACCCAATGCTTCGGCTTTGTGTGCAATCGCTGTCGTTAACGGGCTGATGTCATATTTGGTAATACTCTGATCGACAACAACCGCTAGCATCTGCTGTGCTGTTGCACTATCTGGTTGCGGGTAAAAACGTAATAGGATCGGCAATTCAGTACCTGCTGGAATTTCCAATTGGTAGTGTTTATCGCCATTCAGCTGCATATGTGCCAATACCTTTCCACTTTTATCCGTAACCTTAATCTCCGCCGAATTTTCCAAAGGGTTATTACTGATAACCACGCCTTGCAACAAAGTGTTTTGCTCGAATTTTTTTGTCATTTGTGGCGTTGATGAAACGGTTTTTTCAGATTTGCCACAGGCTGCCAAAGTGCATCCTATGGCTATCGATAGAACAGCGAAGCATAGCGCACGATATTTTGATCTATAAAAAAGCTTATTCATTATTTAAGGCTCTCTAGGTAAGTTAGGGAATCGCTGAGCTAATCGATCCCGATCATGCTTCGACAAACTCAGCACGAACGGAATCAATTAGCCAGGGTGGTAATAGCGAAGGAATTGCCGCCGAATTTTCTAGGGTATCCCCATGGCGCAATGTCTGTTGGTTATTACGCTTTACCGCTTAACTTTTCAAACTCGCCATATCAATAACAAACCGATATTTAACATCGCTTTTTAACATGCGTGAATAGGCTTGGTTGATGACTTGCATGGGGATTATTTCAATATCGGAGGTGATGTTGTGTTCGGCGCAAAAATCCAGCATTTCTTGGGTTTCTTTGATGCCGCCGATTAATGAGCCGACAATGCTGCGGCGTTTAAAAATCAATTGCCCGATTGCGGGTGATGGGTGCGGTTGGTCGGGTACGCCGACTAAACACAGTACGCCGTCGCGTTTTAATAAGGCGGTGTAAGCATCCAGATTATGGGCGGCTGCGACGGTGTTTAAGATGAAGTCAAAACTGGCGAGATGTTTGCCCATGGCGGCTTCGTCTTTGGAGATTACCACTTCACTGGCGCCCAAACGCAAACCATCGGCAACTTTATCGACGGAGGTGGTAAATAACACCACTTCCGCTCCCATCGCATGGGCGAATTTAACGCCCATGTGGCCTAATCCGCCTAAGCCGACAATGCCGACTTTATCGCCAGGGCCTATTTGCCAATGTGTTAAAGGTGAGTAAGTGGTGATGCCTGCACAAAGTAAGGGCGCGGCGGCAGCTGGGTCGAGTTTGTCGGAAACATGCAGCACGAAATCTTTGTTGACGACAATTTGTGTGGCATAGCCGCCGTAGGTGCTGCCGCCGGATTGCTTGTCGGGGCAGTTGTAGGTAAAGGTGGCGTTGTTGCAGTATTGTTCCAGATGTTCTTCGCAATCGCTGCAAGTCCGGCAGGAATCTACTAAGCAACCGACGCCAACGGTTTCGCCGATGCTAAATTCGGTAACGTTACTGCCAATGGCGATAACTTTGCCGATAATTTCATGCCCAGGCACCATGGGAAAACTGGCGTTGCCCCATTCGTCGCGGGTTTGGTGAATATCAGAATGGCAAACGCCGCAATATAAAATGTCGATTTGTACATCGTTGGGGTTGGGGTTGCGTCTGTTGAAGGTAAACGGGACTAGTGGCGATTGGTGGTCTAGTGCGGCATAGCCAATGGTTGCTTGCATGGTAAGCTCCGAAATGGGCGTTAAAGGGAGATGTGCGTTAAACTACGGTTTTACTAACGGAGGATACAACAATGAAAATAATAAAATCCAAGTTAATCGTTATGTTTATGCTTTTCTCGGTCTGTTGTTTACAGGCTTGTGATGATAAACCACGGGAACAAAATCACGCGGCTGAGGCGATTATTAAGAAACAGCAAGAACCTTTGGAAAAAGCCCGTGAAGTTGAAGAGGTACTGCAATCAACTGATGCACAGCGCAAGGCGCTTATGGATGAAACTGGGCAGTAGCAGTGATTTGTTGCTGCCCGCACATCAGCCGTTCATGTTTCGACAAGCTCTCGGCAACCGCTCCTGCGTTGCTAAGCCACAAGGACGTGGCGAATGCAGAAAACGCAGGAGCGGTTTTCTGTCTACCTCCTGCATACATGCAGTCGAGCACGAACGGCTGGTGTTGCTTAACTTAATAGTTCCAATGCTCCAGCGTTGTTTGCTGGGAAAGCAACGCTGGAGCATCACTGCCATTCAGTTAAGGAAAAAGCATTAATATTCAGAATATTAGATTTACGCTCATTCCCAAGCTGCGGCTTGGGAATGCAGGATAGGAAGCTCTAGCTTCCAATCATTCTCGAAGCTAGAGCTTCTGAAACTTGGGTTACCAAGCCGGAGCTTGGTAACCCGCGCATACTTTCACAGTCTCGACAGCGTAATGCGCTGAATGTTTGAAATCCATCATGCGGTGCAATACGGCTATCGCCTATTGCACCCTACAATGACGCTCCAGCGTGGGGACGATAGTCATCCTTTATTCAAGGTGATAACTCACAATCCTTTCCACTTCATTTTTAGAGCCTAAAATTAACGGTATGCGTTGATGGATACCGCTAGGCTTTATGTCTAAAACCCGTTCACGTCCGGTGGAACATGCGCCGCCTGCTTGCTCAATGATAAAAGCCATCGGGTTGGCTTCGTACATAATGCGGAGTTTTGCGGGTTTCTTTGGGTCTTTGTTATCCAAGGGATACAAAAACACCCCGCCGCGCGTGAGGATACGGTAAACATCGGCAACCAACGAGGCAACCCAGCGCATGTTGAAATCTTTGCCTCTGACGCCTTCTTTACCTTGTAAGCATTCGTCAATATAGCGCTGTACTGGCGGTTCCCAAAAGCGTTGGTTGGACATGTTGATGGCAAACTCGCTGGTTTCTTCTGGGATTTTCATATTGGCGTGGGTGAGGATGAATTCGCCAATGTCTTGATCTAAGGTAAAGCCGTTTACGCCGTGGCCTGTGGTTAATACCATCATGGTCGATGGCCCGTAAAGCACAAATCCGGCACAGACTTGCTCTGCACCTTTACGCAAAAAATCCTCTATATCCGGCTCTATGCCTTCACGGCAACGGAGTATGGAAAAAATAGTGCCGACGGCAAGGTTAATATCGATGTTGGATGAGCCATCTAGGGGATCGAATAAGGCCAGATATTTGCCTTTCGGGTATTCCGGCGGAATGGGGATTAGCCCGTCGATTTCTTCTGAGGCCATGCCTGCCAAATGCCCGGTCCAATTTAAGGCGTTGACCATAATGTCATTGGTGATGATGTCCAATTTCTTTTGTACTTCACCTTGCACGTTTTCTGATTCCGCACTGCCCAAAACGTCAATTAATTGCCCACGGTTAACTTTGTGGGAAATTTGTTTGCAGGCGGTGACGATATTGTTCAACAAAATGGTAAATGTGCCGGAAGCATCTGGCAAACCGCGTTGTTGTTCAATAATAAATTGGGTCAGGGTGACTTTATTGGTACTCATGGTCGGTCATTATCTCCGGTTTTTTTTGCTTGGTTTGGATGGTTGTCCAGCCTTTTTAAAAAAGCTGTTGTAAATTTTAAAGCTCAAAATAGATAGCGCCAGCAAGAAGGTAATGCTGTTGGCGATAACGATGGCGTTGTTGTTAAGGTAAATGCCATAAATTAGCCAGCAAAAAACGCCTAAAGTGAACAGGCTATACATGCTAAGCGATAAGGATTCGGTATCTCTGGTTTTAATCGTCAAGATGGCTTGCGGCAGGAAGGAGGCGGTAGTTAATGTGGCGGCTACATAACCTATGGCGTCGGGGTTAATGTCCATAGCAAAAGTGATTGGGTTAGAAGTTAGTGGTTATCAACGTAATACCAAAGTGTTTTTGGCATAAAAAAAGCCGAACCTCAATGGCTCAAGGTTCGGCTTTTAGTGTTTATCGGCGTTTATTTGGTTTTGGTGATACTAATACCTTTTAACAAATTCAACGCTTCATACAAGGCGTAATCTTTTAGCAGGCTGTCTTTTTCTTTATCAGCCGCAGATACCGCAGTTGCATCCGTGTTAGCGGTGGTAGCTTTGGCATTTTGTAAATGCCCAGACAAATCCGCTTCTTTTACTGGGGTATAGTCTGATTTTTCGACTGATTCCAGTTTTACCGGGCTTAAGGCGATATCAGGTTCGATACCTTCTGCCTGAATGGAGCGGCCTGAAGGCGTGAAATATCTTGCCGTTGTCAGTTTAATCGCCGCGCCGTTGCTGGTTGGTAAGATGGTTTGCACCGAGCCTTTACCAAAGGATTTTTCCCCCATGATGATGGCGCGTTTTTGGTCTTGCAAAGCACCCGCAACAATTTCAGACGCTGAAGCAGAACCGGCATTTATCAATACCACGATTGGCGCATCGTTGATTAAATCATCGGCAGCGGCGTTAAAACGCATTTCCGAATTTTCGATACGGCCTTCGGTATAAACAATTAAGCCACTACGCAAGAACGCGTCACTGACTTTAACCGCCGCTTCCAAAACACCGCCTGGATTATTACGCAAATCCAGCACCAAGCCTTTCAGATTGCCACCATTTTCTTTTTTCAAAGCGGTCAAGGCTTCTTCAAGATTATCGGCAGTACCTGATTGGAAGCTACTGATACGCACATAACCATAGCCTTTATCCAGCATACGGTTTTTTACGCTCTTAACTTTAATAATGGCGCGGGTAAGGCTGATTTTTAATGGCTTTTCCTCGCCTTCACGGACGATGGTTAAGACAATTTTACTGCCGGGTTCGCCGCGCATCATTTTCACGGCATCGTTAAGGCTCATGCCTTTTACGGGTTTTTCATCTAGCTTGATGATTAAATCGCCTGTTCGCATACCCGCTTTTTGCGCGGGGGTATCGTCAATTGGCGAAACAATTTTAATGAAGCCATTTTCCATAGTGACTTCTATGCCTAAACCGCCAAATTGGCCAGTCGTGCTTTCTTTCAGTTCTTGGAACTCGTCTGCGACTAAGTAAGCAGAATGGGGATCCAAACCGCTTAACATGCCACGGATGGCATCTTCAAAGAGTTTTTTGTCCGATACTGATTCCACATAATCGCGTTTGATGCGACCAAAAATTTCGGTAAATGCCCGTAATTCTTCGAAAGGCAAAGCGTCAGAATCGGTCGCTGTATCGGCGTTGTCCCGATCAGCAAAGACACTGCCACAAGTCCCCATAAAAACACCTAGTACAAACCCTAGGGCTAAAATCAACATCGTTTTTTTGTTGTGCATGCCTTTAAGCTCCAAGTCCTCAATTATCTCAATTCATTTTAACAACGGATGTTGTTCTGTCACACATAAATCCCATTTTAAACACGGCTGTGTTCTTCGTTTGGGAGACTGCACGATTAAATACATCTAGCACCAGCCATGCTTTTATTTTCTGCACCATTGCTGGGGATTGATTGCCATTCCTTGCTTACGGATACCAAAATACAAGCCTGGTTTGCTGTTACCGCCACTTTGGCCTACGGCGGCAATAATATCGCCTGCTTTTACTGTATCATTTTTATGCTTATAAAGGCTTTGGTTAAACGCATATAAGGACATATAGCCTTTTTCATGTTCAATTATCATCAGATAACCATAGCTTTTTAGCCATTCAGCAAAAGTGACTTTGCCAGGGGCGATAGCTTGCACATCTTGGCCTTCGGGGGCTTCAATCACCACACCGTCCCAAACGGTTTCCGCACGGGGATTGCCAAACTGCTGGGCTAATCTTCCCTTAACAGGCCAAGGCAATTGGCCTTTGAGCTTAGAAAAGCTTTCGGTGTCAGTGATGCCAGAGGTGTTTACAGCATTGTCATTAATCACATTGGCATCAGGCAAGTTGGTGATTAATTGCTGTAAAGCCGCTTCGCTATCTTGCAGGAAACTGAGTTGTTGCTCTGGCGTGGTTTGTTTGGCAATGCGCGCCAATAATTCATTACGCTGTTGTTTTGCCGCGTTTAAGGCAGATTGTTCGTTTTGTTTTTCCTGCAAGGTGCTTTCTAAAGCCGTGGTGATTTCCATATCTTGTTGGTTCAACTGCTCCAATTGGGCAATATTATTTTCAATATCCTTTATCTGATTTAGGCGTTTGTCGTTGATATGTTTGTAATACAGCAACATCCGTCCTGTTAACGCGGGGTCTTGTTGGTTGAGCAATAATTGTAATTGCTCTTGTCTGCCCATTTTGTAAGCGGCTTTTATTTGTTGCGCCAAGCCGTTTTTTTCACGGTCGATCTTGTTTTCTTCTTGTTGTATATCAAAGTGGATTTTGTCCAATTGTTGACGTTTTTGTTCAATCTTTATTTTCAGCGAATGCAATTGGGCTGCGGTTTCACCATAACGGCGATCAACATCAGCAAGCATTTTTTCGATAGAGCGTTGATGTAAACGTAATTGTTGGTGCGGGTTTGGGGCAGGAGCCTCAAGCACTGGCTCTGGTGGTGGAACAATATCAACAGACTCATCATTGGCGGTCGCAACGGTAAGTGACAATACCAGTAAATAGCCTAGGCCTTTGATCGGCTTTACCCGTGGAGAACGCTGCATGTACTTGGAAAAAGTTAAATTCATTGGTGATTAGTCATGCGTCATATTTGTGGATTTTCAACAAGGTTAGTAGCCACCGCATATAAAAAACCGCTGATAAAGGCGGAAACTTTATTTACTGATTGATAAAAGTGGCTTTACTTTTAGAGAATGACGCTGAAAATAATTACTGTAACCAAGCAAAAACAGCACCACTAAAGTCCATCTTTGCTGTCATGCCGCTATTTTTGCACTTACAGTTTTTTTAAACTCGGGTACAATGTCCTACCGTATTTATCAACTATTATATAGTAATATGCGTTATTTTCGGTTGGTATTAATAAATCCCCGTGGATTTCCGGTACTAGGAAACGCGTCCACAAACACAGGAATAAAGCCGTTCTATGGATATGAATAACCCGCACATTCTACATAATGATTCTGACATAACCAAAGCAGCGCGATCGCTAAAAGCCATGTCGCATCCATTACGCTTGAAGATTTTATGTGTGTTGGGAAATAATGCGGTTAGTGTGCAAGATATTGTTGAGCAAGTAGGCACCAGTCAAAGTAATATCTCCCAGCATCTTTCCATTCTTAGGGACAAAAACATTTTAGGTTACAAAAAAGAAGCCAATAAAGTGTTTTATTACATAGATGATGTAAGAATGCTCAAGCTCATTGAAATGATGCGCGATGTTTTCTGTTCCAGATATTAACTTCTAAATCACCAATAAATAAAAATCGTATGGATCGTTATATAGAATTTTTTTTAAACCATTACCTCTTAACCTTAGCTTTGTTGGTAGTCACTTACCTTTTAATACAAGAGCTATTCGACACCGCATTTAAAAAATTCACCCACATTACCCCGCAAGCGGCAGTGGCTAAAATGAACCAAGTCAATGCAGTGATTATCGATGTCCGCGAACCCTTGGAATTTACCCAAAGCCATATTGAAGATGCCCAAAATATCCCACTAGGCTCACTGGCAGAACAATTGCCCAAATTAGAAGCCAGCAAAACCACCCCCGTGGTATTAGTTTGCCAAAGCGGTACACGCGCCGCATCCGCAGGAAAAGTGCTGACCAAAGCCGGATTTGAACAAGTATTCGTCATCACAGGCGGTATGCAAGCTTGGGAAAACGATTACAAATTACCGATTAAAACCAACGGTAAAAACAAAGCAAAAACCAATTTAAAAAAATAATAACTTCCTTTCACCAACCAAACAGAGCTAACTCATGGCCGAACAAAACGCAGTAGAAAAACAATTCGTTATCCAAAAAATTTATACCAAAGATTTGTCTTTTGAAACCCCGAATTCGCCAGCCATTTTTACCGAAAAATGGGAACCGACCGTTGATTTCAACCTAGGCACCAATGTTGCGCCATTACAAAACGACTTGTTTGAAGTATCGCTAACCGTCACGATCACCGTAAAAATTGCCGAAGCCATTGCTTATTTGGTTGAAGTAAACCAATCCGGCGTATTTACCCTAACTGGCTTTAGCGATGAAGAAATGGGCCCAATGGTTGGCAGCTTCTGCCCAAACATCTTGTTCCCTTATGCGCGTGAAGTTATTTCGGATTTAGTCACCAAAGGTGGCTTCCCACAATTGTTATTGGCACCAGTAAACTTTGATGCCTTGTATGCCCAACACATACAACAATTGCAACAGCAACAAGCCCCTGCCAACGAAACCATCAACTGATAATTGATGAACAAAAAAATCGCTATTCTGGGCGCAGGCTCCTGGGGTACGGCGTTGGCAATTTTGGCAGCCAGAAATGGCTGCCAAACTTTATTATGGGGACACTCAAGCGACCACGTTAACGACTTGTCCCTGCACCGCGAAAACCGCCGCTATCTTCCTGACTGCCCATTCCCCGAACTACTCCGCGTAACCGCCGAGTTACCCGAAATTGCCGAATTTAATAGCCCGCTACTGGTTTGCGTACCTAGCCACGCCTTTGAATACACGCTCAGCAAACTCAAACCCTATCTGCAAGACGACGTAAAAATCGCCTGGGCAACCAAAGGCTTTAGCGTTGATGGCGGCTTGCTATTGCATGAAATCGTCGCCAGCTTGTTTTCCCCGCAAACCCCAGTCGCCAACATATCTGGGCCATCATTTGCGCGTGAAGTCGCTGCCGACTTACCAACCGCCATCACCATCGCCGCCAGCCATGACGATTTTGCCGGACAACTGGCGGAACTGCTGCACAGCCCACGCTTTCGTACCTATACCAGTAGCGACTTAATTGGCGTAGAAGTCGGCGGCGCAGTAAAAAATGTATTGGCGATTGCCGCAGGTATCGCCGACGGCCTTGGCTTTGGCGCCAACACTCGTGCCGCCTTAATCACCCGTGGCTTAAATGAAATCATCCGCTTAGGTGTCTGCCTCGGTGGCAAACAAGAAACCTTTATGGGCTTGGCAGGCTTGGGCGATTTAATTTTAACCTGCACCGACAACCAATCCAGAAACCGCCGCTTTGGCTTAGCTCTAGGACAAGGCCAAGACCGGGCAATGGCAATCAAAACCATCGGTCAAGAAATCGAAGGCATTTTTGCCGCCAAAGAAACCCATTTGTTAGCAAAAAAATTCGGCATCGACATGCCCATTACCGAACAGACCTACAAAGTGCTCTACGAAGGCCTCGCCCCGCAAGTGGCGGTGGAAAATTTATTGGCACGCGGATTGAAGTCGGAATAGAGATTACAGCGTCTCATATCGAGTTGTTTAGCTCTATGTTCAACGGAATCAATTGGTTATCGTTATTCCTGAGCTTGTCGAAGGCTTTGTTCAGCGATTCTTTAAGTGTTGTAGGGTGGTTTCGCCGATAGGCAAACCGCCATTTTCAATACAGCTGGGTTGTTCTAAGCGGTGGATTGCCTTGCGGCGAATCCACCTTACAAATCAAACAGCTTACGTGTTGAGTTATGCCTCGCCGCTTGTTCGGCGTAAAACACCAAAGACCAAAAGAGACCCGAAAATAGCAAACACCGAACTGAGTGCAGAGGCGAAGATTGTGATGCCTAATGAAGTTACGCCGGCACCCAAAGGGAAGTTTCGTTTGGGATTGTCATTAGCGTAGGTTACTACCAGCGTTCCTCCCTTCTGGAACGTGTTCCATAGCGTCTTACTCACGATCCGCCCCGCCTCAATGCGCTCGCCGCCGGGCAGTACGAACCAGTACGAAACCATGAAGTCAGAAGACACCGCACTTTTATCGGTGATGTGGCCTACAGCACGAGGCCCACTCTTCTCGATTTCCCTATCAAGCGAATACGCGAACCAACTGCCTACGGCACAAAACCCACCCACAAGCGCAAAGAGCAAACCCATGATTAGTAGCTTACGCTGGCTGTTCATAAGGGATATAACATTACGGTAGCTCTGCAAATCGGCGAGTTACATTTGGAGAAAGACGCATAGTTCATTGTTTCTCTGTTTGATGCCCAACGTTACGGTAAGGGGCGCGCCGCTCACTGAGCTAAAACGAAGCCGCCGAACTTTGATAAAAAACCGAACTTTAAAACCGCCAACGGGCGGCGCGTCACTTTGACCGACTTGTTGGGCATAGATAAAGGACATTTAGGCCCGAACTCAAACGACCCGCAACACCACCCTGCCATACGGCCTAAACCAAGCCATGCTTATATTTCTCTGGTAGCTGACTAAAATATTACTGCGTATAGCCGATGATCCGACAAATTTGGTTCATACGTTCAACGGCATCCATTCGAGTATTGAAATTACCCGTTGTGATTGCCTCTCTGGAAAAGAAGGAAATCTTAATTGCAAAAGAGGTGAAGTCATGCGAACTGGACTCCTCTATGACCTCAATATTAGCAATATCAGTGAGTCCATACTCTTCTTCCCGCTTTTTCTTGGCTGGAGCGAAAGTAGTATAGGTAATGCGCCCCGTTTTTATGTCAAAAACCAACTTCGCGCTGGGCGCAAACAATGCAGCAGTGAAACAAACGCTAATAAAGTAGAGGCTAAAAGCGATGACAGATAAGATAATTAGCAGTCCTACGATTTTGTCTGGAGTAATCGGTAAAGCCTGGTCTATATGACGTGTAAATACATAAGGTAGCAAAAGCGTAGAAGCCCCTAGGAAAACGAAAAAAAACCTACCAATTACAGGCGTTAAGCTTTTATAGATAAGCGCGTCTGTTGTTTCGGTGAATGATAAAGCCATAAATTCCAACGCCGCATTAAAACTTAATAGATTACGCGATTTAAGGATAACACGTAACCCAGACCGCCCAACGTGGAGCTAAGGGGCGCGTAGCGAAGCGGAGCGTCCCTTTTGGCGGTGTGTTAGTGTACATGGTTTGCAACCAAACCAGAGAGATCGTCTTTGTATTCCAAAAATGCCTGATCCTCTTCTTCAAAAGCATCACTATCAGGTGAAACCTGTTCGAGGACCTCTTGACGGGCCTCTCTATCTTTTGGAGGCATACCTCCAGGAAATTTTGCGCAAGCGGCTCGCACAATATTGGCAGTATGTTCTGCGCCAATTGAACTAAGTGCGCTGATAATGTTTGCGGCTTTGTCACCTGCTGAGTTAAAAAAGAATTGATCGAAGCCACCATTATTTATTTCAGCTTCCAATTCATCAATCAGTTCTTTTACGAGTTCAGTTTCCATAATTAATCTCCTGATGCCCAACGTTACGGTAAGGGGCTGCCCGTTGAACGACTAAAACGAAGCCCCAAACCTTTAAAAAAACTAACTTTGCCAGCCGGAACGGCGGGCAGTCCCTTTGACCGACTTGTTGGGCTAGCCACGGATAGCAAAATTATCAACAGTGCATTTGATGATTTTACTTCTTTCCTAAAGTTGATTTAATCTCTTTAAGTATTGTTGTGAAATCATCGACTGCTACCCGAATTGAAGAATCATTAATTCTTTTATGAGGGGAATAAAGTTTAAAAGTTTTTAAATCATTTTCTGAAAGGTCTGCTCCTCGCATTGCTTCTAGCAGCTTTTCTAAACGTTATTGAAGCTGTTTTTCAAGTTGTTCAACTTTGAATGTTAGGTGATGTGCCATGTGTCAATATATTGATGATGTTAAAAATCTAATCGAACTTGCTGAAAAGCGATTAGAAAATGCAAAGAAATTATTAGTCAATCAAAGCGGTGATGATAATTTGAAATCATCTTTGCGTATCGCCATAGACGATACAATTACCCCATTAAGGCTTGCCTTTGAAGAAATTCAAGAATAGGCAAAAATGAAAATATACGCCCAACGTTACGGTAAGGGGCTGCCCGCGAAATTGCCTACAGCGAAGCCGCTTACCTGTGATAAAAAATTAACATTGCCAGCCGGAATGGCGGGCAGTCCCTTTGACCGACTTGTTGGGCTTAAATAAGTAAAACAAATTTGTCATCATTATATAAAAAGATTTCATTAGCAGGGATGCGGGACGAAATTGGCCCTTTCACCGTAAGGTGTACCATATTAGTTATATTAATAGCATAAGTACATGTACACCAGTTCTCTTGTGTTTCCTTTCGACCATAGTAATGCCAACCCCACAATGCGCTTTTTGCACGAGGGATTATCAATTCGTGTTGTGATCCAACTAGCGCAGATTCAGGCTCAACTATTTCTAGTATTTCGGTGGTGCCAAATTTGAGAGTTAACGTATTTTTCACATATTCGTAGTCCTTTGGCTTCTGAGGAGATTCCCCATAACGACCACCAAAAACCCTTCCAGCTAGGACAATAGAAACCGATTCGTCGCGTTTTTTAGTTATCCAATTGTCGAGTACGGTAATGTCAATCATGTGTAGCCCAACGTTAAGTAAACACCATTTTAGGTGTGGTTAAAAAATCAAAAAACGGTGTATATTTTTAACCTACCATTTTTTGAATCAAGAACATAACAAATTAGTTCTCTGCTAACAACCTATATTGCCGATAATGCTATACACCCAAAAAGATACGCACTAACCACACAATCAAAATCCCAAAAAACCAATGCACCTCACCTCAATTTCTTCAAACATCCACATTCATCATTAACGGCACAACGCAATAAGCTGCGCTGCATAGGTCGCAGGTGATGGGTTGAATTTGTAATTGCGGTTTCTAATTTGGAGTGCAAACCTCGGTTTGCTTTGTTACAAGCCTAGGCTTGTACTCCAGCAAACCCAACTAAGTACAGAAGGCGAAGTGCTTAACTGGCGTGGATGATGTGACTGCTTTTGCTCAACTTTTCCCCCTAGCCAAACACGATGATTACCCAGCCCCAACAAATTTTCATCTAGGCAAATACTGGTATTTTTTTAGCATAGCCTTCACTTTGCCTTGGTCGATATGGTCTTTTTTTACAAATAAACCTAAGGTGTCGGCTTTGGCTTGGATTTCTAAAAATGGCAGTACTACGTGGTAATCCGGTCTGTTCCAGAAATCATGGATGATGATCTTGCAGTTTTGCGGGGTGTTGAGTAGGCAATTTAGCGTGCAAGCCACTCTAAAGCGACCGTCTATCAACACTAAATCGTGTTCGCTTTTTTTGGAAAAAATCCCTAGCGAATAGTTGGGCCATTGGTGTTTTTTACAAAAACCGGAAGGGTAGCCCCAAAACGATGTCCGCCCTATATCCACGACATGAAACAGTAATTTGCCTGCTGCTATGGCTTTAGAAATAACCGGATTGGGTTTTAGGTTTTGGTTGATGAAGGCGGCTGAAGACTCCACCGAATCAATGTGTTGGATGCTGGGTACGCCTGCCGCATACAGGGTGCTTGCGCCTGCGCCGAATTCTAAAAAGCGTGTGGATGTGTCCATTTGGTCATGCAAAATTGTTAACTCACTGCTGGTCATCGTCATTCGTCACTCCCGTTGCTTTCGCTAAATTCAGTTATTTTTATGGTATCAAAAGCCATTCCGTTCGGCTAAAGATGTTTTTTAGTTTTTGGACTTATTTATTTATGTTACGCACTCACATTTTGTGAGACGAAAATAAACATTAATGAGTCGCTATCGCGACGGTGTGTTGATCGGGTTCTCGCACCCGAAGGCGAGTTACTTTCTTTTGCGCCGCCAAAAGCAAGTAACCAAAGAAAAGGCGGCCCGATTACCGCTCATGTTTTGCGCTCCTCGCATTTGTCGGGGGACGGCAGAATGGGCTTCCTGCCCATCTGCCGCCGTGCGGCATCCATGCCGCACCCCTTCGGGCTGTTCCCGACAAATGCTGCGGTGCTCGACGCGGTAAACGGGGGGACGCGTTACTGCGTTATTTATCTGTGTGGGTAAACACGCCATCCCAATCGCTAGCTGGTGGGGTTTGTTGGTATAGCTGGATGCGTTCCAGATAGATTTTATAAAGCTTATCCGTTGGGAAATCTTTATGTAATTGGCTGAAAATTTCCTCCGCACTGGCCCAATGTTGGTGTCGATAAAGCGCCAATGCTTGTTTTAAATCCGCTAGCATCAGCTGTTGCTGGTTGGTTATGGTGGCAGTTTCTCCTATGGGTTCATAAATGCTGATGGGTTTTAGTTTGCCTTTTACCCGCACGCAATCCAGTTCGCGGTAGGTGAAATCTGGCGCGGCGTGCATGGTGGTTTCGCTGACAATGATTTTTACGCCGTATTGTTTGGTCAGGCTTTCTAAGCGCGAGCCTAGGTTAACGGCATCGCCCATGACGGTATAGGCGATGCGGAATTCCGAGCCCATGTTGCCGACATTCATAATGCCCGTGTTAATGCCAATGCCCATTTCAATGGTAGGCCAGCCTTTGTTGGTTAATTCTTGCTGCATTGCTGTTAGTTTTTCGGTTATCGCTAAGGCAGATTTTACGGCGTTGCTGGCGTGTTGTGGGGTTGGCAACGGTGCGCCCCAGAAGGCCATGACGGCATCGCCGATGTACTTGTCAATTGTGCCTTGGGTTTCATGAATAATGCGGGTGACAGGGGTAAGGATGGCATTGATGAGTTCGCATAGCGCTTGGGGTTCCATGCTTTCGGAGATGCTGGTGAAGCCGCGAATATCGGAAAAAAACACCGTCATTTCCCGGCTTTCGCCTTGCAGGGAGAATTGTTGTTCTGATTGGCTCATTTGTGCGACCAGTTCTTGCGGTACATATTGTCCAAACATGGTGCTGAGTTGTTTTTTGCGGCGGCTTTCTAGGAAAAAGCCAAAAAATAATTGGATTGCAAACAATAGGCTCAACAGGCTGATCGGAGCTGCCAATACCGTGTCGATATTTAATATCTGCCAGCAGTAATAATTGGCGGCGATTTCCGCCAGGCTGAATACGCCAAAAACGATGACTGACATTAATGGCGATAAGCGCGGAAATACGGTAATGGCGACCAAACAAATAACCAGTATTTCCAGCAATTCTGCGGCTAAGATGTAATTGGGGCGGGATTTGATGGTTTGATCCAATAACGCACTTAGTACGTTGGCGTGGATTTCAACGCCGGGATAAATGCTTTGTACGGGAGTGGCGCGGGAATCTAATAAGCCTGCGGCGGTAGCGCCAAAAATAACGATTTTGTCTTTCAGTTTGTCAATATCGGTTGTGCCATTGAGCACATCGGCGGCGGAAATATAATTGAAGCTGCCTTTTTTTCCGCGATAGGGTACGAGTATCGCGCCATTTTCATCAACGGGAATGGTGAAGCCTTCGATGTTGATGCCTTCTAGGCGGCTGTCAGATTTATCCAAGTTGTATTCTTCATTGCTGGTAAATTCCATGGCGGGCGAGCCGAGCAAGGTTCTAAATAAAGCCAGCGATAAGGCTTCATATAATTGGCCTTGAAAGTTGACCAGTAACGGCAATTTGCGGTAAATGCCGTCTTGGTCGATGCTGGGGTTGTTAAAGAATCCCGCTGAGGCGGCGGCGCTTTGTAATACCTCTAAATTGCCTGTGTAACTTTGGGCATTAAATAGCAGATTGCTGAACGCAAAAGCTTGGCTTTGGGCAACGGCTTTGGGCAGTTTTCCGGTTTCTGGGTTTTTTTCTTTAATGTGGCTGGTGAAGTAGCCTAAAACCGTTGGGCGGTTGGCTAAGCTTTTGGCAAAAATTTCGTCGTAAGATAATTGCGGCAGCAGGCTGTTTAAGGCGTTTATATACTGGCTATCTTGTTGCAACGGCCCTTGCGCCAATTGGTTTAACACCTTAACGCCAGAGCTGGTGTCGGTTTCGGCGAATACCACGTCAAATCCTAGTAATTTAATGCCGTAATAATCAAACAGCATATCCATTAAATACGCCATTTTGTCACGGCTCCAAGGCCAGCGGCCTTCTTGGGCTAGGCTTTCCTCATTGATGGTGACGATAACAATACGCGGATCGACGGTGTTGGTGAGTGTGGAGCGTAATCGTAGATCGTAGAAAACGTTTTCTACCCGTGCCAACACGGGCATGGTTTGCCAGCCTGCGGTATGCAAGAAAAATAAGGTGCTAAGCAGCAAACACAGCAGGCTACGGTAAAACGGCAGCCATTTATTAGGGAATTGCCGTGCTAGCCAGTGTTTGATAGCGGTTTGTAAGTTTGCCATTGCTTAGCTTAAGCGGTTTTTTTTCGGGCAACCATAACGCCATCCCGGATGGGGTTAATGAAGGCATCAAACTCAGGGTCATCAAATATCATTTTGTTATGCACCATGATGGCTTCTGTCCAACCTTGAAAAACATCTTTGTATTCGGTGACGGCAACCCGACCACGCCATAGGACGTTATCGGCAATATAAAGCCCGCCGGGGCGGATGCGGTCTTTTGCCATTTGCCAGATTTCTGGGTAATCGCATTTGTCGACATCGTTATAACAAATATCAAATTCGCCTTCGGTGTCATTAAAGATGGCTTGTGCCATACCCGCTTTAAAATCCACGCGCTGCCAAAGGTCGGCGGCGGTTAAGTAGCCTTGGGCTTTTTGTTGGTTGACTATATCGGCTTCACTGCAAATCACTTGACCCTGTTCACCTACGGCCTTTGCAAACCAATAGGCGGAATAACCGTAGCCACTGCCAAATTCAAAAACCCGTTTGGCGTTGATGCTTTTTGCCATGGTTTCTAAGAATGTACCAACCAAACGCCCAACAATGGGGAAATTATTTTTTTCCGCTAAGGCTTCCATCTCTAATAAAACCGGGTGGTCGGTGTTGGTTACTAAGCCTTGCAGATAGCGTTCAATGGCTGGATTGACGGGGATGAGTACGTCGGGGTTTTTGACGGTTGGGGATTGCAGGGGATTGGTCATTTTTAGTCCTTATTTATGTTACTCAGGCAATTTCTGCGATATGAAAACAAATAATAATAGAGTCGCTACCGCGACGATGTGTTAATCGGGTTTTCGCACCCGAAGGCGAGTTACTTTCTTTTGCGCCGCCTCGGCAACTGACCTGTCCTTAGACCCCCTTGGGGGCGTTGCTCTACCTCCTGCATCCATGCAGTCGAAAAGCAAGTAACCAAAGAAAAGGCGGCCCGATTACCGCTTATGTCTTGCGCTCCTCGCATTTGTCGGGGGACGGCAGAATGGGCTTCCTGCCCATCTGCCGCCGTGCGGCATCCATGCCGCACCCCTTCGGGCTATTCCCGACAAATACTCCGGTGCTCGACGCGGCAAACGGGAGAAAAGCGCGTTACTGCGTAACTTCAATCATTAATTTTGGTAACTACTGGCTAATACTGGGTAGCTTGGGCGGCAAACAACAATTCTTCAATAAAATGTTGGCTGTACAAGGGCAAGTAATTTTGTTTGAGATAGGCGATTTTGGTGGTGGAGCTGTGGATTAAATCACCCAATTCGCGGGCGACCAAGTCACTGTCGACTACAGGATCGTAAGCCATCGCAGCAATCAGGCCGACCCCCATGCCTAGGCGGACATAGGTTTTAATGATGTCGGTGTCGGCGGCAGTTAAGGTTATATCTAGTTCTAGGCCGATATTTTTAAAGGCGCTTTCTATGTTAGACCGACCTGTAAAACCAAAGCTATAGGTTAACACCGGAAATGCGGCTAAGCGTTCTAAGGTCAGTTCGCCTTGGCAAAGGGGATGGTCTGGTTGCATGACAATGGCATGGTGCCAGTGGTAACAATCTTTGGTGACTAGGGCGTGATCTTGGTCGAGTTTTTCGGTGCAGATGGCAATATCGGCTTTATGGCTATGCAGTTGCGCTATCAGTTGTTCTGGTGAGGCCTGCAAAATATAGATTTTGATGCCAGGATATTTTTCCCGAAAGCGGCGGATGGGCGTTGGTAAAAAGTATTTGGCTTGGGTATGGGTGGTGGCAATGTGGATTGTGCCGTGATTGCTATCAAGGTAATCAGCGGCGATGCTTTGGATGTTTTTTTTGGCGGTATGGATGTGGGTAACTTGTTCCATTATCTGCACGCCAAGTGGGGTTAGGGCAATGAGTTTTTTCCCGGCCCGTTCAAATAATGGTGAGCCCAATTCTTCTTCAAACATTTGCAATTGTCGGCTAACGGCGGATTGCACCACGTGCATTTTATCGGCGGCTTTCGATAAATTCAGCTCAGTTTCCTGTAAAAGCCGTAAGAGTTCAATTTGGCTTAAATTCATTGATAATCCCGATTTATAGGCTTTATATCTTTTAATTAGATATTAAAATCTAATTATATCGTTTTATTTAAAATATAACTGTCTTTAGAATGTTTTTCAAGCAATCACTGTTACCAGATAAATTATTTTAAAGAGGATTATGCAATGAAAAATTTACAACATTTGATCGATTATTTTAATGATCGTTATGAATTGGAAAACCAAGTCAGTTTTAGGCCATTTTTTTTAAGGGACGGTTTGGTTAGTGGTCGTTTTGGGCCAGTATGCCTGAGCAGTAGTTTTACCCCGGTTAGGGATGCTGAAGATCATGAGCGTATTGTCGGGCATATTTCCCAGCTTTCTGTAGTCAATAATGATTTTACGCAAATCCAAACAGTTGCTGCCGGCAGTTTGCTGAATCAGGTTATTAATCAGCCAGCAGATTTGGTCACGATTATTAATTTTGACCGTTTAAGCCGTACCGTGCATTTGTTGAATTATCTGACGATTGCCCATCTGGATACGAAATTATTTTTGGATGTCGATCCACGGCATATTCTAGCGGTTAAATATGGGCACGGGACGTATTTTGAAGAGGTGTTGATAAAGTGCGGATTGAAAACCAGCTCTATTGTTTTAGGAATGAATTTGAATAGCCAGTATGCGGATGATTTCGACAGTTTACTGGAAGGCTTAAACAATTATCGGGGTCGCGGTTATCAAATTGCCTTAAATAGCCAGTTTGGCGCGGGGAAATTAGAATCGGCTTTTATTGCAAAAGCATTGCCTGATTATTTGCGGGTTACTGCGCCGGAGTTGGCTAACGGCAATCTACAGTTGGCGATTGAATGGCTGGAGCAAGTTCAAGCGGTTTCTGAACAAATAGAAGTGGAAACGATATTTCAGCAAGTTGAAAATGAAATCCAATCGACTTTAGCGGATAAGGTTGGGTTTAAGTTAGTGCAGGGTGGGTTTTATGATAGGCCGTTGATTGACCATTTAAGATGCTTATAAAGATAAGCGTTGGCGAAGGGAATTAAATGGCTTGGTTGGCGCGATGCCAACCAAGCCGATATTCGTATTAGATAACGCTTACGTTTTCAGCTTGTGGGCCTTTTTGGCCTTGAGTCACAGTGAATTGAACGCTTTGGCCTTCATCTAAAGATTTGTAGCCGCCTGAATTGTTGATGTTTCTGAAATGTACGAAAACATCTGGGCCTGATTTTTGTTCGATAAAACCAAAACCTTTTTCAGAGTTAAACCATTTAACGACGCCGGTAGTTATTGCAGACATAAGTAAGTCCTAGTAGATAGATAAAATGTAAACGCCTTTATGGCGGGTGGAGCTGGTAAAATTGGAGATTACTTGTGAAAAACCGGACGAGAAACTGTAAGAGATAAATCGAAATGGTAAACAGGGGGTAAATCTTATTTTAAAGCTGGGTCGAGTATAGGTTACTGCTTAAGGTAAGTCAAGCTATATATTTGATATTTCAAAAATAATAGCTTAAAAAACTGTTTTCAATCGTTAGTTAGTCAAGGTTGCAAAGCAAAAAAAAGGGGAGCATAAGCTCCCCTAATAATGAGCGCACCTCAAACTTGTCCTGCAGGTTTACCTTTGTTGATACTTGAAGTTATTGGTTTAATATCAACTTTATCCTGCTTAAATAAATTAGGTTTAGTATAAAAATCGTTGTCATCTTTAGGTGGTTTGGGTTCTTTACCCGCCATTAATGAATCGATTTGGTCTTTATCAATGGTTTCCCATTTCATTAAAGCATCAGCCATTTTGTGCAAGATACTGATGTTCTCTTCCAAAATAGTTTCGGCTCTTTGATAGTTTAGGTCGATTACTGCGCGAATCTCTTCATCGATTTGTTGAGCGACGTTGCCAGAAACTTTGCTACCAGGTGAACCTTGGTGACCCATAAATGGCTGGCCATTTTGTTCGCCATAAACCAGCGGACCTAACTTGTCGGAGAAACCCCAGCGGGTGACCATATTGCGGGCCAATTCGGTTGCCCGTTCAATATCGTTAGATGCCCCAGTGGTTACACGGTCGCCACCGTAAATCATCAGTTCCGCAATCCGACCACCAAACAAACTGGCGATTTGGCTTTCAAGTTTGCGTTTGCTAGCGCTGTATTGGTCTTGTTCTGGTAAGAACATGGTGATACCCAATGCACGGCCTCTTGGCATAATGCTTACTTTGTAAACAGGGTCATGATCGGGGGACATTTGCCCAACAATACAATGGCCTGCTTCGTGGTATGCGGTTAACAACTTGTCGTCTTCACTCATCACCATGGTGCGTTTTTCTGCGCCCATCAAAATCTTGTCTTTGGCTTTTTCAAGATCATTCATGGTGACTTCTTTTTTGTTGCCGCGAGCAGCGAACAAAGCAGCTTCATTAATCACGTTGGCTAGTTCTGCACCAGAGAAGCCCGGTGTGCCTCTAGCGATGTATTTCAATTCCACATCGGCAGCAGTTGGTACTTTTTTGATATGCACATTCAGGATTTGCTCTCTGCCACGTACGTCTGGTAAGCCGACATTCACTTGACGGTCAAAACGGCCTGGACGTAACAGTGCTTTATCAAGCACGTCTGCACGGTTGGTTGCGGCGATGACGATGACACCTTCGTTGCCATTGAAACCATCCATTTCCACCAACAATTGGTTTAAGGTTTGTTCACGTTCATCGTTACCCAAATTAGGGCCGCCACGTTGACGTCCAACCGCATCAATTTCGTCGATGAATATGATGCAAGGTGCGTGTTCTTTGGCTTGGGCAAACATGTCTCGAACACGTGATGCGCCGACACCAACAAACATTTCCACAAAATCCGATCCAGAGATGGTAAAGAACTTAACACCCGCTTCACCAGCAATCGCTCTTGCTAACAAAGTTTTACCAGTACCTGGAGGGCCTACCATCAATATACCGCGTGGAATTTTTCCGCCAAGTTTTTGAAATTTTTGTGGATCAGATAAAAAATCCACCAATTCAGTCACTTCTTCTTTGGCTTCTTCACAACCAGCGACATCATCAAAGGTAACGGTGCGTTTGTCTTCTTCCAACATTTTGGCTTTGCTTTTGCCAAAATTATTGCCGCCCATGCCACCGTTTTGCATCCTACGCATGTAGATGATCCATACCGCAATCAACAACAACATAGGGAACCATGAAATGAACACCTGCATAAATATCGACTGCTGCACCGGTGGGATAGTGCGGATTTGGATATTGGCAGTTAACAAATCATCAATCAGGTGCGGGTCGCCTGGGTTAAACGTTTCATAATCTTGACCATTAGAGGTACGGATTTTTATCAACTGACCGCTGATTTCAACGCGCTCAACAATGCCGTGTTTAACTTTGCTGATAAAGTCAGAATAAGCCAAGGTTTCTTGTAATGGCGGTGTGGTATTGACGCGGTTATAGATTAAGAACGCGCCCGTAATCACTATTCCCCATAGCAGAGCGTTTAATATATGTTTTTTCATTGTTATCTCCTGATCTTCAAAAGATCATTAGTTAGAGTAAATTTTCTTTTTGTGCTGCTGCTTGTTCAAAATTCGACACCTCCACGCCGCTTTGACAATGATCGAGAAAAAATTCTTGGTATTGGCAAAGATAATATACTGCTAAAGGTGTCTGCATAAGTGCTTTTATTAGCCTTGGTTTACAAAAAACACACTAATTGTTCGCCAAAGTTTTGCTTTATTTTACTTAATGCGGTCACCTGGATTTGTCTGATGCGTTCCCTGGTCAGATTCAGTTCAGTGCCAATTTCTTGTAACGTCATTTCCTTATCGCCAGAAAGTCCAAAATGGCTGTAAATCACCTTTGCTTCCCGCGCGGTTAAAGTATTTAGCGCATCACCCAACAATTGTTCAAGATTGTTTTTGGCAATCGATTGAAACGCATGGGTAAAAATTTGTTGCTCTAAATAATCAATCGGTGCAAAAGCGCTTTCTTCATCTTCATCCGCTTCCAATGACATGGCGGTTTGCGAGATTGACAGCAGATTGCTGACTTCGTCATAAGACATATCAATGTGTTCAGCCAGTTGTTTGGTGCTGGGATCTTTGCCCGTTTTACCGATTAATTCTTCTTTAGCGCGATACACCTTATTAATAGTGGCGACTTGACCACAAGGAATCCTAACGACGCGCTCGCTACGTGACAGTGATCGGGAAATCGCCTGTCTTATCCAATATCCTGCATAAGTGGAAAATTGGAAGCCCAAACGGTGATCGAATCGGTCGACGGCTTTTAATAAGCCGCTTTGGCCTTCTTGTACCAAATCATCAAAATCTAAAAATGACGCTTTATATTGGTTAGCAATAAACAAAACCAATTTCACATTGGCTGATGCCAGTTTTTGCCGAGTTTTTAACCAAGTCGCTTCAGTTTCTAGCAGCTCTGGCAAGATCGCCATCAAGGCATCCATTTGCAAGAATAAGAACGATTGGTTTATATCTTCTAACGCTATGTAATCAAAATAATAAACTAAAGGATTGTGTTTTCTTTTAGGTGATTTTTCTTTATCAAACAAGCGTTTGTCGATTAATTTGTTGCTGCCTTTGCTATAGCTATTGCTGTTTTGGAAGTGGTGTAACAACACCTCCACCATATTTTTTAAATCATCAAAGGAATAAGGAAATTCTTGCAAAGCTTCAGCCAGTTGCTGTTTAGCTTGGCTATGTTGTTCAGCTACTGACGCTTCATTAAAAGTGGCTTCGCTAATGGCATAGTATTTTTTTATTTCATTAAGCGCGTTTGCCAAATCGGATTTCAAGACTGCTTCATCGTCGCTAGTGTCAGCAGTGTCGCTTTGTTGATGTGTCAACAAAATCCACAATGCAGTCGCAGGAAATTGTGATAACAGCCCGATAAGTTCGGTTTTTTTAGTCTTTAAGAATCGTGATATTTCGGTATTGGTGTGTTCTGCGACAACACAAGCCCCTTCATTAGCTGGGGTGGCCGTTGCCAGATTAGTGCTGGTAATCGGTTCTTTAGTTGTTGCACGTTCAGTTAAATAAGCCATCTCATCGTCCTCGCAAATAGTGTGTTTATACGATTCCTACAAACACCACAGTTAAATACCGTACTACTTTGCAAATATGACAAAACTTAACCTTTATAGTTTGATAGCAATAACTATGAAACTACTTGTTCTTGTTTTGTATATTTATTGTTGCGTAAAAATATAGCAATACGAAGGTATCGTGTCAACATATAGTTTTACAAAACCTGTACAAAAACATAACAAATTTTCTTTGTATTTATTTTTATATTAAATATCAGTGGCTTATTATTTGACAATAGTTGGACAATATTTGATTTTGTTTACTTGTACAGCATCGGTGACGCACCATGCCTAGGCAATAACACTATTTTTCCCGCACCGCTTTGTGGCTTTGGTTTTAGCCAGCAAATAACGGCAATCACCATCGGTAGGTATAAAGATCATTACCAACTGATGTTAGGCACTCACTTTTTGTGAAACGAAAATAAACAATAATGAATCGCTATCGCGATGTTTATTAAATCGGGTTCTCGCACCCGAAGGCGAGTTACTTTCTTTTGCGCCGCCAAAAGCAAGTAACCAAAGAAAAGGCGGCCCGATCGCCGCTCATGTCTTGCGCTCCTCGCATTTGTCGGGGGACGGCAGAATGGGCTTCCTGCCCATCTGCCGCCGTGCGGCTTCCCTGCCGCACCCCTTCGGGCTATTCCCGACAAATACTCCGGTGCTCGACGCGGCAAACGGGAGAAAAGCGCGTTACTGCGTAACGTCAGTTGCCAACAACGGTTGAAAAAACCTTTAAATCGGTTTTTCTCAACCCAATGCGGGTGCAAGTAATTTTTAGGTATTGATTTAAAAAGCTTTTATTATGGAACGCAATTTGCGTAAGGACTTTGGCAAAGAATGCGTAGGCCATATCGCGCTTTAGCGTCGCCTACGCATGTCACATGACAAATGTTCACTAGGGAATTAAAAATGAATAACAAAAGAAACCGATTTTTACTGTTGATAGCCGCGTTGTGCGTAAACATTGCGGCGTTGAATACCGTCGCCGCAGACGAATTGACAGAAGATGCGGGTAGCTGGGTGCAGGCAGTAGGTGAGGGCAGCGTGAAAGATATTGACCCCAGTTTACAAAAAGTCCGTTTCTGGGTAGAGGGGCAATCACGCTTTGATAATGATTGGAATCATTGGTATCAAGGCATGGTGAGGACAGCCATTGGTTATTCACTCAGCGATAGGGCAAGCATTTGGGCTGGCTACACCTGGTTGCCAACCCAAAATTTAGGGAAGCATTACCTGGCGCAACAAGATGTCTGGCCTGCATTCCGCTATGTATTGCCAACCAGTGTCGGCATGGTGACGTTTAGAACGATGTTTGAAAGTAACTTCCTGCAAGGTGATGATGTCCGTTACCGCCCACGCCAAATGATAAAGTTTATGCACCCATTAGAATTCCAACCAAAATTGAGCGTCATCGCTTGGGATGAATTTTTTGTGCGGATTAACGCCACCCCTTCCGGTGGGCAATCTGGCTTTGACCAAAACCGCGCATTTGCAGGCTTAGGTTGGACATTTAACAATCACGTCCGTACCGAATTTGGCTACATGAACCAATATCTTGATGACAAAACCCACACCAACACCACCATGCGGCATTTAATCATGGGATCGGTATTTGTTAATTTTTGATAGGGGATAACGGTTATTACCGCAGTGGGTAGAGTAACTCCCCACCAAATCTAAAATCAAAAACTTCCCCGCTTAGTGCGTGTTTTAAAAGTCTCGATGTAACACAAATCGGTCAGATGTAGAGACGTTGCATTGCAACGTCTCTACCAAAAAAACCGAAAAATTGACCGTTCAGTGTAAGGCAAAGAAAAATTGGGACTAAAAAATCTCAGTTTTTACTGTCGTCAGACTTTTAAAACACGCACTTAAATGGCAACGAAATTTTTCCGGTATATTGAGTTACTGATTACTAACAGCTTAACTCGCCATAATAAATGAAAATATACAGCATTTACCGAAAACAACAGCTCGCCATCAGCACCGCACAAGCCTGGCAATTTCTGTCATCCCCGCATTACTTAAACCAAATCACCCCTGATTTTTTCAACATCGAAATAACCTCACCCGTGCCCGATGACATTTATGCGGGATTATTGATTAGTTACCGAATGAAAGCCGTGTTCGGCATACCGATGTCATGGCTTTCGGAAATTTGCCACTGCGATCAAGCGCGCCGATTTGTTTACCAACAACGCGTAGGCCCATTTAAATTCTGGAGCCACGAAGTTAGTATCAAAGAATGCGATGGCGGCATTGAAGTAGAAGACATCGTTTTCTATACCATGCCCTTAGGTTGGCTAGGCGAAGGTCTTCACGCCATACTCATAGGTGATAAATTGCAACGGATATTCGACACCCGCTACCAGTATTTGCAAGAAAAATGGGGAATAAAAACGTAGGGTAGGCAACACTGTTCTGCCCACCAACTTGCCGTGAAGGTGGGCAAAAAAACGCTGCCCTCCCTACTAAATTAACTAGATTTCTACGACATTAGTCGAAATCCTTTCAGCAAAAGAAATTGAATTCGCCAATTTTTATACTTAAGTGCAATCAGTGCTTCATAAAAGTTTAATAAAACCCAAAAACCTTTTACCATAGCGGGTTCGGAGTCAGTATTCGATTTCTTCGCAAAAAAATTACATTAAGGTTTAACAATGGCACTTTATGTCTATAAATTTGGCGGCACGTCGGTAGGTACGGTTGAACGTATTAAGGCGGTTGCAGAAAAAGTAAAAACAGCGCACGACGCGGGCGATCAAATTATCGTCGTGGTGTCGGCAATGAGCGGCGAAACCAACCGCTTGATTGGCTTGGCAAAAGACATGCAATCCCAGCCGACCGAGCGGGAATTGGATGTGTTGATTTCCACGGGCGAGCAAGTCACCGTCGCCTTGCTGAGCATGGCGCTGCATGATTTGGGTTGCGATGCCTGCTCTTATACGGGCGGACAGGTGAAAATCCTCACCGACAGCAGCCACACCAAAGCCCGCATCCGCCACATTGATGACGCACCTATCCGCGCCCATCTTAATGAAGGCAAAGTTGTGGTGGTGGCAGGTTTTCAAGGTGTTGATGAACAAGGCAATATCACCACCTTAGGTCGCGGCGGCTCAGACACCACGGCAGTGGCGTTGGCGGCGGCATTAAAGGCCGATGAATGTTTGATTTTTACCGATGTCGATGGCGTTTACACCACCGACCCGCGTGTTGAACCGAAAGCGCGGCGTTTGGATCGCATCACGTTTGAAGAAATGTTAGAAATGGCCAGTTTAGGCTCAAAAGTTTTACAAATCCGCTCGGTTGAATTTGCTGGCAAATATAACGTTGCTTTGCGGGTTTTATCATCATTTACAGAAGGGTGTGGCACACTCATTACCTACGAGGAATCAGCTGTGGAAAGTGCGTTAATATCGGGGATTGCGTTTAATCGTGATGAGGCAAAATTGACTATAACAGGCGTGCCAGATTTACCAGGCATTGCTTTCAAAATCTTAGGGCCAATTGCTGATGCCAATATTGAAGTGGATATGATTGTGCAAAATATTGCCGACGATGCCACCACCGATTTTACTTTTACCGTGCACCGCAACGATTACCAACGCGCCAAAGCCATCTTGGAACAAACCTGTGCCGATTTAGGTGCGCGTAAAGTTACAGGCGATGATTCTATTGTTAAAGTTTCCATCGTCGGTGTCGGTATGCGTTCCCATGCGGGTATCGCCAGCACCATGTTTAAAACCCTTGCGGCTGAAAATATCAACATCCGCATGATCGCCACCTCAGAAATTAAAATCTCTGTGGTTGTCGATGAAAAATATATGGAATTGGCGGTTAGAGCCTTACATACGGCGTTTGGTTTGGATAAAGCCTGATTGCATCAGGTTGCTTAGCGGGTTTTAAAAAGGCGGACAACCGTCCGCCTCTACGCATAAAGATGCTGAAAGAATTCATCTGCGGAATAAAAAACATGTTTTTTACTCCGCAGATCGGCTCGACAAAAATCATTGATTGGATGCTTGCTGATACCTGTACAAACAGGGATGACGCTCGTTCCCAAGCTCCAGCTTGGGAATGCCGTTTCGGAAGCTCTAGCTTCCCGTATTATCGAAGCTAGAGCTTCTCGGACTTGAATTCCCAAGCTGGAGCTTGGGAACGAGCGCTCTATCTTATTGAAATTAAAATATAAATCCATTAAGTTAAGGAAAAAATTATATGAACCAAAGACTTAATCCGTTCGTGCTCGACTGCATGGATGCAGGAGGTAGAGCAACGCATGGAGCAGTTGCCGAGAGCTTGTCGAAGCATGAATGGTTTAAGTCTTTGCTCACGGATTTTTCCGTTCATCCTTCGACAAGCTCAGGACGAACGGAAAAATCCTGCTGTAACCAATCTATCCTATTGATAAGAAATATAAATTCTTAACTTAATGGCAGTCGTCGGAGCGTGGGAACTATACAAACAGGGATTTGCATTCCGCGTTACCAATCTGAATTACAGATTTCTTCCCCTCCCAAAACTACCCACCCAAAGGACAAACCATGTTGGATTTTATCTTGCACTTGGATGTTAGCCTCGCCGAATTAATTGGCAATTACGGCGTGTGGATATACCTGCTGCTGTTTGCGGTGGTTTTTGTAGAAACCGGGTTGGTCGTCATGCCGCTATTACCGGGCGACTCCTTGCTATTCGCCGCAGGCACATTTGCAGGTGCTGGCACACTCAACATCTACGCCTTACTGCTATTGCTGTTTATCGCCGCTGTCTCTGGCGACACCTGCAATTACCAGATTGGCAAAGCGTTTGGCTTGAAAGCGCTGGCGTGGCAATGGCGTGGAAAAACCGTCGTCGATAGCAAACACATCGCTAAAACCCAGACTTTTTATGACCAATACGGTGCAAAAACCATCGTACTGGCGCGCTTTGTCCCCATCGTCCGCACCTTCGCCCCGTTTGTCGCTGGCATAGCCAAAATGCCATATCAAACGTTTATTACCTATAACGTTATCGGCGGTTTAGTGTGGGTATTGGTGCTGACCTTAGCTGGCTATTTTTTTGGACAATTGGATTTTGTTAAAGCCAATTTTGAGAAAGTGGTTTTAGCTATCGTGGTCATTTCATTTATCCCGGTTGCTTTGGAATGGCTGAAAGCCAAGCGGAATCCATAACGAATACTAGACCTTTCAGGTTTTAAAACCTGCAAGGTCTAGCATTTATCAAAAAAATCTAAAAAAACTTTCACCACATTGCATCCAATCCTAATCGGTATGCGTATTCATCAGTGATAGGAAAACTATTTCCCCTATCCCTGTGCCAATTACCCATTAGGAGAAAGATTGTGAAACTGAAAACCCCATTATCTGCGCTAACCATTGCCGTCTCGTTGGCGTTATCGTCGCCATTGTTTGCTGCCGACCATGCCGAAGCACCGTTGGTTGAATCCGATGCCGCCAGTGACATTGCTGATGTCTACGCATTTTTAGACCCTAACGACAACAACAAAGCCGTGTTGGCATTTGATGTCCACGGTTTTATCGTACCAGGTGAAAACGGCAACTTAGGCGGTTTTGATTCCAGCGTCAGTTACCAATTTAATATCGAAAACACGGGTGATGCGGTTGCTGACAAACTCATCACTGTTACATTTTCTGAATTAAGTGGTCGTGGCAACGCGCAACGCTCGACGATTACGCTGTCCAACCCAGATGGTTCTGGCAAAGTGTCTTTTACTGGCCCAACCTCGCCAGCTTCGGCAACGGCCGCCATCGCACCCAAGGCCGTTGTTAAAACCGATCCAACAACAGGCATCTCATTTTTTGCAGGCGTGGTTGATGACCCATTCTTTTTTGATATTCCAGGATTCAACCGCTTCGCCGCTTCCGTACTCAGTGGCAAACCAGACGCCAGCTTGTTAAACCGAGGCCGCGACACTTTCGCTGGTTACAATTCACAAATGATCGCCTTACGCGTTCCTGTTGCGATGCTTAAAGGATCAGCTGGTGATGTTATCGGCGTGAGCGCGACCACCTTAAGAAATGCCCAAACGCTACGTTCCAGCACCGCTGATCCTGTAAATACTGGCGCGTATCAACCGATTGACCGCATGGGCGTACCCACCATCAACACTGTGTTAATCCCATTCCCGCGCAAAAATGAATACAACCGCGCCAGCACCGCTGATGATGCCACAGGCAAATTTGCAGGCGATATTGTCGGTACTTTAACAGCGTTGGGAACGGATGCCGCGCATATCGGCATTTTGGCGGATGTGGCGGTGACCAAAGGCGACATGTTGCGCTTGAACACCGCCGTTGCCAACACAGGCAAACAAGGCGGCAATAATGCGGGCGCAGGTTTCCCGAATGGTCGCCGTCCGGTGGATGATGTTATCGACACGGTGTTGTTTTTGGTGACTAACGAAGGCTTGACCACTGGCGATAGCGTCAACGCCAATGATGAAGTGTTCCGCGACAGATTCCCGTTCTTCGCCGCTTCCCACCAACCGCTGCCAACAGGTACGATTGATGACAACACGCGCAATTAACCGCGCGTCCATTGCCATACTGGCTTTGGTTTTAGCTGCGTCGCCGCTGGTCGGCGGCGCGGCTGATGCCACCCGCGCATTCCTCGAAGCCCGTATCAAGCAAGACCCGCTGGATTTTACCGCGCAAAACCGCCTGTCCGCCGTGTACATTGGGCAACTGCGCGAGACGGGCGATTTGGCGTATTTGGAGTTGGCGGCACAAGCTGCCAAAGCTTCCTTAGCTGCCGTTCCTGCGCCGCCGAATGTCGGTGGTTTGGCGGCTTTGGCAATCACCGAATTTGAAAACCATCATTTCAATGAAGCCTTGCAATTATCATCACAAGCTTACCAATTAGACCCCCGCAACCTGTCGGCTTTAGCGACCAGCGGCGACGCGCAATTGGAGTTGGGCAATGTTGATGAAGCCCGCCAACTTTACGAAAAATTGGCAGCAGAACAACCGGGAAGCCCAAAACACAGGAGTCCAAAACCTGTTTTGGACGCCAGCTTACCCGTACTCGCCAGACTCGCGCGTTTGGCAGAATTGCACGGCGACTTGCCGCAAGCAAAACAATTATTAGAACGCGGCGGCAACGATGTCTGGTTCAAAATCCGCTTAGGCGAATTGGCTTTCCACGCGGGCGATTTCAAAACCGCCGACCAACACTATCAAGCGGCGTTAAGCCTAAAACCCCAGCATTTTGTCGCCTTAGAACATCTTGCCGAATTAGCCGCCGCGCAAGGCCAGTACGACGAAGCCATTAAACGCTACCAGCAAGTCATCGCACAAACGCCCCGTGCAGAATTTTTTCAAGCCTTGGGCGACGTTTACGCGTTTATGGGCAAGCCCGAATTAGCCAAACCGTGGCATGACAAAGCCTTGGCGGTTTATCAGCAATCGGTAGCTGCGGGCAATGCCCATTATCTGCACCATCTGGCGGGCTTTTACAGCGATTCGCAAGAAAACGCCGAGCAAGCGGTGCGCTGGGCGCGGCAAGATTTGACCATCCGCCACAGCATTTACGCTTACGATGCCTTGGCGTGGGCCTTGTACAAACACGGCGATTTTGCCGAAGCCCGCGACACCATCGCCAAAGCCTTGGTATTAAAAACCTGCGACGCGCATTTGTTGTACCACGCAGGTTTGATTTATTCACGGGCGGGCGATTTGCAGCAAGGCCGCCAATTCCTGCAACAAACGGTGGCGATCAACCCATCGTATAACGCTTTTCATGCCCATCGATGAAGCTATTTTTCTTGTTATTTTGGCTGCCCATACTGGCGTTTGCCCATCCCATTTCCCAAGGCGCGTTGACGATAGACCTTACGCCCGACAAGCTCATCGTCCATGCCCGCGTCTCCACAGAAGAAGTGTTGGTAACCGATGCTTTTGGTAGCAGCAATGCAGCCTCGTTGGCGGAAGCGTGGCAAGCGCACGGGCAATATTTTTTAAGCCATGTGTACATCCAAGCTGATCAACAAGCCTTGACCGGACACGTGCTGAAAGTCAGCGAATCCAGCGCTAACCATATTTTGTACGATCTGGAATATGCCTTGCCCAAGCCCGCCAAACAACTCAGCATCAGCCAAAACCTGTTGAACGAATTCCTGTACGCCCCAGGCAATCCGTGGGAAGCCAGTTTTGTGGTCAGCGTGCAGGAAAACGGTAAAATCCAGCACCAAGGTTTGTTGCTGACCGCCAAACAGCCGCTCGCCATAGCCTTAAATGGCGACAGCACCAATGATAATCGCCGCCTGTTCGCCGATTACCTGCACCACGGCCTGATGCACATCCTTACGGGTTACGACCATTTGCTGTTTGTGATCGCCTTGGTGTTGGCGACCGCGACGCTGTGGGATTTGGTCAAAGTCATCAGTGTATTCACCGTGGCGCACACACTGACCTTGACCTTATCGGTGCTGGACATCGTGCGCTTGCCGTCATCCGTCGTTGAGCCGATGATTGCTGGCAGCATTGTCTTGGTGGCTTTGGTCAATGTTTTTTGGCCTCAACAAAGCCGTGGCGTGTTCCGGTTATTGACGGTGTTTTTCTTCGGCCTGTTTCACGGCTTGGGGTTTGCGGGTGGCTTATTGGAAGCGATGGCAGGATTACCAACCGAAACCATCGGTTTGGCGATTGTGGCGTTCAGTCTTGGTGTGGAATTCGGGCATCAAATCGTCGTGCTGCCTGTATTTTTCGCATTGCGGCAACTGGCGCGGTTTAAACCTGCCGATAAGTCGCATGATTATCGGCTTGCCGTTACACGTGTCGGATCGTTAGTGATTTCTGTAGCGGGTATGGTGTATTTTTGGGCGGCGTTGTAGTGGCTTAGATGCTGGAGTCCAAAACATGTTTTGGACTCCAAGTTTTTTTTCACCATCCTGCATCCAAATCAACGCTCAACACGTATTAATCATTAACAGCTGTAATTCCGTCGTAGGGTACGCTGTGCGTACCTTTTACATTGATTTAAGTGGTTATGTATAAAGGTACGCACAGCGTACCCAACCTAAAAGCCGCAAACAATCACCCCTCAACCCCACAACCGATGATGATTCAATGAAAGCCCAACAACTCTGTTTAAGCGCATGAAGCCATCACCCGAACCTGTCATGCTGATGGAAACCACGCTACTGAATGAGGACGAGCGCCAGCTGCAATCGCTGATAGCCCGTATCGTCGATCAAGACCAACAAGCCTTTGCCGAGTTGTACAAACAACTGCTCGAGCGGGTTTATGGCTTGGTGTTACGAATTACCCGCCATAGACAGCTTGCCGAAGAAGTCACCGAAGATGCTTTTTGGCAGGTTTGGCGACAAGCACCGCGATTTGATCCCGAACGCGGTTGCGTGCTGGTTTGGGTGCAAACCATCGCCCGCAGCCGCGCTTTAGATGCCATTCGCCGTCATGAACTCGACACCACCGAACTGGACGAAGCCGATGAATTAGCTGATTTGTCAGAAGCCACGCCGCAGGATTTATTGTCGGCTTTTGAACAAAACAGCCAACTCCACGAAGCACTGGCGCAATTGGAACCGTTATCACGGCAATTGGTGGCCTTGGCGTTCTTCCGTGGTTTAAGCCACGATGAAATCGCCAGTTTTATGCAATTGCCCTTAGGCAGTGTCAAGTCAACCATCCGCCGTACCTTAATCAAACTTAAGGCCACGCTTGCCGATACCGCAGACTATGGAATTTAAAAAAATGGAAAGCAAACCTAAACGCCCAGATCCATCAGCAGACCGCAATACCGACCAAGACCACTTGGACAGGTTATTGAGCGCACACATCAAACCCTTAGGCTTACCGACGGACAGCTTGCAAACCCTCAGCGACCGCCTGCAATCGCGGGTTGCCTTAAGCGCCGCCGAACACCAACGGCTGTTGACCGTTAGGGCCAAGCAAGGCGTGTGGCGCACTTTAAAACAAGGTGTCCGCTATAAAACTTTGTGGGAAGGCAAGCAGGGCAATTCGGTGCTGGTTGAATTCGCTCCCGGCGCGAGCTTGCCGCCACACCGCCATAACTGGCTGGAAGAAGGCATTGTGTTATCGGGCGGCCTGCAAACCGAATCATTGGAATTGGGCGTGTTTGATTACCAAGCCTCGCCAGCGGGTAGCCGTCATGGCGCTATCGCCTCGCGGCAAGGTGCGTTGGCGTATTTGCGCGGCACGTCGTTGGGCAAATCTGGTTTTGTCGGTAAGGAATTGTTGGGCGGATTGCTGCCATTTAGCAGCGCCAAAGGCCATACCGTGTTTGCCTCGCCTTATAACGAATGGCAACCCTTGGCAACGGGCGTGTCGATAAAAATGCTACACGACGATGGTGTTACCTCGTCCAGCCTGATCCGTTTGGATGCAGGTGCAGAAGTCGATAGCCACGCCCATAGCCAAGATGAGGAATGTATGATGTTGGCAGGGGAGTTGTTCTTAGGCGACATGTTGCTGATGGAAGGCGATTACCAGTTAGCTCCGGCTGGAACTGAACACGGCAAAATTTATAGCGATGTCGGCGCGTTGTTGTTTCGGCGTGGTTCAACGGACTATTAAAAACCCATGCCTTATGTGCTGAGTATCTACACAAGTCTAAAAGCTCCTTCTCCCTCTGGGAGAAGGTTGGGATGAGGGGGGTTAAATGCTTAATTTTATTACCCTCACCCCAACCCTCTCCCAAAGGGAGAGGGAGTTAAGTCGAAATATAACCTTATGTTTTTATTATGTTTAATACTTGTTTGGATACCTATGCTTATGTGCAAACCCAACGCCTAAAACTCGCCTTGGTGATGGCAATCACATTAGCTTGCCAAGCCAATGCTGATGAAATCACTTATGCCAACAACATCATCGTGTTGCCGGAGGTTGAAGTCACCGAACGCGCTGATTCCCAAATCGGCCTTGCTGACAGCGCCTCGCAAGGCAATGTCGGTCAAGCGCAATTAAAATACCGCCCCATCAGTCGCCCAGGGGAAATCTTGGAAACCGTTCCTGGCCTGATCGCCTCGCAACACAGCGGCGAAGGCAAGGCCAACCAATATTATTTACGCGGTTTTAATCTCGACCACGGCACCGATTTTCTCACCCAAATCGATGGCGTACCCGTGAACATGACCTCGCACGCGCACGGGCAAGGTTGGACGGACACCAATTTCCTCATACCAGAACTGATAAAAACCCTCAGCTATAAAAAAGGCAATTACGATGCCGCTGCGGGGGATTTTTCCAGCACCGGTTCTGCCAATATCCAATATTTCAATGAACTGCCGGAACACAGCATCAAATTTACAGGCGGCAGTTTTGATTATTATCGCGGACTGGTCACAGGCTCGCAGGCCACAGGTGCAGGCCAGTTACTGTACGCCGCCGAAACCGTGCATAACGATGGCCCGTGGACAGTCGGCAACGATTACCAGAAATTTAACGGTGTGTTGCGTTACAGCGAGGAACAGGGCGATACTCGCTGGCACATCACCGCGATGGCTTATCAAGCCGATTGGAAATCCACCGACCAAATCCCGCAACGTGCAGTCAATTCCGGTTTATTAAACCGCTTCGCCAGCATCGACCCGACCGATGGCGGCGCTAGCCAACGTTACAGCTTAACGGGCGACTGGCAACGGCAAACGGAAACAGGCATCAGCAAATTCATGGCTTACGGGATTTACAGCCAATTGCGGCTGTTTTCCAATTTCACTTATTTTTTGAATGATCCGGTGCGCGGCGACCAATTCGCACAACCCGATGACCGCTGGGTATCCGGCTTTAAAGCCAGCCACGGTTTTTATCATCAGATTGGCAAAGCCGAATCCGAAACCACGCTGGGCTTGCAAGTACGCAACGACAACATCCACAACCGCCTGCAACTGACGCAAGCGCAGCAAGTTTACGCAACCGTGCGCGACGACCAAGTTTGGATCACCAGCATCAGCCCGTATCTGGAAAACCGCACCGAATGGACAGACTGGTTACGCAGCACCGTGGGCCTGCGTTTCGACGGTTTTCGTTTTAATGTCGCCGACAGCAACCGCGCCGAAAATAACGGCGACCGCGTCGATGGCTTAATCAGCCCCAAAGCCGGATTGGTGTTTGGCCCGTGGGCGGCGACGGAGTTTTATTTGAACGGCGGCTTAGGCTTTCACAGCAATGATGCGCGTGGCGTGAACACGCGGGTTGATCCGGCGACTGGCTTGCCCACCGATGCCGATGGCAATCCCGTTAAACGCGCTGATCCCTTGGCGAGAACTTACGGTGCGGAGGTCGGTGTGCGTAGTGCGTGGGTAGACAAGCTGGAAAGCACCTTGTCATTGTGGTGGTTGGATATTGATTCTGAACTGCTGTTCGTAGGCGATGCGGGCAGCACCGAAGCCAGCCGCCCCAGCCGCCGTTACGGTGTGGAATGGGCGAATTATTATTCACCCACGCAATGGCTGACTTTCGATGCGGATCTGAGTTATTCGAAAGCGCGTTTTCGCGGTGATGATCCGGCAGGCAATTTTATCCCTGGCTCGATTGAAACCGTCGTTGCCGCAGGTGCGACCGTCCATGACCTGTACGGCGGTTTTTTCGGCAGCACCCGCCTGCGTTATTTCGGCCCCCGCCCGTTGATTGAAGACAACAGCGTCCGCTCAAAAGCCACATTGTTGTTATCGGCGCTGGTCGGTTATGAATTCAACAAACACTGGACACTACAAGCCGAAGCCTTCAATTTATTGGACAGCCAAAACAGCGCCATCGACTATTACTACCAATCGCAACTAAGCGGCGAAACCGCCCCCGTCAACGACATTCATTTTCATCCGGTTGAACCGCTGAGTTTTCGGCTGAGTTTGACCAGCACGTTTTGAAAGTGGAGTAGGGTATGCAGTGCATACCTTTTAATAAACTCCATTTCACCTCCCTCCAAAAAGGTACGCACTGCGTACCCTACAAAACTGAGGCTGAAAACCAAAGCCGTTACTTTAGGGAAAATCGAGTGAGCCGAATGCACGCCAGCAGAATTGGCAGTACCGTTGGTGGTGGCTATGTGGGTTGGCGGGAATTGGGAAATTTAAAATAACAAAAGGTAATATTTAATATTAAATTGATGGGTTTTGTGATAAAAATTCACAAAACCAGTAAAACAGATTGTTTAAATTTTTTAGGAAAGGCTAAATTATTTAAAACAATTGATTTAAAAAGGTTTTTTAGTTTTTCAATCACATTGGACAAACTGATGACGTAATATTTTGCGTCAATTTGGATGTCTACTTTACGTTGGGCATATATATAAATAAAGGAAGCTTTTCATGACAACAATATTATTCCGCACGCTTTTACTGATAACCGCATTAGGATTAGTTTCTTGTGCATCAACACAAGGGTTTCCTGAAAGGGTGGTAAAACCAGCTGATGAATTAGATGAATTGAAGACTGATTTTCAAACCGCAAAAAAAATGTACAGCATGGCAAATAATGACCAAGATCGAAAACGCATTCGTAATGAAATTATTAACGGTCGGATAGCAGCAATCGATATTAACTTTTCCCTGTTCCAAGAAAAACTACACGAAGAAGGGGTAGGTTTAAATATCGGTTCTGATGCCATTGTTCTTGGATTAGGTGCAGCCGGGGCGCTTGCTTCTGGAGGAACAAGCCAAGTATTGTCGGCAACTTCTGCTGCGGTGACGGGTTTAAAGGGATCAATAGACAAAAAAGTTTTTTTTGAACAAACCATGCCTGCCTTGTTTGCACAAATGATAGCAAAACGAAAAGCTGTACTTGTGAACATCCGTAACGGGTTGCACCAAAACCCTTCTCTATACCCATTACAACAAGGAATGAGTGATCTTGAAGAATACAGATACGCAGGAACGATACCAGGCGCAATTTCATCAGTAGTTGAGAATGCTGGAGCCCAATCAGCCGATGCGAGCGAGCAGCTTGCAGAAATTGTAAAAACTGGTTTCGAAGTGACTGATGATACTCTTGCTTTAAAACAGTGGTTAAAACCAGGTGGAATAAGAAATCGCGAACATTGGGATATACTGCAAAAATGGTTAGATTCAAACCAAATTAACATGAGTGTCGCCAGTTTTATGGATGCTCCAGAGATGAGGTCTCAAATCAAACAATTTATTGGCTATTTAAAAGTAATGGACTGATGAGGTAGGAGGACAGATATGAACAGAATCGAAGAAAAATACGACATCACCAAAGAGAATCTTGAAGAAAAGATTGGTGACTTTGAGTTTGAGGGTGCAGTTGTTTCGGTCATTCCTCAACCAGATGGCCATTTTACAATACGGGCTGCTTTTTTAGATGCTGCAACTCCCAGTACTGCGCCAGCAGCAAGGTCAGGCGGTGATGTGGATAGCGCCCCTTGGCTTAGAGTGGCAAAAAGGGAGCTATCACTGGATGTCAAAGAAATAAAAGGATCTAATGATAACCCGCGCATAATAGCGTATCACGCCACCACCTCTCTATCTGCAAACGATGACGAAACACCATGGTGTTCTTCGTTTGTAAACTTCTGCATGGAAGAGGCAGGAATAAGAGGCTCAGATTCGGCGGCAGCACGCTCATGGGAAAACTGGGGGAAAAAACTGGACAAACCGAATATCGGTTGCGTTGTCGTATTGGAGCGCCCCGCTGGTGGACCTAATGCTGGACATGTCGGATTTTATGTAGGCGAAAAAGATAACGAAATTCATTTACTCGGTGGCAATCAGGGAAACAAAGTCTGCATCGCGCCTTTCAAAAACACTCGGGTAATTACTTATCGAAAACCTGATTAGTATAGTCTTCAAATTAATAGTAAGGAGGTTTAACATGAGTCGTGAAGAACATAAAACTAATGTCCCTGAGGACGTAGTAGATGAAATAATGGAGAATTTTAGATTCAGTGGAGCAACCTCTGTCACAAAAACTCGCCAACCAGATGGTAGATTCACCATTATAGCTATTTTTAAAGATACCCCTACTTCCTCGCAAACAAGAATTATCCCTAACAGCCGCTTAAATGGTGGAGAAAATGGCAATGCAATTGACACCTTAGCACGAACGCTATGGGGCGAGGCGCGTGGCGAAACGAAGGAGGGAAGAGAAGCCATAGCCTCGGTTGTTCTCAATCGGTTAAAGAGAACTTCACGATTCGGCGAAACTATTGAGGAAGTATGCAGGAAGCCCTTTCAATTTTCATGTTGGAACGATGACGACCCAAATCTCCCTAAACTTAAGAAAGTAAATGAGAGAGATCCTATTTTCGCAGAGTGTGTTGCTATCGCTGGAAATGCAGTTCAAGGTATTTTGGTCGATTCTGTAATTGGTGCCGATCATTATCATACCTCCGGTGTGACTCCCGTTTGGTCTCGTGGGAAGGTACCATGCATAATAATCGGAAACCATCTGTTTTTTAATAACATTACTTAGGGAATCGCTGAACAAATCGTCGATTCCCAGATTGGTCGATGGTTTTCAGCTTTTTTAAATTTCGTACGCCATTTGACGTGCCGTTTTAAACGTTTTCTCAGTTTCCAGCCCATTTTGGGCGGATTTCCCCTCAGGCGGCGACCAATGGCCTCCTGAGCAGGTACAGGTTGGCTAAACCGACCAGCAGGTTGACCTGCGAGGCGTTCTTCGCCAAGCCGCGGTAGCGGGTCTTGCGGAAGCCGAACTGGCATTTGATGATGCGGAAGATGTGTTCCACCCGCGCCCGTACCGACGATTGTTTGCGGTTGCGCTTTTTCTGTTTGGACGACAGGTTCTTTTTCGGTTTGCGCTTGTCGTTGACGCACCAGCGCATCCCTAGGTGGCGGGCGCCGCGCTTGTATTCGTCGCTGGTGTAGCCGGCGTCGCCGAACACCACTTCGTCGTCCTTGCGCAGCAGGTTGGGCAGTTCGGTAATGTCGGCGGTGTTGGCCGGGGTCACGGTGACGCTGTGCACCGCGCCGGAGTTGACGTCGGCGCCGATGTGGATTTTCATCCCAAAATACCACTGGTTACCCTTTTGGGTGGAGTGCATGTCGGGGTCGCGGGCTTTGTCCTGGTTCTTGGTGGAGCTGGGGGCATGGATGATAGTGGCATCCACCATCGTGCCTTTGGACACCAGCAGGCCTTCGGCTTTGAGGTGCGCATTGATGGTGTCCAGCAGGACGGCGGTCAAGCGGTTGTCTTCAAGGAAATGCCGGAAGTTGAGGATCGTGGTCTCGTCCGGCAAGGCGTCGGTGACACCGGCAAAGCCCGCAAAACGGCGCACGCTCTCGATTTCGTAGAGCGCGTCTTCCATTGGCGGTCGGAGAAGCTGAACCATTGCTGCATACAGTGGATGCGGAGCATGGCGGCCAAAGGCATAGGCTGGCGGCCACGGCGGCCTGACGTGGGGTAATGTGGGTACAACTGTTCCAACAACAACGCCCACGGCACGGCCTTTTCCATCTCCGCGAGGAACAGTTCCCGGCGGGTCTGGCGTTTTTTGTGGTCGTAATCAAGGTCGGCGAAGCTGGTCTGGCGCATGGGTGGTTATTTGTCAGGAAAATGGATAACGGTATTATCTCATTTTAGGGGATTTGTTCAGCGATTCCTTAGGGCGTGTTCTCAATTAAGCCAAATTACCGTGGAAACCAAACAGAGCATGGCTAGATAATTCCTTGCCCTACAATAGTCGAGTAGGTTGGGTCAACCGCTTTATCGCTAACCCAACACATCGAAGCCATTGATGTTGGCTTGCAAAAAGCATGCAACCCAGCCTACTATATTGATGCGGCGGTGCAAACCCAGCAGCCATGCCCAATCGGTTTCGGTGGATTCGCCGCGTAGTAATTACCGCAACACGGTATCGCCCGACGTTACCGCTTTGCTGATGGCTTGTTCCAATAGTTGCGCGTGGATGCGGTCTATACCGTTTGTGCTGGCTCAGGCGGATCTTTTCAACCCCTTACGCATTAACTGTAAATGCGATTTCAGCCGACTCTGAGTCGTTAGGCCTATGGCGATCTGAAACGCAAGATCTGCTGCTTCCTTGTGACTGGTATCGCTCAGGCTAAGCAAATAGGCTTTGGCAACCCACCACGGCTGAAATGACTTCACTAGTGTCTCATCCATCTGCTCAAGCTGCCTCAACCCTGCCTGCAAATCTCCTGCTTCACCTATTGCAACTGCCCCTGCTACTAGTGAACCTTGTGTTGGAAAGTAGCTGTTGATCTGTGCGTACAGTGCTGCAATCGCATTCCACGGGGTTGTGCCAGTGAACAAGCGATGGCAGTGCGCGGATTGAATAGCGGCCTCAAGCTGAAACGGGCCAGGGTGTCGCTGCTGCGCTGCGATCCAAAGGATTTGGTCAGAGCGCACGATGGCATCGCGATCCCAAAGAAGTACGTCTTGTTTCGCCAAGGGAACAAATCTTCCGAAATCATCAATTTGAGCATTGCGACGCGCGCGTATGAATGTCATCAGCGCCAGAAGCCCGCGAGCTTCTGGCTCATCGGGAAGTAATTGGCTGACAATGTCACACAGATAAATAGCCTCCTCCTGTAAGTCAGTTACACGTGACTCGGCTCCGTCGATTGCATCCATACTCAGGCCAAACGCCCCGTAAATACCCTCCAGTACAAACGCCAGTCGTTCGGGGAGTTCACTTAACTCAGGTTCTTCAAATCGAATGCCAGCATCCCGGATTTTTTGCTTAGCTCGCACGAGTCTTTGGGCCAGAGTTGTGGGCGAAAGCATCAAGGCGTGCGCCATTTCCGCTACTTGCAAGCCCAGCACGGTTTGCAACATCAGAGGAATGCGGATCTTTTCGTCAATAGAGGGGTGGGCGCATACAAACATGAGTTTGAGGCGTGCATCGGGAATTGCCACTAAGTCTTCCTCGAATATTTCCTTGGCTAGTAATGCAGTCACAGTTGGGTCGGATCGCACTCTATTGTGTCTAGCAACTTGCAAAAGTTGACGCTTTGCGACTGAAAGAAGCCAGGCGTCTGGGGAATCCGGAATGCCCTTGACAGGCCACACCTCCAAAGCCTTGAGTAATGCATCTCCCATTGCATCCTGCGCTGCTTCAATGTCCCGCCATTGCCAGGCAAGGTAGGAAACCAGCCGCCCGAAGGACTCTCGGGCGGCGGCTTCGGACGCGCGATGCGATGAAGGTTGTGTTTCCACTTTTTATTGCGGAGGGGACATCACGAGTACGGGGCGCACTTCTGTCGTTCCAGTAGCGGCGTTCGGACTACGTGCAGCCCATTCGAGAGCATCGTCCAGGCTTGGTACTTCAATGACAAAATACCCGCCAAGATGCTCCTTGGTATCGGCATAAGGCCCGTCGTGAATGACGCGCTTGCCATTGCGAAGTTGCACTTGCGTACCGTTGCTTGGTGGCTGTAAGCCGTTTCCGTGAACGATTACGCCTGCTTGTACCATCGCGCCAATGTAGGCATTCCAAGCCCCCCAGTAGGCTGGCGCTGTTTCAGGATTGGCGCGTTGTTCAAAGTCGGTAGATGTTTCTTGGTGAATGAGCATGAATTGCATGATTTTTCCTAAATTTGATAGATTAAAAGATGTTTTGTAGAAATGTTAGCTTCTTTGCGTGATTGATGCTAGGGAACTAGACAACTCAAGCAAGGGATTTATGTGATGTCATTTTGCCGATTTGAGTTGGCGAACAGCCGTCCAAAGCAGGCCAAGAGCGATGGCGATTACGGTACTCAAAATCATTACTTGGGATAAACCAAATGCCGTAAAGACACCCTGCGTAATATCACCAATGTAGAGAATGATGTAGGCAACGAGCGAAACGCCAAAGATAGTCTTGGCGGCGGGCATTCTCAATAGAAGCAAAATGCATCCGATGACCCCACCAAAGACGCCAATGGCAAAGGCACCGTTCATCCATAGCGGGAGACCCACGTAAAGTTCTGCCTGCTCTTTGGTGAGGCCATCGCTCATAAGGCTGCCAACAGTGCCCTGTGCAGTTGCCAGGAATTGGATCACGCCAAACATGTTCCAAGCTAGTCCAAGCGTAGCAACAATCCAAAACCATTTGGGGACTGTGGCGAGAGAAGTTGTATTTTCCATATCGAGGATCTCCGGTAAATGTGGTCAATGCGGAATTGCTTGACCTACCTTGAGATGCCCGAGACAAGCATCAATCGACAAACTGAAAAAATAAATTCGCCAATTCTCTTTGAATTTCTATCGTTCCCACGCTTCGGCGTACCCTCTGGGGCATAAATGGGAATGCCGCTGCTGACGCTCCAGCGTTGCGTTTCATCAGCAAACAACGCTGGAGCGTGGGAACTATAAAAAAGAGCGTTGCGGTGAATTATCGATTAGCTGCTACAACAAATCCTTCAATTCTGGGTATTTGCTTTTTAGCTGCATTCTGAAATCTTCCAGTAGTGTTTCATCTTGCCGTTGCGCTCTGCTGTAGGGTATGCGGACTTCGCAGACGACTTGCATGGGGTTGGCGGATAGGAATACGAGTCGGTCTGCCATGGCGATGGCTTCGCGTAGGTCGTGGGTGACGAATAATACTGTGTGCGGGCGTTGTTGCCAGAGTTGCAAGAGCAGTTCGCGCACTTGTCGGGCGGTGGGGGCATCGAGGGAGACGAAGGGTTCGTCCATTAATAATATATCTGGGTTAATGGCGAAGGCGCGGATGATGGCGACGCGGCGGCTCATGCCTAGGGATAGGCGTTCGGGGTATTGGTGTTGTACTTCCAGCAGGTGCATGGCATCTAGCAAGGCATCTAGGCTGTCTGGGGTTTGTTGCTGGTCTAGCACTAGCTGGATGTTTTCGCGGACGGTGCGCCACGGTAATAAGCGTGGGTTTTGGAAGATGTAGCCAATTTTGGGGTGGGTGTGTTTTTCGCCTAGCAATACTTCGCCTTCGTAGCTGGTATCGAGTCCAGACAGGCAGTTGAGTAAGGTGGTTTTGCCGCAACCGGAGGGGCCGAGTAGGCAGACGAATTCGCCCGCGTTTAGGGCTAGCCGGAAGTCGCTAATGACGGTGGCTTGCGGGTAGCGTTTGTTGCGGATGTTGATGTTGATGGTTGTCATCGCCGCCACCGCCGTGCTTGTATGTCTAAGGGTTTCAGTAAGGCCATTTCGAGTAGTTGGATGATGGCGACGAAGGCGATGGTGTAAGCGAGGATGCTGGCGACATCGAATAGTTGAAAAAATAGGTGCAGTTGATAGCCCATGCCGTTGCTGCGTCCGAGTAATTCCACCACGAGGATGATTTTCCAGATTAATGCCAAGCCGGAGCGGGTGGCTGCCATCACAAAGGGGTAGAGTTGCGGCCAGATGACATGCACGAGGGTTTTGCGTTTGCTGAAATGGTAGCTACGCGCCATGTCTAGCAGGTCTTGGTCGAGGGCGCGGCTGCCTTCGCGGATGGTGATGATGACGTTGGGCAGTTTGTTGGCGACGACGGCGAAGATGGCGGCGGCTTCTATTAGCCCGAACCAGACGTAGCACAAGATGATGGTGACTAGGGCAGGGACGTTGAGGAACAGGATCAGCCAGTTGTCGAAGAAGGCATCGAGCTTTTTGTTGCGGCCTAGCAGTATGCCGATGGCGCAGCCTAGGGGCATGGCGATGGCGAAACTGGCTATCAATCTGAGCAGGGTGATGCCGAGATGGTATGGCAGTTGTCCGGTTAAGCAGGCTTGCCAGAATACGCCCGCGACGGTTGCAGGTAATGGCAGGCTGGTGCTGGATAATATCATTGCCAATAGCTGCCAGATTGCCAGCAACGCTAGGGCGGATAGGAGCGGGGTAAGGGCTTTACGGATGTTCAAGGTTTTAATCTGTTGTTGGTTTTTTGTTTGGGGGGTTGGTTTGTAGGTCGTCGGGTTTACCCAAAGTGCATAAAAGCGATAGCGTAACCCGACATTTTGGATGTTGAGTGCGTCGGGTTACGCTATCGCTAACCCGACCTACTTATATGCAACTCACTGGTTCTTAATAATTTTTATGGCAGTGATGCTTGAGCTTGGGAACGAACGAAGCTCGTTACTGGTGGTTGGCATCGGCGACGCGGTTGTACAAGTCCATATAGTATTGTGCGCTCAGTTGCCATGAGTAAGATTTATCCATGCCAGTGATTTGCAGTTGTTTCCAGAGTTTTGGCTGGCTGTATAACACTAAGGCGCGTTTGATGGCTTCCATTAATGTGCCGCTGTTGGTGTCGTTAAAGACGATGCCTGTGGCGGTGTGGTCTTGTAGGCTGTTGAGGGTGGCATCGGTGACGGTGTCGGCTAAACCGCCTGTTTTTCTGACCACGGGTATCGCCCCGTAACGTTGGCTGTAAATTTGGTTGAGGCCGCACGGTTCAAATCGTGATGGCATTAAGAACACGTCTACGCCTGCTTCTATTAAATGCGCTAAGCCTTCGCTATAACCGAGTTTGACCGCCATTTTTTCTGGATGGGCGGCGGCGAATGCTAGCAGTTGCTCTTCAAAGTCTTTATCGCCGCTGCCTAGTAAAACGAATTGCAAGGGCAGGGCGAGCATTTCGCTTAAGCAGTCGAGTAGCATGTCGATGCCTTTTTGCTCTACCAGTCGGCTGATTAAGCCAAATACCGGGATTTTTTTATCTATAGGTAAGGCCATGTGCGCTTGTAAGGCCAGTTTGTTGGCTAGGCGTTTGCTGAGGGTGGCTGAGGAGAATGGCGTGTCTAGGTAGGTGTCGGTTTCGGGATTCCATTGCTCGGTATCAATGCCGTTGATGATGCCTGTGAGGTCGGCGTTGCGGTAACTGAGCAGGCCTTCTAAGCCATAACCGAAAGCGGCTGTTTGGATTTCTTGGGCGTAGGTGGGGCTAACGGTGGTGATGTGGTCAGCGTAGGCGATGCCGCTTTTTAGGAAGGATAGTTGTCCGTGGTATTCAATGCCATCGACGGTCCACAGCGATTCCGGCAAATCCAGCACGGTGTTGGTGGATTTTGGGAAGATGCCTTGGTAGGCCATGTTGTGGATGGTGAATACGGTTGCCGGATGCCAGGCTTCTAAGCTGAGCAGGGCGGGCACTAAGCCGCTTTGCCAATCGTTGCCGTGTACTATGTCGGGTTGCCAGTTGAGGTAAGCGCGGTTCATGGCGATTTCGGTGGCGACCCGGCAAAACAGGGTGAAGCGTTCGGCGTTGTTGCCCCATTCTTGGCCTTGTTCGTTGACGTAGGGGTTGCCGGGAAAGCCGAAAAATTTTGGGTAGTCCACCAGCCAGACGATGATGTCGCTGTCGGGTAAGCGTGTTTCTAAGATGTTGACGTCAGTGCCGTTAATTCTGAGCGTGCTTTTGTAGTAGATGTCTTCGCTGGTTTTTATCGCCCGATAATTGGGGATGATGATGCGTATGTCGATACCTAATTCTGCTAAGGCTTTGGGCAAGCTGCCGGAGACATCTGCCAAGCCTCCCGTTTTGATTAAGGGATGCGCTTCGCTGGTGACGAATAGGATTTTTTTCATGGTGTTTCGTGGCGATGGTTAACGGTGAGGGTGTAGACAATAGCCGACTGGAAATTTAAATCAAGGGATTTTCGTTAACAATGCAGTTGGGATGGGTGGTTTTGGCAGGGTTGCGTAATGGGGTTTGTTTGTGGATGTCGCTTTGGTATCGCGGTTTTTGTTGGCAACAAATTAGGGTGAGTGGTGGTAATTTAAAAAAAACTATCAGTAGCTTATGTTTTGGAGACGGTTGGGGTTTATTGGTATTAGGTTTGTAAGTTGTTGAATTTGGGTTCGCTTTTTTGGGGGAGTAAAAAACATGTTTTTTATTCGGAATTATCAAAAATCAATGTGTTATATGATTTTTTTGCGTGTTTGTAGGATGGGTTGACGTCAGGAAGCCCATCGTTTGTCGCTTAGTTTGATGGGCTTCCTAGCGTCAGCCCATCCTACGTTTTGGTGTTGTTTGGTGGGATTAATTGATGTGTTCACGGAGCCTTGGCGGCTCCGGTTTTATTGGCTGTACTGGTTTTAGCCTTCTTGCTCAGGTGTGGCGCGTAAAAACCAGTTGCTGTTGATGTGTCCGTGAAATGCGCCGAGTTTGTTTTGCAAGTCATCTAATATGCCGCGCAATTGCAATTGGGTGGCGTTGTGGGTGTTGATGGTTTGTATGTATTCGGTCAGTTCGGTGACTTTATCGGGCAGTCCGTCGTTGTTAGGGAGTCTGCTGACGCAATCGCTGATTTCTTGTAAGCAGTAGCTAACGGAGCGCGGTAAGTGTTGGTCGTGCAGTAAAAAATCTAATACGTCGTCCCCGTGAATGCGAGTGCGTACATGCTGGCGGTACATCAACAAGGCATTAAGGGCGGTGAGGATGTTCATCCATAAGATGGTTTCGTATTGGCGCAGTTCGTCACTGCGTGATTCCGACAACAGTAACGAGGCCAAATCTAATATCCGGCTGGTCATGTCGGCGCGTTCTAAGTTGCGGCCTAGACGGATGAAGCGGTAGGGGTGGTGGTGGCTCATATAGCCAGACAACAAGCCTGTAAAACGTTGGCAACCTTTGAGGATTTCGTTAAGGAACAGTACGCGGCTGCGGCGGTTGCTGACGGCATCCAAGTTTTTTTGCACGTACAAGTACATTTCGTTGACTTGTTCCCAGGCTTCATCCGGCAATAATTCGCGGGTGGTGCGGATGTTTTCGCGCGCGGCGGTTAACGAAGACAGTAGCGAGCCGGAGTAGTTGGCGTCGGTCAATAAAAAACGGGTGACGGTGCGTTCGTTGATGGCTTTGTTTTTCTCTAAGAAATCTTGCTCTACGCCATTAATACGAACCAGTTGTTGCCAGCCCATTTCTACGCCTTTGGGCAAATCCATTAACAGGTTCATGTGTACGCTGACCAGTTTGGCGGTATTTTCGGTGCGTTCCACGTAACGTGCGAGCCAATACAGGCGTTCTGCTGAACGAGATAACATTAGCTGTTCTCCATGTTGATGATCCAAGTATCTTTGCTGCCACCGCCTTGTGAGGAGTTGACCACCAAGGAGCCTTTTTTCAGGGCAACGCGAGTTAAGCCGCCTGCGGTGACGAAGGTTTTCTCACCTTGCAAGATAAACGGACGCAAGTCGATATGGCGAGGTTCCAGTTTGCCTTTGCATAAGGTGGGCGCGGTGGAGATGGCTAAAGTGGGTTGGCCTATGTAGTTGCGTGGGTCTGCTTGGATAACTTTGCGGAAGGCTTCTACTTCTTTGGCGGTGGAATGTGGGCCAACTAACATGCCGTAGCCGCCGGATTCGTTGGCGGGTTTTACCACCAGTTCTGCCAAATGTTCCATGACGTAGTCAAAGTGGTCTTTGTTGCTGCATAGATAAGTGGGGACGTTGGGCAGTATCGGTTCTTCGTTGAGGTAGTAGCGGATCATTTCCGGTACGTAAGCGTAGACGACTTTATCATCAGCAACGCCAGCACCCGGTGCGTTGGCGAGGGCGACATTGCCTGCTTTCCATGCACGCATCAGGCCTGGTACACCGAGGGCGGAGTCTTTGCGGAATACTTCGGGGTCTAGGAAGTCGTCGTCGATACGGCGGTAGATAACGTCAACTTTTTCTAAGCCTTCGATAGTACGCATGTACACGCAATTATCGGCTTTAACAACTAAGTCGCTGCCTTCAACCAACTGTGCGCCCATTTGTTGTGCCAGATAGGCGTGTTCAAAGTAGGCGGAGTTGTAGATGCCAGGCGTCAATACCACAATTTGCGGGTTGCCTTCCACTGGCGCAATGGAACTGAGCATGTCTTGCAGCTGCGCGGGGTAGTCGTCTATGGGCAGGATGTTGATGTCTTGCAGTAATTCAGGGAATACGCGTTTGGTGATGACGCGGTTTTCCAGCATGTAAGAAACGCCGGAGGGAACGCGAAGGTTGTCTTCCAAAACGTACATGATGCCGTCTTTGTCGCGGACTAAGTCGGTGCCGCAGATATTGGCCCAGACGTTGTGCTTGGGCTTCATGCCGACGCATTCTTTGCGGAAGTTTTTGGAGCTATTGATGGTTTCGCTAGGGATTTTGCCGTCTTTGATGAATTGTTGTTCGCCGTAGACGTCGCTAATGAAATGGTTTAAGGCGGTCAGGCGTTGTTTTAGGCCTTTTTCTATAACATTCCATTCTTTGGAATCGATGATGCGCGGGATGATGTCGAAAGGCCAAGCCCTATCAATATTGCCTTCATCGGTATACACGGTAAAGGTGATGCCCATTTCCATGATAGCCAGTTCGGCAGCAATTTTGCGCTTGTCGATGTCTTCTTTTTTTAGCGAGTTTAAGTATTGGCATAAACTGTGGCTCATTGGACGAGGTTGGAATTCTGAATACATCAGCTCGTCATAAGCTACGTCGGTTTTGTAGTTTTCCCAGATTGATTTCATAGCCGTTCTTATGGTTATTTGTTTTTAGTTATTAGAAAGCATGAAATATGCCATTTAATGTAAAAAAAACGGATTTTAAATCGGCTTGCTATAACGGTGCGTTACGTTTGTTCGAGGGTTTTTTGATGGCTTATTTTGGACTGCCACGCGCTATGATAGTGCGTTTTTTGACAAATGTATGTGTGTCTTGGGAAATATTGCCTCAGTCGGGTGCAAATTTCTAGGGCTTTGCACTAAGGTATGGGGGAATGCTGCAATTGATAGGTTTTGATGGCTAATAAGCCGACCAAACAGGATGGTCGGCTAGATAATCGGGAGCTATATGTCCGTACTTATTTGATTTTTGCTTCTTTGTACATAACATGCTTACGAACTACGGGATCAAATTTTTTGATCTCCATTTTTTCAGGCATGGTTTTTTTGTTTTTGGTGGTGGTGTAGAAGTGGCCTGTGCCTTCAGTGGAAATCAGTTTTATTTTATCGCGCATTTGTTTATCCTCTTAAGCTTTGATGCCGTTTTTACGTAAATCGACTAATACGGCGTCAATGCCTTTTTTGTCGATGATACGCATACCTTTTGTAGAAACCCGAAGGCGAACCCAACGGTTTTCGCTTTCTACCCAAAATCTGTGGTGTTGCAGATTTGGTAAGAAGCGTCTTTTAGTTCTGTTATTTGCGTGGGAAACGTTATTGCCGGTAATAACGGTTTTGCCTGTTACTTGACATACTCTGGACATGATTAACCTCTAGTGCCTTAATTCAAATTAGCCAAGCTTTATACCAAAAAATCTTTTCAAGGTAAATAACAATCTATAAAATGAAAGCAATCAGCGATTTCCCGCAAAGCATAAGGACAAAAAATGGCTATTAAACTGGGTATGGTTATGGATCCCATAGCGCGTATCAACATCAAAAAAGACACTAGTTTCGCGATGTTGCTTGAAGCCCAAGCGCGCGGTTGGCAGTTGTATTATATGGAGTTGAATGATTTGTATCTGCGTAACGGCAGGGCTTATGCCCGCGTGCGTAGCTTGTCGGTACAGCGTGATGCCAATAGCTGGTACGAATTTACCGATATGCTAGACATGCCTTTAGATGAGCTAGATGTCATCTTGATGCGTAAAGACCCACCATTCGACCAAGAATATATTTACGCCACTTATATATTAGAGCGCGCTGAAAGCATGGGCGTGTTGGTGGTCAACAAACCCCAATCTTTGCGCGATGCCAACGAAAAACTGTTTACCGCCTGGTTTTCGGAATGCTGTGCTGAAACTTTAGTGGCGAGAGATTCCCAGCGGATTCGGGCATTTTTGCAAGAACATGGTGAAATCATCTTAAAGCCGTTGGATGGCATGGGCGGCACCTCCATTTTCCATATCCGCCAAAATGATCCCAATATCAGCGTCATTTTAGAAACCATGACTGCCTACCAAAGCCGTTATGTGATGGCGCAAAAATACATCCCAGCCATTAAAGACGGTGATAAACGCATACTTGTCGTCAATGGTGAGCCCGTGCCTTATTGTTTGGCGCGTATTCCAGCGCAAGGCGAAAGCCGGGGTAATTTAGCGGCAGGTGGACGCGCTGAAGGGCGGCCTTTATCAGAAAGTGATTGGTGGATTGCCCGCCAAGTAGCACCGGTATTACGCGAAAAAGGCTTGGTATTTGTTGGCCTCGACGTTATCGGTGATAAACTCACTGAAATAAATGTTACCAGCCCGACTTGTGTCCAAGAGCTGGATAAACAATTTGGCTTGAATATTAGCGGCCTATTAATGGATTACATAGAATCGGCTTTACCCATCTAAGCTATGAAGAAAACCAAGCAGCCATTTGCCACTAACAATCGTTTATCAGACCGGGATTCGTTGCTGATAACCTTGATATTGGCGGCGTTACTGCATTTCGTGGTTATCTTTGGATTAAATTTTAAGATGCCCGACCAGCCAGAAATAACGCCCAAATCCATCGATATAACCTTTATCAACACACCTTCGAAAAAAGCCCCCAAAGAAGCCAAATTTGTGGCAGAAGACAATCAGATGGGTGCGGGTGCTGCCGTAAAAAAACAGCAACAGCCCAAACTAAAAATGCCGAGTGAGGGCGATGGCAAATCCAAACAAGTGAAAAAACCTGTGCTTGAAGAAAAGCAGGCGAGATCAGAGCCAAAAGTGATTGTCCAAAAACAAGCCAAACAGGCGGTAGAAACGGCAAACAACAAACACACGGATGAGAATGAAGTAGAGCAGCACCAGCAAATTTCCGCTGAAAGCCTGCAACAGCAAATTGCCCAATTGGGTACAGAAATCGGCTTTGGCGAGCAAGGCGCTGATGACAACAAAATAAATTTCGTCAACATTGCCAGCGCACGTAAATACCTAGGCGCGGGCTATTTAGAAGCTTGGCAAACAAAAGTGGTGCGTATTGGTAATTTAAATTATCCTGCCGTTGCCGCCAAAAAGAACTTCTCCAGCGCCTTGATGATGGATGTGGGTATTAAAAGTGACGGCAGCATTTACAGCATTAACATTACCAAATCTTCCGGCAACCAAGCATTAGATGAGGCGGCAAAACGGATTGTAAGAATGAGCGCACCGTTTCCGCCAATTCCTGCGGATTTGCTGAAGGAACTAAAACTTAAACAACAAGATATTTTGATGATTAGCCGTGTTTGGAAGTTTTCAGACGAATCCGGTATGGTCGCCCATTAATAATCAGCGTTTAACTCGCTGGGATTGCTTTACTGGCTAAAACCCCAATACCTAGCTTTGCCCATTTAAGAACCCGCTCTAAGCCGCTTCCAGCCAATCGGCAACTGACACCGCAGCGGCAAATGGATACCTTACGCCAAACCTACATTCCCTAGATTTATGACTGACGTTACCTACTTAAATAATCAATTTATTATTGCCATGCCAAATTTGGCGGATCCGATTTTTTCGCATACCGTCACATTTTTATGCCAGCACAACAAAGATGGTGCATTAGGTATTGTTATCAATAGGCCAACCTCCATGAAATTGGGCGAAATTTTTACCCAAATGGATATTAAAGTCCGGTCAGAAGCGGCTAGCCAAGCGCCCATCTACGCCGGAGGCCCGGTACAACAAGACCGTGGTTTTGTCTTGCACACTCCAAGCCGCGAATGGAGCGCCAGCATGATGGTATCTGACCATATTGCCTTAACCACCTCGCGCGATGTTTTGGAAGCCATCGCCGTTGATGAAGGCCCTGAACATTATCTGATTGCCCTAGGGTATGCAGGTTGGGGCGAAGGCCAACTGGAAAAAGAAATCATGGCGAATTCTTGGTTGAATACCCCGTATGGGCAAAAAATCCTCTTTGAAACCCCCGTTAACCAGCGTTGGAATGCCGCTGCCAGCCAGATTGGCATTGATATTAATCGTTTAACCACGGCAGCCGGACATGGCTAAGCCAGACCCATTGGCAAGCAAAGCCAGTAGCGATACTTATTTGGGATTTGATTTTGGCACCAAAAAAATCGGTGTTGCGGTCGGACAAACCACCACGGCGACCGCCAGTCCCTTGCAAACCATACCGTCACCACGCGAAATCCCCAATTGGGATGCCATCGGCAAATTAATTCAAGAATGGCGGCCTGTGGGCTTGGTGGTTGGCATATCCCGGCAACAAGATGGCAGTGATAATCCAGTCACGCCGAGAATGTTAAAATTCTGCCGCCAATTGGAAGGCCGTTACCAATTGCCTGTCCATCAACAAGATGAAATGCTGTCCACCTACGAAGCCAAACAATTATTGTTTGATGATATGGGTGTCAACGCAACCAAGCTCTGGGCTGTGCAAGACCAGTTAGCCGCCCAGCTTATTTTACAAACCTGGTTGAACCACCATTAACACTATGTCATTAAAATTATTGGAAATTAATACCTTACTCAACCAGCTTGAAGCCTCGCTGGTGCAAACTGTCAGCGACAGGCAATTGTCGCAACCGTTAATGATCGGTATACGCACTGGCGGTGTTTGGGTTGCCGAAGAACTGCACCGGCGCTTACAAATTACCGAACCTTTGGGCTTGCTCGATATTTCCTTTTATCGCGATGATTTTTCCCAAATCGGTATGCACCCAAACGTAAAGCCCAGCCAACTGCCGCCACAAATTGAAGGCCGCGATATTATCTTGGTGGACGACGTGTTTTATACCGGACGGACTATCCGCGCGGCTTTAAACGAGATTTTTGATTATGGACGCCCAAACCAAGTGCTGTTGGCGGTATTAATTGAACGCGGCGGCAAACAAATCCCGATTTGCCCCGATTGCGTCGGCGCAAAAGTGGATTTATCCCCAGAGCAACGCATTAAATTGGTGGGGCCCAACCCATTGGCAATCGATATATTAGATACACCTGTTGCAGGTGTTAAATCATGAGTAATTTGCAACTGACCGCCGAAGGCAAGCTCAAGCATTTTTTAACCATCGAAGGCTTAAGCCAATCCTTACTGACGGAAATTCTTGATACTGCCGAATCGTTCGTCAACCCCACCGACCAACAAATAAAAAAAGTGCCGCTATTGCGCGGTAAAACCATCGTCAATCTGTTTTTTGAAAACAGCACCCGCACCCGCACCACTTTTGAACTGGCGGCTAAGCGCTTATCCGCCGATGTGTTGAGCATGAGCATTTCCACCTCCTCGACCTCCAAAGGCGAAAGCCTGCTCGATACCATTCGCAATCTGGAAGCCATGTATGTGGATATGTTTGTGGTGCGTCATGGCTTGAGCGGCGCGGCGCATTTTATCGCCCAACAAACCGCTAACCATATCAGCGTGATTAACGCAGGCGACGGTCAACATGCCCATCCCACCCAAGCGATGTTGGATATGTTTACCATCCGCCAAGTGAAAAAAGATTTTTCACAATTACGCGTGGCAATCATTGGCGACATCCTGCATTCCCGCGTTGCCCGTTCGCAGATCCTAGCCTTGAACACTTTGGGTGCGGCGGAAGTACGGGTGATTGCCCCGAAAACTTTGTTGCCCGCGCATGTGCAAACCTTGGGCGTAAGCGTTTGCCATAACCTTAACGAAGGTTTGCAAGATATTGATGTCATCATCATGCTGCGCCTGCAAAAAGAGCGCATGACTTCCGCGTTATTGCCTAGTGAATCGGAATATTTCAAATGCTTTGGCCTTACCGAAAGCAAACTGAAAATTGCCAAACCGGATGCCATCGTTATGCACCCTGGGCCAATTAACCGGGGCGTGGAAATTGATTCTAAAGTCGCTGACGGCCCGCAATCCGTCATCCTGCAACAAGTCAGCAACGGCATTGCCGTGCGGATGGCAATCATGTCGATGGCGATGCAGCCACAAGGAGCGATTTAATGAAACGGATACACATTAAAAACGGGCGGATTATTGATCCGGCAAATGATGTGGATAGCATCGGCTCAGTGTATGTTGCCGATGGCAAAATTGTCGCGGTGAATACTGAGCTTGATGGTTTTCAAGCTGATGAAGTGATTGATGCCCAAGATAAAATTGTCTGTCCAGGCTTTGTGGATTTAAGCACCCGCTTGCGCGAACCCGGACAAAGCCGTAAAGCCACGTTCCAAAGCGAAACCCTCGCTGCCGCCAGTGCCGGCATCACTAGCCTGTGTTTGCAGCCAGATACCAAGCCAGTGATTGATACCCCAGCGGTCGCCGAGTTGATTAAAGAGTTGGCGGAAAAGGCTAACTACCCGCAAATTTATCCGATAGCAGCATTAACCCAAAAACTGGAAGGCAACGAGCTAAGCTCAATGTTGTCGCTAAAACAAGCTGGCTGTATTGCTGTGGGTAATGCCAGCAAGCCGATCAGCAATTTATTGATTTTACGGCGAGCTATGGAATACGCCGCCAGCCATGATTTGTTATTGATGTTCCGTCCCAATGATTATTGGTTGGGTAACAAAGGTTGCGCCCACGAAGGCGAAATCGCCACCCGTTACGGCTTGCCCAGCATTCCCGATGCCGCCGAAAGTATCGCTTTGGGGCAATGTTTGGAATTGGCAGAATTGACGGGTTGCCGGGTGCATTTCGGGCAGCTGAGTTGCAAGCGCTCGGTGATTAAAATTCATCAAGCCAATAAATACGGCTTAAAAGTCACTGCTGATGTCGCTATCCACCAGTTACATCTGACTGAAAATGACATGATTCCGTTTGATAGTGCTTACCATGTTTTGCCGCCGTTACGCACTGAAGCGGACAAACAATATCTACGCCAAGGTTTGGCGGGCGAGACCATTACTTGTATTTGTTCCGACCATCAACCACATGATGTTGATGCCAAATTGGGCGCGTTTCCCGAAACCGAGCCAGGCATTTCTTCCTTAGAGACTTTGTTGCCGTTAATGCTGAAATTGGTTGCCCAACATGCCATCACTTTGCACCAAGGTATCGCCGCGATAACCCAAAATCCCGCTGCTATTTTGGGTTTGCCCGCTGGCGCATTAACCGTGGGTTATCCAGCGGATATTTGTGTATTTGATGCGGAAATGAGTTGGCAAATTAACCAGGACAATTGGAAAAGCAAGGGCGTCAACACGCCGTTTTGGGGTGAAACCATGAAAGGCCGGGTTACTGAAACCTTGCAGGCAGGTCGGGTGATTTATCGATTAGCCGCTGGCGTTGACAAAAGCTAAGCAACAGGCAAGTTATACCGATGTTGTTTAAACCATTTTCTGCATCATTGGAGTTATGTTATGAACCCGACACCCGATAATAGCGACAAGGTCAAATTGCCGTATTTTGATTATCTGCTGGCGCTGATAAAAAACGATAATGAGGCCGTAGCAAAAAGTTTTGGTCGGCATGTGCATTGGGGCTATTGGCAAGACCCAGAATTGGCTTCTTTAAGCGTGGACGATTTTAGCGAGGCGGCGGAAAATCTCAGTGAGCAAGTGTGTCTTGCTGGTGCAGTAAGCGATAAGCTGGCGGTATTGGATGTCGGTTGTGGTTTTGGTGGTACGGTTGCCCATATCAATGAACGCTACAAGGGCATGGCGTTGACAGGCCTTAATTTGGATGCGCGGCAATTAGCCAGGGCACAGGAAATTGTTTTGCCGCTAGCAGACAATAGAATTGTTTTCCAGCAAGGCGACGCTTGCGCCATTCCGTTTCCCGACCAAAGTTTTGATGTGGTTTTGGCGGTGGAATGTATTTTTCATTTCCCAGACCGCAAACAATTTTTTAAAGAAGCTTATCGGGTATTAAAGCCTGGCGGCGTGTTGGCGTTATCGGATTTTGTCCCTAGTGAGCGCTTTCAGCCTTTCGCCAAGTTTAAGCTTTCAGGTTGGGGATTTTATGGCAAATGCAATATCAGCCATACCGCCGCCGATTATCGTAAAATGGCGGCTGATACAGGATTTTCGGTGACGGTCGAGCGTAATATCACCAAAAATACCTTGCCGACTTATCCTTACTTACGCTCACTGGCAAAAAGCCAGCGGGTGGCTAATTTCAGTGCCGCTTTTGAAACTTTAGGTGTTGAATTGCTAAGCCGCACCGGATTGTTGCATTACTACATTTATGGCTTTCAAAAAACCTAACTGTTTCGGAGTAAAAAACATGTTTTTTACTTTTAGAGAAAAACTTCGTTGGAATTAACTTTTTGATGGTAAGACATTTCAGGTTTTAAAAACCTGAAATGCTTAGATTTGGAATGAGGACAAGCGGAACTTGCTATTTAGAAAAATCCTAAATTACTTAGCCTTTACCACGCGTACGCGTGTGGGATTTTTCTTTGGTGATTTCAATTGTCTCGAAACGTTTTTCAACGAATTGGATGATGAGGTCGGCAATGTCTTTTTCACTGGCGGCTTCAATGCCTTTTAAGCCTGGTGAAGAATTGACTTCCATAATCACCGGGCCGTGGTTGGAGCGCAGCATATCCACACCACAAACATTCAAGCCCATGATTTTTGCGGCGCGTACCGCCGTAGAACGCTCTTCTGGGGTTAAGCGAATAAGAGCTGCCGAGCCGCCGCGATGTAGATTTGAGCGGAATTCACCTTCAGCACCTTGGCGTTTCATTGCCGCAACCACTTTATCACCGATGACGAAACAGCGGATGTCACTGCCGCCAGCTTCTTTAATGAATTCTTGCACCATGATATTGGCTTTTAAGCCCATAAAGGCCTGAATAACACTTTCGGCGGCGTTATGGGTTTCCGCCAGTACCACGCCTATGCCTTGTGTACCTTGTAGCAGTTTTATCACCAAAGGTACGCCGCCAACTTGTTCAATTAAGTCGGTAATGTCGTCTGGATTGCTGGCAAAGCCGGTAACGGGCAGGCCGATGCCTTTTCTTGCCAATAATTGCGTGGAGCGTAATTTATCGCGTGAGCGCGAGATGGCAACCGATTCATTCAACGGGAAGACATTCATCATCTCAAATTGCCGCAGCACTGCTGTTCCGTAAAAGGTGACAGAGTTGCCGATTCGCGGTATTACCGCATCAAATTCAGTGAGTTCTTCACCCCGGTAATGGATAGTGGGGTTGTGGGAAGTGATGTTCATATAACAACGAAGGACATCCAAAACACGGACTTCGTGACCGCGAGCTTCTGCCGCTTCAACCAAGCGGCTAGTGGAATACAGCTTGGTGTTGCGCGATAAAATGGCAATTCTCATGATGTCTCAGGTTACGGGGAAAAAACAGCGGCTATTTTGGCATGAAACGGTAACTTGCACTATCAGGATTTTATCAAGGCAACGCTTTTAATGAGAGGGCGCAAAACATGTTTTGCGCCCTTTTTGTAGGTGGTTATTTTATAAAGCTTTCACCAGATTAGAAATCATAGCTAAGGCCGATGTCATAACCTTCAAAACGGTTGGGGTCTTGAATACTGAATACATATTTAGCACTTAAGGAAAGCGAGTCTGCCAAACCAAAAGTGGCTTTATTCAGCCAATCCACTTTATTAATCGTGCTGAATTCCATGCCGACTTCATTGTATTGGCTGATAAATACCGTTGAGCCGAAAAATTCGGTATCGGTAAAAATAGCCTTCGCCCTAACGTCGTGGCTAAAAACTTTAAATGGCAAAATATGGCTGGGCATGATGCCGTTTTTCAGCACATAGTTGTTAATGTTTGGGTCAGAACTAATTAAGTTATTGATGCTTAATGGCAGGGTTTTGTAATAACCAAACATATTCACCAAAGTGGTATCGTATTCGCCGATATTAAAACGGTAATTGCTGGCTATCGATGCAGAAAACACTTGGCCTAAACTGGCAAGGTCTTGTGAACCAATGGCACCGTAACTGACGCTAGGAATCAGCGACCAATTGTCGGTGATAGGATGCTTATAACCTAAGCCTAAGCTGCCTTGAAAAGAAGAGGCTTGCCCCACGGTGATATAGTTGAACTGACCGTTGACTAGCAATTGTTTGCGCGGGTCATCGGAATCAATACTAAATCCTTTGCTGATGGGGATGCTGATTATCGAGACATCGACACTTTTGCCGGCGGCTGAGCGCTGTACGTAAGTGCCGCCAGCAACACCGACCATAATCGGATTGGCGGAAGAGACAGTTGAACCGCTATTTGAGGTTTTACTGCTTTCGCTGGAGGTGCTTGAAGTGCTACTAGTACTTGTTGTTGAGGATATGTTGGTCGCGTTACTAAAACTGCTGCTGAGTAATTGCCCTTGTAAGCTGCTAGGATTCCCAGCCAATTGCGAGTTTGGGGTGCTGGCGACTTGGTATTCCACAATTTTTGTGTAAGTGCCGTCAATATCATCCCGCAAATAGTTTTCTAAGGCTTTGGTGGTATCGTTACGGCTAGTGCCGTCAAAAGTTTCAGTGACACCAATACTGGGAATATCTAATATCAATTTATTAGTGTTTTCTTCGAGGTTAACGTTAATTGGTACACCTTGGTAAATGGTATTGGCCTGTACTTTCCACGTAGAATCATAGCCCTCAAATTCCCGTTGGAAACCTTTGTTTCTCAATTGGTCGAAAAAATTATTGGCTTGGTCGAATTCAAATGCTTTGGTTTGGGAGATGCCATTATCAGGATTTGTTGCGGTAATATCTGCTGTAAAAATGCCTGCAAAAGCACAATAAGGAAATGCAGATATTAATAATGATGCGGTTAATTTTTTCATAGTAATTTAGCCCCTTATTTATTATGTGAACAACTTAATGATAGCAACAACGTAGACAGTCTAACCAAGATTAGTAGAAATTTTTGCTAAAAATGAGTTTTTTTTGAACTAATTCAAAAATAGCGTTATTTAACCTTAGTCTTGTTAAGGCAGGTGATAATCGCTAACCTTGTTGACTTATATGACAACCAACGGCTTATTATTAAAGCACTTTTTTATTAAGGCAATATTTAGGCGTTCCATTCTGGAAGCATTTTTTATTAAAACAGCATTTAGGAGTTGCATTTTGGTTTCATTAACCACCCCAGTGGCTGATTTTGGTCTATCGCCGCCAGATTTTTGTTTACCCGGCGTTGATGGGCGTGACTGGACATTATCCCAGTGCATGGGCGAGAACGGTTTGCTGGTTATGTTTATCTGCAACCATTGCCCGTATGTCATCGCCGTGCGTGATCGCATAGTCCGCGATACCAATGAATTGAAAAACTTTGGTATTGCAGCGGTTGCCATTATGTCCAATGACAGCACCGCTTACCCTGAAGATTCCTTCGCTAATATGCAGTGTATAGCGGAAAGCTGCCAGTTTGGTTTTCCGTATTTGTTGGATGACAGCCAAGCGGTCGCCAAAGCCTATGGTGCGGTGTGCACACCAGACTTCTTTGGCTATCATGTCAGTAATGGCCTGCAATATCGCGGGCGGTTGGATGCCAGTCGCAAGCAAGCCGCCCCAGCTGATACAATACGCGACTTGTTTACAGCCATGAAAGGCATTGCCGTCACCGGAAAAGGCCCGGTAGAACAAATTCCCAGCATTGGTTGCTCGATCAAATGGAAACCCGATTCACTTTAAAACCGCTTCATAACCCCAAAAACTTACCGAGAGAGAAAATATGTCAATACAAAGAATGGTTGATTTAGATTTAACAGGCAAAAAAGTGTTAATCCGTCAGGATTTGAACGTACCTGTCAAAAACGGCAAGGTGACCAGCGACATTCGTATCCAAGCCAGTGTGCCAACTATTCAAATCGCTTTGGAAAAAGGCGCAGCGGTGATGGTGTTGTCACATTTGGGCCGTCCTGAAGAAGGGATTTTTGATGAAGCTTCTTCTTTAAAACCTGTGGCTGATCGCTTGTCTGAATTGTTGGGCAAACCAGTACGTTTGGAACGTGATTGGTTGGAAGGTATTACGATTGCCGCTGGTGAAGTGGTACTGTGCGAAAACGTGCGTTTTAACGTTGGAGAAGAAAAAAATAGCGACGAACTAGGCCAAAAAATGGCTAAGCTTTGTGACGTGTTTGTTATGGATGCTTTTGGCACCGCACATCGCGCCCAAGCTTCTACCCACAGCGTGGCGAAATTTGCCCCAATCGTTTGTGCTGGCCCTTTGTTGGCGAGTGAATTGGATGCGCTAGGTAAAGCCTTAGAAACGCCAACTAAACCATTAGTAGCGATTGTCGGTGGTTCTAAAGTATCGACAAAATTAACGGTATTAGAATCACTTTCCAAAATCGTCGACCAACTGATCGTCGGCGGCGGCATTGCCAATACCTTTATCGCCGCAGCCGGATATTCAGTCGGCAAATCTTTATATGAAGCGGATTTGATTCCTGAAGCGCAACGCTTAATGGCGGCAGCTAAAGCCGCTGGTTCAGACATTCCAGTGCCAGTTGACGTGGTTTGCGCCAAAGAATTTTCAGAATCAGCCGTAGCCACCATTAAAAAAGTCGATGAGATTGAAGCCGACGATATGGTTTTGGATATTGGGCCTGAAACCGCAAAAATGTATGCCGATATGCTGAAATCAGCTGGCACGATAGTTTGGAATGGCCCAGTCGGCGTGTTCGAAATTGAACAATTCAGCCACGGCACACAAGTGTTGGCAGCGGCGATTGCGGAAAGCCCCGCGTTTTCTATCGCAGGCGGTGGCGATACCTTAGCGGCAATCGACCAATTCGGTATTAATGATGGTGTTTCTTACACATCAACAGGCGGCGGTGCGTTCTTGGAATTCCTTGAAGGTAAAGAATTACCAGCGGTTGCGGTTTTAAAATCAAGACAATAAGCCCTTAAAAGCATATAATCTTTTCCCCCTGTATTGTCCTGCATCAGCCTGATTTTTGACTAAATTCTCAGGCTGATGTCTTAAACCGAAGGTATATCGATGGCTAGAGTTACGATTGAAGATTGTTTGGAAACGGTAGAAAACCGCTTTCATTTAGTATTGTTGGCAAGCACCCGCGCCCGTCAATTAAGTCACGGCGCAACCGAATTTTTGCCACGCAGCAAAGATAAAGACACCGTTTTGGCATTGCGCGAAATCGCCGCAGGCCATGTTACGGCTGAAAATATTGGCCAATTGCATCGCGTCAGCGAACCTAGCGATTACACACCGATGTTTTAAGCGGTAAAGCCGACATGTTATCGACAGCTGAGCCCATAGATGCAGAATTACCCCAGGAAGCCCTGGTAAAAAAACTGTGCGCGACGTTGTCCGGCTATCTTGATGCCAAGCAAATAGATGATTGTGTACGCGCCTACCATTTTGGCGCGTCTGCCCATGATGGGCAGGTACGCAAAAGTGGCGAGGACTACATCTGCCATCCGGTTGCCGTGGCAATATCCCTCGCGGAAATGCGGATGGATGCCAACGGTATCATGGCGGCGATTCTGCATGATGTGATTGAAGACACCAAAGTCAGCAAAAAACAGCTCGCAGAAGAATTTAACAAAGAAGTCGCTGAATTGGTTGATGGCGTTACCAAACTCAGCAAAATTGACAGCAAATCCCGTGCTGAAGCCCAAGCCGAAAATGTCCGGAAAATGTTTCTGGCGATGGGCAAGGATTTGCGCGTCATTATGGTGAAACTCGCAGACCGTTTGCACAATATGCAAACCTTAGGCGTGATGCCACCGGAAAAAAAACGCCGTATCGCCAGAGAAACCCTCGATATTTATGCGCCTATTGCCAACCGCTTAGGCATGAATTCCATACGGCATCAGCTAGAAGTCTTAAGCTTTGAGGCCATATACCCAACCCGTTATCGGATACTGAATAAAGCCGTCAAAAAAGCCCGTGGCAACCGTCGGCACATCATCAACACCATTGAAAGCGCGATAAACATCCGTTTACAAGAAGCGCAATTGCCCTGTGAAGTGTCGGGCCGGCAAAAAAACCTGTGGAGCATTTACGAAAAAATGCGCCAAAAAAAGGTATCGCTGGCAGCCATTTTTGATGTCCACGCCTTCCGGATTTTTTGTGATGATGTCGATAGCTGTTACCGCGTCCTCGGCGTTATCCATAATTTATACAAACCCATTCCAGGCCGCTTCAAAGATTATATCGCCTTACCCAAAGCCAACGGTTACCAATCGCTGCATACCATATTGATTGGCCCGCACGGCTTACCTATTGAAATCCAAATTCGCACCCATGATATGCACCGGATGGCAGAATCTGGGATTGCCGCGCATTGGTTGTATAAATCAGAAGACGACAAAAGCGAAAAATTTCGCGCCCGTGCCAATGAATGGCTGCGTGATTTATTGGAAATCCAAAAAACCGCAGGCGATTCCCTAGAGTTTATCGATAACCTCAAGATAGACCTGTTCCCGCAAGAAGTATTTGTATTCACCCCGAAAGGTGGCATTATCAAATTACCGCGTGGCGCAACCGTCGTGGATTTCGCCTACGCCGTACATACCGATATTGGCAACGCCTGCGTTTCTGCCCGCATAGACAAACAGCTAGTGCCGTTACAAACCAAGTTGGAAAATGGCATGACAGTTGAGGTGATAACCGCCGTTTGGGCCAGACCAAATCCACTGTGGCTAAATTACGTCATTACCGTAAAAGCCCGCTCCAGCATCCGCAATTATCTCAAGCATTTCAAACAGCAGGAAGCCATCAACCTAGGACGGCGTTTGTTGGAAAAAGAACTGCAATCCATGGATGTGTATTTAGAACAAGTCGAACAAAGCCGATTAATTGAGCTGCTAAAAATCAGCAACATGCACTCGATTGATGAATTGCTGGAAAATATCGGCTTGGGTAACAAAATGCCATTCTTAGTTGCCAAGCAACTGACCCAGTTTGATGTCAATGCCAACGTCAAACTCAATAACGCCGAACAAACCACCAAAACGCCATTAGTCATTAAAGGCACAGAAGGCATGGTGATTACCTTGGCTAAATGTTGCCGCCCGATACCTGGCGATTCCATTATTGGCTTCTTTAATCCCGGTAAAGGCATTGTTGTCCATCATCATGAATGCCGTAACCGCACCGTCACCAGCAAAAAACACAGCAGTTGGTTGGATGTGGAATGGAGCCAAGATGTCGTTGGCGATTTCCCCGTCGATTTGCGTATAGAAATCCTTAACCAACGCGGAGCTTTAGCAACCGTCGCCGCCGCCATTTCAGAAAATGATTCTAATATCGAAAACGTCACCGTGGTTTATCAAGATGACCGCGTTTGCGTGGATATGATTACCTTAACGGCAAAAGATCGGGTGCATTTAGCCAATATTATTAGGCGTTTGAAAGAAGTGTCTGTGGTGTTGAAACTTACCCGGATAAAAGCTTAGGCATATTTTGCCAATACAGCGAGTAACGAGTAGCCCGCATGAAGCTTTGCGTAATGCGGGATTATCGAAGCCACGAAAGCCCCTGATTCCGCAAGCTCCATAAAGACTACTTGCCAAAAACTGAAATCCTGCCCGTTCAGAACATACCCCCAATGAGTTTAGGATAATCATGAACGCCAACATTTTAACCAGAAATAACATCAAGATATTTGGCACAGGGAAACAGCCCTTGGTTTTTGCCCACGGTTTTGGTTGCGACCAAAACATGTGGCGGTTTGTTACCCCGGCATTTGCGGAGGCATACCAAATTGTTTTGTTTGATTATGTCGGTTCGGGAAAATCCGACCTTGCTGCTTATAATTCGGCGCGATATAGCCATCTTAGTGGCTATGCCCAAGATATTAATGACATTGTCGACAGCTTAGGGTTGGAAGACATTATTTTTGTCGGGCATTCGGTCAGCAGTGTCATCGGTATGCTGGCCTCACTGAAAAAACCAGAACGCTTCCAGCAGCTGATTATGGTTGGCCCGTTGCCCCGTTACATCAATGACCCGCCCGATTACGTTGGTGGGTTTGAGCGGGCAGATATTGAAGGCTTGTTTGCCATGATGGATAAAAATTACCTCGGCTGGGCGAGTTTTTTAGCACCTGCTATTATGCAAAATCCCGAAAAGCCAGAATTAAGCAATGAATTAAAAGACAGTTTTTGTTCGACTGATCCGGTTATTGCCCGACAGTTTGCCCAAGCGACTTTTTTCTCTGACAACCGCGAAGACTTTGCCAAAGTACAAGTGCCGTCATTAATTTTGCAATGTACCGACGATATTATCGCGCCGCTGGTGGTCGGCGAATATCTGCACCAGCACCTACCACAAAGCACTTTACGGGTGCTGAAAGCCACTGGGCATTGTCCGCATTTAAGCCATCCTGATGAAACGATCACGGTGATAAAAGATTATCTTCGTGACATGGCTTCAGATTAAGCAGGCAAAATTAAGGGGATGCCAATGGATGAAATGCTTGATACCGCACCTTGTGGCTTTTTATCCTTCACCGATAACGGCATTATTACTTTAAGGCCGTAAGGCGCAATAACCAACGGGCATTGCGCCGTATTGTTGTTCGTGCCGCATTATTCAAGTTCATCATATAAATCCCCTTCAGCACCACCCCATTCAAGGGGGTAAACGCCTTGCCTGACCCAGCGATGGAAAGTCGAGTAGGTTGGGTTAACTGTTTTACCGTTAACCCAACGCATCGAAGCCATTGATGTTGGGATGCTAAAAGCATGCAACCCAACCTACGATACTGACCATTTGAATTATTTGATGATACCGGGGCCCAAAACGTGTTTTGGACTCCGGCAATAAAGTAGGCGCATTTTGCTTGACCGCTTAAGTTGGCCCAGAAGCATTCAAAAGCCTCTCAATGCCCCGGACCACCCACTCAAGCAAACATCAAATCCGCAAAGCCCATTTGCGCCGCACCTTGTAAAGTCCCGACCAAAGTTAGCTCGGTGCTGCTCACCAAGGCATCAGCCCCTGCCGACTTGAACAAGTAAACAGCACTGTCCACACCATTATCAACCACAAACAGACGTGTGTCGGACAGCGCGTAAGCATTGGCAGCACTGCCAATGACGGCGGCGGCTTTGGCAGTGCTGAACGTACCGCTGATATTTTGGCTAGCTATCACCAACTCCGCTGAACTGGCAAAACCACCGGAGGCGGTTAAGGTGGCATTGTCAATGACGTGGTCGGTGTTGCCGACCGCCAAGCCCGCCACACCGTCCAGCAGCTGCAACTTGTCGGTGCCGGCCACAAAATCAGTCACTTTGTCGGCACTGCCCAGCGCACCGAAGACGAAAACATCACTGCCCAAGCCGCCCGTTAGCGTGTCCGCACCGATACCGCCGTCCAAGACATTATTGGCGGCATTGCCAACCAAGATATTGCCTAACACGTTGCCCGTTCCGTTAATGGCTTTGCTGCCGAACAAAGACAGATTTTCCACGTTCGCCCCTAAAACATAGGAAATTGTGCTTTGCACTTTGTCAACGCCTTCACCAACATTCTCCTGTACAGTGTCGCCAATATTATCAACCACATACAAATCATTGCCCAAACCACCCAGCATCCTATCCGCACCAGCACCGCCATTTAAAGTGTTTGCCGCCGCGTTGCCACTCAATAGGTTTGCAAGCGTATTGCCTGTCGCATTAATCACCGCATCACCGATGAGTGAGAGGTTTTCAAGGTTACTCCCCAAGGTGTAGGAAATGTCGGTTTGGACGGTGTCAGTACCTTCATCCAACGCCTCGGTGACGGTATCGCCTGCGCCAACCACATAAGTGTCGTTGCCTGTACCGCCGATGAGGCTATTGGCGGCACTATTGCCAACTAAGGTATTATCCAGGGCGTTGCCTGTGCCGTTAATTGCCGCCACGCCTGTGAGCGTGAGGTTTTCGATATTAATTCCCAATGTATAGGCAATATCAGTTTGGACAGTATCCGCACCTTCATTTAATGCCTCGGTGACGGTATCGCCTGCGCCAACCACATAAGTGTCGTTGCCTGCACCGCCGATGAGGCTATTGGCGGCACTATTGCCAACTAAGATATTATCCAAGATGTTGCCTGTGCCGTTAACCGCCGCTACGCCCGTAAGTGTGAGGTTTTCAACATTGCCCGCCAAGGTATAAGTAATATTGGTTTGGACGGTGTCCGTACCTTCATTCAATGCCTCAGCAACGGTGTCGCCTGCGCCAATCACATAGGTATCGTTGCCTGTACCACCCATAAGCGTATTGGCAGCATTATTACCAATTAAGATATTATCCAAGGCGTTGCCTGTGCCGTTAATCGCCCCCGCGCCAGTAAGCGTAAGGTTTTCAACATTGCCCGCTAAGGAATAAGTGATATTGGCTTGGACGGTGTCCGTGCCTTCATTCAATGCCTCAGTAACAATGTCGCCTATGCCTACAACATAAGTATCGTTGCCTGCACCGCCGATAAGGATATTGGTAGCATTATTACCAATTAAGACATTATCCAAAGAGTTACCTGTACCGTTAATCGCCGCTGCGCCAGTGAGCGTAAGATTTTCAACATTGCCGGACAATGTATAGGTAACGCTAGCATTGACAGTGTCCTTCCCCGCATCTACGGCTTCTATCACGGTATCCAATGCAGTATTAACCAGGTACAAGTCATTCCCAGCACCGCCTGCCATCGTATCCATTCCGGCAGCGCCATCAAGGGTATTGTTGGCATTGTTACCAATTAGGCTATTGTTAAGCGAATTGCCTTTACCATTAATAGCGGCTGTACCTATCAGAATAAGATTTTCGACATTATTTGCTAGTGTATAGTTAATGTCGGTTTGGACAGTGTCCGTGCCTTCATTTAGCGCCTCGGTAACAGAGTCGCCCGCGCCAACCACATAAGTGTCATTACCTGCGCCGCCGATAAGCGTATTGGCGGCACTGTTGCCAACTAAGATATTGTCCAAAGCGTTACCTGTGCCGTTAACCGCCGCCGCGCCCGTGAGCGTGAGGTTTTCAACATTGCCGGACAACACATAAGCCACACTGGCATTGACAGTGTCCATGCCAGCCCCCGCGTCTTCTGTCACAATATCCAAGCTGTTGTTGACTATATACAAGTCGTCTCCAGCACCGCCCGCCATCGTATCGATACCCGCACCGCCGTCATCAAGGATATTGCCCGCACTGTTGCCGACCAGATTGTTGTTTAGTGAATTGCCTGTGCCGTTAATGGCAGTAGTGCCTAGCAAGACAAGGTTTTCAACATGATTCCCCAAGGTATAACTGATGTCGGTTTGGACCGTGTCTGTCCCTTCATCCAGCGCCTCAGTGACAGTGTCGCCAGTGCCCACCACATAGGTATCGTCACCTGTACCGCCTGCCAGATAATCCACGCCATCGCCGCCGTTGAGGCTGTCGTTGCCCGCCAGCCCTTGGATGCGGTCGTTTACATTTGTTCCGGTGAGGATGTCGTCGGCTGCCGTGCCAATAATGTCGAAGCCGAGGGCGAGCAAGCCAGCAAGGGTCAGCTGGCTGCCATCGGCAAACCTAAAGTTACTGATGCTAGAGCTGCTGAAGGCATTGTTAGGGTCAAAACCCGCAATA
>Ga0247844_1000542_pt1 | contig 80320 bp, 70 predicted proteins | sample LaCtaG_FD_192421 | JGI IMG/M metagenome (GOLD analysis project Ga0247844, IMG submission 192421) | Freshwater microbial communities from meromictic Lake La Cruz, Castile-La Mancha, Spain - LaCruzMarch201714.5m_1 | ecosystem: Environmental > Aquatic > Freshwater > Lake | place: Spain: Castile-La... | reverse complement strand
TTACCCAGCATGTGTAAGTTCAAAACTGTAAAAAATGAATTCTGTAAATGAAAACTATTCAAAAAAAAATGGATTAATAAAATCAAGCAAAAAATATAGGACTTTATAAACAGACTCTAATTATATGTGATTAGCCGTTTAAAATCTGTTTTGCAAAGATAGATTATTTTTCATCAGAATGCAAATAACTTAGATCTCGTGTATTATTTAAAAATAGGAACTTCCCGCAATGGAAAGTTCCTATTTTTAAATGATTATTAATTATTAGCTGTTAATTATTAATTATTAATTGACTTACCGCTTTTTCAATTGCTTTTTCAATTCCAGCAGCATTTTTACCTCCAGCGGAAGCAAAGAAAGGTTGTCCACCGCCACCACCTTGAATTTCCTTGGCAGCTTCGCGGGCAATGTTTACGGCATTCAATCCTGTTGCTACCAAATCATCCGAAAGTAAAACTGTAAGCGACGGTTTGCTATCGTAAATGCTACCAGCCACAAAGAATAGTTTTTCGCTCACCACGTTGCGGATTTGGAAAGCAAGGGTTTTGATGGCATCCGACGATAAATCGGATTGGAATCGGATGGTTTTGATGCCGTTCGTCAAAGTTGCTTCCGCAATCAATTTATCGCGCAAAGTCATGATTTTCTCATGCATAAATCCTTCCACCTGCTTTTTCAAATCACTATTTTCTTCTACCGAGCGACGAATGGCGCTCAATAAATCGGGTGTGTTGTTCAGCAATTCGCGTGCTTCGCCAATCGTATCTTGTTGTGCATCCAGCATTTTCTCAACACCTTTTGCAGAAATGGCTTCGATACGACGAATGCCCGCTGCAATAGATGATTCGGCCAAAATGCGCACCATACCAATCTCACCGGTTGACTGTACGTGTGTTCCACCACAAAGTTCGGTAGAAGTTCCAAATTGAATCACGCGTACCGACTCACCGTATTTTTCGCCAAACAAAGCCATTGCTCCCAATGCTTGTGCTTCGGCAATCGGGGTGTCGCGCATTTCGTTCAACGAATGGTTTTCGCGGATTTTGCGGTTGGCCAGTTGTTCGATGGTACGAATTTCCTCTTTGGTCAGTTTTTGATAATGAGAAAAATCGAAACGCAAAGTCTCTGGACTTACAAATGAGCCTTTTTGTTCTACGTGCGTTCCCAATACTTCGCGCAAAGCTTCGTGTAGTAAGTGTGTAGCCGAGTGATTGCAAGAAGTTGCCTGACGGTTTTCCAAGTTTATAGAAGCCGTAAATGTTTCAGTAATATCTTCGGGTAATGTATTGCAAATATGAACCGCAAGGTTGTTTTCCTTTTTGGTATCGGTAATTTCGATGCTTCCTTTTTCACCTACCAATGTTCCGCTATCGCCCACTTGTCCACCCATTTCGGCGTAGAAAGGAGTATTGGAAAGTACGAGTTGGTAGTATTCCTGATTTTTTTGTTTTACCTTGCGATAACGCAAAATTTCGGTGTCGAACGAAGTAAAATCATACCCCACAAACACGCTGTCGCCTTCGCGAACCGTTACCCAGTCACCAGTTTCGGTAGCTGCGGCATTGCGGGCACGTTCTTTTTGTTTGAGCATTTCGGCATTGAAATCTTCGATATTTACTGTGAAATTATTTTCACGCAAAATCAATTCGGTCAAATCCAATGGAAAACCAAAAGTATCGTAAAGCGTAAAAGCAACTTTACCGGTCACTTCTGTTACACCTTCTTTTTTGGCTTCGTCCATTACTTTGTCAAGCAATTTGATACCAGTTTCAAGCGTGCGCAAGAAAGATTCTTCCTCTTCTTTGATTACTTTTTCGATCAATGATTTTTGAGAAATCAATTCTGGATATGCTTTGCCCATGTTTTCGCCCAGCACATTGATGAGCTTGTACATAAATGCCGAACGTTGGTTGAGGAAAGTATAACCGTAACGAACAGCACGACGCAAAATACGACGAATAACGTATCCAGCTTTGGCGTTCGAAGGCAATTGACCATCAGTTATAGAGAAAGCAATGGTACGAATGTGGTCGGCAATAACGCGCATGGCGATATCAACCTGTTCGTTTTTGCCGTATTCTGATTGGCAGATCGTTCCGATTTCTTTGATGATTGGCGTAAAAACATCCGTGTCGTAGTTGGATTGTACACCTTGCATGGCCATACACAAACGTTCAAAACCCATACCGGTGTCAATCACTTTAGCGGGTAGTCCTTCGAGCGAACCGTCGGCTTTGCGGTTGTATTGCATAAATACGTTGTTCCAAATTTCAATCACTTGTGGGTGACTGCCATTTACCAAAGTCAAACCGTCAATTTTGGCGCGGTCTTCATCGTTTCGTATGTCGATATGGATTTCGGAGCAAGGGCCGCAAGGACCTGTATCGCCCATTTCCCAGAAATTATCTTTTTTGTTTCCGTTGATAATGCGGCTTGTTGGCAGGAATTGTTCCCAAAGTTTAGCAGCTTCGTCATCGCGCTCCAAACCTTCGGGTGCATACCCTTCAAAAACAGTTACGTAAAGTCTTTCGGTGTCCAATTTCAAAACATCCACAAGATATTCCCATGCCCATTCGATGGCCTCTTTTTTGAAATAATCGCCAAACGACCAGTTGCCAAGCATTTCGAACATGGTATGATGATAAGTATCGTGTCCAACTTCTTCCAAATCATTGTGTTTTCCGCTCACGCGCAAACATTTTTGAGAGTCGGCCACCCGCGAATATTTGATAGGGTCATTGCCCAAAATAATATTCTTGAATTGGTTCATCCCCGCATTGGTAAACATCAAAGTGGGATCATCTTTGATAACCATGGGTGCTGAAGGTACGATTTTGTGTCCTTTGGATGCGAAAAAATCGAGGAAGGATTGACGAATTTCTTGTGAAGTCATTTGTTTATGTCTAATGTCTAAAGTAAATGGTTTAAAGTCTTGTTATAAAGCAATAAAGTCAGAGATTTGTAAGTTTCTACCTTTGTCTTTTGTCCTTTGTCTTTCTACCTTTTTGTCTTGTAGGTTAATAATATCAAATAAAGACCACAAAAGTAGCTCAAATTTATTATTTTTGCAGCAATTGTGGATATAAAAGTTGTTTTCGTGCGTTGATTTAATTGTTGAATTGAAAATAAACTCACTTTTTCCACCTCATTTCCGGCATTTTACCCACCTCATTTCTATTTTGGGTGAATGCAAACCAATGTTCTTATGGCCAAGAAAAAAAAATTCCATTTTAATTCCGAGACATTAAGCTACGAGCAAATTGAGCATACCATCACTCACTGGCTTAAACAAATTCTAATTCATGCTGTTTCTGGCCTGTCATTGGGAGCATTGTTTTTCTTTGTTTTCGTTTCCACAGTTTCTTCTCCTGAAGAGAAGCAATTGGGCCAGGAAAAAAGCCACATGCAAGCACAATATAAAGTGCTGGAACGGCAGTTTGACGAGATGCAGGAAGTGGTTACCGATTTGCAAGATCGTGACGATAACTTGTATCGTGTTGTTTTTCAGGCCGACCCAATTCCATTTTCCGTGCGACGAGCTACAGCTGCAAACACTCAGTATTACGAGCAATTATTGGACATGACCAATTCCGAAATTGTAGTTACCACTTCCAAAAAGCTGGGCGAACTTAAAAAACAGCTCTATATTCAATCAAAATCATACGACGAAATTGTATTGTTGGCCAGAAATAAAGAAACTATGTTGGCTAATCTCCCTGCCATTCAACCGGTACTTAACAAAGATTTAAAGCAAATGGCTTCGGGCTATGGCTGGCGTATTGACCCCATTTATCACTCACGAAGATTTCATGCAGGAATGGATTTTGCTGCACCAACAGGAACAGATATTTACGCTACCGGAAATGGAACTGTCATAAGTGCAGGTTGGGAACAAGGCTACGGAAATTGTGTTCAGATTAATCACAATTATGGTTATCAAACTTTATACGGACATATGAGTGCATTTAAAGTACGTGCCGGACAGACGGTAAAACGTGGTGATGTGATTGGTTTGGTGGGTAGTACCGGAAAATCGACAGGACCACACTTGCATTACGAAGTACATTTTAAGGGTGAAATCATGAATCCGCAAAACTATTACTTCCTCGATTTGTCGCCTGCTGAGTATGACAAAATGGTTCAGATGAGTAATAATGCCGGACAGATGTTTGATTAAATTTAGTCAAAGGACACAAGTCAAAGGTCTAAAGACTTTACATATTGCTATTGACTAATAAAAAAAACCAAAAAATGAAACATCAAACCTTTTCATCCATTTCTGGACCTATCGGCATTTTTGATTCCGGTTATGGTGGCTTGACCATTTTGGAGAAAATACGAACCGAGTTACCTGAGTACGATTATATTTATTTGGGTGATAATGCCCGAACACCCTACGGAACGCGTTCTTTTGATGTGGTTTATAAATACACCCTGGAATGTGTAACGCATTTATTCGAAATGGGTTGTCAATTGGTAGTGCTGGCTTGCAATACAGCCTCGGCGAAAGCTTTACGCACCATTCAGCAGCAGGATTTACCGCTATTGGATGCAGAACGACGCGTATTGGGTGTAATTCGTCCCACCGTGGAAGCGGTTGGCGCCATCACCAAAAGCAATCATATCGGCTTATTGGCAACTACAGGCACGGTACAGTCCAACTCCTACCCGCTCGAAATTCAAAAGATAAATAATGGTATTTTCGTCACTTCTGAAGCTTGCCCCATGTGGGTTCCGTTGATTGAAAACAACGAGCACAACTCAAAAGGTGCTGATTATTTTGTACATAAAAACGTTCAAAACCTACTGAATGCTGACCCGCTTATTGACACCATCATGCTGGGCTGCACGCATTATCCATTATTGGCCGACAAAATAAAGTCGTATCTTCCCAAAGGAATCACCATTGTGTCGCAAGGTGAAATCGTTGCAAAAAGTCTGGTAGATTACCTCAGTCGTCATCCCGAAATGGCCCAACGCTGCGGTAAGAATGGTACAATTCGTTATTTGACCACTGAGTCTGTAGAGAAATTTTCTAGTTCTGCTTCACTTTTTTTAAACGAAGAAATTCAAGCTGAACATATTGATTTGGGGTAAATTAGCCGATGAAACATATAACGAATTGACGTAAAAACGCCTTTCAAAGTTTCTGAATCATGTAACGTTTTTATTCTTTCAATAAAAAGATGTTACTTAGCCAATTCAAAAACTTTATCCAAAGTATAAGTTGCCGATTGTGTTTTTTCAGCTGTATTAATCATAGCCTTAGCTACTTCGATAGCTTGAATTGGTTTATATCGCTCGAATAATCCTAGTTTATTTAATCCATACATTACCGAAAGTCCAACTCTTTCTCCCAACCGATTCTCTTTTCTATCACCGGCCAATTGTCCAGGTTGCAAAATGCTAATCACTTTAAATGGCAATGTTTTAACGGTATCTTCTAGCTGACCTTTCATTTTCATATAGAAAGTATTCGATTTTGAATTTGCACCCGCCGATGATATTAACACGTAATTTGGAACATTATTTTTAGCAGCATAATTGGCAACCCAATATTGGTAATTATAATCAACATTAAATTGCGCATCCTTATTTTTGGCTTTTGCAATGGTTGTTCCCAAGGTGGAAAATAACACATCACCCACTATCAACTCACTCCACTTTTCAGGTTTATCAAAATCAACAATCAATTCCTTAAGTTTGGGATGACTTACTCCACTTGGTCGACGAACAAAAGAAACAATTTCAGAATAGCCTTCCGCTTGCAATAATAATTTTATAAGTTCTGTGCCCACCATTCCAGTTGCACCAATAACAATTGCTTTTTTCATGTTTAAATTATTAATTTCTAACTCTTTACTGATAACTATCAAATATCAATATGTATATCCCTGAATCCCAAGAAATATAAAACACCATCTAGCCCAATTGTAGAAATAGATTGTTGCGCATTGGCTTTCACTTTTGGTTTGGCATGAAATGCAATACCTAGACCCGCTAAATTGAGCATGGGTAAATCGTTTGCACCATCACCAACCGCAATAACTTGTTCTAAATCAATCTTCTCAACCTGTGCTATCAATCTCAACAATTCGGCTTTTCTTTTGCCATCGACTATATCTCCAATATAATTCCCGGTAAGTTTTCCGTCCACAATTTCAAGTTCATTGGCATAAACATAATCTACATCAAATAGTTTTTTGAGCGAGTTGCCAAAATAAGTAAATCCACCAGACAAAATAGCAATTTTAAATCCGCATTTTTTGAGGATACTCATCAAACGCTCAGCACCTTCCATAATGGGCAAATGAAGTGCTACATCTTCAAGCACTTTTTCATCCAATCCTTTCAACAAACCTACGCGCAGCTTGAAACTTTCACTAAAATCAATTTCACCACGCATGGCAGCCTCGGTAATAGCACGAACCTCCTCGCCTACTCCTGCACGGTCGGCAAGTTCGTCAATCACTTCAGTTTTTATGAGGGTGGAATCCATATCGAAGCATATCAGGCGGCGATTACGACGAAACATATCATCTTTTTGAAACGATAAATCGATGCCTAACTCTGAAGAATATGCCAATAACTGAGCCGAAAGGGCATTTTTGTCATTTAATGTTCCTCGTACAGATAATTCAATACAAGAACGTATTTTATTCTCATCACCATTTTCCAACGAAGGTCTCCCTGTTAGACGTTTGATGGAATCAATGTTTAAATTCTGGTCTGAAACAGCTTTTGTAACTAAGGATAATTGTTTGGCAGTAATCACCTTACCCAAAATCGTTACAATATACCTACTTTTCCCTTGCCGGCCTACCCAATTGGTATACCGCTCTGGTGATATGGGTGTGAAGCGAACCGCAACATTCATTTCGGAGCATTTAAAAAGCACCTCCTTCAATATATTGCCCGATTCTGATTGGTTTGAAACTTTAAAAAGAATGCCTAATGAGAGTGTATGATGAATATCAGCCTGTCCAATGTCAAGAATTACTGCATTATAATTTCCCAAAATCCCAGTAACGGCGGTGGTAACGCCAGGTTTATCTTCTCCCGATATACTAATAAGAATAATTTCGCTATTTGGCATAAAATATATTTAATGTTCTTGAATTTATTATTTCTACTATTTTATAATGCTAAAATTAGGCAACATTAGGCACAATAGAAAATAATAAAGTTGAATCTACAACTATGCGATTAATAAATAATTAGCATGCTGTATTTATTTAAAATAATCTCTTATTGAGACAACTTACATGGTAATCCCGATAGCTATCGGGAGTAAATATCTAAATAGTAAATATCTTTATTTTCTATTCAGGTATTTTTTATAAGTATCAAGGGTGTTTTGCACGTATCTGACTGTGTGTTTACCACCAAAATATCCAAACTTAACCACAGGGTCATTGTAAAATTCAGGTTCGTTTTTCTTGCTCAAATAGTACTCAACATGATTGAACCACACATGCGGATTTTTTCCATGTTTTGCAGCCAGGGCCATGGCATCAAATATATGTGCTGGACCAGAATTGTAACCTGCAAGAATAAATTTTAAGCGTTCGTTTGTATTTTCAATCTTGTGAAATGACAAGTTCAAACTCTTAATGTATTGTACTCCAGCCTCAATATTCAGTTCTGGATCAAAAATTGTTTTTCTATTCAGACCAAAATTATTGGCAGTTCGTGGCATTAATTGCATTAATCCGGCAGCGCCAGAGTGTGAAACTTCTGAAGCATCAAATCGAGATTCGTGAAAAGCCACTGCTGCCAGCAATTGCCAATCCCAGCCAATTAAGGGTGCATATTTCTTAAATAATTCATCATAAGGAGAAATTGAACCTTTTGGAATTTTGATTTTTCGAAGCGCAAAATAAGGACTATTCTCCCAATATTTAGCGTAGAGCTTAGATTGGATAACTTGTGTTTGAGGTAAATTTTCGAGATTATCAATTACCTTCTCCAATTCCTTGCTGTCTTTTGGTATCAGCCATCCATTGTGCTGTTTGAAGCCTACAGGCATACGACAATCCAACTGATTATAATAAGATTTATAAAGCATTGCATTGTTATAGTACGCCAACGTATATTCAATTTTCTTATTGGCTACTTGTTCAATCAAATCATCATTTGAAAGAGAATCGGCTGCCAAAACGATGTTTATTGAACCACCAATTTCGTCATTTAACGCCAATAATCGCTTGTGAAAAGTACTATTTTTCTTTACATAAACCGTTTTACCTGCCAATTCTGTTACTTCCGAAAGGGAGTTGATTCCCATATTCTGAACCAAAACCTGATAAGTTGCAGCCTGAGGTAAAATATATTTAAATCGGTTTTTATATTCTTTGGTTTGAGCTAAATTATAGGCAACAATATCAATTTTTCGATCGGTAAGTAGCTGAATCATTTCGCTTTCATTGTTAGCAATAATGATTTTCAAATTCAATTTGAGGTACTTGGCCAGATTCGATGCCATTTCATAGTCGTAACCCATTGTTTCGTCTCGAAACAAAAAATAAGACGTTGGACCATACATTGTAGCTACGCGTAAAGTGTCGGATTTTATAATTCCCTTCAAATCGGTAGATATAATCACAGGAATTTCATTCTTTTTATGTGTGCATGATGCAAGCATAAAAAGAACTAATAATAGAATGTATGTGTGATTTTTAAATTGCATTTCTGAGATTCTGAGGTTAAATCGTACCGCAAGAATTTGATGTTCAGTTAATTGTAAATAGTAAAACCTGTCCGTCCTCTGACGGATGAGAAAATAGTAAATGGTCTAAATATGTTCAATATTCTCACCTTTAATCACTTCCATTCCATTCATTCGCAGAAAAACTTGCGCTGTAGCCAACACATCCTTTTGACAATAAGTAGCTATGCGTGCTACATTTTTTTCTACATAATAAACATTTGCCACCTGACTCCCATCAATATCATCCTTAGGAGTTGGTATTCCAAACACAGCTGTCAATAGTTTCAATGAGCTATAATTCTTGTAATCGCCAAATTTCCACAATTCTAAAGTGTCAATAAATGAAATTTCCCAAGGTTTTTTCCCTGCAATTTGAAAAATAACTGGTAAAGGTAATCCATTTATCAATATGCGTCTGCAAATGTAGGGTATGTCAAATTCTTTTATGTTGTGGCCACAAATGGTATGTTCTCTGGTTGTACAAAACTTAGATATTAGCTTTGAAAAGTCGATGAGGAGTTCTCTTTCATCATCTCCGGCAAAAGATTTTGTTCGGAAATGCAATTCTTTGTCTTGTGTGTGGATAAACCCTACCGAGATGCATACAATTTTACCAAATTCGGCATAAATGCCAGCACTATTATTAAATGCCTCAGCAGCTGTGGTTCCTTCGGGATATTTCTCGGGCATGCGTTTGTAAATCGTCTTGAACTTATCCTCCCAAATATGGCTTAATTCATCGGAAATTTCAGAAAAATCTGATGTTTGTGGAACTGTTTCAATATCCAAAAACATGATTTTTTGCAATTCGTTTTGCAGCATGATGATTGTGATTTAAGGTTGGTAAAGCATTATTCTCACTGTTAAATTAAATGTTCATTCTCAAAATAAAAAATGGCGATTTAATTTAAAAGACAACACTTCACATTCAAATTCTGTGATTTCGATATGATAAATACTGATGAAACTTTGTCAAAAACAATATGAGTTTTTTCAACTGGCAAAGTTATATGTTATTTTAGCAATAGAAATAGTGTAAACCCTAAAAAAACACTCCCCATTTTTAGGGTTTACCCATATTTATTTAGCTTTTATTGAGATTATTCTCAATGTATTTTGTCAAAATATCAATGGCAATGTGGTTATTCCCACCTTGCGGAATAATTAAGTCGGCAAAACGTTTTGAAGGTTCAATAAATTGTAAATGCATAGGTTTCACGGTGCATTCGTAGCGTTCCATCACTTTGTTTACCGAACGTCCACGCTCAATAATGTCCCTATTTATCACCCTTATCAAGCGGTCATCAGCATCGGCATCCACAAAAACCTTCAAATCCATCATCTTGCGCAATTCAGGATTTGAAAGTATCAAAATTCCTTCCACTATAATTACGTGGCAAGGTTTATTGGGGATAGTTTCGGCTGCACGCGTACAAGTAAGATACGAATAAATAGGCTGGTCGATGGTTTTGCCTTTTTTCAGCTCCTTGAGATGTTTTACCAATAACTCGAATTCAATCGAATCGGGATGGTCAAAATTAATTTCCAACCGTTCTTCCATAGGCAAATGTCCACTGTCACGATAATACGAATCTTGAGGAAGAATCACTACTTCGCCAGCGGGCAAACGTTCCAAAATTTTGCGTACAACAGTCGATTTTCCTGAACCTGTTCCACCCGCAATTCCAATTATTAGCATATCAATTTTTTTTGAGAGGTGATAGAATGTACTTAAATGATATAATATGAGGAGATTATATTTTTCAATTGAAAATATGAAATCATAACTTCGAACTTTTGTTTTCGAGTTTTAGTACTTGCAAATATACATATAATTTTTCAAATGGAAAGAATGTCATTAATAGGGATTGATTTTATAGCCTAATTAAAACTAGAATATTAAAAATTCAAGCAAATTATTCCCATATTGGGAATAATAGATTATCTTTGCATCAGAAATACTTAAACTATGGAGAGAATACTTTCAAAATCTACATTGAAAGAATATTGGGAAATGCATTTAGAAACTGAACTGTATTTAAAAACATGGTTTGATACTGTTATGAAATCGGATTGGAAATCACCAAACGACGTAAAGCAAACTTATGCAAACGCAAGTATTTTAAAGGATAATCGGATTGTTTTCAATATCAAAGGGAATTCTTACAGGCTTGTAGCAAAATTCAATTTCGAGAAACAGTGGATCTTCATCCGATTTATTGGAACTCATGCTGCGTATGATAAAATAGATGCAAACACAATTTAAACAAATTACATTATGAATATAAATCCTATAAAATCAGAATCTGATTACAGAAATAGTTTAAAAAGAATGGAAGTCATTTTTGATGCTGCCATTGGTACAGTTGAAAGCGATGAAGCTGACATCCTAGCAATGATGATAGATGAATATGAAAAAAAACACTATCGAATAGAAACTCCAGACCCAATTGAAGCCATCAAAATCAGAATGGAAGAAATGCATCTGAAACAGATTGATTTAGCTCCTGAAATTGGAGGTGCCAATAGAGTTTCGGAAGTATTAAATCGCAAACGAAAGTTGACTGTTGACATGATTCGTAAATTGACTTTGAAATTAAATATTTCTTCAGACATTCTTATAAATGATTATCAATTAAATATTTAAATAAAAATCATATTTAAATAAAAATCTCCGAACAACCTAAGTCGTTCGGAGATTTTCTTAACTATAAATTATCAACTATCCATTGACAACTAAAATTACATCATTCCACCCATTCCACCACCCATAGGCATTTGTGGAGCTGGATTGTCTTCTTTCTTTTCGGTAATTACACATTCTGTAGTCAAGAACATACCTGCAATAGAAGCAGCATTTTCTAGAGCTACACGACAAACTTTGGCTGGATCAACTACACCGGCAGCAAAGAAGTTTTCGTATTTATCGGTTTGTGCATTGTATCCGAAGTCATCTTTGCCTTCCAATACTTTTTGAACTACAACAGCACCTTCTTTACCTGCATTAAATACAATCTGACGCAAAGGTTCTTCGATGGCACGTTTGATGATTTCAATACCGGTTTGTTCGTCATCGTTTACAGCTTTGATGGCTGCTAATGAAGCGATAGCACGGATATAAGCCACACCACCACCAGGAACAATTCCTTCTTCGATAGCAGCACGAGTTGCACAAAGTGCATCATCAACACGGTCTTTTTTCTCTTTCATTTCCACTTCCGATGCAGCACCAACATAAAGTACAGCTACACCGCCGGCCAATTTAGCCAAACGTTCCTGTAATTTTTCGCGGTCGTAATCAGAAGTCGTAGCAGCAATTTGTGCTTTGATTTGAGTTACACGGTTGGTAATGTTTTCTTTTGTTCCAGCACCGTTCACAATTACTGTATTGTCTTTGTTTACAGTGATTTTTTCTGCTGTACCCAACATTTCAAGTGTTGCTTGTTCCAGTTTAATGCCTTTTTCTTCCGAAATAACCACACCACCAGTCAAAACAGCAATGTCTTCCAACATTTCTTTACGACGGTCACCAAACCCTGGCGCTTTTACTGCACAAATTTTCAAAGAAGCACGCAAGCGGTTTACCACCAATGTAGTTAATGCATCGCTATCTACATCTTCAGCAATAATCAACAATGGACGACCTGATTGAACGGCTGGCTCCAAAATTGGAAGCAATTCTTTAAGGTTTGATATTTTTTTGTCGTGGATAAGGATATATGGTTTTTCCATTTCCACTTCCATTTTTTCAGTATTGGTAATGAAATAAGGAGAGATATATCCACGGTCGAATTGCATACCTTCCACCACTTCAATGTGAGTGTCAGTTCCTTTGGCTTCTTCAATAGTGATAACACCATCTTTCGAAACTTTGCGCATTGCATCAGCAATTAATTTACCAATTACAGCATCGTTATTTGCTGATATAGAAGCTACTTGTTCAATTTGGTCGTAGTTATCACCTACTACTTTTGCTTGAGTGGCAATGCTTTTTACTACTTCTATCACCGCTTTGTCGATACCGCGTTTCAAATCCATTGGATTGGCTCCGGCGGCTACGTTTTTCATACCAACGCTAACGATTGATTGTGCCAAAACAGTTGCAGTTGTTGTACCATCACCAGCATCATCGCCAGTTTTTGAAGCTACTTCTTTTACCAATTGTGCACCCAAATTTTGGAATGGGTCTGACAATTCGATTTCTTTGGCAACCGTTACACCATCTTTTGTAATGTGTGGCGCACCAAATTTCTTTTCGATAATCACATTACGACCTTTTGGTCCAAGTGTTACTTTTACGGCATTAGCCAACTCGTCAACTCCTTTTTTCAGTTGGTCACGAGCATCAATATTGAAAATAATTTCTTTAGACATAATATTATTTACTATTTGTTCATTTACTATTTACTATTCATTACAAATCATAGAAAAATATGAAGTTCTAATTTTTACATTCTTCATTCTTTCATTCTACATTTCTTAAATGATTGCCAAAATATCTGATTGTTTCATGATCAGGTATTTCACGCCTTCCCACTCCAATTCTGTACCGGCATATTTTCCATACAATACGGTATTGCCAACTTCAACTACCATTTCTTCATCTTTTGTTCCTTTACCTACGGCAAGAACTTCACCTTTCAACGGTTTCTCTTTGGCGGAATCAGGAATAATAATGCCGCTGATCGTTTTTTCTTCTGCGGCAACAGGCAATACCAACACGCGGTCGGCTAATGGTTTAATGTTCATATTTAATTTTTTAAGAGTTTAAGATTTGACAATTTGAAGATTCACTTCAATCTATATTATTCAATTACAGAATTTGTGCCAAGTTGATTTCATACACGTTTTGACATAAATAACACTTTACAGTCAGAAAAGTTGTAAAATCCGACTGACATGTTGTCATTTTTTGAGAGAAATTTTGCACAGAAATAGTATTTTGTACAAGTCATAAAAAAATAGAGAGGGAGATGAGCTGTAAAGTTGTTTCTGCAGTATTGATTTTATCATTGTGAATTTGATTGCAAATAATCTAGTAAGTCTTAGTTTATCTATTCTTATATAGGCATTTAGAAGTTTGGACTCATCCTTCAGAAAAGGATAGCGACCTGTTTTGTAAAGTAAATAAAGATTCCGAGTTCCCTCTTCCGTTTTTCTAATAAAAGTTTTGTTATCGTCTAGTCCCTTGTGAATTAAAGGATTGTCGATGTGTAGAAACTCGCAACCCAACTCGTGCAACTGATGACCAAAAAGTGTGTCTTCATGTCCATAACCACGAATACTTTCGTCGAAACGTACTTTATTGAAAATAGATTTGGAAATCAGAAAATTGAAAGTGGCAAAATTAGCCGTCACTCCTACCCGATGTTTATTCTTGATGGATTGCTCTAATACTTTGGCTTCTCTTTCACGTCCATATTTCAGTCGTAAACTATATTTTGGGTCATTCTCATTAGGATCATAAGCCGTACCACCAATCACTACACATTCTTCATTGCAAAAAGTAATATATTTCTCAATGAAATTAGTCGAACAAACTTCTGCATCGCAATCCATAAACAATAAATGATCATACCTCGCAGTATCAGCCAGCCTGTTGCGAATAGCAGAACGTCCAATATTTCCAGTCAAAACAACATGACTACAAAACTCAAAATCATTCACTTTCTCATTTTCTTGTACATACAACTTCGAGCCGTCTTCCATCACGATTATTTCAAAATCAATAGATGCATCCATAGCCTGTTGATGCAAATCTGCTATCAATTGGGTAATATTGTAGTTATATGTGGGAATTAGGATGGATAGAAAGACAGATGTCATAATAGATTTTAAGGTGTGAATTTATTTGTATATCAAGCTCTTATGTCAATAGAAATAAAATCATTACTAAAATGTCGTGATTTATTTAATACTACAAAGATAATACTTTTGATCTAAATTTATCAATTAAACAAAATCGGCTGAATTTCAATTACGAAATTCAGCCGATTCTAATTAAAAATTATCTGATTGAAATAGATTTTATTTCCCCGTTACTCTCTCCAAACGTTTCATCATGGAAAAGATAAACATAGCCGACACGATGCAGCAGAGGAAGAAAACACCCCACAATAAATACAAATCAATGCGTCCCCACAGTAAACTGCCAATGAACAACAGCTTATTACCTACTGCGGTTGCCAATAACCATCCGCCTTGCATCAAGCCTTGAAAGCGTGGAGGAGCCACTTTCGACACGAATGACAATCCCATGGGACTCAAGAAAAGTTCGGCCACAGTGAGAATTAAATAACTGCTCATCAACCAATAAGGCGATACGCGCGATGCATCCGGAGTGTCAGCGCCATTCAATAAATAAGGAGAGACAACATGAAGTGAAGCAACGAGTACCACCACAAATCCCAATCCAGCCAAAATCATTCCAATTCCGATTTTCTTTGGCGTTGAAGGCTCAATTCCCTTTTTATTCAAATAGCTGAACAAGCCCATTACCACTGGCGTGAGCGCAACAATAAACAATGGATTGAACGATTGGAATACTTCAGGCGCAATTGGATTTTCTGGTCCATAACTACCCACAAATAGATAACACATTGTACCGGCTACGAGTGTAACTACAACTGATATTATTCGACTTTGGAGCTTGATTTTGCTTTTGAAAACAAAAATTAATCCTGCAATGGTTGCAATAACGCTTAATATGGAATTCAAATTAAAGAACAAATTGGTGAGCGGGCCTACTTGTTTGGCCACATAATCGCGGGCAAAAATGGTAAGCGTTAAACCGTTTTGGTGGAACGACATCCAAAAGAAAATGACCACCACAAATACAAGAATAAGCGATGTAACCTGTGGACGTTCGTCTTTTGTTGACACTTGAAAAATATAGGAAACAAAGGCGATAAATAATCCAATGGCTAGGCCAAATTTATAATCCAAACCTGGAATCAATTGTAAAAGAAATGCAGTCATCCCCATCAGTAAAATTGAAATTACCAATGCAAGTCCGTTTCCTGTCACTTTTTCGGAAGTTTCTATCGTTACTTTCTTTGCCTCAACCTTAGCTGTTGATTTACTTGGCAAGGCTTTATTGAAAACGATATAAACCAAAAGCGAAATAACCATTGCACCAGCTGCAATCGCAAATGCCCAGTTGTAACCACGTGCAAAAACATCGATATATTGTTGCGCAAAAGCATGTAAATCGGTTACTGGAACTTGGCTTATCACAGCATTATTGGCAAGTTTTTGAAACTGGACTGTATCAGTTAAAGTGCCGTTCAGCATTTGATGACATAGCGACGGCAAACTTCCATCGTGCAAAAAACCATTGGTTTCGAGCCACCAATTACGAATTCCAGTAGCCACAAAAGGCGCGAAAAACGCACCAACATTTATGCCCATATAAAAAATCATGAAGGCCGAATCACGAAGTTTAGAATATTTTTCGTCATCGTACAATTGACCAACCACTGCTTGAAGATTGCCCTTAAAAAGACCATTTCCCAACGAAATGATTCCCAGTGCAGCCAAAGAAGTGTAAAGCGACATGTTTGGCATTGCAATTATCACGTATCCAACGAACATGATAATTTGGCCCAGCAGAATTATTAATTTGTACTGTTTTTTCCAATCGGCCAACATACCGCCAGCCAAAGCCATTGCATAGATACCAAAATAGAACCAACTGTAATAATCTCCGGCAGCCTCTACAGTTAAACCGTACTTTACTTGCAAAAACAACACTAAAATGGCCATCATGGTGTAAAAGCCAAAGCGCTCGCCCATGTTGGTGAAAAATGCTACTAATAATCCTTTTGGATGGTTCTTTAACATGATATTTCGTTTTAGAATAGTCTTAAAATCTGTCCGCAAACTGAGAATTCAAGACCAAATTGATGATAAAATTGTTGACTATTTATTTAGAATGCAAATATAGTATAATCGAACGAATAATCAATTTTTATACAAAGAAACAGCAAAAATTAAATTCGAAATTATTAAATAAAGTATTGATCGTTTGATTTATTAATCTATCGATTAAAAACATCGCTTTAAAATGATTTCACTATCTTTGCACTACTTAAAAAAGTTGTTTCGATTTAAATATTAGTCCAAAATAACCTTTTAATACCACACAACTATGGGATTAAGCTTTCATTACAATGGTCGTATTGCCGACAAAAAGTTGTTGCCCAGGTTAATAGAAGACCTGGAAGACATAGCCAAGCTGCATAAATGGAAATATTATATACTCGAACGTGAATTTCCAGATGAATTAGAACCATCGGAAATGCATAACCAAAAAGTATATGGAATATTTTTTACACCACCAGGCTGTGAAACGGTTTTCGTTAGTTTTCTGTCGAATGGTCGAATGAGTAGTACTTTGTTATTGGAATTTTGGGGAGAAGCTACAGAAGAGCCAGAAAGCGGATATCTGTATAAGCTTTCAGTGAAAACACAATATGCTGGAGCGGAAATTCATAAATTATTGATGGGTATTTTTCATTATCTAAACAAACAGTATTTAATAGATTTTAATTTGTACGATGAAGGTGATTACTGGGAAAAAGACGATGATGCTCTGCTCTTAAGAAATTTCAATAGGAATGCAATCTTGATAAAGAGCTTTAAATCAGTATTACAAAGTCTTCCCATAAAAGAAGATGAAAAACCAGAAGATTATATTTCTAGAATTATTAAGGAAATCAAACACAAACAACATCCAAAAAAATCTGATGACGAATTACCAAATGAAGAATGATTTGCAGTCTCTATTTAAATTATAGTAATAATTTTGTCTAATATTACAATTCAATAGAACACATTATTCGCTTTGAGCGTTAATAATAAAACATAAATGAATAAAAACATCATGAATCCAAAACTAAAAAAAGGATTGAAAATCAGTCTGTCAGTATTAGTTGTAATTTTTACAGCATTAATCATTTTGCCTTATGCTTTTCGTGGCAAAATAATGGATGTGGCTAAAGTGAAGGTAAACAACATGTTGAAAGCTAAAGTTGATTTTAAAAACCTCAACATGAGTTTCATTCGCAGTTTTCCGAATGCCTCTGTGAAGCTCGAGAATTTTACGATAATTGGTGTTGACGAGTTTGCTAAGGATACACTTTTATTCAGCGAAGATGTTGATTTGGTATTGAATTTGAAAAGCTTATTTTCCGATACTGGATACGAAATTCAGAAACTTCAGTTCAATCATTCACGTTTGTTTGCCCATGTCTTGCCCAATGGAAAAGACAATTGGACCATTATGAAAGAGGATAGTAGTCAAGCGATTGACACTTCGGCCATGAGTTTCAATATGAAATTGAAGAAATTTGTAATTGCCAATGCTGAAGTGACTTATTGGGACGAAGAGGGAAATATGAAAGCAGTTTTACATAATTTGAATCATGAAACATCAGGCGATTTAACAGCTGACAGCTCGCTGTTGAAAACCAAGACGACAATTGATTCACTTAGTTTTTTTATGGATAAAACTGAATATCTTTCAAAAGCCAACGTGGAATTATTGGTGGACATAAACGCCAATTTGAATAAAATGATATTTACTTTCAGCGAAAATGCTTCGCGTATTAATGCCATTCCATTTACTTTTACTGGTTGGTTTAAAATGTTGGAGGATGGTTACGATATGGATTTGAAACTGAATGCCGACAAGGTTGATTTCAAGGCAATTTTGTCAATGGTTCCTGCTATTTATGCCAATTCATTTTCGGACTTGAAAGCGGGTGGAAAAGTGAATTTGGGAGGATTTATAAAAGGGAAAATGGTGGGTGATTTCTATCCGGCTTTCGATTTAAAACTCACTGCCGTAAACGGTTGGTTTCAATATCCGAGCTTGCCAAAATCGCTACAGAATATAAATGTAGCAGCACGAATCACCAATCCTGGTAAAACCATGGATGAAACAGTGGTGGATATTTCAAATTTTTCATTCGTAATGGGTGGAAATCCGTTTTCAGCCCAAATGCGCATTTCCACTCCAATGTCTGACCCTGATCTGGGAATGAAAGCCGTTGGAAAAATAAATTTGGGGAATATTCAAGAACTTTACCCACTTGCAGCCGATACAAAACTGAACGGTTTGCTGGATTTGAACCTCAATTTGAGCGGACGAATGTCATACTACGATAAAAACCAATATGATAAATTTCAATTTGGTGGTATGATGAATATAAGCAATATATTGTTGAAAATGAAATCCTTGCCGCAAGATGTTTCCATCAGCAAAGCAAATATGGTTTTTAATAATAGATACGTAGATTTGTCCACTCTGCAAATGAAAATTGGGCGTAATGATTTAACTGCCAGTGGTAAACTTGAAAACTTTGTGGCATACGCACTTCATGATAAAACATTGACGGGAACATTGAATATGCAATCCAATTACTTCAATGTGAGCGATTTTATGACCAGCAATGAGAAATCAGCGAAGGCTGATACTTCAAAACTCACTGTAATAGAAGTACCTAAAAATATCGATTTTACGATGCAAGCCAATTTCAAGGAATTGGTATATGAAAAAATGGATTTTACCAATGCAAAAGGAGTTTTGAAAGTACAAAACGGTGAAGTGAAAATTCAGAATATGGCTTTGAATGCATTTGGTGGTAATATGACCATGAATGGATTGTATAGTACAGCGGATATCAAAAAACCGTTAATGAATTTTGATTTGGCAATAAATGAAGTGTTTTTCACCGAAGTATTTAAGCAAGTAGAAACCATACAAAAGTTTGCACCAATATTTGAAAAAGCAACAGGTAAATTCTCTACAAAACTGTCTGTCAATTCATTGTTGCAAAAGGACATGATGCCCAATTTGGCTACACTGTTAGGTAACGGTTCATTCTCTACAAAATCTGTAGGACTTTCAAATATTCCAGCACTTACAGCCTTGGCGAATGGTTTAAAACGCACTGATTTAAGCAATACCACCATAAAAGATTTGGGATTATTATTCGAGATAAAAGATGGTAAATTAAACACCAAACCTTTTGATATTAAGGTGGGTGATATAAAAATGAATTTAGGTGGTTCCACCGGTTTGGATAAAACAATTGCCTACATCGGAAATGTACAATTGCCCGACAAGTTTAATTTGGGTAAATTTTCAACAGTTGGATTGAAGATAGGCGGAACATTTGCAAAACCAAAAGTAGAATTGGATTTGAAAAGCACATTGAATGCTGTGGTTGCCGATACCAAAGCGCAAGTGACTACCGAAGTGAACAAACAAGTGGATGCCGCAAAAATTAAAGCCCAGGAAGAAGCCCGCATACAAAAGGAAAATGCATTAAAAGTGGCGCAACAACAAGCCGACCGCATTCGTGCAGAAGCCAAAAATGCAGGTGATAAACTTATAACTGAAGCACAGTCGCAGAGTGACCAAATGGTGGCGAAAGCTACAAATCCAATAACAAAAAAACTGGCGCAAGTTGCTGCACAGAAAGTTGTTGATGAAGCCAAAAAGAAAGCTGCCGATATTAATACAAAAGCAGAAGTTGAAGCTAATAAATTGATTCAGAAAGCGTCTGGACTCTAATTCACATTTAAAAAACAAGGATGAAATATAAGTTGATTTTCTTTTCTTTATTTTTAAACATAGCTATTTTCGGACAAAACTTAGCTCAAGGCGAGAGTTATTTTACTAAAAAACAATATTCTAAGGCTCGCCCTGTGTATGAAACTTTGTTGAAACATAAACCGAACGATGCACTCATCAATTTTCGGTTGGCGCGTTGTTGCTATGAACTGAAGGATTTTGAATCAGCGATAGAACATTTTCTATTAGCAGGAAAAAAATATCCTGAACGCAATCTTTTTTTAGGTGATTCCTATTTTAAAACCTATCGTTTCGAAGAGTCATTATTGGCATATCAAACATACCTATCTGGTTTAAAACCTGATGATTCAGAAATTTTGGAAATAAAACTGAAAATCAATAATGTTGAAAAAGCTTCAAAATTAATGAGTAAAGTTGACGATATTGTCATTGTAGATAGCTTGGTGGTTAATAAAAGTGACTTCTTGCGATTTTATAAGTTTAGCAGTGAATTGGGCAAATTGAGTCAGGAATTGTTGAAACTAAATGCCCGCCAAACTATAGATAAAATCAAATATACCACACAACGTAAAGATCGTGTTTATTATTCGGATTCCATCCAAGGGCAAATGGATATTTTCACTTCTTACAAGTTATTGGATACTTGGTCCGATACAGTTTCCGTTTCAAACGTGATAAACACCTCTGCCAATGAGAATTATCCTTTCTTGTTGCTCGACGGAATCACTATGTACTTTGCCTCCGATGGTGAAAACTCGATGGGTGGTTACGATATATTTATAACCCGGTATACACCTGCATCAGATAGTTTTTTAGCTCCTGAAAATGTCGGTTTTCCTTTCAATTCTCCGGCCAACGATTACATGATGGTGATAGACGAACAACGAAAATTGGGTTGGTTTGCCACAGATAGATATCAGCCAGCAGGTAAAGTGAAGATTTACACCTTTGTACCCAATGATGTGACAACGATAATTCGTACAGAGAATAATGATTCATTAAGAAGTTTGGCTCAATTAAAAATTTACAGAAAACTCACAAAAAAATTACCAGAAACTACTGTATCTAATAATATTCCTATTAAGGAAACTGATAAACAAATAGAATTTGTAATAAATGATTCGGTGGTTTACAATCATTTATCTCAATTTAAAAGTGGGGAAGCCATTAAGTTGTGGGCTGAAATGGAAACACTTTCTGAGGAATTGAAAAACAAGAAAATACAACTTGGCAAATTACGTGTCGAATATAGTACTTCCAAAACAGAAGAAGTTCGCACTCCAATTTCAACTAAAATTATTGATTTTGAGAAACAAATTATTGTGATGGAGAATAATCTAACAATTAAGAAATTACAAGTTAGAAATGCCGAGAACCAGTATCTTAGAAAGTAATAATTTAATATTCGATGTGACAACAAAGTATTAAAACGCAATCAGTATTATTGATATTCAAGTGTTGTATTTGAAATTGAACAACAAAAAGACAGAAAATGTATTTCTATCTATTTGTTGTTTAGTTGTTTAATGGGTGTTTATGAACGATTAACGTTATTTCCAATTAATTGTAGACATAACATCAGATTTTAGTGTTAATTTTGTAGTCTTAAATAGAGTAAAAATGGATAAATTACGTTTTCAAAGTTTTGGTAGTGGAAGTAGCGGAAATTGTTATTTTATTGGCAATGCATCCAGTGGAATATTAATAGATGCAGGTATTAGCGTAAGAACTATTCGAAAGCATTTGAGAAATATAGGGCTTGACTTTGAAAATATTTGGGGCGTTTTTGTAACACATGATCATGCCGACCACATCAAAGCGGTTGGACCATTGGGAGAAAAACATCTTGTACCCATATATACCACCCGTCAGGTTCACGATGGCATCCAACGGAGTTATTGCGTAACAGAGAAATTATATAGCAGCAAAAAGTACATCGAAAAACACGAAACAATTGAAGTTGGCGATTTTAAGATTACTTCATTCCCCGTTTCGCACGATTCTACAGATAGCGTTGGATATACCGTTGAATATAAAGAAAAAAGATTTACCTTTGCTACCGACCTAGGTTATATCAGTGAAGAGGTTGCTTCGCATTTAATGCAAGCTGATTATATGGTACTTGAAGCAAACTACGATCACGAGATGTTGCAAAATGGACATTACCCCGCTCATCTAAAAAATCGAATATTTGCCCAAACAGGTCATTTAGGGAATGATCAAGCTGGTCAATTCTTGGCTGAAAATTATAACGAACGATTACAACATATTTTTCTGTGTCATTTAAGCAAAGAAAATAATTCACCCGAGATAGCGTTTAATACTATTCAAAAACACTTGCTTTCCAAAGAGATAATTGTTGGAACACACGTTCAGTTAAAAGTTTTGGAACGACTTATTCCTTCGGAATTATACGTTTTTTTGCACTAACTTTTAGTTCTGAGTAATCAATAAATTGCATATAGTATACTTAAAAATCGGAACTGTCAAACTCTCAAATTTTCAAATTCTTCAAACATATAATTATGTCATCCAATTTAGTCATTATTCCAACTTATAACGAAAAGGAAAACATTGAGAATATTATTCGTGCCGTTTTCGGTTTGTCAATGCCTTTTCATATACTCGTCATTGAGGATGGTTCACCAGATGGAACTGCTGCAATTATCAAGAAATTGCAGACTGAATTTACCGACCGTCTTTTCATGATTGAAAGAAAAGGAAAATTAGGTTTGGGAACAGCTTATATTGCTGGTTTCAAATGGGCTTTGGAACATGATTATGATTATATTTTCGAGATGGATGCCGATTTTTCTCACAATCCCAATGATTTACCCCGTCTTTATGATGCTTGTGCCAATAAGGGAGCCGATGTGGCCATTGGATCTCGCTATGTGACTGGAGTAAATGTAGTTAACTGGCCTATGGGACGCGTTTTAATGTCATACTTAGCTTCAAAATATGTTCGTTTTGTTCTAGGTGTCGCAATTGCTGATACAACAGCTGGTTTCAAATGTTACCGAAAGGAAGTATTGCAAACCATCGAATTGGACAAAATTCGATTTAAAGGATATGCCTTTCAAATAGAGATGAAATTTACAGCTTTTGAATGTGGATTTGAAGTGAAAGAAGTTCCTATTATATTCATTAACCGTGAGTTAGGCACTTCAAAAATGAACAGTGGTATTTTTGGAGAAGCATTTTTCGGTGTTATACAATTGAAAATAAATAGCTTGTTTCGTAAATTTCCACAAAAGATAAAATAATTATCAATAATTGATTTCCAACAACCAAAAATGAAAGCATTGCAACTAATAAAAAACGCAACCATAATAAATGAAGGACGCACTTTTGTTGGCTCGGTATTGATTGATGGACAGCAAATTAAAGCTGTTTATGAAGATTTACAAGACTATCAAATTTTGGAATCGCACACTGAAATTGATGCAACAGGATTGTTACTCATGCCGGGTGTAATTGATGACCAAGTGCATTTTCGCGAACCAGGACTGACCCACAAAGGCGATATTTACTCCGAAAGTAAAGCGGCTGTGGCAGGTGGAATTACTTCCTACTTTGAAATGCCAAATACCCGTCCACAAGCCACAACCATAGATTTATTGGAAGATAAATACACATTGGCATCCCAAAAATCCTTTGCTAATTACTCGTTTTTAATGGGTGTGACCAATGATAATTTGGATGAATTAAAAAACGTGAATCCTCGAAATGTGGCTGGTCTTAAAATGTTTATGGGTTCATCTACCGGCAATATGTTGGTTGATAACCGTGAAACATTGAACCGTGTTTTTTCGGAAGTGCCACTTTTGATAGTGACACATTGCGAAGATGAAGCTACAATTCAACATAACATTCAGCATTACAAGGCTTTATTGGGCGAAAATATTCCAATTGAATATCATCCACTTATACGTAGTGCCGAAGCTTGCTATAAATCTTCTGCTTTTGCAGTAGAATTGGCCACAAAATACAATTCACGTCTGCATTTATTCCATTTGTCGTCTGCCAAAGAAATGTCGTTGCTTAGCTCTGACATTCCATTGAAACAGAAAAGAATAACTTCTGAAGTTTGTGTACATCATTTGTGGTTTTCGGATGCAGATTATGCAAAATACGGAAACCGCATTAAATGGAATCCTGCAATAAAAGCAGAATCAGACCGTTTGGCCTTAATTGAAGCTGTGAATTCAAATAAAATTGATGTAATTGCTACAGATCACGCTCCACATTTATGGTCAGAAAAAGAAGGTTCTTGTTTAACAGCTGCTTCTGGTGGCCCATTGGTGCAGCATTCCTTGGTAGCCATGTTGCAAATGGTAAAACAGGGAACTTTTAGCATTGAAAAAGTTGTGGAGAAAATGTGTCATGCACCAGCTGATTTGTTCAAAATTGAGAAACGTGGTTATATTCGTCCCGGTTATTTTGCTGATTTGGTGTTGGTTGATCCAAATAAACCTTGGACTGTAAGTACTGAGAATATATTGTATAAATGTGGTTGGTCGCCTTTTGAAGGCACCACATTTGATAATTCAGTATTAAAAACTTGGGTGAATGGACAAAAAGTGTACGATGAAGGTCGTTTTGAAGAAACAGTTCATGGTCAAAGATTGCTTTTTGAATGTTGATTTAGAAAATAGAAAATGAAAAAAATATTTATTGGATTTTTTCTCGTGTTAATGATTGGAGCCATAAGTTGGGTTGCCTATTTGATGCAGACACACAAAGTTGAATATATTCATAATACTGGTGAAACCCAAGGAACTACATATTCAATAACCTATTTACAACCCGAAGGAATTGATTTGCAGCCAAAAATCGAAAAGCGATTGCATGAATTTGACTTGTCACTTTCCACTTATATTCCTAATTCAATTATTTCTCGCATTAACAATAATGATTCTACAGTAAGAACCGATGAGCTTTTTGAAACCATGTTCAATGAAGCTCAGCAAGTTTCTAAACGGACAAATGGAGCTCTTGACATCACGATTGGACCATTGGTGAAAGCCTGGGGATTTGCTTTTGGAAATAAAGATCATAGTAAGTTACCAAACGTAACTGATTTTTTGCCTTATATTGGTTATCAAAAAGTTCGGATTCAAAATCATAAGGTGATAAAAGATGACCCTCGGATTTTAATTGATGCAAATTCGATTGCGCAAGGATACTCTGCAGATGTGATTGCTAAATTGCTGCAAGACAATGAATGCAAAAATTATATGATTGAGATTGGTGGTGAGATTGTTTGTAAAGGAATGAATAATAAAGGTGAAAAATGGAGAATTGGCATTGATAAAGCAATAGATGACTCTACAAGTACCCAAAATGAACTACAAACCATTATTTCTATAACAGATTGTGCAGTTACTACAGCTGGCGGCTACCGGAAGTATTATATCAAAGACGGTAAAAAGTATTCACATATCATAAATCCACATACCGGCATACCAGTAGATAATAATTTACTGAGCGTAACTATAATAGCGCCAACTGCGATTATGGCAGACGCATATGACACCCCTTTTATGGTGCTTGGGGTTGACAGTTGTTTGAAAGTTTGTAAAAGTATTCCTGGAATGGAATGTTATCTGATTTACGTTGACAAGAATGGTAAAAATCAGGTTATCTATACCGATGGATTCAAAAAATACTTAACCAATAATTTTCAATAAATAACTAAAACAGCTGATTTAGTTAAATACCTACACAGTATTTTTTTCTTACTGATTAAATAATTACTTTTGCACTCCAAATTATAATATGAAAAGGTTCCCACTTGTTATTTTAGTTGTATTTTTAACTCTTGTTTCTTGTAGTGATTATCAAAAATTACTAAAATCAGACGATGCCGAGCTAAAATACACCAAAGCAGTAGCGTATTTCGAAAAAGGTGATTTTATGCGTGCTTCTACCCTATTTGATGCAGTATCGGCATATTATAAAGGAACAGAACGCTCAGAAACTGTGCTCAATTATATGGCAAAGTCCTATATGGGTCAGAAAGATTACTTTTCGGCTAGCGAGTATTATAAAACCTATGTAAAGACTTATCCAAAAGGAAAATATGTAATTGAGTCGAAGTACATGATTGGATATTGTTATTATCTTGATTCGCCTGATGCACGCTTGGACCAAACAGCTACCAGAGATGCAATTGCTGCCTTCCAAGAATTTATTGAAGTGTATCCAGAAAGTGAACGCGTACCCGAAGCAAATAAATTGCTGGATGAAATGACTGATAAATTGGCCTATAAAGCATATTTAAATTCCAAGTTGTATTATAATCTTGGTAATTATATGGGTAACAATTATGAATCGGCGGTTATTGCAGCACAAAATGCATTAAAAAACTATCCATCAACCATTTATCGCGAAGAACTTTCACTCCTAATTTTGCAGGCAAAATATGAACAGGCAGCTCAAAGTATTGAAGAAAAAAGATTGGATAGATATAGAAATACGATAGACGAATACTATAATTTTATCAATGAGTTTCCAGATGGTAAAACTCGCAAACAAGCTGATAAGATTTTTAATGAGTCAAAAAAAATAGTAAAAGAATAAATTCGCAAATTATTTTTGTTGATAAATCATTATCTTCAAACATGAATTAACGATGAATTAATTATTGATTTTAAATTATTAATCACTTGATATTATGGATTATAAAAAAGTAAATGCGCCTACTAACACCATTTCGAGAGACATGAACTCGATGAGTGAAAATATCGGAAATGTGTATGAAACGGTTAAGGTTATTGGTAAACGTGCAAATCAAATCAGCGTTGAAACCAAAGCTGAGTTGGACAAAAAATTGCTGGAATTTGCTTCTTTTAACGAAAATATTGAAGAGGTTTTCGAAAACAGAGAACAAATTGAAATCTCACGTTATTACGAAAAATTGCCAAAAGCAGTACTGATTGCAACTCAGGAATTTTTGGAAGACAAAGTGTATTATCGCAATCCGATGAAGGATAAATTAAAATAAAAGACTTTTCATTTTCTTTTTACTTTCAGATAAAAGAATATTGTGCTCATAATGAGACAGTATTCTTTTATCTTTTTTTGTTTGTGCATAGTTCAATTCATTTTTGTATTTTTGTGGACGAAAAAAATATAAGAGTTTGAAGATTTGAAAATTTGAGAGTTTGAGAGTTCCGTTAATTACTAACAACCACAAAGTGGTTAAACTTGCCTACCGGCAAGCAGGTGTGATTAGCCATGTATGAAATGCATGGAATACAAATGGTAAATAATAAATGAAAAAATAGTAAATTAGATGGTTCTACAAGGAAAAAAAATAATTCTCGGAGTTACAGGAAGTATTGCAGCTTATAAATCAGCTCAAATCATTCGCTTGTTGGTGAAAGAAGGTGCTGAAGTTAAAGTAATTATGACTGCATTGGCCAAAGAATTTATTACTCCGCTTACGCTGGCTACATTGGCAAAGAATCCAATTTTAGTTGATTTTTTTGACCCAACAAATGGAAATTGGAATAGTCATGTAGATTTAGGTTTGTGGGCAGATGCTTTTCTAATTGCACCTGCTACAGCAAATACGATTGCTAAAATGGCGACCGGCGTGGCAGATAATTTACTGTTGACTACCTATTTATCGGCTAAATGTCCTGTATTTATTGCGCCAGCTATGGATTTGGATATGTTTGCTCATCCTACCACTCATAGAAATCTAGAATTACTAAAGTCGATTGGTAATCAGATTATTGAACCTACAAGTGGTGAACTGGCGAGTGGTTTGGAAGGAAAAGGACGTATGGAAGAACCAGAGAATATTGTCCGTTATCTTGACGATTATTTTACCCCAAAACCATTATTGGGAAAAAAAATTCTTATTACCGCTGGTCCAACATACGAAAAGATAGATCCAGTACGTTTTGTAGGTAACTATTCGAGTGGAAAAATGGGTTTTGCATTGGCAGAAGTTTGTGCCAGTAAAGGAGCCGATGTTTGTTTAATTGTAGGTCCAGTACAGTTAAATACCAAGCATCCCAATATAGAGCGAATTGATGTAACTTCGGCAGCTGATATGTATGATGCTGTCATGAATCGTTTTTACGGCATGGATGGAGCGGTATTGTGTGCGGCGGTGGCCGACTTTACACCAATAGAACCCGTGTTGACAAAATTAAAACGTGAAAAGGAAAACTTGTTATTGGAACTAAAACCAACGCAAGATATAGCTGCAGCAGTAGGTGGAATGAAAATGGAAAATCAATTTTTAGTCGGTTTTGCATTGGAAACGAATAATGAAGAAGCCAATGCCATTGGAAAAATGGAACGGAAAAATTTTGATTTCATAGTTTTAAACTCATTACAAGATGCACAGGCAGGTTTTGGATTTGAGACTAATAAAATTAGTATTCTACATCGTTCTGGTTCAAAAAGACATTTTGAATTAAAAAATAAAAGTGATGTAGCAGAAGATATTGTTGAAGAAATTATTAAATTTGAAGATTCGAAAGTTTGAAAATTGTTTTACATTTAATTGATTAACAGATAATTGTAATGAAATATAGAGTATTATTATCATTGTATTTACTTTTTGTAATCGCTTTTGTTCAAGCACAAGAGTTGAATTGTACTGTTCAAATTAATTCCGATCAAGTACAAGGAACCAACAAATCAGTATTTAATACGCTGAAAAAGTCCATAACTGAGTTTGTGAACAACCGAAAATGGACAGAGATGACCTATGCAAACAGTGAGCGTATTGAGTGTACAATGAATATTATTGTCAAAAAGGTTGATGTTGACGTGTTTACAACCGAAATTCAGATTCAGTCACGCCGTACTATTTATAATACCACTTATTACAGCCCGCTTTTTAATTTTAAAGACAATAGTTTTTCTTTCAATTACAAGGAGTTTGATCAATTGGAAATGAATGAAAATACGATTACGTCCAATCTTACAGCAGTTATTGCTTATTATGCTTACATAATTATTGGTTACGATATGGATTCCTACACGCGACTGGGTGGAACACCAGCTTTTCAAGCTGCCGAAAGTATTGTAAATGCTGCACAAGGTGCCGATTTAGCTGGCTGGAAGGCTTTTGAAAGTACCAGAAATCGCTATGCTTTAGTGAATAACTTAATGGATGAAGCTTTTAAAAAATACAGGAATTTCTTCTACGAATACCACAGATTAGGAATGGATGAAATGACCACTAACGCAACAAATGCCCGGGCGCGAATTGCAGCAGGTTTACCATTATTGCGAGAAGCAAATCGGGCAAGACCTTCAGCAATAATTATTTCATCTTTTCTGGATGCAAAAAACGATGAGCTAATCAATATCTTTACAAAAGCATCTACCAAAGAAAAGACCGATTTTGTACAAGTGCTTTCGGATGTAAATCCAACACAATCTACTAGATATGAATCTGTTTTGAAATAAATATTCTGTCTTCTGAATTTAACTAAAGAAACTTCCAATAAAATTCACCACTATTAACTGTCAATTTACAACTGTCAACTAAAAACAAATGCTCAAATCTCTATATATTTCAAATTACGCTTTAATCTCAGAATTAAATATTGATTTTGAAACTGGTTTGTCAGTTATTACCGGTGAAACGGGTGCTGGAAAATCTATTATTCTGGGTGCTTTGTCACTTATTTTGGGACAACGAGCCGACAATAAATCAATAAAAATCGATGCTGACAAATGTGTGATTGAAGCTGAGTTTGATATTTCTAACTATCGTCATTTGGATAGCTTTTTTGTCAAAAATGACTTGGACAACGAAAGTGTAAGATGTATAATTCGTAGGGAATTGACGAATTCCGGAAAATCACGTGCTTTTATTAACGATACCCCCGTGGGGCTAAATGTAATTCGCGACCTCAGTAATCGACTGATTGACATACACTCACAACACGAAAACTTGTTGCTTTCCAACGATGCCTATCAATTGGAAGTAGTTGATACCATTGCACAAAATTCAATTGCTTTATCTACTTATAGCCAAACTTACCTACAATGGCGTAACTGGCAAGTTGAACTCAAACAATTGCAGAAAACTGCAGAAAAACAAGCAGCCGATATTGATTATATCCAGTTTCAGTTTCAGCAACTTACTGATGCCAATCTAATTGAAAATGAGCAAACTGACTTGGAATTGGAACAAGAAACCCTCAGCCACGCCGAAGAAATAAAGTTGGAATTGCAAAAAGCGAATCAACTTTTAGAAGATGAAAATATGTCATTGTCATTGCTCAAAGAAGCTATTTTAGCATTCTCGAAAGTAAAAAGTTTTATTCCAGAAGGCGATAACTGGTTGGATCGCATGCAATCAGTTCACATTGAATTGAAAGATATTACTGCCGAAATGAATGCTTTTGAGGAACGCCTGGAATTTAATCCAACGAGACTGGATTGGGTACAAAATAGATTGAGTGAGCTATTTACCTTACAAAAAAAATACAAAGTTACTTCTGTAGCTGAATTGATTGCTTTGCGAAATAATTTTGATATTCAACTTCAACGAATTGATTCTTTCGATGAAGAATTGGATGCTTTAAAAGCTAAAATCGATGTTATATTTGAACAAGTAAAATCTGATTCACTGCTACTTACTGAAAGTAGAATGAATGCTTGTAAACCTATCGAAACGCATTTGATAGAGCAACTTACCATGTTGGGAATGCTAAATATCCAATTTCAGGTGGCAATTTCAAAATTGGCCGATTTTACCGAAAATGGAAACGACGAAGTGCAGTTTCTTTTCTCGGCCAACAAAAACCGTCCTGTTCAACCAGTCACCCAAATAGCTTCGGGTGGTGAAGTATCCCGACTAATGCTGTCAATCAAATCGTTGGTGGCGCACAAAGCAGATTTACCTACCATCATTTTTGACGAAATTGATACAGGCGTATCTGGTGAGATTGCGCACAAAATGGGTGATATTATGCAAAACATGAGTACTGATATGCAAGTGATTACCATTACACACCTCCCACAAATTGCGGCAAAAGGTGCTCAGCATTATCGTGTGTACAAAGACGAAAGCGGATTGCAGACTCAAACCCACATTCAACGATTAACTTCTGAAGAGCGAGTTACAGAATTGGCTCAGATGTTGAGCGGAAAAATTGTAACAGATGCCGCCTTACGGAATGCGAAAGAATTACTTACCAATGGATGAAAATTGACTTTCAAATATGAATTTCCTAAGTTTGTTTCATGATAAGATTTTAATTATTTTTTTAAACAATAAAATAACTCCATTTGCTTTCTAAAAGTTTGTGGTGCAAACGTTTGCATTCATAAATCTATATTTCCCACCAATATTAAACATTATATTTCAATTTATTGATAGCTTTGTATGCTCATCATAGATTGAAATATGAATAATCTCAAAATCACATATTTTCCCAGAATATCAATTAAATTTATATTATTTGGTTTTACTATTGTAAGCCTCTTAATGTCAGGCAATTTGAAATCTCAGGTAACAAGTATACCTTCTTATAAATCAACTGGGGAAACCACCTATAATACAAACGAGTTTAGTGCAAATAATATTTTTGAATATACTTCTACCCAAAAACAGAATCTCAAATCTGTCAGTATTCAAAATATAGTACTTACTCCCAACAAAAAGATTTATAATTATTCTGTGGCTGAAAGAAAGCAAGATAAAAAAAATACTCAAGCTGAATTAAATTTATTCAACATCACTTCGAAATTTGGAAATAAAGATGCATCAGAAAGTTCAGCAAATTTCAACCAACCTATTTTAGCCTCAAAATCACATTCTTCAACTACCTATAATGAACAGCAGGTTCCTTTTCAGGAATTAAATAAAACTGATAATCAGCAATCTATGCAAAAGGTTGGACCAACTGGTAATCCTGGTGACCCAGGACTTATTCCAATTGGTGATGGAATAGTTTTGCTAATATTGGCGCTTGGATGCTATACAATCTTTAAATTTAAAAACCTCTAAATAATACGTTTATGAAAAAAATTACTAGAACAAATCTTTTGACGAATAAAACTATTGCTAAAAAACTTTTTGTTTTATTCTTTGCTTTTTTAACTATATCAGTCCAATCCATATTTGCAAATGGTGCGATAGGATACAAGGGTATCTTTATCAATAATAAAGGGACATCTACTTGGTATAAAGCTCATGTTGTTTCTTGGGGTTACAATGGCTGTGGTGCCTATCAATTTAATGGTGCTTCTGATTTTAACGGAGTAAATTTAGGGTCGTTTTCTACAACGGATGTACTACAAATAGCTGGTTTTGCAGTAGCTGGATGGACTGATAGTGGTGACTGGGTAGCTGGAGCGTTAAATTTCAAAGTTTGGAAACAAGGTGATACCGAACCCGCATATACTCAGATTACTGTTGGCAATTATGGTAATTGCAATGGTGTAACGCAGGACGTATGTTCTTCAGGTAATGACAGAATTGTTGGATATAACAGCGGTTCAACTAATATAAATCCCGCATCTGCAGGTACTTACAATTTTAAAATTCAGGGATTGGGAAGAATGCAATATAACTGTGGTAATTTTAACACTAATGATGGCACTGAGGTTACAGCAACTTTTTCAGTTTCAGCTAATGCACCTACTATTTCAGCTGTAACTTCTTCATTACCTACAAGTTCAACTACGCAGACCTTTAAAGGTGCTACAATAACGGTTGCAGGTACTAATTTAGATTTTGTAACTACCACAAAATTGGGTGGATTGGGTGGAACTACAATAGCTTCACTTTTGAGCCAAACTTCTACTCAAATTACTTTTGTTGTTCCTGATGCAACCTCAAATGGAACTATTTATGTAACTGATGGATTAAATACATCTACGAGTGTAGCCTCGATTACAAATCTTGGTTATATTTCCACAGCAACAGGTAATTGGGATGCAAGTACGACAGGAACTTGGCTAGGAGGATCTATTCCTACTTCTGGTAGTGCCGTAACTATAGCATCGCCTAACTCAGTTACCTTAGCAGCAACTGCAACAGTATCGTCTTTAGTTATTAATTCAGGCGGTACGTTTAATAATGGAACTTCACAGACAATTAATATAGCCGCTGCAGGCTCATTCACCAATAACGGCACTTTTACTTATGGAACCGGAACAGTGAATTTTGTTGGTGCAGCAACAGTTAATGGTACAACTGCAACAACGCTTAAAAATTTGACTTTAAACTCTGGTACATTAACCTTAAATACTGTTCCAACGATTGATGGTGTATTTACAATCAATAACGGAGCTATTTCTGCTGCCCCAATATATACATCAAATTCAACTCTTTATTATAATGTTGATTACAACCGTTATAATGAATGGAATGCTACAGGTATAGGAACAATTGGTACTACCCCAGGTTATCCAAATAATGTGACTGTTAATGCAGGTACATTAACCGCTCTTAATAATGATGCCGGAACAGCCCGGGCTATGGCTGGAAATCTTGTTGTAAATACTGGAGCAACTTTCACTACCGGCGCGTTAAATGCAGTAGTAACCGTTGGAGGTAATTTGACAACAAATGGAACGGGCACAGTAACTATGAGTAGTACTAACGCAAACCTGAATGTAGTTGGAAATATATCAAATGCTGGTTCAATCTTACTTTCTACAGCAACTGGAAGATTAAAAGCAACTAATCTTACTAATACCGGAACTGTGACTTTATCTTCAAATAGTGGTGGTGACCTTGAATTAACAGGTAATTTGATTGACAATTCAGCTTTTAATGCAAATACAAGAGCAGTATTTTTCACTGGAACTGGAACACAAACTATTACTGGTACAGGTACATTTAATATTGATTATATAGTGTCAAATAAGGCAAGTGGTTCTATTCAAATGCTTTGCGATTTATTGTGTGAAGGACCAAATGGTGGACATGCCATAACTTTGACAAATTCAACTGACATTCTAGATTTAAATGGTCATACATTAACTTTAGGGAAATCTGCGGTTGCATCAGATGTCACTGGTTCTGGTTTCATTAAAGGTAGTTCAACTTCAACCATTTCCATCTTAGGAACAGGTGCAATGGGAACAATCAATTTTGAAACAGGTTCACAAGCACTTAATAATCTTACAGTAAATAGAACTGCTGGTACAGCTACCATTGGGTCTGATTTGGTGATAAGTAATACACTGCAATTAACAGCTGGCTCTGTAACTTCAAGTGGCTCGAAACTAACATTATTGGAAGGAAGTAAAGCTACTACTGAGTCTGGAACTTCATTGACGGTGGTTGATTTGGTGTTCTCAAAAGGAACCACTACTACTTCTCAATTTGAAAATAAAGGTGGAACAGTTATCGTAAGTGGAAAAATTCTTGTAAAAGTGAATTTCGCCAATTCCGACAATTGGCATTTTGTAAGTTTCCCATTTGCAATTTCTGCTATCAAAAAAGCTGATGGTATTTCAACAGCTGTTTACAATAATGATTATGGAGCTGTATATTATGATGCTGCAAAACGTGCTACTGGCGTATCGGGCTGGACATCAACTGCAGGTGTAATGCCAGCAGCTGGAACTGGTATTGCTTATTGGAGTACGGCTGATTTGTATTTTGAAACTGCAGCTACACCAAGCGTAAGTTCATTTAGTACAACAACCACCAAAGCTTTGACTTATCCTTCGGGGTCAACTGCTAGTAACAACGGGTGGAATTTCTTTGCTCATCCGCTTACAGCCAATGCTAATGGTAAACTGGCTGATTTGGGAGAGTTTCGCTATGGTTATAACTACTTGACTGATACTTATAATGTATCTACAAGTATAACGACTTCTGAACAACAAAGTTTCGATGCTTATTTTGTTAAAACAACAGCTGCAAGAACTATGAATTTTTCAACCGTCTCAATGCCCGCAAGTATAAAGAGTTCAGTTACTACTACAATTGATAAATTGACCATGAATTTGGTAGGAACTGCCACTAATTATTCCACTTTGGTAAGAGTAATTCCGCAGTCAACTATAGCTTATGATGAATTGTATGATGCACCTTATTCAGGTGGAATGTTGCCTACAACGCCACAGATTTATTCATTAATAGGTGGTTTGAAGTGTGCTATCAATTCGGTACCTGAACAAACCACAGTGCCTTTAGGAATACGTGTTCCTACCACTGGTAGTTATTCATTTACTTGGGATGCCCAATTGACTAACTTGCCAGTTACATTGTATGATAATGTGGAGAAAACTTCAACAGAACTTACAGCTGCTACAACTTATGGTTTTACAACAGCAGTTTCCGGAGAAATCAACAACCGTTTTTCAATCATTGTAGCGCAAAAAATCACTACTCGTTTGGACAATGGAAGTGCCGAGAATCCACTTTATGTAACCAATCAATCAGGTGGCATTCGTTTAGATGGTTTAATTGGAACTTCTAATGTAAAGCTTTATGATACTGTAGGTAAATTACTGCTAACTAAAGTTGTAAATACTCCAAGTATTACATTGAATGTGCCGGTTGCAGGAATGTATTTGTTGGAATTAAATAAGAAAACAATGAAGTTGATGGTGAAATAAAGTGTCTAAAGTCTAATGTCAAAAGACTAATGACTTCAAATTCCGTTAAAATGAATTGATAATTGCTTAGCAACAAAAGAGGCTATCTCATAACGAGATAGCCTCTTTTTTAGTTAGATACATTTCGATTTATGTTTTAGATCTACTTTTTAAAACACGGAACATCAAACACGAAACGATTCTTAGTTTTTAAGCGCAGCTTGTGCAGCAGCCAACCTTGCAATAGGTACACGGAATGGTGAGCAGCTTACATAGTTTAATCCTGCACGGTGACAGAATTCAACTGATGAAGGTTCGCCACCATGCTCGCCACAAATACCAACTTTCAAGTCTGGACGTACTGAACGACCTTTTTCTGTTGCCATTTGTACCAATTGTCCTACACCATTTTGGTCAAGGATTTGGAATGGATCGGCAGCCAAAATTTTCTTATCCAAATAAATTGGCAAGAAAGAAGCAATGTCATCTCGTGAATAACCAAAAGTCATTTGAGTCAAGTCATTGGTACCAAATGAGAAGAATTCAGCTTTCTCTGCAATGCGTTCGGCAGTTAGACAGGCGCGAGGTATTTCAATCATGGTTCCAACTTTAAACTCGATACTGTCGCCTTTTTCTGCAAATAATTTTGCAGCTGTTGAGCGAATGATGGCATCTTGTTCGTTGAATTCATATTTGATACCAACCAACGGTACCATAATTTCTGGAATAGCCTTGATTCCTCTTGCTTTCAATGCCAAAGCAGCACCCAAGATGGCACGAGTTTGCATTTCAGTGATTTCTGGGAAAGTATTTCCCAGACGACAACCACGGTGACCCAACATCGGATTTTGTTCGTGCAATGCTTCCACACGTTGTTTAATCACTTTCAAAGATACGCCCATGGTTTCTGCCATTTCACGTTGTCCTTTTTCTTCGTGAGGTACAAATTCGTGCAAAGGTGGATCCAATAAACGAACCGTAACCGGACAGCCAGCCATTGCTTCGAATATTCCTTCAAAGTCTGCTTGTTGATAAGGTAGAATTTTAGCCAATGCTTTACGACGACCTTCAACATCTTCTGCCAAAATCATTTCGCGCATGGCCTTGATTTTTTCACCTTCAAAGAACATGTGTTCTGTGCGGCATAATCCAATACCAGTTGCACCAAACTTACGAGCTACAATTGCATCGTGAGGGGTATCAGCATTGGTACGAACAGTCATTCTAGTATATTTGTCGGCCAAAGTCATGATTTCTGCAAAGTCAGCATCCAATTCGGCTTCTTTTGTTCCTACTTGTCCCAAGAAAATATCACCTGTTGAGCCATTCAACGAAATATAATCGCCTTCTTTCAAAGTCAAGCCATCCACTTCCATAGTTTTGGTTGGATAGTCAATTTTCAAGGTGCCAGCACCCGAAACGCAGCATTTACCCATACCACGTGCCACAACAGCAGCGTGAGAAGTCATACCGCCACGAGCGGTCAAAATACCTTGTGCAGCAGCCATACCAGCCAAATCTTCAGGAGAAGTTTCTACACGCACCATTATTACTCTTTCGCCATGTTCTGCCCATTCAGCAGCATCATCAGCATTGAAAACAATACGACCTGAAGCAGCTCCCGGTGAAGCAGCCAATCCTTTGGCAATAAGTTTCGCGTTCGCAATTGCTTTTTCGTCGAAAATTGGATGTAATAATTCGTCCAATCTGTTTGGATCAATACGCAAAATCGCTTTCTTTTCATCAATCATACCTTGATGATACATGTCCATGGCAATTTTAACCATAGCTGCACCGGTACGTTTTCCATTACGAGTTTGCAAGAACCATAATTTACCTTCTTGTACGGTAAATTCCATGTCTTGCATGTCTTTATAATGATTTTCCAATTTTGTTTGGATGGCATCCAATTCCAAATAAATACTTGGCATTGCTTCCTCCATCGAAGGATATTTGGCAATGCGTTCTTCTTCCGAAACGCCTGCCAATACTGCCCAACGTTGTGAACCTACTTTGGTGATTTGCTGTGGAGTGCGAATACCTGCTACTACATCTTCACCTTGTGCATTAATTAAATATTCACCTACAAAAAGGTCTTCTCCAGTAGCGGCATCACGACTGAAACAAACACCAGTGGCAGAAGTTTCGCCCATATTACCAAAAACCATGGCTTGCACACTTACTGCAGTTCCCCATTCGGCTGGAATTCCTTCCATTTTGCGATAAAGAATAGCACGGTCGTTCATCCACGAATCAAATACAGAGCAGATGGCTCCCCAAAGTTGTTCGTAAGCCGATTCAGGGAAATTATGTCCAGTTTGTTTCAAAACTGCTGCCTTGAATTTAGCCACCATTTCTTTTAAATCGTCAACCGAAAGTTGATTGTCTAATTCAACACCTTTTTCATGTTTTAATTTCTCAATGATTTCTTCGAAAGGATCAATATCATTTTTATTTTCTGGTTTCATTCCCAGCACCACGTCACCGTACATTTGTACAAAACGACGGTAAGAATCCCATGCAAAGCGTCCATTTCCAGTTTTGCGAGCCAAACCTTCAACTACTGCATCGTTCAATCCCAAGTTCAAAATGGTATCCATCATACCCGGCATAGAAGCACGAGCACCCGAACGAACTGAAACCAAGAGTGGATTTTCAACGTCTCCAAACTTTGAATTCATTAATACTTCAAGTCCTTCTATTGCTTTTTCAACTTCAGGCTTTAAAAGTTCTACCACTTTTTCTTTTCCCAATGCATAATACTCATTACAAACGTCAGTTGTAATTGTAAGTCCTGGAGGAACCGGTACACCTATCAAATTCATTTCGGCAAGATTCGCTCCTTTTCCACCGAGCAAATTTTTCATGTCTGCTTTTCCTTCTGCAACTCCGTTGCCAAAAGTGTAGACTCTTTTTGTGTTACTCATACTGAATTATTAAATTTAATGATTGTTTTATAGATTCTTTTTTTTAGGTCTGCAAAGTTATTCTTTTTTTGGAATAAATTGAAATGATTGCTTATAAAAATCTAAAATTGTCATTTTGATATTATAAGTAGGGATATTTTACATGGGTTTTTCAATCGAAAACAGTTATGAAATAATCTAGTGAACGCTTACTGTCTTATTTCCAATTAAAATTCTCAAACTTAATAAGGCCGAAATAAATGTAAGTGGAGTGAAAAAGTACAATTCAAAATTTGATTTAGCAAATAAATTTCCGACAGTATTTAGTACAAACAATGCCACAAATACCCAAAGAATTCCATTAATAATTTTAATTGGGATTTTATTTTTGATATAATTTCCCTTAAGTAATAATACTGAAATATGAAATATGCATATCAGCATTGAAACACTTTCAAAAACCCTCATTTCCGTGACATTATTCAATTTTCCAGCCCACACTATGGTATAGGGAATTATTTGACAAAATACTGACAAGTGAAATAGAATGACTGCTATTAGCAATACCAACATTACATTTAACGCTTGTAATTGTGAAATCATTTTCATATTTATTTGTATATTAGAAATTTAAACCAGCTATAAAAAACCTTTAGTTTAATTCATATAAGTCTACAAAACCTCAGGAACTTATAAACTATTTTTTCTTTTTCATAAAAGCCCTTGATTCATTTTCAGCCTTTCGTTCCAGAATGATACGGGTAATCAGATCTACTGGAATGTCTTGTCCTGGTTTAAAACGAATACCACCCATAGATGTATCAAATCCTTCGAGTTCATGAGCATACTTTTGGAATAAGGTTGAACTCATGGACGTAAACGAAAAATGATTTTTGTGTGCACTGAATCCCACCAACATATAATGATAGCTGTAACAAGCTATTCCATAACTGATTGATTCTTTTGCTTCGGGCGCCAAAGTACGAATTAAATCACGCAGTTGTTCCAATGATTTACGGTACACTTCTGGTTGGAAAGTAATGTATTCGTCTACCGTTTTTATTGCTTGCTTTGGAGTTATGTTTTCCATAATCGATATTGAAATAATTAGATAAACAAGTTTGTAATTAAATAGTTTGTAATCATCAAAAAATAACATTCCGATTCGATAATTTCAACCAGAAACACATTTATTACAATTGCAAATTTAGATTGTAATGACCTGAATCCAATAAAAAAGCCGATACACATAAAGTGCATCGGCTTTTTTTCGTGATTTTGAATTGAGAATTTATTCAGCTACTACTTCAAAAGCAACATCGATAGTTACTTCTTTGTGCAATTTTAGCGTTGCTGTATATGAACCTACTTCTTTTACTGCATCTTTCAATACAATTACTTTGCGGTCAACTGTGTAACCTGCTTTTTCGAATGCATCTGCAATTTGAATAGGACCAACTGCACCAAAGATTTTTCCGGTTGTGCTGGTTTTAGCGCCTACTGTCAAGGTAATGCCTTTCAATTTCTCAGCCAATTCTAGGCTTTCGTTTTTGATGCGTTCCAATTTGTGAGCACGTTGTTTCAAATCTTCTGCCAACATTTTTTTAGCTGATACTGTTGCCAAAATCGCTTTTTTTGTTGGGATAAGGAAGTTACGACCGTAACCACTTTTTACATTCAGAATATCGCCTTTGTAACCTAAGTTGGTTACATCTTCTTTTAATATAATTTCCATACTTTTTCCTCCTTAGTTAATTATTTCATCATATCGGTTACGTAAGGAAGCAACGCGATGTGGCGTGCTCTTTTCACTGCTTGCGCTACTTTACGTTGAAATTTCAACGAGGTACCGGTAAGACGACGTGGAAGAATTTTTCCTTGTTCATTCAAGAATTTTTTCAAAAATTCTGCATCTTTGTAATCAATAAAACGAATACCGCTCTTTTTGAAACGACAGTATTTTTTCTTTTTTACATCAACTGATGGTGGAGTCAAGTATCTGATATCTCCGTTGTTTGCTGCCATGGTCTAGTTCTCCTTAACTTCTTTAGATTTAATACTTTTTCTTTTTTCAGCGTACTCGAACGCATATTTGTCCAAACGGAACGATAAGAAACGGAGTACACGTTCGTCGCGACGGAATTGTGTTTCCAATGTTGCGATGATAGTTGGTTCTGCATCAAATTGAAGCAAAGAATAAAAACCTGACGATTTTTTCTGGATTGGGTATTGCAATTTCTTCAATCCCCAATTTTCCTCGTTCGTAATTGTCGCGCCATTCTCTGTCAAGATGGCTTTGTACTTTTCTACCGCTTCCTTTGCCTGCACATCAGACAAAACGGGAGTTAGAATGAAAACGGTTTCATAATGATTTGACATACTTTTGTTAGCTTTTTTAGTAATTAATACTTTGTTTTTTCTTAAAGCGGGGCAAAGGTAGCAATAATTCTTTGATTGACAATGCTTATCGCTTAATAATTTGATCGGATTGGATTTTTCATTTGAAGTTCGTAATCCTTGTTAAGCTTCATATTTGCTATATTAAAATGATAATGAGCATTTTTCATTTATAATAATGAACAATAGATCTGACTTTAACGTTTAAACTGTTATTTTCTCAACTATCATTTATATTAATCCAATCATTAAAATATGGGCACTAAAATAGCTTTTTTTGATTCTAAACCTTATGATGAGGCTTCTTTTAAGCAAGTGAATGAGCAATACGGTTTTGACATACGATTTTTCAAAGGTCATTTGAACCCTGATAATGTAATTCTTGCAAAAGGCTTCGATGTAGTCTGTATTTTTGTAAATGCAGTAGCAGATGCTCAGGTAATCAATGAATTGGTTGCCAACGGCGTGAAATTAATTGCGTTACGTTGTGCAGGTTATAACAATGTGGATTTACTGGCAGCAAAAAATAAATTAAAAGTCGTTCGAGTACCTGCCTATTCTCCATACGCAGTGGCTGAGCATACACTTGCTTTGATGTTAACTTTGAATAGAAAAACGCACAAGGCTTATTCCAGAACTCGTGAGGGAAATTTTTCACTAAACGGGTTAATGGGTTTTGACATGCACGGAAAAACGGTTGGCATTATTGGAACTGGTAAAATTGCAAAGATATTGATTCAAACTCTGCGTGCAATTGGAATGACGGTTTTGGCTTATGATTTGTATCCTGATATTGAATTTGCAAAAAAAATGGAGGTAAAATATACATCTTTGGACAATTTGTATAAAAATTCAGATATTATTTCGCTCCATTGTCCCTTAACCAAAGAAACCGAATACATTATTAATGACGATTCAATTTCTAAAATGAAAGAGGGAGTAATGATAATTAATACTGGCCGGGGAAAATTAATACATACACATGCGCTAATTAAGGGATTGAAAAGTAAAAAGATTGGCTCTGCCGGCTTGGACGTATATGAAGAAGAGAGCGACTTATTTTTCGAAGACCGCTCCAATAATATTATGGACGATGATATTTTGGCACGTCTACTTTCATTTAATAATGTGATTGTGACCTCGCATCAAGCATTTTTCACTAAAGAAGCATTGCAAAATATCGCTGAAACAACTTTGCAAAATATTCAGGATTATGTTGATGGAAAATCCTTACTCAATGAAGTGGCTGTATAAACTTAAATTTCAATTTTCATTGAATAAACTTTTATACTACTGTTTGGGTTACTTCCAATTTTTCCCACCAATTCTCTATCTATTTATTATCCACCAATAATTACAACAGCCACTTGGGAAACAGTTTCACCAATTTATCTTGGTTGCTCGGTTGATAAAATGGATACTTTGTATCACTTTCTGGAACTAGAAAACACAAAAGCGTATATTAGAGATTATATTGATTAAATGATTATTGTACTCAAAAACAAAGAATTAAGAATTACCACTAAGATTTTAAGCACACTGAGATTCACTCAGAATATCAGTGAGACAAAGTCCACTAAGAAAAAACATATTTTTTTTCTGCAATAATTTCTCTATAAAACATTTATGTTTTATACTTAGTGGTCTCTATGGTTCTAATGTTAAGTTTCTTATTTTTAATTGCGTAGCAATTAAATCTACATAAATTCTAATAGAGATATTGGATGTTATGTTTTAAATATTTAGAAAACCTATAAAATCAAAGCAATAAAATCTAATCATATTATTGCTTACAGTTTATCACTTTGGGTCAATAAATTTTGCAATCCTATTTTGCATAAATATATCAATATGTTGCATAAAATCGAATATTGATATTATAATGGTATATTTAAATGATTTTTTAGTCAAAATGCATCGTTCTTAATTCATTTTAATGTACTTTTGCGCAAAACTAAAAAATGCCTTTATGTTAGATGTTGGATTAACTACTTTTATGATTTTAGCCACCAGCCTAGTAATGCTGATGACGCCAGGATTGGCCTTCTTTTATGGAGGACTCGGCTGTAAAAAAAATATTTTAAGCATCATGATGCAGAGCTTTGTTTCGATGGGAATAGGCACTGTGCTTTGGTTTGCTTTTGGCTATTCCGTTTGTTTTAGCGGCAATATGCATTCTGGAACTGACTTTTTCGGTATTATCGGCAACCTCGATAAGGCTTTCTATCACGGCATTACACCTTCCACGCTTTATTCACCCGATAAGCGCTTCCCCGAATATATTTTCATAGCCTATCAGATGATGTTTGCCATTATTACGCCAGCACTTATCACGGGTGCATTTATCAATAGGGTTTCGTTCAAATCATACATCTTTTTCCTTATTTTCTGGCAGATATTTGTATATTATCCATTCGTTCACATGGTTTGGGGTGGTGGATTGCTTGCAGAATGGGGCGTATTTGACTTTGCAGGTGGTATTACGGTGCATGCCACTGCTGGTTTTGCGGCTTTGGCTTCGGTGTATTTTGTTGGTCGACGTCAGGAAAAGAAAGACCCAAATAATATTCCTTTGGTAGCAATTGGAACAGCACTACTTTGGTTTGGATGGTATGGTTTCAATGCAGGTAGTGAGCTGGCTGTCAACGGAATTACAGTTTCGGCTTTCCTCAATACAGATACAGCGGCTTCATTTGCAGCAGTAACGTGGTTGATAATAGAATGGAATACAGGCAATAAGAAACCAACGTTTATTGGTCTAATGACGGGTGCGGTTGCTGGCTTGGCCACAATAACACCTGCGGCAGGTTATGTAGATATTTATTCGTCAGCCATTATTGGTATTATTGCCGCCTGTGGTTGTTTCTTGGCAGTAAAATTCAAGGAGCATAAGGGCTGGGATGATGCGCTTGATGTGTGGGGAATACATGGTATGGGAGGAATTATCGGAACCATCTGTTTGGGATTCTTTGCCAATAGCTCCATAAATGCTGCCATTCCAGATGGTTTGTTTTATGGTGGAAATGGCATGTTGCTTCTCAAAGAGGTTGTTGCTATAGTATTTGCAACTAGTTATGCATTTATATTTACAGTACTATTATTCAAGGTAATAAATAAATTTATTCCTGTTCGCGTAACCGATTTAGAACAATCTGTAGGATTGGATTTGATTCATCATGGCGAAGTAGCCAGACAAAGCTAAAGTCATTTACTATTTATTCATTTATCAATTAGCAGCTTCTTATATCTTATAGGAGGCTGTTTTTGTGTTTGGAATAATACAAATTAAAGTGCATGATAAACAATTTTCAATATTTGATTGTTAGTACCATTTGCCAATCAAATCCCGTTTTACAATTACAATAATAATGTTAGAAAATAGAATCAACAAAGAAGTTTTAAAAGAAAACCTTCAAAATGAGACTTTTAAGCGTCAAACAATTTCATTTTATAAGTATTTTGAGATAGAAAACCCCAAGGAATTCAGAGATGAAATCTATGCTACATGGTCTGAATTGAATTGCTTTGGACGAATTTACGTAGCTCACGAAGGCATTAATGCTCAAATGAGTTTGCCCGAATCACATTTAGAGCAATTTCTAGAACAACTTTATTCTATTCCTCAACTCAACGATGTGCCTATAAAATATGCCATTGAGGATAACGGAAAATCATTTTTTAAGCTTACGATCAAGGTTCGTCCAAAAATTGTTGCCGACGGACTAGCGCATAATAGTTACGACCTATCGAAAGTGGGAACACATTTATCGGCAATGGAGTTTCATAATGCCATCAACCAACCAGAAACCATTGTAGTGGATATGCGCAACCATTACGAAAGCGAAATTGGAAAGTTTGAAAGTGCATATTGTCCCGATTCCGATACTTTTAAAGATGCTATTAATGATGTAATTGAAAAATTTAAGGACGATAAAGACAAACAATTTTTGTTGTATTGCACGGGTGGAATCCGCTGTGAAAAGGCCAGTGCATTCCTTATTCACAATGGTTTTGAGAATGTGGCGCAACTTCACGGTGGTATTATTGAATATGCACAGCAAATAAAGAAACTAGAAGTTACGTCAAAGTTTTATGGCAAGAACTTTGTTTTTGACGAAAGATTGGGTGAGTCAATTGATGGTCAAGTCATTTCTAATTGTCATCAGTGTGGCAAACCTGCGGATACACATACCAATTGTGCCAATAACGATTGCCATTTGCTGTTTATACAGTGTGCCGACTGCAAAACTCAATATGAAGGTTGTTGCTGCGACAATTGTAAGGATACTAACCGATTGCCTTTGGAGCAACGCAAAGAATTAAGGTCAGTTTACCATCAAAAGTATGCCGACAGCAAGATTTTTAAAAGTCGTGTGAGGCCAAAACTGACAGCTCAGGGTTTACTCCAAAATACAACTCCCAGCATACATGAATAATTTCTGGCAGACCATAAATAAGCCCATTCTGGCATTGGCGCCGATGGAGGACGTAACCGATACAGTTTTCAGGGAAGTAATTCGCTCGGTTTCAGAAACGGACGCGTTACATGTTCTGTTCACCGAATTTACTTCAACCGACGGCTTGTGCAATGAGTTTGGGCGGGCTAAAGTGAGCGATAGGCTTGTTGTGAGTGAAACTGAAGGTGTTTTGAACAAAGCTACCAATACCAAGTTGGTGGCTCAAATTTGGGGTTCTAATCCTACCAAATTCTACGAAAGTGCGAAACTTATTTCGGAAATGGGAGGCTTTGACGGCATTGACATAAATATGGGTTGCCCGGTAAAAAAGGTAGTGAAAAACAAAAGCTGTTCGGCATTAATCAACTATCCTGAGCTGGCAAAAGAAATTGTTATTGCTACCCAGGAAGCAACACAACTTCCTGTAAGTGTAAAAACTCGCATCGGTTTTAATGAGATTATCACCGAGAAATGGGTTGGGCAATTGCTGGAAGTACATCCTGCTGCACTCACCATTCATGGTCGCACGCAGAAAATGATGTCAACCGGACTGGCTTTGTGGGACGAAATTGCTAAAGTAGTGAGATTGCGTAATGAAATTGGAAGTTCAACCATAATACTTGGAAATGGTGATGTGAGTAGCTATACCGATGCACAAGAAAGAATCAAGAAATATGGCGTGGATGGCGTTATGGTGGGTACAGGTATTTTTAAAAATCCTTGGTTGTTTAATTCTTCCGAACAAGAAATTACGCAAGAGTTGCGCTTCGAGTTGCTCAAAAAACACATTTCACTTTACGACAAAACTTGGAATAACAAAAAGAATTTCAATATCTTGAAACGATATTTCAAGATTTACATCACTGGTTTTGAAGGAGCTGCCGAAATGCGGGACAAGTTGATGCACAGCAAAAGTTGTGCAGAAGCATTGGAAATAGCCAATTTAAGGTAATTCTACTGTTCATTTTTGAAATAAACTGATAAAAAACCACAATATCTGCTTTTAAGATAAACCTTTCCACAATAATTATTGTGGAAAACGTTCAATTTCAAAATTTTATTTTAGCTTTTATTCTTTTACACCACTTTCTTGATGGTGTGAATGCATAATTTTATCAGTATATGCCAATATTAAAGCAGAAAATAAGAACACAATATGTATTACAATTTGTAAAATAGCATCTTGTGTGGGAATGTTGTGTATGTCCACAAAGGTTTTTAAAAGATGAACTCCTGAGATACTTACAAGTGAAATGATTAGCTTTATCTTTAATGTGCTAGCGTTTATTTTTGTTAGCCAATCTGGTTTATCCACGTGGTTCTCAAAGTCTATTTTGCTTACAAAAGTCCAATACCCACCAATAAACACTACCACCAACAAGTTGATTACCATGGATATATCAATCAAACCTAAAACGGCCAACATGATTGCGTTTTCAGTGAGCAAAAAAAAGTTTGAAAACAAATGCCACAGTTGTATCATAAACTTTAGCGAGTATAAAACTGAAGCAAAAATAAGTCCCAAATAGACTGGCATTTGCAGCCAACGACTAAAAAAAATAAACTTTTCTATACGATTCTCAAAGGCATTCATTACAAGGATATTGTTAAGTAAAATATTCTGTTATAGTAATTTCTAAAGTATAACAACACAATGTGAAATTTGTTTCGAGTGAATTATTATTTCATTGATACTTATCAAACAAAAAAAAGACTGATTTCTCAGTCTTTTTTTTTTGTTTGATATAAGTTCAACAATTAAATAGTCAATTGTAAATGAACAAATAGTCAATTATTCTAGATCCATCTCACAAAGCAGAAATCCTGACGGTGTGGTAAATCTTCATTTTTAGGGAACATACGGAAGCCATATTTAAATGTTCCGGCCATATAGAGTTGTTTTTCAATGTTGAAGAACATTTTTGAACCTTCAGTTTTCACCAGTTTCAATTCTTCAACACTATAAAGTACGTCTACAATATTCTTACCCAATTTGGTAGTTACCAATTCGATACCAATTCCTTTTTCGTTAACATCTTTCACATCAATAACAATATTGATATTATTGATTTCACCAACTTCAGGATTGTGAATCATTTTGTCTGGAATATCCACCTTTACAACTTCGATATTATCCCACCCAGCTGCTAATTTTACTTTCCAAGCAGCAATTTCTTTTGCTTTGGCAAAGTTATTTGCTTTAAGTAAAGCAGAGCGAGTGGCTAATTTTGAGTAGAACTTGGCGATATAATCATCAATCATACGTTTTGTAGTAAAACGTGGAGTGATTTGTGCCAAAGAATTTTTAATTACCTGAATCCATTCTGGAGAATATCCTTTGGTGTTTTTTGCAAAATACAGTGGTACTATTTCAGTTTCTAGCAAGCCGTAAATTGTAGCTGCGTCCAATTGATCTTGATGATCTTGATTTTCATAAGTTTGCTTTTCGGTCAATGCCCATCCAGCTCCTTTTACGTAACCTTCTAACCACCATCCATCAAGAACAGAGAAGTTTAACACACCATTCATTTGCGCTTTTTCGCCAGATGTTCCTGATGCTTCCAATGGACGAGTTGGTGTATTCAACCAGATATCAACACCAGATACCAAACGTTTAGCCAATCGCATATCGTAATTTTCGAGGAAAATAACTTTTCCCAAAAACTGTGGCATACGAGATATTTCGATGATACGTTTGATCAAACCTTGACCTCCACCATCGGCAGGGTGTGCTTTTCCGGTAAATAAGAATTGAACTGGACGAAGTGGATCATTTACAATGCGTTCCAATCTTTCCAAATCAGTAAATAACAAATGAGCACGTTTGTATGTTGCAAAACGGCGACCAAAACCAATAATCAATGCATTGGGATTAATGGCATCCAACACTGACATAATGCGTGAAGGATCACCTTGATTTTTCAACCAGCTATCGCGGAATTGAACTTTGATATAATCTACCAATTTGTTTTTCAAAGACATACGAGTATTCCAAATTTCTTGATCTGGAATTTTGTAAACGCCTTCCCATATTTTCATGTTCGACTGATCGGCATAAAACGCTTTGGTAAAGTACTTTTCGTAGATTGCTTTCCATTCGCTCGAAGTCCATGTTGGTAAGTGAACGCCATTGGTCACATAGTTTACGTGCAATTCTTCAGGGAAATAACCCTTCCAAATCGGTTGGAACATTTCTTGCGACACTTTTCCGTGTAACCAACTCACGCCGTTTACTTCCTGACAAGTATTGCAGGCAAAAGTACTCATGCTGAATTTTTCGTTGTGATCGCCTGGATGTTCGCGTCCCATATCAATGAACTCATCCCAAGTAAGATTCAATTTTGCAGGAAATTCGCTCATATATTTACTGAACAAACCTTCGTCGAAACTATCGTGTCCTGCTGGAACTGGAGTATGCACAGTATATAATGAACTAGAACGAACCACTTCCAATGCCTGATTAAATTCAAGTTTGTTATCGGCAACCAAATCTACCAATCGTTGTGCATTAATTAATGCTGCATGACCTTCATTACAGTGATAAACTTCCTTGTTAATACCCAATTTTTTGAGTGCCAACATGCCACCTACACCCAACAAGAATTCTTGTTTCATGCGGTTTTCCCAGTCGCCACCATACAATTGGTGTGTAATGGAGCGGTCATATTCACTGTTCATGTCATTGTCGGTGTCCAATAAATACAATGAGATACGACCAACAGAAACTTTCCACAAATAAGCATGAACGATACGTCCAGGATAAGGAACTTCTACCACAAGTGGCTCATCATGTGCATCTTTTACCTGTTTGATGGGAAGGTTGTTGAAGTTTTGCGCTTCATAAATCGGCACTTGTTGTCCATCAATAGAAAGTGATTGTGTAAAATAACCGTAGCGATATAAAAATCCTACAGCGGTTAAATCTACATTACAATCACTGGCTTCTTTCAAATAATCACCGGCCAAAACTCCCAAACCACCAGAATATATTTTCAACACTTCTGTTAAGCCGTATTCCATGCTGAAATAGGCTATTGAAGGTGTTTTGATGCTTTTTGGCACATTTAAATATGCTTTAAAATCATCATATACGATATTTAATTTTTTGATGAATGTTTCATCTTTGCCCAATGCAACTAACTTTTCGTAGTTCAGTATATTTAGCAATAAAACAGGGTTGGAGGCAGCTTCCACCCAAGCATCCTTGTCAATTTCACGAAATAATCTTTTGGCATTGCTATCCCATGACCACCAAATATTTTGCGCTATTTCATCTAATTTACTTAAACTTTCGGGCAAGTGCGACTTTACACTAATTTCCTTTAAGTTGCTCTCGTTTACGTTGTTAACTCTAATTTTCATAAGCTTTTTAACTCTTTAAAATTTCTAATACTTCTATATCTTTTCTAATACTAATGCTATTACAAAAACAAGTTTGAGGAAAACTAAGTTTTTGCTATGTTGTTAATTTGTGGATTGAAATATAACACTTATTTATTTATCGAACTATGATACTCAATATCAAGCTCATACAAATTATTATATAACAATAGAAAATAGTCTGTTTGCATTTTTAATTCACGAATATATTCAAATCGATAAATCAAAATTTGCACAAAAATAATAATAAAAAGACAGGCATACTGTTTTACTGGACAGAACCCTCTGTTATTCATTTCAAACGTTTGCAATCAGTCTAAAAACACATTATTTTTTTGTTCTTTTGTTTTTATTCGTGAGTGCAATGTGGTAAGCTTTATCGTAAAAATGAATAAAATGCTTCCACAGGGCTTTTTCGGCGATAACAGATGCACGTTTACGCACCGCTTTCACTTCTGTTTCGTTGAATGCAGCAAATTGCTGAATCATTTCGGCAATATGTGTAGCTACAGTATAACCATTGTAATCCGATCGATGAATTACGCCAACACCTAGTTCCACGCCTTGTGGTTGGTGCGAAACCCATTGTCCAAAGCCCGACAAATCGGTAGTAATGGTAGGTACTCCAAAAGCCACACTTTCTAAAGGTGTGTAACCCCATGGTTCATAATAAGATGGAAAGACTGTTAAGTCCATTCCAATCAATAAATCGTAGTATGATTTATTGAAAATACCATCCGCTTCGTTGAGGTACGAAGGAACAAAGATTATTTTAACACGTTGATTTTGATTATTATTAAAATGGAACCAATGAATGGCTGCCATAACATTATCGTGGTAATAATCGTGTAAATCGTGAGTTGTAAATCTATTGTCGGTGTGCAATATTGTTTTTGGATGATTTAAAGCCTGAGCCAAATCGGCTCTAGGGCCAATAATGTGGGCTGGAACCATTATGAACACCACCACTTCTTTTTGAACTTCTGGAAACTCCGAAAGTTGTTTCAATGCTCTCAAAAAAGTGTTGATTCCTTTGTTTCTGTACTCGTATCTTCCTGCTGTACTTATAAATAACGCATCTTCGCTCAAAGGGTAACCTAGCAATGTTTCGGCAACTTTACGCAAAGAATTACGAGCCGCTTTACGTCCCGCAGTAAAATTTCTACCTTTGGGTACAAAGTCATCTTCAAAACCATTCGGCGTAATGACATGCGGCTTTTTGTCAAGTAGTTGCTCACATTCAATACCAGTAATATCACTCACAGTGGTAAAACAATCCACAATATGAGCAGCAATTTTTTCGGTAGAATGTTTTGAAACCATATTCAATTCATACGCCATCTGGTCACCATTGTACTCATTCAAATAATCGTACAATGGCTTGCGGTTTCCAGCAATGGAGCGACCTATGCAAGTAGCGTGAGTGGTAAATAATGTAGCTACTTCGGGCAAATTCTCTTTAATATAAAAGGCACCAAAAGTAGTCATCCACTCGTTAAAGTGCGCAACAACTCGGTGCCCTGCATTGAGTTTGAAAAAGCGATAATAGCTTTCTATTATCATTCCGGTTGAATAACCGAATATAGATGATTCGTCGTAATCGCCATTGGCAGCCATCGAATTGACACCAACTGTTTCCCAAACGCGACCAAAAACCTGGTTTTTTTGTACCATCAAAGGCATAAAATCCACCAGCACGGCTATTGGTTTACCGTGTATATTCCATCTTCCTACTCGTATCTTCAGGTGATACTCTTTTTCGGTAAAAGCAATCCAATCAGTATATAAATCCTTCGTTTCTTCAAAATAAGGATTAGTTTTGTCTTTCCAGACATCCGGCCCAATAAATATCAACTTATCAGGGTGCATTTCTTGCAGTGTGGCTGCTCGTGTTGATAGTACAGTATATATACCACCCACCATATTACACACTTCCCAACTTGTCTCAAATATATATTCGGGTATCAATGTTTCAACCATGCATTGTAATTTTAAAATGATTGCAAAGATAATATTTTTTTGCCGGAAATACTGTTAACTGTATTTTTGTGTGCTACTTTATGTAAAACCATTTATTCGGAATTCAGATTCATATACTTACAAGTTAAAAAGACAATTTTATCATTTGTATTACCAAATAGAAATCGATTATCAATCAACGACTTATTGAAATACTGTTTTTGATTCAAATCATATAAATTCAAACCGATGAAAAATGTATTGTTTTTGTAATAATTATCCATTATCTTTGCAAATAAAAAAAAATAAACATATTATTCATTCTAAAAAAAAAGAAAATGAGAAAAATTACTCTATTATTATCATTCGTTGCTTGTGGGTTATTTGCGCAAGGACAATTACTGTTAAATGAAAATTTTGAATATGTTGTAGGTACCGAGTTAGTAACTAATTCTTGGAGTATTACCGGAAATACTGCAACACCAACAGTTTTGGTTACGACTTCTTCTGTAACCTATGATGGTTACCCTTCATCTGGGATTGGAAATGAGGTATCTTTGTCTTATAATGGACAAGATGTTAATAAATTATATACAGCGCAGACTTCTGGAACTATTTACACTTCATTTTTAGTAAAAGTAGACAGTGCAACATTAGTTGGAGATTATTTTTTTAATGTTGGAGCAAATCCAATTGGTACAGCTTTTTATGGTCGTATTTTTGTGAAAAAAGATGCATCTAAAAAACTTGCTTTTGGGCTCCAATACACTTCAACTTCTGGTGTTACAATTATTCCAACTTACTCAGGTTTTGATTATAACCTAGGAACAACGTATTTGATTGTATTGAAATATGTAATTGATGGTGCTAATAGTAATACTTCAATTATTATTAACCCAGCTATAAGTTCAACAGAACCAACTTCAGGATGGATAGCAGATGCCCAAGGAACTCAAACAAAACCAACAAATATTGGTGCGGTTGCTTTAAGACAAGGTGGTGCAACTGTAGCTGGATTTGAAAAAATTGATGGTATTCGTGTTGCAACATCTTGGACTACTTTATTTGATCCAACTGCCGTAGTAGCAGGAACTTCAAATCCTAAAGCTTCTTCTTTCAATGCTACTGTAAACGGAAAAAGCTTAGAGCTTAAAAACGTTGCGAATGGTTCTGCTGTTGAAATCTTCAATGCATTAGGTGCTAAAGTTCAATCTTCACAATTGGTGAATGGTGCTGTAGCTATTAACTTGACAAAAGGATTGTACGTTGTACGTGTTGGTAAAAGCACACAAAAATTCATGGTAAAATAATTTGTCAATTCATAATTGATTATTATTCCACTTAAAGAATTTACAAACAAATATCATTGAGAATACCTCCGAAGACTAAACGTTTTCGGGGGTATTTTTTTGCTCAAAAGTGACCAATAAAGTCTTGAAGTTTTCAGAAAATGTCTTGATATTTTTGGGAAAAAGTCTTGATGTTTTTGAAAAAAGACTTGAAGTTTTCAGAAAAAGACCTGAAGTTCTGAGAAATAGCTTCAAAAGAAAAATAGCACTTCCAAAAGAGTATTTTTGCTCTAAAAACGGCAATAATATTGATAGAGTTTTGAAAATCATATGATTAACATAATAGCATATATGTAATAAACAATAAAATTCAAGATTTAAATGGGCTAAAGTCCAATCCTTGTGAACCTGTCCTATTTCATTTCAATCATTATTCTAAGAATGGGTTTCATTAATACCCAATTCAATTCTCTCATTCCAATTTAATACTTGTTTGCTAGTCTACTATTTCGTATCTTTGCAAGTTCTAAAACAAACTCTACATTGGCAACTAAAACCTACATAAACCCACCCAAAACAACTGAAATAGTTGAAGTTATTGGGGCTCGGGTACATAATTTAAAAAACATTGATGTTTCCATTCCGCGTGATTCCCTGACCGTTATTACTGGTCTGAGTGGCAGCGGAAAATCATCATTGGCTTTCGATACCATTTTTGCAGAAGGACAACGCCGTTATATTGAGACCTTTTCGGCTTATGCCCGTAGTTTTTTGGGAACCATGGAACGTCCCGATGTGGATAAAATAACTGGGCTGAGTCCAGTTATTTCTATTGAACAGAAAACTACCAACAAAAATCCTCGCTCTACAGTAGGAACTACCACCGAAATTTACGACTTTCTGCGTTTGCTTTTTGCACGTGCCGGTCAAGCTTATTCGTATATTACGGGCGAAAAAATGGTGAAATACTCTGAGGAACAGATTGTTGATTTGATTTTGAAAGAGTACGAAGGCAAAAAAACTTATTTACTTGCGCCATTGGTACGTGGGCGCAAGGGACATTACAAGGAACTATTTGAGCAAATACGCAAAAAAGGATATTTACATGTCCGCATTGATGGCGAAATTCGTGAAGCTACGCACGGTTTGAAACTGGACCGATACAAAAACCATGACATTGAAGTGGTGATTGACAAGCTGTTGGTGACAGAAAAAGACCGCAAGCGCTTGAAAGAATCCATGCAAAAAGCGATGCAGCAAGGCAGCGGCATCGTTATGTTATTGGATAAAGAAAGTGATAAATCGCGCTATTTCAGCAAAATGCTCATGTGCCCTACCAGCGGAATTTCCTACGACGAGCCAGCACCTCATAATTTTTCGTTCAACTCGCCTCACGGCGCTTGTCATCGCTGCAAAGGACTGGGTTTTGTGAATCAAATTGACATGGATAAAATTGTGCCCGACAAAAGTCAAAGCATTTATCAGGGTGGAATTGCGCCATTGGGAAAACACAAAAGCAGTACTATTTTTTGGCAAGTGGAGGCTATTCTCGAAAAATACGAACTCACGCTTAAAACACCTATTTCGGATATTCCAGATGAAGCCATTGACGAAATAATGAATGGCACTGAGGAACGGTTGCACATTAAAAATCAGGCAATTGGAACCAATTATTTCTTGAATTACGACGGAATTCTGAAATATATTGAGATGCAATCCGAGACCGGCGCATCTGCCACTGAACAAAAATGGGCCAATCAGTATTCAAAATCTATTAAATGTCCTGACTGCGAAGGGGCTAGGTTACGTAAAGAATCTTTGCACTTTCGTATGCACGACAAAAATATTGCTGAATTATCTGCAATGGATATTGCTGAATTATCTGCATGGTTGGAAAATGTGGAGGAACATTTATCGGAAAAACAAAAAACCATTGCTTCCGAGATATTAAAGGAAATACGTACCAGACTTCAATTTCTTTTGGATGTGGGTCTTACTTATCTTTCGCTTAATCGTAGTTCGCAGTCACTTTCTGGTGGCGAAAGTCAGCGGATAAGGTTGGCAACTCAAATTGGCTCGCAGTTGGTAAATGTACTTTACATTCTCGACGAGCCAAGTATTGGTTTGCATCAGCGAGATAATCAACGGTTAATTCGTTCTTTAAAACAATTGCGCGACACAGGCAACTCTGTTATTGTTGTAGAACATGACAAAGACATGATGATGGCGGCCGATTATGTGGTAGATTTAGGGCCTCATGCCGGAAGATTGGGCGGTGAAGTGGTTTTTGCGGGAACACCTGAGGAAATGTTGCAAGCCGACACGCTTACTTCAGCTTATCTGAATGGGACAAAACGCATTGAGATTCCTGAAAAACCTCGTCCTGGTAACGGTCTGAGTTTGTCTATTAAAGGAGCAAGCGGTAATAACTTGAAAAACATAAACGTAACATTTCCGCTTGGAAAAATGATTTGCGTGACGGGTGTTTCGGGTAGCGGAAAATCTACTCTGATAAATGAAACGCTGCAACCCATTCTGAGTCAGTACTTTTATCGTTCACTACAAGATCCATTGCCTTACGAAAGTATTGAAGGAATTGATAACATAGACAAAGTGGTTGAAGTAGATCAATCGCCCATTGGTCGCACACCGCGTTCAAACCCTGCTACTTACACCGGCGTTTTCTCGGATATTCGTAATGTTTATGTTACGCTTCCCGAAGCAAAAATCAGGGGTTACAAACCAGGTCGTTTTTCATTCAACACTGCTGGAGGACGATGTGAAGTGTGCGGAGGAAATGGATATAAAACTATAGAAATGAATTTCTTGCCCGATGTGTATGTTCCTTGCGAAAGTTGCAGCGGTAAACGCTATAACAAAGAAACGCTGGAAGTGCGTTTTAAGGGAAAATCGATTGCCGATGTATTGGACATGACCATCAACCAGGCAGTAGAATTCTTTGAAAATCAACCTTCTATTCTCCATAAAATCAAAACTTTGCAAGATGTTGGGTTGGGTTACATCAAACTTGGACAGTCGAGTACGACCCTTTCTGGAGGTGAAAGTCAGCGGGTAAAACTGGCTACGGAACTTGCAAAACGTGACACTGGTAAAACCTTGTATATTCTCGACGAACCCACTACGGGCTTGCATTTTGAGGATATTCGCGTATTGCTGGGCGTACTTAACAGACTGGTAAACAAAGGAAATACGGTAATTGTTATTGAACATAACATGGATGTGATAAAAGTGGCTGATCATATTATCGACATTGGCCCAGAAGGTGGAAGCAAGGGCGGTTATGTGATTTGTACGGGAACTCCAAAACAAGTAGCCAAAGAAACGAAAAGCGAAACGGGACGATTTTTAAAATTGGAATTGGCTTTTTAAACAGTTGTTTGTTTATAATATTTTGTTGTATCTTTGAAGCCCTGTTTTTTTTGTTATTTTTCTAACAATACAGAATATAATTTTTAATTGAAATAAATCATGTTTAATAAAATAAAAGGCCCATTATTATATGGTTTAGGTGTTTTTGCAGTATATGCAGTTCTAACTTATGGACTAAGGGTATTATTTAACCGAATCACAACAGATGCTGAGTTTTTTGGAGTGTATTCTACAAATGATTTATTAATAGGAGTTTTGGTGGCAGCTGTGTTGACGTTTTCGCACCAAAGAAAAAAAAACATGTTTAAATAATTTGAAATGGTTTATTCTGAATAAAAATTCAAATAGACCATAATCAAGAATAAAAGAGTATAAGTGATTGAAATTAAACAATATATTATTGGTTTTTTGTTGGGTAAAGAAATTTCGCCCGATATAATTACGCAGGTTGGATATACTTCCGACCCTAACGAGTTTAACCAATTCAAATTAGTAATTATTCCTTCCAACTTTTTCGATAAAGATATTTACGGAACTGAACAATCGTTGCCACAGTTGCCATTACCAGTTTGGGAAGAAGTACCAATTATTTTTGGAGAACCATTGACTGAGAAAGTAGGTGAAACTATTGTATTGCATGCTGATTTATTGGCTAGTACCTATTTCCTTATTTCACGTTATGAAGAAATGGTGCGACCCGACGTGCGTGATGTGCATGGACGTTTTCCAGGTAAAGAGTCATTGCCCTACAAAGCTGGCTTTATCGATTCTCCAATTGTAGAAGAATATGGGAAGATTTTAAGGAAGTATCTTGGCGAATTAGATATAATAGTTCCTGAACCACCAAAAATAATAGATAAAATCTACCTAACCCACGATTTAGACCAATTGGCTCATTATAGGAATATTCGTGGTTTCTTGGGTGGTCTTTTAAAAGGATTAAGAAGGCCAAAAGAAGGAAACAGAGCCATTAAAAGCTTTTTCGGTGGACTAAGTTTTGATCCATGGTACACATTTCCGTGGATGTTTACTTTGAATAATTCAATAAAACAGACTTTGGGTGATAAACGGTGTGAATCAATCATTTTCATTCGTGCCGGAGGTGGTTTAAGAAAAGAAGACCAACCCATCATGCTCTTCCATACTCCTGATTTTCAAACACTTATGAAGCTGTGTAGAAAAAGAAATATCACTTTTGGATTACATGCCAGTTACGAAGCAGGAATAAATCCAGGTCGTATTTTGGATGAAAAGAAAAATTTGAATCGCATTACGAAGAAGAAAACGATTTATAATCGTCATCATTATTTAGACAGCCGTGAACCAGAACACATGCAGGCACTAATTAGTGCTGGCATAACCGATGATTTTACCTTGGGCTATGCCGATTTGGCTGGATTCCGTTTAGGTACATGTCGCCCAGTGAAATGGATTAATCCTAATACACAGCAACTTACTTCGCTTACTTTACATCCGCTTATCATTATGGATGGCAGTTTGAATGATAAACGATATATGTACTTGAATGCACACGAAGCCAATGAGTATTGTATTCAACTTATAAATGTGGTTGAAAGTTGGAATGGTGAATTGGTGCTACTTTGGCACAACACATCGGTAGAAAAAACGCCTGAATCTTACCATAGAAAATTGTATGAAAATATAATTGATTATTTGAAAACAAAGTAGGTAATTAGTTCATTGGCTAATATGTTAATTCGCCAATGTAATAATTGGATAATCAGTTAATAATAAAATGAGATAATTGAATATGAATGTAAGATTATAATGATTGAAGGTATAATATTTATTTATTTGATCATTATCTTATAAACTACCGAATATTCCTAGTTGATAAATATAAAATACATCCATGCAGAAAACGGCTATTGTATGCGTTACCAATGATTTAAGCACTGACCAACGGGTAAATAAAACCTGTATGACTTTACAAAAGTGTGGATATTGGGTAATCGAATCTGGACGACTGCTGCCTGAAAGCTTGCCATTGGAGCGATCATATTTCACTTTACGGACAAAATTATGGTTCAGAACTGGTCCACAATTCTATGCCGAATTCAATATCCGCTTGTTTTTATATTTGATGACAGCCAAGGTTGATTTGATTTTTGCAAATGATCTGGATACTCTTCCTGCGGCTTACATGGCTGCAAAATTGCGTGGAAAACGACTTATATACGATACCCACGAATACTTCACCGAAACACCAGAGTTAGTTTCCCGTCCTAGAACACAAGCAATTTGGAAAATGATAGAAGACTATTTTTTTCCAAAACTCACTGACATTTTGACGGTGAATGCTTCTATTGCAAAACTTTACGGCGATAAATATAATAAAGTGGTTAAAGTGAGTCGCAACATTCCACCCACTTTTAAACCCGAAAGATTAAAATCTCGTACGGAATTGGGTTTGCCCCTGAATAAAAAAATACTGATTTTGCAAGGAACTGGTATCAACATTCAGCGTGGTGCAGAAGAAATCTGCATGGCAATGCAATATATTGATAATATGGCACTTTTGATTGTTGGAAGTGGTGATGTTTTTCCTACATTGAATAAAATTATTGCTGAAAAAGGTTTACAGGATAAAGTAATATTCAAACCCAAAATGCCATTTACCGAACTACGTCATTATACCATGAATAGCGATTTAGGAATGGCCATAGACAAAGATACAAACCTGAATTATCATTTTTCATTGCCCAATAAATTATTCGATTATATACATTCAGGCATTCCGACGCTTTCGTCGGGTTTGATAGAATTGAAACAGATTATTGACAAATATGATATTGGCTATTACATCCAAAGCCATGACCCAGAACATATTGCACAGGTAATTAAAGATATTTTTATTGATGAAAAACGATATGAGACTGTAAAAGAAAATACTGCAAAAGCCAAAGTTGAATTGTGTTGGGAAAAAGAAGAGGAAGTGCTGATTAGTGTAATTGAAAAACAGTAGCATTACAATTAATCAAATCTTCAAAACATATACTTTGTATTGATTAAACAATCTATAAAGTTATATTAGACTTCAAAGTTGGCTCCGCAATGCTCGAACTTGTAGCATTAATTTGCTTTACACATAAACGGCTGAATTTCAATAATGAAATTCAGCCGTTTATGTGTAAAATAGTATTGTTATTTTGATATAATTCCTTCACTCCTCTCCCACCATTCTAATATCGAACATATGCCGACCGAACATAAGAAACTGCCTGCGTATAAATAGGTTTGGTGAATTCGATGAATAGGTCTTGATGTTGTGGTGGAATTTGTGCTTGTTTGTTGCACATTTCTTTTTGCTCTTTATTCAATGCCCTGTCATCACCTTTGAAAGTAGACCAACTTGTAGTCCAAACATATTCACCAGAGAAATTCCGTTGCTGAATAATCCTGTTGTTTAGTGCGTCAATAATTCTCAAACTAAGAATCCCACGTGAGCTAATTTCGCGTCGAAAAGTATTCAATTGTGCAGTAACCGTGCTGTATGCATTGTAGCTTTTACCTTCCACCTGCACTTGTCCAACAACGACGCTATCACGTTTTACATCAATAGACTTAACGGTTTCTTTAATATTTCCAACCGTGAAATCTTCAAAATTCAACACTATATATTGATGTGGATTTCGCATATTAACCTGTAATGCTTCATCTTGCGTATAAAAACGAATAAATCTATTTTGAGCATTTTGGCTCATTTCTGATACCAAATTAGTATAGAAAAAGTCGGCAGAATATTGAAAATTGGCACTGGTCAGCGGTTTTTGAACCACTACACGCAAGGTAGCCTCGTAACGTGCTTCATCTATTTTTCGCAACACATCTTTATAGCCATTTACGTACTGATTGGCTTTTAGAAAATAATTGTAAGCCACCCGTGCTTGTTCGATGTTATCCAAATCATACGCTTTAAGACCCAAATCATAATTCTGTTCTGCAGCATCATTTTTGGCATCAGCAAGTTCCGTGATGTACTCTTTCGGATTGGCAATCAGCTCATTTGCTTTTGGACAACGATAAATTTCATTGGCCAACTGGTTCACTCTTTCGTATTGATACACTAACACATCAAACTTATCCTGCTGATTGGCTGCTTGTACATTTGCAATTTCACGCTCAGCCATTTTTATAGCTAGTGGATAAGAATTTTTCAAGACGGTTTGAGACGCTTCGCTTTTCGGACTTGATCGCAAGCGGTCAATAGATTCAATACAAGCTTTGAAATAATCACCTCGTTTATATGCCTTACTACCAGTTGAACAACTGGTAACTATCAATATAACAAGGCTGAATAATAGTAATTGGTTAACTTTCTTCATAATCGTAAATTAAAAAATAAAATGATTACTGAAATTACATTCTCTCTGGAACATCAATCCCCAACAGTGCCATACCAGTTTTGATTATGGCTGCAGTACTTTCCGACAAAACAAGTCTAAATTGCTTAATATCCGGATTCTCCTCTTTTAAAATCGTAAAATCGTGGTAAAATTGATTGAACTCTTTCACTAAATCATAAATATAGTTGGCAATCAATGCCGGACTGAATTCTTCACCCGCCAATCGAACTATAGCCGGAAATTCGGTGAGTAATTGAACCAAATAACTTTCTTTCTCCGAAATGGTGATATCAGTATTTGTCAACGAACCGTAATCGATTCCCTGCTCCGTGGCTTTACGCAAAACCGATTTGATACGTGCATGTGTGTATTGAATAAATGGTCCTGTATTGCCATTAAAATCAATAGATTCCTTTGGATTAAAGGTCATGTTCTTACGTGGATCGACTTTCAGAATAAAATACTTGAGCGAACCCAGTCCAACCATTCGCACAATAGTTTCAATCTCCTCTGGAGTACAATTATCCAGTTTTCCTAGTTCTTGAGATGTTTCGCGAGCAGTTTCAATCATTTCCTCCATCAAATCATCGGCATCAACAACTGTTCCTTCGCGGCTTTTCATTTTTCCTTCAGGAAGTTCCACCATGCCATACGAGAAGTGTACTAAACTCTTTCCCCATTCAAAACCCAGTTTGTCAAGTAAAATTGAAAGCACCTGAAAATGGTAATTTTGCTCGTTACCAACCACATACACCATTTTATTGATGGGATAATCGTTGTAACGAAGTTTGGCGGTACCAATATCCTGAGTCATATACACCGAAGTTCCATCAGAACGCAGCAACAGTTTCTCATCCAATCCATCGCCAGTGAGGTCTGCCCAAACCGAACCATCTTCGCGGCGGTAGAAAGCCTTGTTGGCTTCTCCCCTTTCCACTTCAGATTTTCCTTCCAGATAGGTTTCCGATTCGTAGTAAATTTTGTCGAAATCAACGCCCAATTGTTTGTACGTTTTTTCAAATCCAGCATAAACCCAACCATTCATCATTTCCCAAAGTTGACGAACTTCTGGGTCGTTATTTTCCCAAGCCAATAACATTTCTTGAGCTTGTAAAATAAGTGGTGCGTTCCTTTTGGCTTCCTCTTCGCTCAATCCTTTTGTAATCAGTTGAGCTATTTCTGCTTTGAAATACTTATCGAAAGTAACATAATATTTCCCTACTAAATGGTCACCTTTCAAACCTGTACTTTCTGGTGTTTCACCATTACCATACAATTTCCAGGCCAACATTGATTTACAGATATGAATACCACGGTCATTTACAATATTGGTTTTCACCACTTTCCAACCATTTGCCTTTTGAATTTCGGAAATACTGAAACCGAGTAAGTTATTGCGTATATGGCCTAAGTGAAGCGGCTTATTGGTATTGGGCGACGAATATTCTATCATCATCAATTCGGAATCATCAGTTACCGGCGTTTTTCCAAAATCGACAGTTGAATGAATTTCGTTTAGAGTTTCGAGCCAATAATTTTGACTGATACTCAAATTCAAAAATCCTTTTATTACATTAAATGCCGAAATTACGGGATTGTGTTGTTGCAAGAACTCGCCGATTTCTTGACCTGTTTGTTCAGGAGATTTACGAGCAACTTTTACAAAAGGAAAAATCACAACAGTTAAGTCGCCTTCAAATTCTCGTTTGGTTTTTTGAAGTTGTATCTGACTTACATCTATTTTCAATCCGTAAAGCGACTCAATGGCTTTGGCTACTACAGCTCCAATAGTTAATTCTAAATTCATTATTATGTTATTATTTTGTTCGGGGTACAAAGATACGAAAAATAAAGAAAAGCTGGAAAGTTTGATGAAACTCGTGAATTGTCAACAAATAAATTTTCCAAGAATTAAGTAATGAATAATAATAATTAATGATATATATTGAGCCAACCAAGAGTAAGGTTTATTGAGTCGTTCTTTGATTTTTTGAAATATACTATATAGATTATAAGCCAATTATATCGATTTAAATCGAAATACTTAACTATTATAACAAATACATCATTAAATAATTTCAATTACTTATATCAACAAATATCGCAATAAACCTGATTTATTTTGTATATTTGCACACTTTAAATTTACAAATCAATTAAATGATTTGGCAGCAAATTAAGTACTAATTAACAACTAGAAAATTTACAACAACAAATAGATTATCATTCACTCAAAAACTAACATTATGGCAAAAAGTCAAGACGCAAAAAAAACAGAAAAGAAAGAACCTTTGAAAACTGCGAAGGAAAAAAAAGCTGAAAAAAGAGAGAAAAAAGCCAAATGAAATTAGAATAAAGTATCCACTAGTTTGGTTACTTTAATGGCTTCATTAGTTTCTCATCTTAATTTGAAAAAAATTATTCTTATTTAAAATCGTGAGAAATTAGAGAAAAGAACAGTCAGCAAACGACTGTTCTTTTTACTTTTACATATTTCAAGTAATAAATTGATTTACAATGATTTGACTTTCAATTTTGTTGTATTCATCAAAAAATACAATTACAATTCTGTCATTGAACAATTCTAGCAAGTCCTTAAATAGACAGATAATAAATTCAAATTACCTATGATAAACAATTCATTCACTCAAACCATTGTCATACAAGAAAACCAAACTGCTGATTACTTGGGCTCTGGAACACTACCTGTATTTGCTACTCCCGCCATGATTGCATTAATGGAAAACACAGCCATGAACGTATTATCAGATTTACCTACTGACAAAACAAGTGTTGGAATAGCAATTAATATCAGTCATATAAAAGCCTGTCTGGTAGGTGACAAAATTCATTGTAAAGCAACCATAAAGGATATTGACGGACGTAAATATATATTTCACATTATAGCTACTGATGAACGTGGAAATATTATAGGAGAAGGTACACACGAGCGGGTAATAGTTGATGTGGAAAAATTCATGAGTAAATTGAACTGAAATAACATTCAATTTTAGGTTCATTTATAGAAAAAGGTTTCCAATAAAAAAACCGAACTAGAATTAGTTCGGTTTTTTTATATTTTAAATTTTCAACTATCAATTTACTTAATATCCCCATTTCAAATACATGGAACCCCATGTAAATCCAGCACCAAAAGCTGTTAGAATGATATTGTCACCTTTCTTGAATTTCTTTTCCCATTCCCAAATACAAAGTGGAATAGTAGCAGCTGAAGTATTACCGAAACGTTCAATGTTGATGGTCACTTTTTCATAATCCACTCCAGTACGCTGAACCACCGCATCGATAATGCGAAGATTTGCCTGATGAGGTATTAACCATGAAACATTATCATTCGTCAAGTTATTCTTTTCCATTATATTAGCCGAAACTTCAGCCATATTGGTAACTGCATGTTTATAAACATACGCACCTTCTTGATAAGTATAGTGTTGACGGTTTTCAATCGTTTCTTTTGTTGAGGGAATAGCAGAACCACCAGCCTTTATGTGCAAATGTTTCATACCAACTCCATCGGTATAAATCAGAGAATCCATAACACCAAACTCTTCTGTTGTAGGTTCAACCAAAACTACACCAGCACCATCACCAAATAACGGTGCAGTAGTTCGGTCGGTATAATCGGTTATAGACGACATTTTTTCAGCACCAAGCACTAATACTTTCTTGTATTTTCCTGATTCGATAAAGCTTGTTGCAGTTGCAAGTGAAACTATAAAACCTGAACATGCAGCTTGTAAATCAAAAGCCAATGCATTTTTTATTCCTACTCTTTCGGCAGCCATAGAAGCACACGAAGGATAAATGTGGTCGGGCGTTGTTGTACCGCATATCACCAAGTCAATTTCTTCTGGTTTTGTTCCTGTTTTAGCGAACAAATCTTCAATAGCTTTAGCAGCCAAAAAAGAAGTTCCCAAGTTTTCCCCTTTCAGAATACGACGTTCTTTTATACCAACACGAGTGGTTATCCACTCATCATTGGTATCCATCATGGTACTAAGTTCGTGGTTATCCAAAATGTAATCAGGAACGTATCCTCCAACACCTGTAATAACTGCGTGAATTTTAGACATAATTATTAGAGTATTAAGTACTTAAAAATTGAGCCCTGAAGTTTTTATACTTCGGGCTCAACAGTTTTTTTATAATTGAATAGTTTTCGTTACCGAAAAATTAAGCAGTAGCCATTTTTTCAATAGCCAATTTACCTCTGTAGTAGCCACATTCACCACATACAGTGTGATAAATATGCGCTGCACCACAGTTTGAGCAAGTTGCCAATGTTGGGGTTACAGCTTTATAATGCGTTCTTCTTTTTCTAGCTCGTTGTTTCGAGATTTTTCTCTTAGGATGTGCCATCTTAGTTGTTATTTAATTGTTTTCTGTTATATTTTGCAAACCGTCCCATCGCGGGTCTGTCTGTTTATCATCTGTAGTAAAATCATCGTCATCGTCAAATTCCAAAGCTGGAGTATCATCGTCATCATCATCGTCAGTTTTTTGACGTGTAATGTGCTTTTTTAGTTTTCCAACCATTGTCTTGTTACATTCTCCTGTAGCATGAACATGTTTCATGGGAATATTCAACACAATAAACTCGTATAAAAACCAAGCAATATTGATAGCTCCTTCTGATTCAGGAACAATAACGATTTCATCTTCTTCCGAAAATTTGTCACCAAATTTCACCAAAAGTTTTTCTTTGTAATGAATTGCCTGTTCCATATTATCCAAGCAACGATCGCAAGGAATAGTTATACTACCATCCAATATGAAACTCAACTCATAAGTATTCACTTTTTTATGAACACTTAATTTGGCTTTCACATTTCCTAATTGCACTTCAGGACTATCTATTTTTTTGAAAAACACTTTGTCCAAGTCGAACTCAAACGTGCGTGTTTCATCTATGATATCCTTTAATACTATATTGTATAGCTCGAATTTTGACATTATTCAATTGACTTTTAAAATCGCGCAAAGGTACGAAAATATGTTCTAATACAAAATAGTTTATTGGTAGTTTCATTAAATTTATCAGCAAAAACAATACAATATTCAGTATTTCAGCAATATATAAATTATTTTTGTTTCAAGCATTCATAAAATTGTAGACAATTATTGTTTCGAATTCACTTTTAGTATGATGCGAAACACTGTACCCATGTTCAATTCCGATTGTTTTACAAATATTTTGCCACCGTGATACTCTTCAATGATACGTTTTGCAAGGGAAAGTCCCAATCCCCAACCGCGTTTTTTGGTTGTAAAGCCAGGTGTAAAAACGACTTTGAATTTTCGTTTGTCCATGCCCTTACCAGTGTCTTTTACATCTATAAATATTTCTTCGTTTCTTTCCAGCACGTTAATATCAATGCTTCCAACTCCATCCATGGCATCAATTGCATTTTTGCATAAATTCTCAATAACCCATTCAAACAGGGGCACATTGAGCTTTATGAAAATTGGTTCTTTGGATGGAAAATAGCATTTTATAGATACTTTTTGCGAGGACCGATTACTCATATATTGTACTGCATTGAGCAATGTTTCATTCAGGTCAACAATATTCAAATCGGGTTTTGAACCAATTTTGGAGAATCGTTCGGCAATAATGCTAAGCCTATTCACATCTTTAGCCATCTCCTTTATCATTTTATCATCTTCATGACGGCTTTTCAGTAGTTCGACCCATCCTAATAAAGACGAAATAGGTGTGCCTAATTGATGTGCAGTTTCTTTGGAAAGTCCAACCCAAACCTGATTTTGTTCAGCTTTCTTGGTACCTGAAAATGCAAAAAAAGCTACCAACAAAAAAATAATAATAACACCCAACTGAACGTATGGAAAATAGTACAATTGCTTGAGAAACACCGAGTCATCATAGTAAATATATTGCTTGGATTCGGCAAGAGAAATAACTATTGCAGGTCTTTTTGCTTTAAAGCGAGCCACTTCTTTTTTGTAAAATTCCTCAACTTTGGTTTTGGGTTCAACAATATTTCTAGAAAAAAGCATGTTGTCTTTAGAATCAGTGATAATCATTGGAATACTTGTGCTTCCTTCAATTATATTGCTGATAAAATTTATATCTGTATATTCATCGGCGATTATTAATTGATGTGTAGCTTCAGCCCAGATTTCTACTTTTTTGCGCTCCTCGGCAGCCAATGATTTGGCCAATTGATTAGTAAACAACGTAGAAACCAGAACAATAGCTATGGCTACAATAATGAATACCAATTTAAGTCGTTGTGTAATTTCGTATAATTTATTGATATGTAGCATGAAATATATTTACAATTAATTTGATATTTTTGAAACGCCAAATTTAGTAATAAATTATGAATTGACAGTCGTATTTCTCATTTGCACAAATTATCGTACCTTTGTAACAAATTAACTGGCAGAATACACAAATCTTCAAACAACATTCAACACAATGCATAAATCCGGCTTTGTAAATATCGTAGGCAATCCAAATGTAGGTAAATCCACCTTAATGAACGCTTTAGTTGGTGAAAGAATTTCTATCATTACCTCAAAAGCGCAAACCACTCGTCATAGAATACTTGGTATTGTGAATGGTGAAGACTTTCAAATTGTCTACTCTGATACCCCGGGAGTTTTGAAACCTAATTACCGCCTACAAGAATCGATGCTAAACTTTTCGCGTTCGGCACTGACTGATGCGGATGTATTATTATATGTTACAGATGTATTTGATACATACGAAAAAAATGAAGATTTTGTTGAGAAAGTAAAAATGAATCCAGCACCTTTATTGCTAGTCATCAATAAAATTGATTTAATTGATGAAATAAAACTGGTTGCATTGGTTGATAAATGGAAAGAATTATTGCCACGGGCTGAAATTTATCCTATTTCGGCTTTAGAGAAGTTCAATGTAGACACTTTGTTTAGTCGCATTAAAAGCTTATTACCCGAATCTCCTGCGTTTTTTGATAAAGACCAACTGACGGATAAGCCAACACGTTTTTTTGTGACTGAGATAATTCGCGAGAAAATTTTAATGAATTACGATAAGGAGATTCCTTATTCAGTGGAAGTTGAGGTGGAACAATTTCAAGAAGATGACAGATTGATAAGGATTAATGCAGTAATTTATGCTGAACGTGATTCTCAAAAAGGGATTTTGATTGGACATGGCGGAAAATCACTCAAAAAAGTGGGTACAGAAGCCCGAAAAGATATGGAAACATTTTTTGACAAGAAAGTTTTCTTGGAATTATTCGTTAAAGTAGAAAAGGACTGGCGCAACAAAGACCTAAAGTTAAAAAGTTTTGGTTATAATCTTGACTAATTATCAATTATTGGCAGCAAATTAAAGTTTTTAACATCAAAATCGAGAACCAATAATATCATTTTTTGTTCTATATTCAGAGATTAAATTTATAGCTAACAACTTAATAATTATCGATATGAAAAATCCAGTTGGTATTGTTGCAGCACTTTTAGGCGGTGTAATTTTGGGTGGAGTATTAGGAGTTTTATTTGCACCAGAAAGTGGTGAAGAAACACGAAAGAAAATAGCTGACGCACTCGAAAAACGTGGAATAAAATTGTCGAAAAAGGAAATGGAAGATTTGGTAACCGAAATTAAGTCGGAAATGAATTCAGAAGTTTAATAATCATTTTAAAAATTCAACATGCCAAACCTTCACGAACCAACCGATAATTTTCAACAACTGTTTTCTGAGGTAAAAAAATATATCGAATTACAAACTGAATATGTAAAAGTAGAATTCGTTGAGAAATTGACAATTCTACTTTCTACTTTGTTGATAATAGCTGTAGTGCTTGTGTTGGCTATAACAGGGTTGTTCTATTTGTTTTTTTCCATTGCATACTTACTTGAGCCAATACTCGGGAGTTTGGCAATGAGTTTTGGAATAATTTCTGCCCTTTATGTAATTTTAATTTTCTTGTTATATTTATTTCGCAAACAACTGGTTATTAATCCATTGGTCAAACTTCTATCCAACCTTTTCTTGGCAAAGAACAACAAATAAACTTATGGAAATAATACCAACTTCAACTCCTAAAAAAACAGAAAGCGGCCTTGAGGAATTACTAATTCGGAAAGCGTCTTTGAAACAACAAATTGAAGCACAGAAAGTAAAGCTATCAGTGAGTTACGAAAGGTTTCTTAAACCTGTTTCATTTCCATCTCTTGTATTTCAAACATTTGGAAAAGGTTTCAACATGGTTGATAGCATTTTGGTGGGCTACAAAATCGTACGTTTAATTCGAAAATTCTTTGTAAAAAGAAGATAATATATCTTCAATAAGTAATTAGTATTGAAGTAGATTTCTTTTAAATCATGTTGTAAATTGCAGTTATACTTTATAATATCTGCTTCTAGTTCTTTTTTCGATAACTCAATACCGCCCAGGTATTGAAAAAAACAGCAAAACCAATCAATGCCAATAATTCATTTAGCATTTGAATCGGATTACTTCCCTTTAAATAGACCGACCGCATTACGAACATAAAGTGCTTCAATGGATTAAATGCCGCTATCCATTTTGCCCACTCTGGCATACTGTCAATTGGTGTATACAAACCACTTAGCATGATAAATACTAGCATAAAGAAAAACACCACAAACATGGCTTGCTGCAAGGTATGAGCATAATTTGAAATCACCAATCCCAAACCAGAAACTGTAAGAATGTAAATGGCTGCGAATAAATAGATGGTAGAAAAATATCCTGCCGGAATTAATCCATAAACTACCCAAGCAATAATAAAACCAATGGTGATAACGATAAATCCGATGAGCCAGAACGGAATAAGTTTGGCAAGTATAAAAGTTGCTTTTGGTACTGGACTTACGTTAATTTGCTCCATGGTTCCCAATTCTTTTTCAAAAACAATAGAAACCGCAGGCAAAAAACCACACAACAATGTTAATATCATCACCATTAATGCCGGAACCATAAATACTCGATAATTCAGGTGTGGATTAAAGCGATATTGAGAGTCAATTTGTATAATTGGAACTGCACTAATTGATGTAGTAGAAGGTAACAACCGTTGAATGATTCCAACATTAAAATCAGCTAAAATACTCGTCAGGTAAGTCATCCCAATCCCACCTTTCATTCCATTTACCGCATTAGCCGAAATCATTACTTTTGAACCTTGGCGATTGACAAAATCTTTTTCGAAGTTTACAGGTATTTCGAGGATAATATCTGACTCATTTTTTTCTATGCTTTTAAGCGCTTGTTTATAATTTGCTGAAACATCTGTCAGTTTAAAATAATTTGATGAGATGATTTTTTGAGTAAGCTGACGCGAATAAGTACTATGGTCATTATCAATTACACTCAAATTCAAGCTTTTGATCTCATAACTGGCTGCCCAAGGAAAAACCATCAATACCATAAATGGAAATACAAAAATCATCTTCGGAAGTACTGCATTCCGAAGTATTTGCTTGAATTCTTTGCGTAATAAATATTTTAGCATAAAACTTTTATTAATAAAATAAGTAAAAAACGGACTACAAACTAAATTTCACAAACTACCTACTATTCCAACCTCACTTTAAATTTCTTCAAACTTATACCAACCAATACCACACTCATTAATCCGAGAATTGCAACTTCTTTTAATACGGAAGTAATTCCCAAACCTTTAATCATAATGGTTTTAACTGCCGAAATGTACCATTTTGCAGGAATTAAACTTGAAAACCATTGAAGTGGCATTGGCATGTTTTCAATTGGAAATATCATGCCCGAAAGCAGCATTACAGGTATCATAAGTGCCATTCCCGAAATCAACATAGCAGCTTGTTGAGAACTTGTCATGGTTGAAATCAATAATCCAAGTGCCAATGAAACAAATATATAGAGCAACGAAACCGCAACCAGACTAATAAAACTACCGGCAACCGGCACTTTGAGTACAAATACTGAAAGCAAAATAATGGTGGTAAAATTTATGCAGGAAAGTACAAAATAAGGCGTGATTTTAGATAGTATTATATAAATTGGTTTCATAGGTGAAACCAGCAAAATTTCCATCGTTCCCATTTCTTTTTCTCGCACAATGGCTATGGAAGTCATCATAGCACAAATAAGGATTAGAATCATCCCCAGCACACCAGGCACAAAATTAAATGCACCAATCATTTGAGGATTGTAAAGCATTTTCACTTCTGGTGTAATTTGGTAAGGATTTACATTTTGGCCAATCAATTCCTGTTGATACGAATTGATAATATTAGTGGCATAAAACGTAAATGAAGTGGCAGCATTTGGATCAGTGGCATCAGCAAGTAGCTGAATATGAGTAACACCAGTCTGTTTTAGTTTTTGAGCAAAATGGTCTTCGAAAACCATGACCAGCTTTGCTTTAGAATCTCTAAAAATTGGTTGAATCTCATTATTTGAATGAATTCTTTCCACCACATCAAAATAGGCACTTGCATTTATTTTTTCTATAATTCGTTCTGTTGCTTCGTCATTTGATGGAGCCAGAACGGCAACTTGTGTATTTTTCACCTCGGTAGTGAGTGCAAAACCAAACAATATGATTTGAACAACTGGAATGCCCAACAAAATCAACATGGTTGTTCGGTCACGCAAAATATGATAAAATTCTTTTCGAATAAAAGACATTAATTGTTTCATAAACAGTTGATAGTTGACAATTGATAGTTGATAGTTGATAGTTTCTTATTATTTTCTTTCGATGTTTTTATAATGCTAATCAACATCTTAATTAATTCCTGACAATCTATAACTAATGAAGAAAACGATTTATCATCTATGTAATCGGTGTCGTGTAATAACATTAACCAATATTCTGTCTCATTTGCTTCTTTCAATGCAATACTCAATTTATGGATAAAATCAGCTTTTGACTCAGCATGTTCGGCTTCTTTGATTAATGCACCAATTGCAGTTCCACTTCGGAGCATTTGTTTTGACAAAACAAATTCCCTTTGTTCTGAACTTAAAAACTTATAAGCTTTAATTGTACGCAATGCAAAAGCATAAGACTTGAATTTCACTGTTTTCTCTTCCATTTTTATTTAAATAGGTTTAACTGGGTTCACTATCAACTGTCAATTATCAACTATCAACTCTTTTCGCTTTTCTTGCTAATTGTTGAAAAACTTCATCCATATTCTTTGCGTCAAACTGTTTCTTGAGATTTTTGGGGGAATCCAATGCTTCAATTCGTCCATCCACCATGATAGAAACACGATCACAATATTCAGCTTCATCCATATAATGCGTTGTAACAAAAATAGTTATTCCTCTGGAAGTCGCATCGTAAATCAATTCCCAAAACTGCCGACGTGTAATTGGATCAACGCCGCCGGTTGGTTCATCCAGAAATACAACCTGAGGATTATGAAAGATAGAAACGGAAAAGGCCAATTTCTGTTTGAATCCTAAAGGTAACGAACCAACCAGCTTATTCCTCTCGCTTTCAAAATTCAAAACACTCATCAACTCATCCGTTTTCGTTTTAATTTCCTTATCTTTCATACCGTAAATACCGGCAAAAAGTTCAATGTTTTCCCACACTTTTAAATCATCATACAGAGAAAACTTCTGACTCATATAGCCAATATTTTTCTTCACCAATTCTGTTTGTGTACCGATATCATAACCTGCTACTTCACCAGTTCCTCCAGTTGGAATGCTAAGCCCACAAAGCATACGCATGGCGGTTGTTTTACCAGCACCATTTGCACCCAAAAAGCCGAAGATTTCTCCACGTTCCACTTCAAACGAAATATTATCTACAGCAGTAAAATTCCCAAATTTCTTTGTCAAATTTTCGGCAATAATTACTTTATTAGTAGTATGTTGGGTAGTATTGTTCATCCTATTTTTCTTTTTTGTGGCGAATGCAATTCACCACTACCGTTGCGATAATTCCATAAAACAATCTTCCACAGATGGTTCAATTTCACTTATCAGAATATTTGTATGTTCTAATTTCACTAATTCATCTCTTAAATTATTAATTGTGAATTGTGAATTATTAATTGAGATATGGTGTTTATCTCCAAATGCAAAACAATTTTTGGTCATTTCATTTGCTCGCAAATCAATCAAAAGCTTGTGCATATTGTCACTTTCTACTGCCCAAAGTTTATTTTTATATTGACTAATGATATTTTTTGGCGTATCAATTTTAAGAAATTCTCCATTCTGTATCAGCGCAATACGGTCACATAAAGTGGCTTCGTCCATATACGGAGTTGAAACCAAAATGGTAATACCTTGCGTTTTCAATTTTTTCAGCATTCCCCAAAATTCTTTTCTCGACACGGGATCAACGCCAGTTGTTGGTTCATCCAAAAACAAAACGCTTGGTTTGTGAATTAACGCACAACTTAACGCCAGTTTTTGTTTCATTCCTCCCGAAAGCTTTCCTGCACGTCGCTTTTTGAAGGGCTCTATTTGTACGTAAATGTCCTTTATCAAATCGTAATTTTCGGCAACAGTTGTATTGAAAACCGTTGCAAAAAAATTCAAATTCTCCTCCACTGTCAAATCCTGATAAAGCGAAAATCGTCCTGGCATATACCCTACCCGCTTCCTGATTTCCTTATAATCAGCCACCACATCAAAACCATCAACCACAGCAGTTCCAGCATTAGCCAAAATCAAAGTGGTCAGAATTCGAAATAGCGTGGTTTTGCCAGCACCATCAGGACCAATTATACCGAAGATTTCACCCCGTGAGACCTCAAAATTAATATCATTGAGTGCTTCGATTCTCCCGTATTTCTTGCTAATAGATTTACAACTAATTGCAATATCAGAATTTATATTTTTTATGTCCATTTGAAATTATAATTTGATAACTATCAATTTTAAACTATAAACTATCAACTAAAATTTCACATCTCCATACATTCCAATTTTCAAAAATCCATCATTCTTCACATTGATTTTCACTGCATAAACCAAATTGGCACGCTCGTCACGAGTCTGAATGGTTTTTGGGGTAAACTCCGCCTTACTTGCAATCCAGGCTACTGTTCCAGCAAATTCCTTGGTTTCATCTTTGCCAAAGTCGGAGGAAATATTCACTTTTTGACCCACTTTAATCTTTGTCAATTGGTCAGCTGTAATGTAAGCTCGTAAAATCATATTGTTGGTGTCGGCAATTTTGAAAAGTGCTTTTCCGGGAGCGGCTACTTCGCCCATCTCGGCAAATTTCACCAATACAGTTCCAGCTATTGGACTTACAATCTTGCATTTATGCAACTGGTCTTCAATTTGAGCCACCTGCAAAGTTATTCCTTCACTGTCATCGGTAATTCCTTGATTGGTTGTTTCCAAAACAGTTTTTTGTGCATCGAGTTGTTTTTCCAACACTGCAATTTGTGCGTTTATGTCATCCAATTGCTTCTTGTTGGCTGCATTGGCTTTCAACAGACTTTCTACACGTTTTCGTTCCGTTTTTGCTGTTGTGATTTGTTGCTCAATGGCTGCAATTTGTTTCTTTACATCTGGACGGCGACTCTGCAACGACTTTTTACTACTTTGAATTTGTTGCTTACGTAAATAAAGCTGGGTGCTGTCAATGGCTCCAACCACCTCATTAGCAGCGAGTAATTGACCTTCTTCCACATCAAAAGAAAGGATTTTTCCGGCAGCTTCAGCTGAAACAATTACCTCAGTAGCTTCAAAAGTACCCGAAGCATCTGCATTATCCTTCGACTTTCCACAAGAAATAAAAAGAGCTGAAGTAGCTAATCCTAAAAGAATAAATTTTAAATTACGTTGTGTGTTGATATTTGCTTTCATATATTTTTGTTTTCAATTGTAAATGAAAAATGGTCAATTATTTATATTATTTTTAAATTGATAAACCGAGATGATAAGTTGAATTTCGTGCAAAGCTTTCACTTGTCGAGCTTGATTCTCTGCGTTTATTTCACGAATTAAATCGCTCACGGACAATGTACCGTTTTCAACTTTCGCTGTGGCTGATTTTTTGATATTTTCCCGTAACCGAATTATTTCATCATCATTTGTGATAACCGAATGCAACTTTTCAATCTCGGTTTGTTGTTGCTTGGTCTTCAAATCAGTATTAAAAAGAAAAGTTTCTTTCTGAATATCTACGTTCTTTTTATTGATTTCCAACTTATTAATATTATTCTTCTGAGTATAAAACCCACTAATATTCCATGACAATCGAATGCCACCAATATAGAAATCTGACAATGCATTGCTCAACATATTCAATCCTGGCTTACCAACACCTGCTTGCCCAAAAAGACCAATTTTTGGAAGATTTCCTGCATTCAACAAATTCTTTTGGCTCTCGTAAAATTTACTTTGTGCCTCGAATAATCCCAGCTCAGGGCGATGATTGGTGCTATCTTTCAGCAATGATAGATTTATTATTGGCTTGGTCAATTCAGTTTTATCGCGAATAACCAAACCAGTGAACGCTGAAAGCATGATATAATAAGATTTACTGGTGCTTTTCAATTCTATATCTCGCTGAATAGCATTGATTTGTTCCACTTTTATGGCATCTACATCGGCTTGGCTGGCCACCCCATTTTGTTTGTAAGCCTCTACCCTATTGTAATTGACGAGCAATTCGTTTTGTAGAATCTCATTTTGTTTCAATTGTTCTTTCAACAATAGAATGCCGAAATACAATTGATTCACCCTCTCGTTGATTGCAAATAAATCAACTTCCACTTTTTGTTTCTCTATTTCAGAACCGGCCGTGTTAATTTGTTTTTGAGCTTTAATCACTCCGCCATCCCAAATTATCTGATTTGCCTCCAAAACTGCTTGATATTGGTCTTTGTCCTGAGTCATTTTATTTCCGGCAATGGTTATGGAAATAGCATCCGACTGTAAAGTTCCCTTCGCGGACAACGTTAATTGCGGTAAATAACCCTTATTAGCGTTACTGAGGTTATAATCAGCCGTTTGCTCAATCAATTTATATTGTTTCACCAATGGATAATTAGCACGGGCCTTTTCCTGACATATTTCTATATTAAGTAATTGCCCGTTCATTCCCATTTGACAAGCAAAACTTAGCAAGATGAATAAAATTTGTTTTCTCATATATTTGAATTATTATTTTTAGGGAGTTACGGTCTTAAACTATTCAATATCAAATTTACATTTTCCGTTCTGCGGTGTATTATAACAAATTGCTTTTGAGTTTCGTTCAACGACATTAATTCAGAGGCAATTGGCATAAGTAGGAAAAGAGAAATATTGAGTGAAACAGTACTCATTACTAAATCCATCAAACTAATTTGTCGAATTCTGCCAGCAGCTATTTCAGCTTCCAGTTCTGAATTAAGTTTTTCAAATGCTTTTTCGGGTATATTTTGAAGTTTATCACGTAAAATTCGTAATTGCTCCGGCCTTCTCGAAAATTCATTGATAATCAAGAGTGGAAGTTTGGAATTTGCCATCACCATATCAAAATGCGATTCGATAATATGTTTCAATTTATCCAAGAATGTATAATTGTCCAAGTTTTTCATTTCAAAAACACTTTGAAAAAACATTTTGAACTTCTTTTCAAAAATGGTGTTAAACAAATTGTCCTTTGTGCGAAAGTAATAATGAACCAATGCTTGGTTACAACCTACTGCTTTGGCAATTTCAGTAGTAGAAGTTAACGCAAAACCTTTTTCCAGAAATAGTCTTTCGGCTACTTCAAGTATTGCTTGTTCAGTGGTTTGATTTGGATTATCTTCCATATTTAATTGTTCTATTTAATAGCTCTATTAATCGCATGCAAAGAAATACATTTTCTTTTGAATAATCATCAAAAAAAGCAATTAATTTCAAATAAAATTTCAGAATTAACCTTTTAAAGTTGTAAAGATATTGCGAACACTTTTAAATGCCCCACCTAATTCTTCAACAATATCACTTGCAATAAGCGACTCAAGAGATTGTTTATTTAATACCAAATCACCGGCACGACCATGAAGAAAAACACCTATTTTAGCAGTATCTTCGGGAGAATAACCTTGTGCCAACAATCCAACTAAAACTCCAGTGAGTACATCTCCACTTCCAGCGGTTGCCATACCAGCATTTCCGGTACTATTGAAAGTGAGAGTGCCATCAGGCATAGCAATCAATGTGTTAGCACCCTTAAGGATAACAACAACATCAAATTTTTGAGCTACCTCACGTGCTTTCAACATACGTTCGTAAGAGGAATTGCATTTCCCAAACAAACGCTCAAATTCTTTTGGATGAGGCGTTAAAATACTTTTTGGTGGAACTAGCGTAAGAAGTTCTTTGTATTTGGCGATAATATTTAGTGCGTCGGCATCAATTATCAAAGGTTTTCTATAATGCTCAAATAAATCACGTAACATATCGGCTGTTTCTTCGTGCGTTCCTATTCCGGGGCCAACTGCTACAGCTGAATAATTTTGATGCGAATTTACTTTTGTAATTTTCTCATCATTTTTATCTGACAAAAAAATCACTTCAGGAATAGTTGTTTGAACAATGATGCGATTCTCTTTCGGACCATGAACTGTTACTAAACCAGCTCCAATTCTCAAAGCAGTTTTGGCTGACAAAACCGATGCACCCGCCATACCAAGGCTACCTGCAACAATAAGTGCATGACCAAATGTACCTTTGTGAGAGAACTTTAAACGATTTTTCAACAACGGGTAAATATCATTTTGTTCTAAATAATAAAAATCACTTTGAGTTTTTTCAATAGCATCCGGATGAATTCCAATTTCCAGCACTTCCCAATTTCCAACAAACCCTTGATTTTCAGCCATCAAAAATGCCAATTTTGGAAATTGCAAGGTGAAAGTGTAATTGGCTTTTACAATGGGTTTTTGTAAATCAGTATTTTCTTCACCTTCCAATCCCGATGGAATATCAATGGAAACAACTTCACATCCACATTTATTTATCCACTCAACAGCTTCGGCGTAAATACCAGTTAGCGGACGACTTAATCCCGAACCAAAAAGTCCATCGATAATAATTGTGTTAGGTGTAATGTGTGGTTCAATAAAATCATTCTTACATTCTAGTATCGATTGTGGAAACTTGTCCTTTAGTCGTTGTAAATTCGTTTCACAATCAAGTGATAGTTTTTCTGATTGCAACAAAACAACCTGAACCCTTAGACCAATATTTAGTAACATTTTGGCTAAAGCCAAGGCATCTCCGCCATTATTTCCTGGACCAACTAAAACACAAACAGAATTTTGATTCGGAAAAATTTCGAGATATTTCACACAAAGTGCATTTGCAGCCCGCTCCATTAAATCTACAGAAGCAATTGGTTCATGCTCAATTGTATATTCATCAAGATGACGAATCTGGGAGGTGGTGAAAAATTTCATAATGAATGGTTTTTAAAAGGTAAGTATGATGCAAAAGTATTCATTTTTTCTGTAAATCAGGTAATTATACTGATTTTTCTATTACATATTGTATTCTGATTTTAAAGTATAAAAAAAGCTGATTCATAACGAACCAGCTTTTTTAATATTACCTTTGAGACTATATTTTCATTAAAGTATCAAACTGGTTTTATAAACTATTCCATCTTGTTTTTCTCCAGGCTTCTTGTTGGTCAGCTTTCAAAAAAGTCCATGCCACAATGCGACTCACTTTTGTTCCTTGTCCCATAGGAATGGTTTTTACGGCTGTAGCACCTACATTTTCAAGTGCTTCATAAATGCTATTCAAATGCGACTGTTTAGAAATCAAAGTAGAAAACCAGAAACAGTTGGCTGAAAATTGTTTACTTTGACGAATCATGCTGCGCACGAATCTTTCTTCACCACCTTCACACCACAATTCATTATTTTGTCCACCAAAATTCAAAGTTGGAGTAGTTATCTTTTTATGATTTAAGCTACTAAGTTTACGCAATGTTCCTTCTTGTGCTTCTTCCAACGAGGTATGAAATGGAGGATTACAAACAGTTAAGTCAACAGGTTCATTGCGTTCCATAATTCCATGAAAAATATCATTCGGATTTTCCTGAAAACGTAAAGCGACGCTCCTTTTTAAAGTCGGATTATTGTTATTGAGAATTTTACTGGCCGATTCAAGAGCTGCTGCATCAGTATCAGAACCTATAAACGACCAACCATATTCTTTAACCCCCACAATTGGATAAATACAACTAGCACCAACACCAATGTCCATACATCTGACTTTAGGTCCAGTTGGAATTTTCCCGTTATTGCTACTGCCCAATAAATCAGCTATATGGTGAATATAATCTACACGTCCTGGAATTGGCGGACACAAATATCCAGTGGGAATATCCCAATAACCAACACTATAATAATGCATTAATAAAGATTTATTGAGCCATTTTACCGCTTTGGGGTTTGCAAAATCTATTGATTCATCACCGTAGGCATTCAACTTCACATATTTTGCCAATTCGGGACAAGTAGAGATAAGTAATTTAAAATCATAACGTTCCCTATGTTTATTTCGTGGGTGCAATACAATTTTCTCTGTTGGATGTACTTTTTTAATTTCTGGCATGTGAGTTGATTGAGATGAATTATTTGTTTGCAAAGGTAGTCAATATCAGATGTAAAGCTGCAATTTAAAAAATGATTTTATCATGGCGTGCGAAATACTTTTTATTTAGAAGCAGAATAATCTAGTCATGGCACAAATATAGTTAGTAGAAACTAACTATATTTGTGCCATGAAAAATCTTATAGATATAATATCCAAGTTATCCAATTTAATTGGTAATACTGAAGAAACAGCTAAGGAACAATTTAATTTGCTCAACTTGACCATTACTCAAATGCATTATTTAGAAACTATAAATTTGCTAAATAATCCAAATATAACTGAGTTGGCAATACAATTAAAGTTATCAAAACCGACAGTAAAAGTAGCTGTAGATAAGCTTATTGAGCGAGAATATATTTATAAAATTCAATCGGATGCTGATAGACGTAGTGCCCATTTACATTTGACGGAAAAAGGAAAACTAATAAATCAAATGCATGATTATGCTCATAAACGCATAGCTGAGTCATTTAGCAGAAAATTAAGCAACGAAGAATTGGCATCACTTGAAGAACTCTTAACAAAGGTATTATCAGAAAATCAATATTCTAGTTCAACTGTTAGTGCTTACTAACTAGAGTCTGTTTTTTTAGTCAAAAAGTTGCTTGAAAATTTGTATATATCATTGATATTTATTATCTTAGCTAAAAATTATTAGTATATGAAACTATATAATCAATTAAAGCTTCGTTTTGACACACC
>Ga0247844_1000541_pt1 | contig 80343 bp, 92 predicted proteins | sample LaCtaG_FD_192421 | JGI IMG/M metagenome (GOLD analysis project Ga0247844, IMG submission 192421) | Freshwater microbial communities from meromictic Lake La Cruz, Castile-La Mancha, Spain - LaCruzMarch201714.5m_1 | ecosystem: Environmental > Aquatic > Freshwater > Lake | place: Spain: Castile-La... | reverse complement strand
CCAGATTTATCCCGACCCGAGCGGTGAAAATTGATGTGTCGGGAAATTGATGTCGTGACGCTGAAATTTCTGATGCAAAGCTCTTGATTTCGACAGAAAAACTAGTTAAACTTCTCTTGAAATAAGCCTCTCCATGAAAAAGCACGTAGATTCCATTGATGCTGCGATCCTCGACCGAATCCGGACGGGGCCGAAAGACCATGTTTGGACTCCGCAGGATTTCCTCGATCTCGGCACGCGGGCGGCGGTGGACAATGCTCTTTCCCGCAACTGCAAAAGCGGAATCATCAATCGTGCGGGGCGCGGTCTCTACCATGTGCCCAGGAACCATCCGGCACTCGGCTCACTCGGCCCAAGCTACGATGCCATGCAGGATCTCGTCCATCGCAAGGCCGGCGGCGACGTGTTCCCCACTGGTGCTCACGCGGCCAACGTGCTTGGCCTCAGCGATCAGGTGCCGATGCGCAGTTGGCACCTCACTACCGGCCCGAGTCGACGCATCCGAAGCGGCAAATCTGAAATCGTCCTTCGCCACATATCCCCACGATTTGTTTCCACAAAGAATCCGAAAAGCTCGCATGTCATCCTTGCCCTTCGCTGGATTGGCAAACGCGCCGTGGATGACGACGTCGTCACAAAGCTGCGCCGGAACCTGTCTCCGGCCGACCGCGCCGCATTGCCTGCGGATGCCGCTTGCGCACCCGCATGGATCGCGGACATTTTCCACCGCATCGCTCAAGACCCCACCGCCTGATCGACCATGGAAACCATCGCTATCGACAACTTGCGTCATCGTCTTATCGGCACAAGCGTGTTTTTCGTCCCGTAAATCATCCCAGAATGCCAGTGACAGATGCGCCCGATGGGGCTAGGGTTGTTGCATGCATATCGAAATGGACATACCGGAATCCGCGTTCAGCGCATTGCGCTTGTCGCCACCTCAGTTCGCCCGCCAGCTGCGGCTTGCTGCGGCTTTGAAATGGTATGAAGCAGGCATGATCACTCAATCCAAAGCAGCCATCCTTGCGGGGGTGTCACGCGAAGAGTTTCTGCTAGGCTGCGGTAAGTTCCAAGTCTCCGCCGTGCAAACCACTGCTGAAGAACTCGCCGAGGAGCTTGCCCGTGACTGAGCACTGGATCATTGATGCATCCCCGCTGATCCTGCTAGGAAAAGCTGGGCAGCTCGACTGTTTGCCGCTGATGGGACGCATCGTTGTCCCCGAATCCGTGGCTGCCGAAGTGGCCGCCGGATCGTCTGCCGACCCCGCACGGCAGTGGCTCGAATCAGCAAAAGGAGCGGCATATATTGTGCAGGATGTTGCTTTTTCGAGCGACTTGCTGGCCTGGGATTTGGGCGCTGGCGAAACCGCCGTGATTGCGATGGCTATGGCCAATCCCGGACATGAGGCGGTATTGGATGATGCCGCCGCTCGGCGTTGCGCAATGGTTTTCGGCGTTCCCATGCGTGGCGCTCTCAGCTTTGTGGCTCTCGCCAAAAAGCGCGGGCTCATACCCGCCTGCCGCCCAGTCTTTGATAAAATGTTGGCGGCCGGCCTATATGTCTCACCCGCACTGGTGGAGCAGGTCGCGCTGGCTGCGGGTGAATAATGCACAACAATACCAGCGCAGCATGGTAGCCACGTCTTGCCATGCACAAAGCTGTATTTCGCCATGTTCGTTGAGTTGCTTACTCCGTCTCGGTCAGCCATTTTAGCGTTTTAGGTATTTTTTTCCTGCCTGCCCCCGCATTTGTCCCACCCCGGGTGGTAAAAAGTAGGAATGACCACGCCCGTTGACCCTGCTTCCGACCAGATTCTCAGTCGCGATCAATTCCATGCTGCCATCAAGGCGGCCCAAGAGCGGTTTTCCCTGATCCGGAAAAAGCATCCCGGTCTCAAGGCTTACCTCGTTATCTCACTGGCAGGAGGACAAACCGGGATTGGTAGTTCTGAAAAGGAAATCCTCAAGGAATGTCCAACCCTCGCAGTAGATAATCGAGCCAAGGCCGACCTCGTCGCCTTTCTCAAACTCAAGGAACCCAAGGACGCCAGCGATGCCGAGAAAAAGCGGCTGAAAGAACAATACCAACAACTGGCCGAAGCCTTGAGCTTCAACGGCAATCACCAAGTCGAGATCCGCTTCTCCTCACTCTCCTACGAATTGGTCTGGCAGCTCCAATCGGACGAATTGGTGGACCGTGACCTCACCCCGCAGACCCAAGCTTCCATCCGGATTGTCTTGGGCACCCTTTCCGCATTCGCTCCATGAAATCCGTTAGTAAGACCCCTGAACGTCAACCAACAAATTAAAACCACACCATGAAAAACACAGAAATCGCATTCATCCTCGACCGCTCCGGCTCCATGCAGTCCATGACCAAGGCTGCCATCTCCGGCTTCAACGAGTTCCTCAAAGCCCAGCAAACCACTCTCGACGACGACGGCAAGCCGATCCCCGCCACGTTCAGCTTAATGCTCTTCGACAACGAATACCTTCCTGTCCACTACCGGCAGGACATCCAGACCGCACATCCACTGACCCTAGAGACCTACGTCCCCCGTGGAAGCACTGCGTTGCTGGATGCCATCGGACGCACCATCGACTCGATCGGCAACGAACTTGCCGCCACCCCGGAAGCCGACCGACCCGCCAAGGTGATCATCGCCATCCTCACAGACGGTGAGGAAAACGCCTCCCAGCTTTTCTCCATGGCGGACATCAACCAGCGCATCACCCATCAGACCGAGAAATACCAGTGGGAGTTCATGTTCCTCGGAGCCAATCAGGACGCCATCGCCACCGCCGCCCTCATGGGCATCCATGCCCACCAGGCCGCCACCTTCGCCGCCGATGCGGATGACCTCCACGCCAGCAACGAAGCTTTCGCCAAGAAAATCTCAGCCTCACGTAAAGCCAGCATGATGTGCATGCTCAACGAGGATGAATCCATCAATCTCCAAGCGTCCATGTCAGAAACCCTCCAAAAATCCCGGAAGGAAAAGAATTAATCGCGGATCCCGACCGAACTCCTGCCCTCTGAAATCCAAAGCCCAAGCTCCCTATGCAACCCTTCGCACCCGGCGACCGCGTCGTCGCCATCAATACCGACATGTCCGCGCCAATCCATCCGAACGGCGACCGCAGCGCACATCCGTTCCTCTTCCCCGACGGACCGTTGCAGCAGGGCTTGGTCTATCACGTGGAGGCCATTAGTGATCTCCATGGCCACCAGGGACTTCTGCTGACCGGCATGCGCGTCATCTGGGGAAAATGCAACATCCCTTGGCACTCGTCCCGTTTCCGCAAGGTCGAGGAAGCGGGACATCCGCCGGTGGCCGAGCGGGAGAAAAAAGGAGTCGGGATCATAATCCGGCAAACGCCATCGAAACCGCAGGTTGTTTGCTTGCAATGACACCCATCCGCCACACCTCCATCAATAAGATGTCCACACCTCATTCCACAGTGTATTTGCCATGAACCGAAACACCTCAAGATCCGACTGGTTTTTCCCGATCGAAGAAGCCCCGGTCTTCGCCACCGTCACCCGCAATGGAAAGGCGGGAGACGTGCGGGTTCCCAACAAGAAAGCCCTCATCGCGGCCGATACCGGGGACATCCTGGGCATCGTCGGCGCTGGCTATCAGATTTTCACCAATCAGCAGGCGGTGACCCTGTGTCACAAATTCTGTCTCGAAGCCTTTCCTGACACGACGGCAGCGGAGTGGACCTTCATGGAAGGCCATGGTCCCGGCACTCGGAGTTGGGTGGCGATGGACATCCACCATCAGGCGCATGCCATGAACCTGTGGGGCAATGGAGGCGCTTCGGAAACCTTCACGCCCTTCGTCCGCATCACCAACAGCTACAACGGCAGCCGCGCCCTGCGGATCGACGTCGGTTTTCTCCGCGAGCACTGCTCCAACGGCGTGATCTTCGAGCAAGAGGCCGCCACCCTGACCGTGCCGCACACTCGTCAGGGTATCCACTCTCTCAAAGTTGCCAGACCCTTTGCCGGAATGTCCGCTCTCCGAGATGAATTCAGCAAGACGCTTGCCAGCGTGCGGGCTGTCGGCATCACCCCGAAGGAAGCAGGGAAACTGGTCCGTCATGTCATCGGATGGCCCAACCTGCCAGAAAACCCGAAATCTTGGGAACGCGACGAGCAGGCGAAACTCGACACCGATCTGGAAACCCGCCTGAGCGGCTACTTTGACCAACTCGGCCAAAACGCCTACGCCGCCTTCAACACCATGACCGACATCGCCTCCCGTCCGCCGCAAAGCCCACGCTTCCGCCGGGATCGATCCTGCCTCGAACGCCGCGCCGGGGCGTGGCTACGGGATTTCAGGGAGACGTCATCACGGCCCGGTTTTTCAATCGCCTCGCACTTGGATCAGCTCTCGAAACCCGCCGCTGCGGTGAACACCATGCGCCACTGACGGAAACAACGATCCCTAAACTACTAACCAACAACGCTTCCCATGGAAACCTTCGCTCCCGGCGACCGCGTCGTCGCCATCAACATTGAGTGCGGACCGATGCCGCTCAAATCCCTCGCACCTCACGATGCTCATCCTTTCCTTCTGCCGGATGGGCCGCTTCGTGATGACGTGATCTATCATGTGCGTCGCATCTCCTACACTAGGGATGGTTGCCAGGGTGTATATTTGACCGGACTCCGGACAACATGGGGAGACATCAATGTCCCTTGGTGCGCCACCCGATTCCGCAAGGTAGATGCCCTCAAGGGTCACGTTCCACAAGCACGCCGCCAGAAAAACCCGGTCGCCAGCCCAGTCGGTGGTGAAGGGCTGATGAAAATGGAGCGACTGCTCCAACAGGATAGCATCGCATCTTTCCCATGGAAACTCGCTGAGCGAATAGCCAACCCTCCAAAGATTGATTCGGGGCTCATTTGAGTGTCAGTGAGGAACGGGCGTGGAATCCTTTATTCCGTCCTATTCTCTGGCCAATCCCTCACAGAATCTGTCAAATGCTTCGCAAGTCTTAATCGTGCCGCTCAGCCAACTCCAACTCCAGCTCTCTTACCGCACCGGTCGTGGCGACATGGTGAAAGATCTCTTCGTGCCCTGTCTGGAGCAATCCATCCTCTACCGCCGCGCTGCCGGGTATTTCACGAGCTTCGGTTTGGGGCTCGCGGCACGCGGGGTAGCCAGTCTGGCCTCCCGCAAAGGCACGATGCGTTTGGTGGCGTCGCCGCATTTGGAATCTAGCGATGTTGAGGCCCTTCGAGCGGCCCATGAGCGCCCTCAGGATATTCTGAAGAGCATCACTGCCCGCAATATGATTGAGATTGAGGATGCGATCCTGAAGGATCGACTGAACGCGCTGGCCTGGCTTGCAGCGTCCGGCTGCCTGGAGATCCGGTTGGCCCTGCGGCTCGATGATGATGGGCGAATCGCCCGTGGCATTTTCCATGAGAAAACCGGCATCTTCACCGACGATGAAGGGGATCATGTGGCCTTCTCCGGATCCTCCAACGAAACCGCTGGAGGATTGGTCGAAAATTTCGAAAGCGTGGATGTATACCGCTCCTGGAAGGACCCGGATCGCCGGGTGGCCCAAAAGATCACCGATTTCGATGGCCTGTGGGAAAATACCACTCCCGGACTTCAGGTCATCGACTTCACCGCCGCCGGATGCGAGCTGCTGGAATACTTTCGGGATCCAAATAGGCCTCCTCCGGGTTTCATGCAGTGCGTCGTCCGAGATGGTGTTCAGAACGACCACTTCGGGCCTCCCCCCGGCTTTGATCTGCGTGGCTATCAAGGCGATGCCATCCGCGCTTGGAGCCGGGCCGGCGGCAAGGGAATCCTCGCGATGGCTACCGGCTCGGGGAAAACACTCACCGCGCTGGTTCTCGCAAGCAAAGTGGCAGCCAAGAACAGCCCCTTGGTGTTGATTGTGGTTTGCCCGTTCATTAACCTCTGCAATCAATGGATTCGCGAAATGGCCATGTTCAACCTCCGCCCGGTCGCCAGTTTCGAAGGACGCCAGCGCTGGGAAACCCTGCTTGAGGAAGGTTACCAGCGACTCAGCACCGGACTATCCAAGGTCCACGCCATCGTCACGACGAACGCCACCTTTCAAAGCGATGTGTTCCAATCCCGAATCCGTTCGCGGGTGGGAGCCTTCCACCATCTCCTCATTGCCGACGAGTGTCATAACCTTGGGGCCGCGAGCATCCAGAAGACCCTGCCCGATGAAATCCAGCTCCGACTCGGGTTGTCGGCAACCCCGGAGCGCCATCATGATCCGATCGGCACTCAGGCCATTGTCGATTATTTTGGCGGCATCGTCTTCGAGTTTTCTCTCGCTCGGGCCATTGCGGACGGCCGTCTGTGCTCCTATCGCTACTATCCACACCTTGTCACGCTTACGGATCAGGAAACCGAAGAGTATGCGGAAATCACCTCCAAGCTCGGGCGAATGATGGGTGGGAAGGATCAGAAAGAGGAAATCGGACAGGCGGCCATGCGCCTGCTCATCCGCCGCGCCCGGCTTCTGGCCAGTGCCCAGAACAAACTCGAAGTCCTCGATCAAGTCCTATTGTCGCTCCCGGAACGCCCGAAAAAGGCGCTCTTCTATTGCGGCGACGGACGCACCACGGACACCATTGCCGATGAGGAAGTCCGGCAAATCCAAGCCGTCTCACGTCTGCTCGGCGAAAAACATGGTCTCAAGGTCCGTAACTTCACCTTCCGGGAAACCACCCAAGAGCGGGAGGAAATCCTCCGCGACCTCTCCAGCGGTTTTCTCGAAGGAGTGGTCGCAATCCGCTGCCTCGACGAAGGGATCGACGTGCCGGATCTCGGAATGGGCTTTCTGCTAGCCAGCTCGACCAATCCCCGCCAGTTTGTGCAGCGAAGGGGACGGCTGCTTCGGCATGCCCCCGGGAAAAAGCGGGCCATCATCCATGACTTCATCATCCAACCACCCGACTTCGGCGGCACGCTCGATGACGATGCGTTCAATCTGGAGCGGAATTTTTTCCAACGCGAACTCAAGCGCATCACCGAATTCTGCCAAACGGCGGAGAATGGGCCGGAAGCGATGCATGCGCTGCGGCAGATTCGGTCGAACTATAACCTGATTTCCTAGGCAGTTGTAAATCAATTCAGAACATGATCAGTCATCAAACAGCCGATATTCGGACGCCTCAATTAGGCCTTCGAACTCTATCGATTTCCTGCAACTTTTCGGGGCAACCTCAAAACGCTTGCCTTGAATTACTGCATCCTGTTTTTCAAATAGCCGACGAAGTCACGATCATCGTATCAGCCAAATCACTGAATTCAATCGCCGGTATGACCTGCGGAATGGCTCCATTAGTCGGATCTGGAACGCGACTACACTTGATTCTCGCATCCCCGGAGCCTCTCAGTGAAGTGACTCCGGTTTCGAAAAAGATTACGCAAAGGCTTGCAATTCTTTCAGATCTGCTAGCTCGGAAGCTGTTGCGAACCACAGTGGTCGATCAGGAGTTTATCGAAAAGACCTTGGCTTTGGAAATGCTGGGATCCGGGCTCGCTCTAATCACTGATGCCAAAAACGACTCTCTATCTGTAACGTGGGAACTTCCACTTGATTGTTGTCAACAAAATGAGGTCATCTGTTCGATGCGGTGGTCATTCGGGGATCCATTAAAAGGTGTCCAGAAGCTGCTTTGCGGTGTCAGCCGTCTAGAACAAGCGCCCCAATGCCAGAATGCAAATGACTGGCAGTTCGAATTCCATGGAATTCTCAGTAAAATCGAACCCGCAACACCTCCATTCACCGAAGACTTTTCAGAAGAGGAAGGTGGCCATGAAGAGATTACACTTTATGACCACCAAAAACTTGCAATTGAAAAGTGGATAGAGCAGGGGCGGCAGGGTATATTCAAAATGTGCACTGGCTCAGGAAAAACAATCACCGCACTCTCGTGTATTCCTCTTACCCTTCCTCCGAACGGGCCAGTCCTTGTAACCGTGCCAACGCGAGTGCTCGCGGATCAATGGATCGAACAAATCAAGCGAATGGGCTATTCCCGAATACTGCGCGCTTATGAGAGTTCCGCCGGTTGGTTGGGCACTCTTGAGCCATGGATGAGATCAAACGGATTGGAAGAGCCAAGATTTGTTGTCACCACCTACAAGACATTCACGGACGACCGATTTCTTGCGAAAATCGAACGATTGTCGAATCAAGGTGTTACGGGCGTATGGATTGCCGATGAACTTCACAACCTGGCTTCACCGAGATTGCTACATGCGATGGCAAAGATGGAAACAATGTTTCCACAGAGAATCGGATTGAGCGCGACACCGGAGATCGAAAGGAACGAGCCGGCAACTGAAAGAATCGCCGAATTCTTTGGAGGTGTCTGCGCGACATATGACTTGGTTGATGGTATTCGTGACGGAGTGCTCTGCCCCTACAGGTACTACCCCATTCCAGCATACCTGGATCCACAGCGAGGTGAGGAATACCTCGCCACCCTTGAGGGCATTGAGAGTTCGGAAACCAAACCAATGCAACTCATCGAACTCTACCGCCAGTCTCGGGAGATCATTCGCAAATCCGGTGTGCAGTTGCCATCGCTTGAGGCTATTTTGGATTCCCTAATTGAACGGGGAGAATCCCTCGATAATACTTTGGTATATTGCCCTCCTGGATTTTCGAATGCGGAAACGTCAGATGACCTTGATGTCCCGGAAGAACAGTCGCGGATCCTTGAGGATGTTGTGGCGGCATTCAGAAACCGAGGGCTGAGCGTTTCTTCGATAGTGGGCGCTACGCCGAAGTTACAACGTGACGAAATTATTGATCGCTTCTCCAAGGGTTCTCTAAGTGTGCTTTGCGCGATTGGCTGTCTTGATGAGGGGATCGATATACCCTCAATCCAACGTGCAATCGTGCTTTACAGTATTGATCGAGAGAAGCAGTTCATACAACGCCGCGGTCGCATCCTTCGTGTTCCCCGCGGGATTTCCAAAGTTGCGGAGATATTTGATGTGGTGATTCTTCCTCACGGAACCACGATGGGTGCAGCTCAAACAGAGCAGCTGCTCACGAAGGAGCTGAAACGTTACAGGGCCTTCTCTGACTTAGCATTGAACGCCGAGGAAGCACGAGAGACTATCAGAATAGCACTAGATACCGCCACCCAAAAAATAATTTCTATATGAAAAAAAAGACAATATTTCCTCTTGATTCGATGTTGCGACACAAGGGTGAAGATTTCAGTTCAATGTTTGTGAAGACAATTAATTTATATCTTTCAAATATACCAGGTAAGGAACTGTCAGATAAAGATAAAACGGGACGAATCCGTAAGCTAATTGAGGAATATTCAAAAAACATCTGATACCATGCTATTCAGAAATATTCAAATCAAAGATTTTCTCACGTTCAAAGGTGCAAACACATTTGAATTCCCGAAAGCAGAAAAGACGGAGCACGCACTAATGCTGATCCTTGCTCCAAACACGGCGGGCAAAACCAACACCATTCGTGCGCTGCGATTCCTTTTTCATGGTGACCTCCTTGGCCATGACAGCGATGCGCACAAGTTGATTAATGACGCGGCGACAGCGGAACTCCAGCCGGGTGACTCGATTTCTGCCTGGGTTCAGGTGAAAATTCTCTACCTTGACCGGGAGAGAACGATTCGAAGACGAATAGATGCGAATTGCCTGCGACCTGGCGTTTTGAGCTCTAAGCCTTCGGTGTTGGAGGAACAGAAGCATGAACGTCAGGGTGACGTCTTCGTAAGTGACCAAGGCGAGATTCAGCGCGCTCTCAACTTGATGATACCTCCGGATTTGTTCGACTACTTTTTCTTCGAAGGTGAATCGTTGGCTGAAAAGCTTGTTGGTGGGAAAAGTATTCAGGGCATCAAAGAAGGTTTGGCTACCTTGATCCACGATCATCAGTGGGAAACCGCTCTTCAAGCCGTTCGTGACGTTGAGAAGAAAATCGGAAAGGATTTGAAAAATATTTCAGATAAAGACCAAGAATATAAAGAGCTGGTCTCAAGAGTCGATAAGGTGAATCAGGAGACCGGAAATCTGAATTTGGAAAAAGTGGATCTGGACGAAAAGCATTCAAAGGCAGAAGTGATCTATGAAGAAAGCGAGCAAGCGATTAGAGATTTGTCACAGGGCAAATCCTTTGAGAAACTCAACAAAGACTTGGAATCGGCTCGACTTGAGCGAAAGGAAAAGGAGCGCTTGATAAATGAGCTTGATTTGGAGATTTCTCGGTTGATTGGAAACTCCCAAGGTCTTCCATTTTTGGGAGACGCATTCGGGGACGCATTGAATCAGTTGGAGCAGATGCGTGATTTGAACCTTCTTCCTGCAGACGTCTCTGAACCATTTGCCAATCGCCTGCTCGATTGGCCGAAGACAAAAATTTGTATTTGTGGTCGTGGTTTGGATCCGAAACTCCATTCAGACCAGAGACAGTGTATCGAAGATTATCGGGAACGATCGATGAGCGTGGATCTGAGCGCTGCGCTGCTTGATTTACTGAATTCACTGGAAAAGGATGCAAAGCATGGATTCTCTCGCAGATCCCAGGAGTCCTGTAGTGTTTTGACAGATTCCCTCTCAAAACGTGACGCGGCGGTGATCGCCTCCATAGACCTCAAGGAGCGAGTCAAGGCGTTGGAGGATGAGCGCCAGAACAATAACGTCGAAGCTGTACAAAAGCATCAGAAGCGTCAAAGGGAGGCTGGGGAAATCATGGGGAGGATTAAGATTCGACTTGAGAAGATCAATGAACTGCTTCAATCCCTGCGGCACCAAAAAACGAAATTGGATGGAGATGTTAAAACGATGGCTGGCCAAGGTGCGAACAGCCGGATCATTTCGATGCTCAAGGAGCAGGAACAAGCCAAACAACTCGCCGAGTTCATAGGAGAAGCACGGGCGGCAGTCAAAGGTGCGTTCCACACGAAACTTCAGGATCTGGTTTCTCAATACTATGATCCGGTTGCACCTGACAAAAGTGTCGCACACGTTGACCGGGCGACATTACTTCCGTCGATTCGTGTAGATGGGGAGGTCAGGAGAAATATCGGAGGCGCGCAAAGGCAGTTGCTTGTTCTCAGTCACATCGTTTCGCTGGCGCAACTGAGAAAGTGGCTTCATGACGAATTGCTCGCACTAAAGATTGCACCGGGACGAATCGATGAGCACTGCTTCGTGTTGGATTCAGTTTTCGGTCCCACTGCAGATGAATTCAGGGAGAAGTGTGCTGAATTCCTGGTCGGCAAAGCCCGTCAGGTAATTATCCTGGTAGCCAGTCAGCAGTGGGATGAGACGGTCCGAAGCCGATTGGAAGGATATGCAAACAAGGCATATAGGCTGATACGCTGCACCACCAAGGAAAACATGAAACCAGAAGATAGAACCATGGAATTTCGAGGGAAGGCCTATGAGGTTTTTCGACAGATCGACGGAAAACAGAAACCCTACACTGTGGCGGAGGAGATTTTATAATGAGCCAAACACGAATACCCAAGACGGCGGAATCAATTTTGCCATTTTGCCGTCCGTGGCATGCACGGAGGAGTAATGTCTGCTTCGAGTCTTATGCGGAGATGATGATATTTGCCGCATCACTCGGGTTCTACTACGGTAGGAAAAGGCCCGTCCTTACGTCGAAGGACTACTTGCTGCAACCTAACCCAATATCGGTGGATGTGTATAAGGGTTCACAGATGCGCCTCTTTCCAAACCTGCTTCTTTTGGCATTGGCCGAGAAAATGGAAAAAAGCGTTTCTAAGGATGATAAGGAAATATGCAACATCGTCGAAGACTATTCCCATCTTGGTTTTCTCAGGTTGGATAAGCTTCTCTCTAACAGTAGTCCCGATGAGTTCCATATTGATGTAGCTCGGCTTATAATCGAAACAAAAAATCAAAAAATCTGATCATGAGCATATCGAGAACAGGCGAGTGTCCAATATACCTGAAGTACATCACGGAACAGGCCTTGATTCCAAAGGCGAAAGCTCCGTCACAGGAATTCTTGGCTTTGACGAAGTATAATTTCCATTGGATTGATGTTCCAAGCTTCCAGAGAGGGCTGGTTTGGAATGAGGATCTTTTGGAGGAGCTTTTGGCGAGTCGTTCAGTGTTCCTTGGTAATGCGATTTTGGGGGCATTCGATGTTGATTCAAAAATGCCAGCGTTCGCCCATTTGCCCGAATCCGCCGCTAAATTCGAAGTCCTGATTGATGGATTGCAGCGCTTTTCAATAGGAACAGCACTCCTAAGCATCTTGTTTCCCTTGGTTTTGAGTGACACCCCTGAGAGGGGTGAAGCTACTGGTTTTTTCGTCCCACTGAAATTGCAGGCGGCAATCTGGGGCCCTGTCTACCAGCACAATGATTTTGAATTGAGAAATCACCAAAGAAGGGCTGTGGCGGATTCCTACAAGGCTTTCAGAACGAAGTTACAGGCCTGGATTGTAGGAAGGTTTGACAGGAACGAAGCTTCGAATTTAGCCAATGAGGTAATCCAACTCTTTCTCCGGAGGCAGATCGCGCCGGATGTCTACCATGGATTTTCCTCCGTTTATGAGGTTGCCAGCACATTTATCGGGTTGAATACCGTCAGGGTTCAACTCAATATTGTCGATTGGCTTCGTTCGGTGATCATCGATCAGGGAGGTCAGTCAGGATGGAGCCCGGATGAGATCGAGTGCCTTGAGAATCGTTTTACCGAGACCTTCAATAAGGACACCGGCGTTGGCCCGGAGGCCGAGCTCATACCTCTCGCATCAATTTTGAAGGAAGTGCTGACTGAAGACAATCTTGCGAACAAGACGAGGATATTCCCATCATGGGGGCCTCAATTTGATGTCGCTGAGGTTGAGACGTTTTTGGATTTCGTTGATCAGATTTGGGATCACGATGGGAATCCCTATGTCCGAGAGATTCGATCATGTGGTGCGATTCCCTTTGCCGCCTTAATTCTATATTTCTACCGCAGGCAACTGCATGGAGGGATAGAGCCTTCATTCCTGAAGGGCGGGGATCTAGATGATCCCGCGTTGTTGCTGTTTTTGCGTGGATACTACCGTGTTGTATTCGAAGGACGTGTGGCTCGGACACGCGACTACGCCCGTAAGCTACTGCTCACTGATGAAACTCTCCAAGACGTAAGCAGCCAGCTTTCCAGACACTTCATTGGAAAAGGGCTTGATGAAGTTGTCGACCGTGATTGGCTTGTGGCCACGTTGAAGGCTTCCGATCAGAAGCGAGCACGCCAGATTTTCAACGCGTGTTTGCTGCCCGAACTCGATTCGGGAACATCTTTTCAGCCACATCGCTATGGTCGCAACGCCGAAGACTACCAGATCGACCACATGATTCCAGCAAGTGTTTTGGAACCCCATCAGGCCGGTGGCTCTGAAGGGCAACTATTGATGAATTTTTCCCCCATTCGTAAGACAACAAATGTCAAGCAACTCAATATTTCGTGCAGCCACAAGTTGGCTGTCGGCGGTGTATATCAAATGGAATGTATTAATAACGAGAATACTCACCCATACCTACGTTGGCTGGTGGAAAATCAGGGGATCATTGGAAGCCAACTTGATCTTCAGGAGTTACTCCAGACAGCTGCGACACCTACGATTGCTGCGGACCGAATAGATTGGCTCGCTGAGCGTGTAATGACTCGTCTCTAAGGTCCCCGAAAAACTGACACTAAATTTTAACTATGAGCCAAGAGCCAACCGCCCAAACCCGCGCCAAGCAGATCTTCAGCAAGGCGAGCCCCGAGCACCAGGCGCTCATCCGCGACATCCTTCGGGAGGAGCGCGAGGTGATCAACATGCGCCGCCGCGCTGACATCCACACCCGGCTTTACGACCACATCCGCCGCATCATCAAATGATACTCGAACGCATAGTCCTCGAAAACTTCCGCCAGTTCAAAGGCCGGCAGGAGATCGTCTTTTCCGACATCCGGGAACGGAATGTCACGGTCGTTCACGCCGAGAATGGATTTGGGAAGACCACCTTGCTGAACGCGATCCTCTGGGCGCTTTACGGCAGCGAGGGGCTGGATCCCGACGATTTTGAAAACCCGAATTGCCTGCTCTATGAGGGCCTTGCCCTGCATGCGAAGGACAAGACCCGGGCGTCAGCCAGCGTGGAACTCACCTTCAAGCACGACAATGACCGCTACATTCTCACCCGTGAGCTGACGCTGGCGGAGCAGTTGAACGATCCAAAGCGGGCTAGGCTCAGCATGCAGGTCATGAAGGATGGCCAGACCATTCCCTTGGATAATCCGCAGCGGAGGATCAAAGCCATCGTTCCCGAAGGAATCGCAAAGTTGCTCTTCTTCAACGGGGAGCGGATCAACCACTTGGCGATGGCAAAGAACAGTGCTGAGGTGACCTCGGCTATTCATCAAATGCTGGGACTCAAGTTGCTGAAGACGACCATCGAAGACCTCCAGAACCCGAGCGTGCGTGGCAAATTCCTGAGGGAACTGCGGGACAATACCAGCGATGAAAAGCGCGATCTACTTGCCTCACTGGATACCAGCGAGACCCGGGTCAATAATCTGGAGGAAGATCAAACGCAGGTGCGTTCGAATATCAAGGCCACCGAAGCTGAGATCGCCGGCATTGACCGCAAGCTGGACGCCAACCGTGAGTCCCACGAACTAAACGCCAAGCGCATGCGCCTGCTCGATGAGCTGAAGGAGCTGGGCGACAAGCGTGACAACATCGTCCGCCGCCTCTCCAAGTTGGTCGCGGAGGACGGATACACCTTGTTCACGGGCGATCTGGTTAAACGGGGCACAGAGATTATGCGAGACCTGCGGGATCGGAATATGATTCCGGCTCCAGTCATTGACAGTTATCTGCAGGAACTGTTGGACTCCGGGCTCTGTATTTGCGAGCGACATTTGCCGCCGGGCACAGCGGAGTATGATGCGGTGAAAAAGCGTCTTTCGGCCGCGCCAAATCAGGACTTCAACAACGCGGTCAGCGCCATAGATCACGCCATCGGCTTGCTAGAAGGCGTTTCCCAACAGACCCGGGAGCAGCTTCGGCAGCTCAACACCGAGCGCTTGGAAATTCAGAACGAGATCCGCAACCGCGAGGAGGAAGAAGCGGAGATTCACCAAATCCTTGGTGGCAAGGACGATGAGGAGGTGCAGGCCTTGGAGGCGGCGCGGAAACGCCTGCTTCTCGAAAAAGAGGCGTTCCACGCCAAGCTCGGCGGACTGGGGCGTGATCTAGAGGCCGAGAAAGAAGCTATCGAACGACTTACAGCACAGATCAAGGCTATCTCCGACCAGGAAGAGAACGCCGCCCGCGCCCAGCGGCGGGTCGATGCGGTTGAGGAATGCACCCGGGTGTTGCAAGAGATCCTCGCTGCGGAAACCGAAGAACTGCGGCCAATCCTCAACGACGAAATCGACACCCATTTCCGCAAGATCATCGACCGTGAGTATTGGGCGGAACTCAGCCCGGACTACTCGCTGCGTATTCGCAAGCGGGTGCCGGGACGGGAGGAAGGCGAGGAGGTTGCCGAGATCGACGTGGCGCTGAGCACCGGCCAGCGTCAGGTGACGTCGCTGGTCTTCATCGCGAGTCTCCTCGCACTGGCCCGCCGCCGATCGGAAATCCCGACTATCCTCAAGGGACTCTCCGGAAACGAGTATCCACTGGTCACGGATTCGCCCTTTGGCCAACTCAGCATCTTCCGTTCCGGCGTTGCCAAGTGGGTTCCCAACCTCGCTCCGCAAGTGGTGTTGCTCGTCAGCCCGAAACAGTTCGATGGCGACGTGGCCGACGCGCTTCGCGAAACCGGACGCATCGGCAAACGCTATTACTTGGTCTATCACGGACCCTCCATGCCGGACAGGGCGCAACCGCAACTGGTCGTCGATGGCCAGACGGTTCAACAATATTTCCATAGCAACGAGGAATTCACAGAAATCAGGGAGTTATGAGCGATTTGACCATTGCCAATGCAGCCGAGGCGGCTCTCAAGAGTCTGGCAAAAGCATCCACCGCTGAGGAAATCCATTCTGAGATCCTCCGGCTTGATCTTTTCCAATTCAATACTCCTACACCTGTTCATGTTCTAGAGACAGAATTGAAAAGATACTCAGTTGAAAGCCCTCGAAGTGATAAACGGGAATACTCCCTATTCCGAATTAATCCAGACAAGACCTATATCATGGCGAAGCAAGAATCACCAGCAACAAGACGAACCCAAGCAGTCGGGATGAAGAGGATACTCAGGGCCTCCGACAAAGAAGAGCTTATCGAAGAACTGATGAGCAGCCGAATAGGGATATTCCGTGAAATCTGGCGTCTGCTGCTCTTCTCGGCGCAAGTTGGATTAAAAGCAAAGAAGAGAGAGTCCTTGCGTGCCGTCGAAACCGGAAAAGGAATTGACCAAGCAACCTTCGGCAACTCGGCCTCTTGGCCTGGCATTCTTTACCTCATGGGCCTGACTGATACTGGAGATTCTGGAGTATTGGCGAGTTCTCCAGAGGGAGAAGATCTGCGGGTTCAGCTATTTCAGGAGTATGCCAACGGAGGACTAACGGTTATTAAAGATTTTTTCAGCGGCCGGACGATTGATCTCGACGGTGTGTTGGCGTTCATCGAACTCAACCAAGCATCAGCCACTGAATTGAGTTCTCCTGATCTGGACCTTTCGATTTAGAAGTCTAACTGGCACTGTCGATATTGAGATAGTCTTTGAACGTAGCGACGTTCTGAAGGCTCTGAATTCCCCTTTCGATATGAGCACGAAAGTAGTCCGCAAAGACATCTTTTTTGTAGGGATCAACCTTGTCATTTTGCGCTCGCAAAATCGAGAGTGCTGAAAACATCTCCGACTGATCTCCGGCAAATGTCTTCCATTCAATTTCAATCGCGGAATCCCATCCGTTTCGTGGTTTGACAGGCTTGGTTGGATTGGCGAGCGAGCGACAAAGAGCAACACGACAGATTTCGTTCCATCGTTCGATACCAAGACGGCGCTTGATCTTGATTAGAATCTCCCTGCTTTGGGAACTGATCCTTACTGTTTCAACGGGCGGCTTCATGAGTTTCAAAGTATCCTTGTTCGATGTGTGTATGACCGAGCGCTTCGTCGTGGGCGAGGCGGTAGTGACGGGCGACAAATGGAGCGAGGGCCTTGTGATAGGGACCGACGATTTCCTCGTCCGTGGAAAGTAGCAGCACCTGGTGGGAGGCCATCGGGAAGTAGCGCTCCACGAGGTGGCGGCGGTGTGAGGAGTCCAAGCGGCCGAGTGGCGTATCGATGACGGTTGGCACAGGACGTCCTGAAGCCCGGGCGAGGCCCCAGAGCAACGCGGTGGCGAGCAACTGCCGTTCACCGGCTGAAAGGCGGTCGAAGGGCAGCACCTGATTGCCGCGTCCAATCAGCGTGACTTGGAATGTTTCTGGATCAATGGTCAGGCCATGAACCAGATCGCTTTTGCGCAGTAGCGTGCGAAAGGCTTCTAGCATCAGCTCCTCCATGTTGGTGACGTGGCGGCGAATCACGCGAGTGCGGAACTTGGCGAGAGTTTCACGAACTTTCTTGGAATGGCGCAGCATGCGGTGGCGATCATCTTCGGCCACCTTGGCGTCAATGTCGCGATCACCAAAGCGGTCCAGCCGGGCATCCGCGTCGTTGCGTTGGCGGCTCAACACATCGGCGCGGACCTTGAGGGTGTCGAGTTCTGCGAGTTTTTCCACATGGGCCTTGCGGGCCTCATCGAGTTCTTTCTGGGATTGGGCGATGCGATCCTCGTCGGGGACGCGACCGAGTTCCGCGTCCAGTCGGGCGATCTGTTCGACCAGGTCCTCGATATGGCGCATGGTTTTGCGGGCGGTTTCGCCGGCATCAGGAAGCACCTTGGCCCGGAGGTGGGCGATGTGGGCGGAGAGCTGTGCATCCGCATCGAGCACCAGTGTCCCTCCAGCATTTTCCAGGCGGATCTTGCGGTCTTCTCGGAGAGCGGATGCGATACTCCGGATCTTGCCCTTCTGAATTTCTTCGGCTTCGAGCAGCTCCAACAACTCTTGATCTCTTATTTCCATGACCTCAACCAGTAACTGGTTGTGCCGGATTTCGTTTTCAGCCAGGGCTTGTTCTTCTACTTCGGCCAGCAAGGAATCAACCATTAGCAAAGGGAGCGGGCCGGCCGCAAGCTCGCGCAAATCCACTTCCGCTGCGTTCTTTTTGGCTTTGAGTTCGGCCATTCGAGCTTCGAGGCCTTTGCGTTGCAGGAATAGTTCGCCGCCGTCGAGTTGGAAGGTCTTTTCTTTGTCGCGGAGGTCCTTGCCTAGACGGCCGGCCTCATTGACGAGGCCGCCAATCTCCATGGCGAGACGTTCCTGTTCCTTGTCGATGTGTTCCAGCTCCGCCTGCGCTTGGGCGAGTAAACGAGCCGCTTCCGGGTCAAGTCCCTCCGCTTTCTTGCGGCGCTCGAAGACCCGCAAATCTGCATCGAGGCGATCTACCAAATCCAGCCCGAGCAGTGAGCTGATGGCCGTGCCGAGAATGGTGGCGGCATTGCCGCCTTCCGCAAGATCCTTGATTTGCTCCCCATCGAAAAAGAAGAGATTGGAGATGCCGACCGGGAGATAGGCCTCGATCACCTCGTCCCAATGATTGGTGAAGACATCGTCGAATTCACCATCACGCAGCACGCGAAGTGTTTCCTCGATGCCCTTCACTCCGATCCTCCATGAGCGGTGCAGCTCAAAGTGACTGACCTTGCCCTCCACCGTGCGGCGGAAGCGGAGCGTGACGCCAGCCCCTTCTCCGGGATCGGCGCTGCGGTGGATCGAGTCTCTGAGATACTCCTTGTAGCCCATGCGTCCGCGGTTCGAGACCTTGGCTTTGGAGCCATAGAGCGCGAGCTGCATGGCATCCAACAAGGTGGTCTTTCCGCCACCGTTCATCCCACCAAAGAGGATGACTGGACGTCCATCCTCCGGGGTGAGCATGGCTTCCTGATAGCCCTCGTAGGCTCCGAAGTTTTCAAGACGGATGTAGTCGAGAGTCATATTTGGTCGTTGTTAGAGTCGCTAGATGAGGCGGTTTCCTGAACAGGGATTCCAAGAAAATTGTCCTTCTTTTCGCGAAGTTCTTTGCGCTGTTCCGAAATGCGCAAAGCCCGCTGAAAAGCATCTTGTTCGTCATCATAGAAATGCTTGCTGAAGGCCTTTTCAAACTTATCAAATAAGCCGGCTCTTCGCGCTGAATTGCGTTGTTGTCGTGTGAGACTGAGAAGTTCGCGGGACAGTTCGTAGTGAAGGCGATCCCCGTCGCAGATTTCCGAAAGGTGAGTCATTTCGCTGGCCCCCAAAACGAGATCATCGTCTAAAGGGGCTCCTGGGTATGCTGTTCCAATAACTTCCTCGTAGATTCGTGGTAGAGAGTCCTCCAGCTCGTGTTTGTCCACTACCCAGATCCGGCGGATTTCCTGAAGCTCTTCAAGCGTGATCAATTCGATATTGTTTACGTCCTCAGGACCCCGCTTTCTGACTTCTGATTGAGCCTTGAGTAATTTGGTCAGCCATTGTTCACGGGAACTTTGAAGATAGGGTCCAGGAATTACCAAGCCGTTTTTCATTATATCTACACCACCAGTCATTCGACGATAATCTCGAAGATGACGATCTGTGCTTTCTGGATCACCATCTAGACCTTTTCCCCGGAAATCCAAATCGTTTCTTAGATCAAGGAGAGGCATCATCCAATCCTTCTCCTCGTCGTTTTGGATCATCGCCGTCATTGACTTATCCTGTTCAACCAGGGTGCAGACCCAACATCCAAAACGCGAATCCCCACAGCTTGGTGTTGAGGAATCAACGACCAACGGGCACTCTCCATCGGCTGAAGCTCCCGCATACATTCCTAACAAGTCGCGATTGTTGTATCCCCAAGGGTTTTTCTGCTGCATCAGGCAGAACCAGACATCGTCATTGGTCCAATCTTCAATGGGGGAATAGACCAGAGATCCTGGAAGACTTGAGTTGGGGCTGAGGCGGTCACGAACTCGTCCTTTTTCGTGTTTCTTCATGTTGGCGGCGCGACGAGTGCTTTCAGCTTTGCGAGTCCCCAATACCAGAATGGCTTCACCGCTCGATTTCACCATTTTATTGATGAAGGTGTTCGAGGGGCGGATTTTGAGTCGTTCCGTGCACCAGCGAAATTTATTCCGCGGTGCCGGGTATCCACGTCCGATTAGATTTACCCAAAAGGTGCTTGCGACATCGGGTGTCAGACGGTGCGTTTTGATTGGAAGATTCTGAGCAGACGCGGCGGAATTCATAATCGCAAGGGACTTGGAAACCCATGCCGCCACAACAGGGTTTTCGACCAAAGTGTCCGTTGAAATGACATGGACGATCTTGGTGCGTTGATAGGCTGGAATACCAGCGAGCGCTGTCCACACTAGTTGCAGAGTTGCCGTCGAATCCTTGCCTCCTGAATAGCCGAGAATCCAGGGAACTTCATCGGCGATATACAGTTCCCGAATTTCCTCACACAGAAGGTCAATGGTGGGTTGAAATCCGAGATCGTTGAAAGCAGATGCTCTGATGGCCTTTGATTCCTCAGTCCCGGATGAGGCGGGCGGGGCGGGCTTTGTTTTGGTTTTGGCGGGCATGGAGTGGGGTAAAAGCTGAAATTCTGAAAGGCTGAGAAGCTGAAAAATTGGAAGCGGGGATGAGAGGTTTCAGTTGGAAGGGTTTTGAGCGCTGAGTTTGGCGACGGTATCGAGGAGTGAACCACCGACCGCTTGTACACGGAGGTCGATTGGAGCGAACAAGCCATCGTCCATCAGGATGATGTTACCACGATGGGTGTCCGAAATGACGACACGTCGTTTGGGGTCAAAGTAGGCGACATTGCCCTCGATGATGAACCGCTGCCAACCTGACGAAGTGAAATAGGTCTGGATTTCCTCATCGGTGGCGGGAGTCCCGGCGATCGCGGGTTGTTGGATTAGAAGCCGCAGGCCGTTATCGGCTGCAAGCGCACCCATAAAGCGGACCTCGTCGCCGAAGAGTTCGTTGTGCAGGGACCAACGCTCCAAATAGGCGATGGGAGAAGCTTTGTGCTCCTCGTTCGGCCGATGAATCACGAGCAACCCGAAGAAGTCCGGCCAAGTTGCCTTCAGCACGGCCTTGGACTCGGGCCGATACCAGACCTGGTGTTCGTTACCTTCCTCGTCCGGGCCCCGACTCAGCTCGTCCGGCGGGGCTTGGAGGAAGAGGTGTTGCTCTTCGGCGAACTGGCGGAAGATTCCGAGTTCCTCGTGGAAATAGGTAGAACCGCCTTGAAGGCGCGAAACTGCTTCGCAGCGGCTTCGGAGCTCTGCAACAAGTGCTTGGAGCGGGATTCCCGCAGGAGCGTGGCTTGGTTCATGGGTGGACATTAATGGAAATAAGGCAGCGGATCAACCGGGGAATTGGAGATTGGAGAGAAAGCGATGGCGGGGGTGAAAGTGTTTACTTTTTGTCCCGCTGGAGGGAAGCGGTTTCCACCCTCTTCTCGTCATCCGCCAAGGGCAAGCCGAGAGCTTGCTTGATCACATTGGTGGTGAGGATGACATTGGTGGTGACCTTGGAGACCTTGCCGCCGATGAGGGCGCGTCCTTCCCAGACCTTGGCGTTGGCGCGTGACCAATCGATTTTTTTAAGGGCGGCGAGTTTGGGTTTCCATTCCTTGGGGTGGGTTTTCAGCAATGCGTTGCCAGCCTTGCCGATGGCTTGAAGGGCGATGCCGTGGGAATGAATGAATCCCTCGCGGACCTCGCTGGCGGGCATGCGGCCGTCCTTGACCTGCGTCCATGCCGGGAAGTGGGAAGCGACTTCTTCCCAGAAGTCGCGGGCAACTTTGGCATCATCGTTGAGATTGCCGGTGGCGAGACCTTCAACGAGGTCGGCGGAAGCATTGTAGAAGGCGGAAAGTGTGAAAAGTTTGCGCGAACGGGGGGCGAGCGAGGATTTCTCCATGTCCACGATTTCCTTGAAGAAGCGGGACTTGAGGATGACGAGCTTGGCGAGCTTCGCCTTGTCGTTGCGGTGATCGTAGAGCAGGCCGATGGAGCGGCTGGGGCGGATCGCGTGGCGGTTGAGGTCGGCGAACATCTGCTGACAGCGCTCCAGGCCAATATCGAGGAAGAAGACGACGGCGATGGTTTCGTGGGCGAGTTCGGGTCGCTGCTCAAGCGCGGAAATGATGGCGGCACGGCGGTGCTGGCCATCGTTGATGATGAACTTGGCGTCCATGGGCACCTTGAGAATTCCGAGTTTATCCTGAGCGCCCAAAGCTTCAAATTCGACATGGGAGTCGATGGAAACCGTGAGGGCTGAGAAGACGTAGTCGTCCGGGTTGTCGAGGATGTAGCCGGCGATTTCTGGAATGCGCCCCTTGTTGAGAATGCGTTGGGCGCGGAGCTCTGGCGGGAGTTCGTCCTCATTGAAAATGGAGATCTGGCGCATCATGCGGAGGCTCCACATGGCGACATAGTATTCGCGGCGGGCCTGGATGCCGCGGATGACGGGAAAGCTGAGAGTGGGTTCGGTGTCCATGGTGTGGGGGAATCAGGAGAGTTGGTAGAAGTCGGCAAGGCGCGGAATGGCTTCGCGGGCGCTGCGGGCGGATTCGCGGGCGAGTTGCACCCGGGTTTCGATGTCTGTGATTTTTTCCAAGTCTCCGGCGTCGGGGCTTTCCGGAGTTTGCTTTCGAGTTCGGCGAGGCGGAACTCGGCCCGCTGGGCGATCATGAGCCCGTCATAATAGGCGGGAGCGGAGCGGTAGAGATCATGGGCACGCTTGGCTCCGTCGGCGAGTTCTTCGGCGCTTTGCCAATCGAGCGTGCTGTGAAAAATTTCGTCCCGCATCAGATTCTCAAGCAGCGCAAGCCTGCTCTCCGGCGCACCGGTGGCGGCGGCGATAAGGGAAGCGTAAGGTGATGCTTTTTGACGTTGCACGGAGATCGACTTTGGGATTCTGTTCGTGGCGTATTGTTTCGCCGGGAACCTCTGTTTGTTAAAAATCAAATTCATGTTTAGCAAACAAAATTTTAAGAAATTTTAGCCAGCCTACCAGATGTCACCTGTTTATCTCGACTGCAACGCCACGACGCCACTGGACCCGGAGGTCAAAGAAGTGCTGTTCCGCTACCTTACGGAAGAGTATGGCAACGAGGGCAGCCGAACCCACGAATACGGGTCCCGAGCAAAGCAAGCGGTCCAGAAAGCCCGCGACCAAGTGGCCGCCGTGGTGGGAGTGAAACGCGATGAAGTGATTTTCACCAGTGGGGCGACTGAATCCAATAACCTGGCGATTCTCGGATTGGCTGACTACGGCAAGGAGAATGGCAAACTGCACTTGATCGGGACGCGGCTGGAACACAAGGCGGTGATTGAGCCGCTGGAAGCACTGGAAAAGCAGGGCTTTGAAGTGACGTGGCTGAATTCGAATGATCAGGGACGGGTGGACGTGGAACAGCTCAAGCAAGCGCTGCGACCGGATACCTTGCTGGTTTCAATCATGTCGGCGAACAATGAAACTGGGGTGCGGCAGCCGATTGAAGAAATCGCCGCCGTGCTCGAAGGGCATGATGCCTTCTTCCACACGGACGCCGCCCAAGCCTTCGGCAAGGATTTGGAACCCTTGCGCAAGGTACGGATCGACATGATTTCGGTGAGCGGTCACAAGATTTACGCACCCAAAGGCATCGGCGCTCTGATCCTCCGACGTCGTGGATATGATCGCCCTCCGCTCAAGCCGCTCATCTACGGCGGTGGCCAGGAGCGCGGGCTGCGGCCCGGCACGCTTCCGGTGGCGCACGTCGCCGCGCTGGGCATAGCCGCTGAAGTCGCACTCAAACAACACGAAACTCGCCGCAAACAATGTCGCAAGATCAAGGACGCTGCACTGGCTGCATTTTCATCGTTGGCACCACGCATTCACGGTCGGCCGGAGGAAACGATGGATCATGTGCTGAATCTCGCATTTCCGGGAATCGACTCGGAAGCACTGATCGTGGCTCTCAAAGATCTGGTGGCGATTTCCAATGGCTCCGCCTGCACCTCCAGCAGCTACACGCCGAGCCACGTCATCAAGGCGATGGGCTACAGCGACGATGAGGCCAATGAGGCGATCCGCCTGAGCTGGTGCCACATGACGCCGGAGGTGGATTGGGCTGGGCTTGCGGAGCGGGTTAGAAATCTTTATTAAATCGTCATGCCTCAAACTGAACTGGATCAGGATGTGTTGGATTTCATCGAACTGCATGCGAAGGGATTCGGACAAACGCCGTCTTCTGTCCTGCGGAGGCTGCTCGGGATCTCCGGGCAAGCGCCTGTGTCGGCACATCCAAATCCAGTTTCGACTTCAGTGCCTGAAATCAAGATTCGACCAATGACGGAACCTGATCGAGTGGAGAGGCCAACAAGAATAAGCTCCCGACATGCCGGGACTGCCATTCAGCGCTACATGTCGATCTTGTCCGATCTCTATCAGGAGGATCCCGAGCGATTCGAAAAGGTCGAGTCGGTTAAAAGACGCAAGAGGATCTACTTTCACAAAAGCTCATCGGTGATCGAGGAATCGGGCAACAGCGTGCAGCCGCAGAAAATACCCGATACGCCCTACTACACGGCCACAAATCTCAGCGATGAAAGAAAAAAGCGAGTTCTATCCGATGTTCTCACTGTTTTGGAAGTTCGCGGTGAACTTCGAGATGAATACCTGAGACGTCTTAGTCCTGAGCCTGTCGATTTTGAAGTCAAGACGCAGGTGGTCGACCTAGATGACTGCATTTGACTTCTTGAATTCCTCCCATTTTTCCTTCGACGGCCCGTAGCCGATGGTTTCTTCGCGGAGGCCGAGCTTGCGGAGCTTGGCGCTGAAGCGGTCCAGCTTTGATCGATCCGGGTGATCTTTGGCAAGGAAACGTTCTTTGAAAAATAGGAGCTGGTGTTCGGCTCCGTTGGTGTGGTCGATGACTGTGACGAATAGACGCCTGAGGTCGATCTTGATGCGGGAGAGTAACTCGGGAAGTGGAGTGTCGTCGAAGTCCCGATAGTAGTGGAACGTGAGCTTCCGCGAATGCAGATGGATCTTGATCAGATCGGCCTCGCGGGGATCGCCGTAAAGGCGGGCGGCGCATTCGACATAGACACGGAGAATGACCGGGAGTTCGTCGAGCAGACTGCGGTGAACCGTGAAGTGGCCTTCCCGAGGATCGAGAAAGCCGAAATCGAGTTGTGCGGCGGCGATTTCCAGTTCGTCCGAATCGCCGGCCGCGAACATGAGTTCGCGGGCCTTTTCCTCTGCATTAGCGTAACTGCCGAAGAACGAGCGGAGGTCTCGCTGCAGGCGGAGAGAGAGTTGATTGAATGGAATCTTGCTGCGCAGCTGGGCGGCGGCGACAAATACAAGAAGATCCTCTTTTCGGCGCTGGCGTGCAGCGTTGAATGTGGGTTCGCCGAAGCGATCAATGAAGAGTTGTAGGGCGCGTGGCAGCGAGCCGCATGCTTGGCGGATTTCGGCGAGGCGGTCGAATTCCTCGTCACGCGGCATGCGGCCGAGTTCGAGCACGGATTCCCAGTAGGCATCGAGTAACTCGCGGTGGGTGTCGTAGGGATCACGTTTTGTTTTGAGGGCGCGGAGGAGGCCGAGCTTTCGTGAGAGTGATTCCCAGTCGATGAAACGACGTGAGCGTTGGGCGAGGAAGTCGTGGAGATCGGCTGTGTCCCGGAAGACCAGATAGATGCCGAGACCGACTGGCACGGCTTCGGTGTGCAAGGTGTCTTCGAGCAGCGCTTGGATTTCCGCAGGTTCGAAAAACTTCTGGAAAGTGTCGCGGCGTGTGAGCACGCCATCGCCATACGTTAGAATATCACCGTAGGCTTCCTGCCCCGCGATAAGAGTGGAAACAAGCAGAGCGCGACGAGTGTACTGCCAAGCGTCGAGCAATGCCTCCACACGTTCTGCCGGATCTTCGATCACGTTGAGGACGAAGCCGAGGTTCACCACGTCGGCGGCCTGTTTCGCAACCTTTGGCGCATGGACTGGATCCCAACCGGTGGATTCATGGCCGAGCTTCTCGATCGCTTCCACATCTCCACCGTGGCCGCAGCCGTAATCGAAGAACGATTCACCCCGGCGGAGTTGGCCGAGTTCGAGAAGTGTTTTGATCGGCTTGGAAATCTCACGACGGACCAGGGCGGTCTTGTGTCGGTGGATTTTTTGTTTTGGAGACGCCGCGACAGCAGGAGCAACGGTGACCGCAACCAGACGATGCCCTTTGAATCCGAGACCCTTTTCCGCCAGAATTCGTTCCCAGTTGATACGGAAGCCGATGCGAGCTGGGTCGTCCAACAGCCCGGCTGTCTCTTCCTGCCGTGTGAGCTTGGCGAATTTTCCATGCATCGGATGTTCTGGTGGCAAGAAGGTTTCCTTGCGGTGAAGAATCGGTGGGTTGGCGCGGGTTCGGTATTCATCGCGCCGGGTTTTTCCAGTCACCAGATCGACGATGACCGATTCCAATAACGCCGGGTGTGGGTTCTTCTCGAACTCCGGATAAGCAAGGAACGAGATCTTCGGCGAGGCCGTGTGGAATTTCAGCAGGTTGAATTCCGGGCCGATTTCCAGGCGCTTGCGCAGCTCTGCCACCGTGATCCGGAGCAGAGATGGAATGCGCGGATCGTCCCCTGGATCGATTAGATACACCGCGCCCGGCAGACGCTTGCCAAATGGCAGAGCGTCGAGGGCCTGGCGGTATTCGGCGGCGGTCACTGACCCTGAATAGCAAGGCCGAGGCGATTCGTCACGCTGGCAAAATGGTTGGAAGGCCATCGCCTCCAAAATCAGCCCCGGTTTTCGATCGTTAGGACTTCTGCCAATTTCCGCGCGATTTGGGGATCAAATCCCGATCGGTCGAGGCTGCGGTCGTTGGTAATCAGAACCAAGGTCCGAGGCTTCAGTGCGGCAACCGGATGGTATTCAAATCGGTTCTGCTCGAAATCCACCGCAGCCAGGACGGGCAACACTGCGGCGGCATGGCCGGTCCGGACAATCCGCGCGAGATCGGTGAACGATGAGACCCGGGCGAACACCTGTGGAGTGAGGCGCTTGGTAGCAAGCCAGTGATGCCAGCGCTCTGCAAATTGTCCGCCGGATTGCAGTTCGGCAACGGGTGATTTCTGAAGAAGTTCCTCCACGGTGGCGCAACGTTTCCAAAGCGCCTTCGCCGCGAACAAGCCATAGCCGACCTGCCCGAGTCGCCACCTCTTGATTTCAGCGGGAACGGCATCTTCTCGGACGATACCGAAGTCGAGGCGTCCATCAGCCACCGAGCGCACGACTTCGGCGCTGCGCATCATCTCAAGTTCGATCAGAGCTGAGCTGAGTGATTCGCGAATACCGGTCAGCCTGGGCACAAGCAACCAGTCGATGACACTTCCTTGGGAGCCAAAGCGAACGCTCACGCTTCGCCCGGTCATGGATTCCCGGAAGTCATCAAGTTCGCGGAACTGACGACGGATAATCGAAGCGAGTCGCATTCCTTCCTCCGTGATCTCAATCCGGCGCCCTACCCGTCGGGTCAAAGCCAAGCCGAAGAACGCTTCCAGCTCCTTGATCTGCCGGGAGAATTGCGACTGCTTCGTGACATCGCCCATGGCGGCTTTGGCAAGATTCCCGGCTTCGGCCACCCGTAGGAAGGTGCGAAGACGATCCAGGGAAAGTCCTGAGACGGTAAAGAGGCGATCAAACTGATTCATGACTCTTGAGTCAGATAAACTGCGAAATCCTCCATTTCAATGATCAAATAGTTCGTGCAGCATGAAGCCGTATGAAAGACCTGATCCACTACGACATCATCGGCGACATCCACGGCCGCTTTGACAAGATTGCCGCCCTCATGGAACGCATGGGCTACCGCAAGGAAGGAGAAGGTTTTATTCCCCCTCCCGGGCATAAGGCTCTTTTCCTCGGCGACCTCATCGACCCGAAGCCAGGTCATGCCATCCCCGGTGGCGTGCGGTCCACGCTGCGGGCCGTAAAGGCGATGGTCGATGCCGGTGATGCGCTCTGTCTGATGGGCAACCACGAGTTGAACGCCATCTACTTTCACAGCAAGGGTCCTGATGGACAATGGCTGCGAGACCATCGCGAAAGTAATCAACATATGCACCAAGGCACGCTCGATGATTTCCCGGACTACGAAGACCCTGCTGGGGAATGGTTGATGGTTTGGATGCCTTGGATGAAGTGTCTGCCCTTTTGGCTCGAACTCGGCGGGTTTCGCGTGGTGCATGCCGCCTGGCACCAGGAGTCCATCGACCGTGTGAAAGGACGGAGCTTCGATGACGAAAACTTTTTCTTTGCTGCATCCGACAAAAGCCGCCCGGATGGAAAGGCGATGGAGATCTTGCTCAAGGGAATTGAAATCGATTTACCCGCTGGTGTGACTTATACCGATAAGGTTGGGATTCTCCGTAATTGCATCCGCGTGCGCTGGTGGGAGCTATCCAATGTTGGCATGGGTTACGATGAACTCGTTTTTCCCGCCAATCCGTTGATGCCCGACGATCCAGTGAGCGATGAATCTTTCGCGCAGATCCCGAGCTACCCGCTTGACTCGCCGCCCGTGTTCTTCGGGCACTACCTCAAGCCGTCCAGTTCGCCGCTCCGGCCCGAACGTGAAAACGTCGCCTGTCTTGACTACTCCGCGGCGACTGATGGTCCTTTGGTGGCCTATCGCTGGAGAGGCGAAAAACTGATCCATTCCGCTCAATATATCAGTCACCCATGAGGCCTCCAAGACACCTCTTCAATGGGGTGTTTTATCCTATCCAGTGCTTGCATTTTAGACCTGAAAACGCTTCAATTTGACATGTCGAAATCCCTTCCGATTCCTCACCCAGAATGGAATATATTGCTTGAAAAACACGATGCTTTGCAGTCGCAAATCGCCGCTGTTCTCACTGATATTCACTCGTTGAAGGACTCCGGGCCGGTGGTGATCGGACGCTATGCCGCAGCGTTCAGTACACGGCTCTTCCGCCTGCACGAAGCGGAGATTGAGTCGGCCCGCCTAAAGCGTGAAATCGAATTGATTCAAGCCGCAATCAACTCTGGAAGCGAGGTGGACTACGAGCAGATTCAGGCGATCCTGGAAGCGGAGTTCGCCGAGTGGCAGGCCAGGCTGGTTGAAGAGATCGACAATCTAACGCACCACTGGGGTATGCTTGAAACTTCAGAATTTTTGGATCCTCGCATCGTCCGCAAACTCCGCGAGCGTTTCAGGATGCTGGCGCGCCGACTCCACCCGGATTTGAATCCGTCCCAGTCGCCCGCACAGGCCGAGTTGTGGCATCGCGTCACCGCCGCATACGAGGCCCAGGATCTCGACGAGCTAGATGCGCTGGAAATCCTCACCCGGGATGTCGATTTCAGTCCAGTGCCGGATTCGATGGATGACCTGCGGGATACTCTCGGAAAACTCCGCGGTCAGCTCGACGTTTTTTTGGTTCGTTACTCCAAACACCGCAAACAATGGCCCTTCGATCAACTGCCGATCCTCAATGATCCCGCAGCTATGGCCGCACGCCAGTCGGAACTCGACGAACGAATCGTCACTACAGAAACCGTGCGCGACGAACGCAAACACTGGCTCAATCAACTGCTCGATCACTGACCCCCATGAATAACCACGCCCTCACCTCCATCGAGCAACATCAACTCGCCCTGCTTCACGCCCATCTGCAGGCTGACAGCGGCTTAGCCGCACCATTTTCCAAGGAAGTCTTTCTCGTTGAGACCCACGTTGCCGGCACTTCACACATTCCTATCAAAAAAATCGAACTCACTCTAAAAAACGGCGACGCCCTCGTCCTGCGCCGCGACCTGGACAATCCACACGACGAACTCGCCATTCTCATCCTAACGGAAAGCGGAGAGAAACTCGGCTACGTCCCTCGCGACCGAAGTGAAATCCTCGCCCGCCTGATGGACGCGGGAAAATTCCTGTTTTCCCGCATCGAATCCAAAGAGTGGCATGGCGACTGGCTCCAAGTCTCGGCCCGGGTGTTCTTGAGGGATGTGTGATACACGCTTCAAAGAAACAATATGACAAAATTACAGGTTGCATCATGAGTCTAAAAGTCGAATGTCTGAAAGTCAAAGGTCGAAGAACCGCGAATTCTTAGCTGACCTTCGACCTTTGACTTTGAGACTCTTCCTTCGGCCAGTCCGCCGCTTTAATTCACAGAGCTGGTGTAAGCCTGTCGCGGCCGCGACGCGTCTCACGTGGCGACCGCATCAAATTCATCGCTCACATTCACCCACTGCACCGCTTCCACTGCAGGCGGCGCAACGGGATCGGCAATGAAGCCGGTGAAGACCCGAATCGTTTGGCTGAGGCTGGGGAACGGCCCTTCATTGCCACCGATGTTTCCCTCAGCATCCGGGAGAAATGCACGTGAGTGGATGAAGCTCTCGCCAGTGGAAGTCCGGATTTCGCAGACGTATCCGGAATCGTCGGCGAAAGCCTGGCAGTAGTTCGGATAGTCCCCGTCGACCGACTCCGGAGCTACGAGAGTCAAGAAGGGGTTTTCCACGTCCGGACGGAGTGCTTCGAGTGCCGCGATCACATCCGAAACCTGGGGGTTCGGAGTGCTTGCCATACCGATTCGGCCTTCAATCAATACCCAGTCTTGTAGTGGTTTTTCCATGCCTGAATTAGACGAAATTCGGGTGTGTTTTGCCAGTTAAAACGCTTGAAATAACAACCTGAAAATCTTCGGAAAAGAGTCGTTTCTACAACGAAAATTTCTTTTGCTAAATCCTCTTCATCCGGCCGCTTTTAATAAGAAAAAAGTCTTGGCTACGTTTTCAATAGCATTTTCGTTAGGTTGACTCAATGAGTTACACATTTCAGTGGCATCGCATTGTCACGGCGAAGCGGAGTATCGCCGCACCATGGGGGGGTGGTGCATCTCATTCGCACTTCATGGCCATGATCGCACTGCAGGGGCGTGGTCAATACGTGGTGCTTGAGACGAGGCGGCGGTCCAAAAATCAATCAGGCCATCGCGAGTTTTGGAGCAGGGAGGATTTCTCTTTTGATCTGAGGGCCTTTGTCGGCGACCGCCTTGCTGAGGTCATATTCCGCCTGGAGACGGATCAAAAGTGATGCGGAAATGCCGAGGTAGCGCTCGAACCGCAAGGCCGTATCGGCGGAAACGCCTTTTCGCCCTGCGAAAATATCGCTGAGGCGACTGCGCGGAATGGCCATATCCCGGGCGGCCTTGGCGGCAGGAATGGAGCGCGATTCCAGTTCATCATGGATCAGGCCGGAGGCGGGGTTGGAGCAGAGTTTCATGGAATCAGCGTGTAACCCAAAAAGAGAACACGACAAGAACAATGTGAATCCTGATGAATGGGAAGGAAGTCCAAATACGCTTCGACGCCAGCTTCCCGGCGATTCACTTTCCGACAACTGAAGAAAGATTTGAAAGTCGGCCCTTCTCGAAGAAGTCGGGCGGGAAGATTGAATTCTCACGCTGGATCACTTCCGGGCTTTCGCCGTTTTCCAAGCGCAGTCGATCCTTGCGGCGCGAGGCCATCTTTTCGGCGGCCCGGCTTTTCAGGTTGATGTTCTTGGGCGGTTTCATGGGAGAAATGAGTTGGATCGCGGTGATGACGACGGAGAAACCTGAGCGAGAGAGGGACCATTTGTCAATTTTCGTGCCGATCTCGATTCCATACGTTCTGCCTCTGCTTCGACGGTCCGTTGGCACCGGTTCCAGAAAGGCCAAGCCACCACTCGCCTACCGCACGCCCAGTTGCTCAAGCCCACTGATCAGTGGTTCGTTTTCGGTTCTATCTCCTGGGGGTGATGGCGGATCTCGGATCGTGGATTGAAGATTTCAGAAGCGACGGTGCAGGAAGTCCCGTTGGGATTGGGTATCCGTCGCTGAACCTGCGCGGCGGATGGTTACGGTGGCCTGCTCCAAGGACATGCCCATGCGGACAAGCAAGCGAATGGAAACCATGCTGGCCCGGCCGCGACCGTAGGCACAGTGAATCACAACAGACTCGCCGTCATCGAGGTGGTCCCGGATGAGATCGAGCGTCTGATCCAGTTCATCGGGATTCGAGGGCAGGCCGTAGTCCGTGATTTCATATCTCCAGAGTCTCGCTGGAATTTCATCCCGCTGGATCGCTGCTAGATAGTCCGGGGACTTGCGGGCGATCTCTTCGTCCGAAACTAGGCACAGGATGTGAGAGACACCGGCTTCGGCTATTTCCTGTATGAAGTCCTCCAAGGCTTCGAAGCGTCCCGGCATGGCGCAGAGATGTAGATTTCCGCGTGTGAATTGGTCTGGCAGTGAAACGGTTCTTAGCATGATGGTGGGGTTGGTGTTGGGGTAGGTGAATGAATACTGCCTGCCATTGGGTTATCCCACAAGGGGTGGCCCCAGCTTGTGTCATAGCGCCGAGGGTGGGGAATTTTGAATTCTGTATTAAGGAAAGTGCCGAGGGTTATGACATAATATTTTTGCAGGTTGTTTGTGACGGTCCTTGTTGCTGGCAGAATAGGGGCATGTCCTACGCAGCAAAACTCGAACGCAACCTTGTCAGAATCGTCAACACCGCCAACGGTTCCACCGCTCGCACCATTAGCGGAACCTACACCAATGCTATTGTTCAAGGCGAGGAACTCCACCTCACCCAACCCAACGGCAAAATCCGTGTGGTGAACATCAAGAACGGTTCTACGATTCGAATCTTCTGATTCACCCGACCTTGTGGCGGCGCGTCTGTGACCGTCGCAATTCATCAGCATCGACGGTCATAGACCGCCGCTACAAGCGCATCACTCACCCAAACTATCATGATCCACAAAATCAAAACCATCCTCTGGATGATCGGCCTGTTCTTCAAAGAAATCTACCAACTGCTCACCGGCAAACGCAAGTGGAGTTAAACCAATACATTCAACCATGCGTCCGATTCGTTATATTCTTGATCTCCCCTGGTGGGTTGGTATGGCCATTTTCATGGGAGGAAACTGGGTGGTCGGGCAATCCTATATCTTCGGCGTGCCGATCTGCTTGTTCGGTGCCTGGACCTTCTCAAAACTCCTGAAGCCCAACGACGATCCCGAACCCTTTCCAGCCATCGTTGGCTTCCCGTTGTTCTTTCTCGTGATGTTGCTTCCAAGCCAGTTCTCCTTCAAAGACGAGTGGTTCAACTGGATGAACGGCACCAGCGAAACCGTGCTGTATGGCACACGCGGCGCCCTCGGTATCTTCGCCGGCTTCATCGCCTTCCAGGGCGTGCGGAAGTGAGGAGAAGAGGTTGAACCGCCAAGTTGCAAAGAACGCCAAGGGATGGATTTTGGATGAAGCAAACGCGGGGCGAGTTCTAGCGAGCTTAGAAAAACATGGCGCAGCCGAAATCAGCATAGCCGGAGGCAAACGCGAAGGAGGGGAGGGCGCGGAGGTTTCCGCTGAGGGATGAAAGGTAGGATGTGACCGCTGTGACCCAGCTTGCCCGGGTTAGTTCTAAGGATGCCTAAGCTCGCTCTTAGCAGGCGGTTTGATACGAAATTGGAAATGTGCCCTATTCATGCGAGTGCATGGATTTCCGCTTCAAGGGCAGCAAGGTCGGCAAGGATAGTGTCGAAGTCGGGCACGGTGCCGAACAACATGGAGCGCATGCCGGCATAGTCCGCCCGCAATTCTGGCAGATGGGCGGGATTGGGCAAAAGCAACAGACTTCCGGGAATGGCTTCCTCGTATTTCGCCCACGCGCAGTGGTAGAAGCAGGACTTGAATTCGGCCACGGCATGAAGCTGCTTCAGTTCGTCCAGAGCTTTCGCTTTTACCGAAGAACGATAGAGGCGGTGGAGATCATAGTAATGCCGGGAATAGCGGGACGGACAGGGCTTTGATACATCGCGGTGAGCTTCCTGATGTAGTATTGTAGCCTTCTCCCAAAAAGTCCGTTCGGCAGTGATGGTGGGAACTATGGTTTCCGATTCTGAGAATAAAGCCGGATATTCCATTGCGGCGTATGAGCGGATGCGCCGGGGTTCATTCGGAGACCAACCGGCCAACGGTCCCACTTCCAATCGGATGACGGGTTGCACGTAATCCATTGCAAAGGCGCGAGGGTAACCCACGCGCAGTTCCTGACCGACGGTCTCTAGATGAAACTTAGCTCCGGGTGCCCGGCGCAGGAACAGTGAGGCGAGTGAGGGTTTCATCTCCGATTCCAAAAAGCGGGCGGTCTTTTCGTTCACCGCCTTGCAGAAACGGTTACGGGATGCCGTACTTTGGGGCCTGCTGCCTTCTTTCAAGTCGATTCCCAGGGCATGGGCGTCCAGCACCAAATCGATGTCCTCGGAAAAGCGCTCAATAATTCCGTGCGCCTTGGATAAGCTGGTGCCACCCTTGAATACCAGTTGGTCTTTCCATTGTTCATCAGTGAAAAGAGCATTAAGCACCCAGCAAACCCAGAAGTCTTTTTCGATGATCGCCTCATGCACGCGCATGCGTTGTGACGTTGCACGAAACAATTCCTGGCGATCGACATCGGCCAGTAGTGCGAAATTACGCATGATTCACCTCCTTTTCCTTGGCCAGTGCACGCAGCGTTTCATGAACCCAGGTTGTGGCGTAGCGAGTCTCCGCGATAGCTTGTTGAAGTTGCTTCGCATCCAGTTGTCCGCCCAAGCGCTTGAGCACCGCCGCGTCCACTCGCTCCCTGCCCAGTGCTTTCAACGCCTGAACGATCAAGGCGGTTTTAGGCGAAAGCACCGAGGTCTCGCGGATGGCCCGCCGCTGGAATACCAGCGAGCCGCCGTCCCAAGCATAGGTCTTGGCGGGACCATCGCTGAAATACTCCCAGCGTGCGGGTATTTGTGTCGATAAGCCCAAGAGATTCAATGCCGTGTTGCCTGATGGTATCAAGGTCCACCCGTGGGAGCGGGCAATGGCCCGTGCGATTTCGTCCGGGTCCGGAGCTGCTGGGCCTTGCAGCAGAACGCTTTCCTTTGGTAGCTCGTAAACTCCGCGCAACATGCGCCGGAGTCGTCCTTCCTTCTCCAATCGTTGGAATGCCTTGCGCACCGCCTCGTAGCTTCCCAGCTCTAGAAAGTCCTTAGGCGTATAGACATGCCCTGCGCCTTGGTGGATTAGCCGGGCGATTAAGGTTTTGTGCAGTGAAATCATCACGCCGTTCATTTGTCCCAAATAATTGTCATTTTTTGGGACAAAAGCAATCCGGAAAATCACAAAATAGCCGACAGTCCTCCGGTAGGCGCACTCAATTCCCCATAAATGCCGCGCCCAGTTGTCGTAATTGGCGCGGGGCGAAGTAGAAAACGCCAAAGTTCAGCGGCTTTTTCTTCTCCATACGGCAATACTCCAAGCCTACCGACCATAAGCTTGCGCTGCGAGCTGCGTGATCCGGCTGGATTTTCTGGTCGCATTGAATCGCGCCACGTCCCACTGCACCCATGCGACCGCTGTCCCGGCAATGGCGGTGATCACTTGGATCCACGCAGGCGACGACCATGCGGAAATGTAAACCATTCCGACAATCACGGCCCAAAGAACCATCACCACCACCAGTCCGCCGGCGAACCCAACCTTGGCAAATAAAGCTCTCGCCAGCGGGTTGGATTCACCATGCCGCCCAACGTGGCGAACCGTCGTCCACACATCCGCCAGTTTGGTGAGCAAGAGGAGAACGAGGCTGATGATGAGGATGATTTGGAAGAAGTTCATGCGGGCAAATCATGTTGAGGTATCTTTTCCCTTTTCGATGTAATCGCGGACTTCTGCCCTGTAATCCCGGTTGGTTCGATTGACTTTGTAGTTTGCTTCGTATTCTTCACGATACCTTGCTGCCTGAGGAAGATGCCTTCCTGAGGTGAAAATCTCACAGAATGCCAAAATCTTGGCGCTACAAGAAAAGCATTCGGTGTGCGTTTGTCGCATTGAGTCGATCAAATCCAGATAGGGTTCGAGTTCGGAGTCGCTCAAGTTCTCGAAGGCATGCGCCAGAAACGCGAAATCAGATAATCCTGAATAGCCCGATGCGAAAGGGCACTTGGAATGCTCTCGTTTTTGATTGTTGATTCGTCGAATGTAGTCGGCGTTCATAATGTGTTAGAATAATGTGTTTGGAAACGCCAAGCCGCAAAGGGTGCAAAGGATGGAATGGTTTGGATCAAAACGCAGAATACATGCTCATCGAGTTCTGCCCGGATGCGCGCCGCAGTCCCTGTGCGGATGTGTTGGCGAGCTAGTGATCGTCGGGTTTGAAAACTGCATGCCTTTGCCTCGTCCGTCTGGCATTCGCCAACAACCATCCGATTTCTTCGCTACCTCTTCGCCGTCAGGTCCTAGAATCGCCTGACGCTCATCATCAAACCGCAGCCACTCAAATGGTCCAAACTTCATCCAGCCCTCGCAGCAGAGCCAGAGATAGATGGTGGGTTTTGGCTCCTTGCAAGCCATGTGAGAGATCATGCGGCGATGCATCTCTTTTTCAATCTTCATGATTTTAGTAGAAGACTCCGACGAGGCAAATAAATCCTCCTTACTTGCAGCTGCATCGCTCTTTCTTTTTGCGGGCATGGGGATAGGGCAATGAAATTATCGGAAACCGACAGAATCAGAGAAAAAGATCACCATTTGCTCATGATTCTGCTCCAAGCATCCTACACGTGCTGAATGTCTGGTTAAATTCGTTGGACTCAATTGTCGAATTGAACTCGAAACTCCTGAGAACGACGTCATCAGGACGTCTTGGTTTGTTCGGGAGGGAATCGAGGTGGAACACCGATTCGAAGCAATGATCGGGACACTCCAGAAGTTTGACGAATGGATCAAGTAGATGCCACTTTTGCTCACCAATCTTGTTCACGAAGTAAAGAAGGCCGGAGCCTATGCGATGGTCCGAATTCTCCGAAACCGTGCATTTCCTTGTCTCCATGTGCAGGCTAGAGCCGTGAACCTCCCTGAACCACAGAATAGACATGTTTTTGTGCGGGTCATACTTGACGACGTCCACGATTCTTAAGCTCCAGTTGTTGAGGAGCGAGGCCTTATCGAACAGTGTCGCCAGAAAGACATCCGCGTTGTTCACTTGCTTTGCGAGTTCCGGCTCAGAGACCCGCAGATGACTATCTGCATTCCGGATGTTAATGAGGCCGGTCATTGCCTGTTTCCAACCGGGGTCTTGAACAAGGGAAACTAGGTCGGGAATTGACTGATCTGCCGCCACTTGTTTTTTGATCTTGTTGCATGCCGCATCCAACGCTGAAGCCCACATTCCATATTCGAAGCCCTTTTTGCCTTTATCATTGCCCTTGTTCCGTTTCAGACGCCAGCCCGCCATGACATTGTCTCCATTCACATGGGCATAGCTTGCAGCCAGAAGGGCGAGGAATGCCACCAGTGTTTCGCCTGCCTTGCGGGCTTTGGCCATTCGCTCGTAGCGCGCGTCGTCGTGCGCAGTCGTGCTCTTCCGGTATTCTGCCCAGACAAAACTCAGAGGACGCGGGTAATAGCGAGCGATCCGATGATCGAGATTTCTGACTGAACTCGCTGAGTCATAAATCAATCTCAATTCATTATCTTCGGCTTGGATGCGGTGGCGGATTCCATCGGCTGATTCTTCCCACAGGAGGCCTTGGATGAGTTGATCCGTGCGCTCAGTGAGCTGGGCGAACTCGTCACGCATTTTATGGAGCTTCAGATATTCGCGGATCAAATTCTCATCAATGGGCAAGCGAAGGGATTGAAGCCACTCAGGATCCAAATCATGAAGCGGCTCCAATCCAAGCGGGAAAAGGAGTTTCGCTGCTGCCGGTGAGGTAAGTATGGTCTTCACCAAGTCGCGCGCATCTGGTGAAACACCATTCTTGAATCGAATGCGGATCACCGATTCATCAAAGAGAATATCGGGCTGAGAAAATTCCAAGAACGAGACGCGCAAACCACCATTGCTGTCAGTTTGTGCGTCGAGGACTAGGTCTCCAGACTGTAGTGTGGCTTCCACTTTCTGGCTGTTAGCTGGCTCCAACTTCCCGAAATCGGGGGTGAGCTCATTGCTGATGCATTTTGAATGAAAACATTTGCGAGTGCCATTTTCATTGCGGGGAATCTTCGGCCCTCTCTCGATGCCCGCCATTTCTTCGAGAGAACGCCCTTCAGCCGGTTTCGTTTTTCGAGTTGGGATGTAGCTGTCGTAAAGAGCAGGCGTCCCTAGCCGTAGCTCTTCCTTACATACAAATCCGCAGGAAGTCACCGACGTTTTGCCGGACTGTAACAGAGGAAGTTGCGTTTTCAGCATGTCGATGTCCGACTCTTGGATCTTGAAGAAAATAGTTTTACCCGAATGCTTTGAAAGCACTATGGTTGCCATGGAATGGCCATTGTGAACGGCGCTCATCCGGAAACGAACTCCGGAGTACGGATGGCGATGTTCGATAATCAGCGCCTCATGGTTAGATAAGAGCATGAGGCGCTTGGCAGCCAAGCCCGGCATCTGAAGGAATCGAATTGGCACCGGTATCAGCAATTTTGCATCATCATCCATGCTGGATAGCAATAGCGTGATCGGCTTCCAAAGCAGGGAATCTTGTAGATCTTTTGTGATACTATCACTCAGAGCGCATATCGTATCTAGAATAGGAAGAACCAGGCAAATGGCTTTCTCGTTTTCAAATAAGCTGGCGAACATCTTCTGCTCGGCGTTCGGGCTGAACTCACTGGATGAACTGTGGCAAAGCGCAGCCCATTCCAGAGTTTCCAGATCATGGAAGCGACTGTTCCCCGGAAACATGACCGAAACATGAGGCGGACAATCATTTGGGTCTTCGTCAGCCCTTGGCTCGTATTTTTCCTTGTCCACAAGGAGAATGAACGGCCCATCGTCCTGCCCGGGTTGAAGTAGGTGTTGTACAAGCTCGGGATAGTAGTCGTCGATCATAGCCATATTTTTGAGTCGTTACGATTTCAGTGGGGGGAATTCATTCTTTGATTTTGAATGCGTAGTTCTGGGCGCAAGTTAAGATTTGATTTACCAGCTCATCGCGTTGTAATTCAGCAAGTTCGTCTTCAAGGTTCGTGTGAATTCTCGGAAATGAGTATTTTGAAATTACTTCAATCTCTTCGTAGTGGCGAACACAAGCAAGGCGTTGCAGGCCATCCGCATCAGGTTTGTAGCCGGTTTTCTTGATCGTCTCACCTGTGCGACGATCAACAATTTTCCACTGAGACTTTTTCTTGAGGATTTCTGGCATTCTCTCGACTAAGTGCGTTAATAGTTTTTGATTTAATTCATGATCATCGAAATCTGGTTGATACCCTTGGGAAACGAGAGTGTCGGATTTCGCCGCAATCACACGAAAGCCTTCGCTGGCGATGAACCGACTGGCGTGTCCGCCTGTTTTTAGAATAATCTGGGAGCGGGATGCCGCTCGGCAAGATTCAGCGGTGCTAGTCCAGCTTCCTCCACGATTAATCCGCGATTTGCCAAGTTGCGGGCCACGTGGGTCGGCGACGTGGTTCTGGTGGTATGGCCCATGCCAATCCATACACCATTCTGCCACATTCCCCAGCATGTCGTGCAAGCCCCAGGCGTTGGGCTTTTTCAAGCAAACATGCTGAGTTCGGTCTTGGCTGTTCTCGTCATACCATGCAACCGCATCAAGTTCACCGTGGTGAATTCCTGATTCACCAGCACGGCAAGCATACTCCCATTGAGCCTCTGTTGGAAGAGTCCATGTCCAACCTTCGGGCAGCAATCGAGTCGTTCCATTATTGAGCTTACGACAATAGGAAAGAGCGTCTCGCCAGCCAATCGAGTCAACCGGAAGATCTCGAACTCCGCCCGTAATATCGCGGTGTGGGCCAAAGGTGCTTCGGTTTTCGTCCAAGCCCATCACCGCAATCCATTGCTCTTGGGTTACGGGCGTTTTAGACATCCAGAAGCCATGGCTAACCGTTACTTTGTGTGGTGTCTCGTCGTCCTTGCGTCCGGGCTCATTCTCAGGACTCCCCATCACAAATTCCCCAGATGGAACCCAGCACAACGTCATGCTCAACTCACTGCATTCTGAGAAATCTCCTCGTCGAAAGGATCTCATCCACTCTGCATTCTGGATACGTTTTCCCCCCTGAAAATTTGACAGGCTGACCATTCGAGAGTCTCCGGCTTTATTTTGAACGTTTGGATTCATGCTAATGGGATGGTTTTTGTGTAGGAAGGTTCTTATCAGAGCGATTGATCTGCATATCACCAAGCCAGTGGGAGGCGGGTGCTTGGAGGAATTCGGCTATGGGGATACCTTGGCCGCCGACCAAGAGCTTGGCGGTGGGATGGTGGGCTTTATCGAAGGCGGCGATGCCGGGGAGGGTTTGTTTGCGGCCGCCGCTTTTGACTTCGATGGCGACGAGGGCGTCGCCGCGCTGGAGCACGAAATCGACTTCCTTGTTTTGCTCGCGCCAGTAGGTGACGGAGATTCCGGTGCCGATGGCGGTGTTGACGAGGTGGGCACCGACGGCGGATTCGATCAGGCGTCCCCAGGCATCGCCATCGGTGCGCCATGCATCTGGACTGCGGCCGGACTGGGCGGTCATGAGGGCGGTGTTGAGGACTTGCAGTTTGGGACTCGAAGCGCGTTGGCGGATTTGGGTTCCGGAAAACTTCTGCAAGCCAGCGACCATGCCCGCGCCTTCGAGGAGCTGGAGGTAATGGGCAAGGGTGACGGTGTTGCCGGCGTCCACGAGCTGGCCGAGCATTTTCTGATAGGCGAGAATTTGTCCGGAATAGGCACAGGCGAGTTGGAACAAACGCCGGAGCAGGGCGGGCTTGTCCACTCGGGTGAGCAGCAGGATGTCGCGGGAGAGGGTGGTTTCGATCAGCGAGTCGTTGATGTATTGCCGCCAGCGGTCGGGATCGTCCGCCAGAGGAGCGGCACCGGGATAGGCACCGAAGAGCAGGAATTTTTCGAGATCCCAACCAAAGGCTTCCTGCATTTCGGCGAAGGACCAGTGAGGAACGGGGATGGTTTCAAAGCGGCCTGCCAAGCTCTCGGTGAGACCGGATTGGATGAGAAGAGGCGAGGAGCCGAGCAACACCACTTTCAACGGTGTGGCGTCATGGGTGTCGGCGTCCCAGAGCAGTTTCACAACCTCAGGCCACCGGGCGGCCTTCTGGATTTCATCGATCACCAGCAGCGCACCCTCGGGGTGGTTGCGGGCCTTGATTCGGGCGAGGTCCCATTGCTGCTCCAACCATGCCTGGTCGCGGAGTGTGGGCTCGTCGGCGGAGGCGTAGTGCGCGGGAAGTCTGGAAGCCTCCATGACCTGCCTTGCCAAAGTGGTCTTGCCCACCTGGCGGGGACCTGCCAGCACCTGGATGAAACGGCGCGGCTCGTTGACCCGGGAAAGCAGTTGGGAGTAGAGATGGGAGCGTTTCATGATATTTACTCAGGACGATGAGTAAATTATTGTGTGTTGGTGAGCAAGCTGGAAATCCTGGGACTTTTGCATGGAGGTGTAGGCGGTGTAGGTGGGATTGAGCGAAGGAGTTTGAGTTTTGGAGGGAACAAAGTGTGTCCGAGGGTGGTTTTTCGGGAGGAGGTGGAATCGGTTGCTTTTCATTGACCTCTCGCCCCGCTGGGGACAAGTGGGCGACCCACGGCTGGACAGCCCTACCGGTTTTAGGTGAGTTCGTGCCAGGCTTGGCGGGCGGCGATGTCTTTGGCGGTGGTGGTGGAGAGTAACAAGGGATCTGGGGTGATGCCGACGCGGCCGAGATCGAGGCGATCGGCGTCGAGGCAGACGGCGAGGGTGGGATCGGATTGGGGCGGGCCGCCGTTGTGGATTTGGCAGGCGGTGACGAGGAGGTCCATGCGGAGGTCGTCGAGTTGGAAGTGACCGGCTTGGCGGAATTTGATGGCGAGCTGTGCACCGCGGGGGCCGTGCTGGGGATCTCGATATTCGTTTTCCCGGCAGGAGTCGTGGAAGACAGCGAAAAGGCGGACGATTTCCTCATCGGCGGCGTGAAGGCGGGCGAGGTAGAGGCCATTGCGGCGAACGGTGAGCCAATGGGACGGGCCGTGGTCGGATTCCACATCCAAGCGGAATTGGGCGGTGACGAGTTGCCAGAGCGGGTGTTCGGAAGTCTGAAGGAGGCTGATGGGCATGTTTTCAGGTTTTGGAATGGTGAGATCTATCGAATGCAGCGAGGTCTTGTCGAACAAAGTCGTCAATTGGTGGAAAATGATAGGGCTTTGCGGGATTTTGCGATAATGGGGTCAGCGGATGGTTTTCAATATGGTAGAGTTTTCGTTTTTCAGTTTTTACCAAATAGGGGTGGGACAAATACGGGGGCATCCTTTGAAATTATCAGGAGTTCGAAGTGTGGAATTGCAAAAATATCAGATTGGAAATCAATCAGTTGCATTGTTGTTTGAAAATTATGCCCGTGAGTCTTGACGATGCCGGTAGAATGTAAGGATGCCATCGCACTGTTCGTCTCAACTGGAATCCCATTCCCTGAACCGCCTGGATCCAATGGCGATGACGGGGAGTGTGTTTTTCCATGGCACCAGCAAGCGCAATGCGAGGAAAATTCTCAAGGAGGGGTTTCGCGACTGGTCGTGGACCGCAGAGACGCCATTACTCAAGGACAAGGCGAAGAAGGGGATCGACCGTTGGATCCATGGCGGTTCTTACGGTCGAGGCACCTATGTGACCTGCAACTGGCGTTCGGCGATGTATTTTGGGCCGGTTCTTTTTCGAGTGGAACTGCAAGCCGGCACTCGCATACTCCGTCTGGATCTGCCGCCTGAGCGCAAGGTGCTGGATTCACTGAAACGCGAATTTGGCAGGGAAATCCTGACCAAGTCGCCCTGGAAAGTGATGCCGAGGAACAAACGTCTTACCCTCGACGAGGCGATCGAACTGGCCCGCCACCACGTTGCCACCTGGGAAGGAGCCTCCTGGTTCGACCCGCGAGGTGAAACGCATGAGCGGCTAATGCTCGATCTGCGCAAGATCCTGGTGCGCTATGGCATCCAAGGCTGGGGCGAGCCGACCGACATTGGTGGGATCGTGATTTTTGCCACCGACCGACTCAAGGTGCGCGAGGTCGTGCTTTCGCTTCCCACCGAGGATCTGTGGCGGGGATGCCGCAACCCCGACCTGCGAACGGGTTGCTTTGCCTCACTAGAGACCATGGTCCAAGCCTGTCAATCAGCAGGAAACCGCGGAGCCTCCAACAGCCTCAAGTGGGTAGAGAAATCCAATGAAGAACTTGGTGGAATATTTCATCAATCCGATTTTCGTGGGAATGCTTTATGAAATCCGGGCGGAGAGGCTTCCATTAAAACCGAAATTCACTGCTTGCATTCACCTGCCCCATGGAGGGACCGAGCGAATGGATTAAAACCGAAATATACTGAAGGCGCTCAGGGCGGTTGGCCACGCCGCAATCGACGAAAAATCATCCAATCCCACAAAATTAGAATTTTCCCGGTTATGACACAATTACTTCAGGCAAATTTGGAATGCTGTGGCATTCCTGTTATTATGACAGGGCACATGCACAACAGCGGCCTTCAATCCGATCCTTGGATCCGCCGAATACCATCGGCACACATTACCCGCTCCAGCAGTTGCCATTTCGAGTTTTCCCGGATTTAGCGCGGATTTTCCGTCTTTAGTCCGTTTTTCAAGGCGATCCGCCACTCCAAACGCATTCTTGTGCCCATGCCAGAGGCCTTGGTTCACTCGCATTGATCCACCATCTCCATTCCGTCCGATTCCGTCCACATTCTGACTTCTCGCACCATGCAAACCACCAAAAATCGCCCGACCTCAAATCTTACGCTCAGTCACGAACAACATCTGGAACTCTTCGAACAACTGGAAACCGCAAAATCACGCCTTGCCGAACTTAAAGAGGGTCTTCAGGAGGACACCGCCGAAATTAAAAATTGGGAGAAGCGTGCCGATGATGCCAGAAATCAACTGATCTTAACAAATCAGGGATTGGTCGGATCCATTGCCTTGAGGTATGGGAACCGCGGGCTCGATTACGAGGATCTCGTGAGTATGGGAAACCTCGGTTTGATGCAGGCAATCGACAAATTCGATTGCCGCCAGGGTTTCAAACTCTCGACGTATGCCACGACGTTGATTAAAGGGGCTATCACTCGCGCTCTTTCCAAATATTCCCGAACCATCCGCATTCCAGAGGATAAACTAGCGGAGATTCGCGACCTCCAGAAGACCAGGGAGCAATTCATTAAAATGCACGGCTACGACCCTACGGTCGAGGAGATCGCCGGGAAGATGGATCTTCCGGTATCCAAAGTCACCGATCTGCTCGCTTTGAGTCAGCAAACTATTTCGCTGAACGCCATGATCGGTGAAGTAAAAGGATCAGAGCTGATGGATATTATCGGAGATTCCTCTGCTGCGAATCCTACAGATGAAGCTTACCGATCCGGTCAAAAAGAGATGCTTAGTAAGGCCTTCAAGACTTTGACTGACCGCGAACGTGAAATGCTAGGTTCATTTTATGGGCTAGGTGGGCAAAACAAATACAACCTAGAGAAAATCGGCGAGAACTACGGACTTAGTGGCGAGCGAATCCGTCAGATTTGCATTCAGGCTCAGGGAAAAATCCTCAAATTTTTCATCGCAGAGGAAGGGAAGATCAACACTCCGGTGGTCAAGACAAGCAAGGTGATGCTGACGGGGGCATCTTCAGCATCTAAGTCAAAATCCGTTTCTGCGGTGTCATCCTTGAACAAATCCAGATTGAAACGAAGAGCAGTTGAAAAAAACGAAAATCACCATCTTTGGTTGAACAATGGTGTGTGGTACAGCGATTTCATGCTGAAAAGGGATACGGGGAAAAACAAACGAGTTCGCAACTCTCTTTATACCAATGATGTTGAAATTGCGAGAAGGCGTCGGGACGTGTTGATCGGTCTTTATAGCCATTTTGCGGGTCAACAAGACAGCTGAGTTTCCCAATCTTAAATTCTTCATTCATGCGAAAAACCAAAAACCAAGCGAAGTCTGCCGAGGGCAAAAACGGTCCGACCGCGTCCGTTCTCGCGCAGCCTGCGATCCAAGAAAAAATCCGAGCGCTTCTGCTGTTGGTGAAGAATCAAGGTCACTTGACCTATGACGACCTAAACGAGGGCCTGCTCAATGATTTGGTGGACCCGGCTGACATCGAAGCGGTCATGGCCCACCTTCATGGTCTCGGTGTGGAGATTCGTGATGAACCCGCCGCCGAAAATGACGAAGCCGAAACAGAACCATCAGCTTCGGACGGACATATTGATCCGGAGCGCTTGTATTTCCGACAAATGGGCAGGTCGGCTTTGTTGACCCGCGAGCAGGAGGTGGAGATTTTCAAACGCATCGAGAACGCTGAGAGCGCCGTCACTTGCCTGTTTCATACCTTTGGTGTCGCGGCGGAGTCGTATCTCGATCTCGCCGAAAGATTGGAAGATGGCAAAGAGCGAGTGGATCGTTGCGTGCTCGACCACCAGATGCATTCCCGTGAGCAATATCTCAAAAATCTAACTTTAATGCGCGGGAAAGTGAAGGCGCTGCACGCCGAAACGACGGTGCTATTTCACAAGCTATCCGCGAAAAATCCGCGCAGCAGAAAAAAGCTGGATGCTGAATTTCAGGCAAACATCGCAACTCTGGGTCGGTTATACGCCCGTTTCCGATTCAAGTCGGATGTCATCGAGGAGTTCTGTGAGGGCCTGAATGGATACTCTGAAAAGTTGACGAAATACAGACGTCGGCTTCATGCCGATCCGGAGAACCGCGAGTTTCAATCCAAACTGCGTGATCTGCATCTGCGATTGTGGCACGATGATGCGAGTTTTGCCGAGGCGCATGCATGCTTGAAGCAATCCCTTCACGAAACACATCGCGCCAAACGTGAAATGGTCGAGGCCAATCTTCGACTCGTCGTTTCCATTGCCAAACGATATGTCAACCGTGGCATCCCATTCCTCGATCTGATACAGGAGGGCAACATGGGCCTGATGAAGGCCGTCGATAAATTCGAATACCGTCGAGGCTATAAGTTTTCCACATACTCCACCTGGTGGATCCGGCAGGCGATCACCCGCTCGATTGCCGATCAGTCACGCACGATCCGAATCCCGGTTCACATGATCGAGACACTCCACAAGTTGACGCGTGTCCAAGGCCAGCTCCTGCAGGAAATCGGCCGGGATCCTACGCCGGAAGAGCTTGCTGAAGAAATCCATCTTCCTGTCGAACGGGTTCGTTCATTGCTCGATATGGTGCGGCAACCGATCTCGCTCAGCTCACCGGTCGGTGACTCGCTGGATACCACGATTGGTGATTTTATCGAAGACAAGTCCGCGGAAAACCCAATGGAAGAAGCCGGATTCTCCATGCTCAAGGAAAAGCTCAAACATGTGCTCGGAACACTGACCGAGCGGGAACGGGAAGTGCTCGAACTTCGCTTTGGTCTCATTGATGGCCAACCCCGAACGCTCGAAGACGTCGGTCGCCAATTCCAAGTCACCCGAGAGCGCATCCGCCAGATCGAAGCCAAGGCTTTGAAGAAGATTCGCCATCCTTCGCGGATCCGCGATCTGGTGGGCTTTACGAATGCGGCGTAAGTGGTGCTCTTATGACACAAGCGCTGATGTCGCGTTTGGGAGAGTCCTCTCAAGTTGGCATCATATAGGTATGAGGCAAGTGTCCCATTGCCCTGGCGAGAGATGCTGTTTTTTAACCAACCTGCTGAATTATGACAAAAATGACTTATCCCGAATTGCTTGATTATCTGGTGTTGCCTTTGACCATCCCGTCGCTTGGAGGTAGGCGATCCTTCACTGTTGCCGTGGTTGGGAATTACATCATGGCGGAGAACTCAAAGGGATCGACTTATCAGATTTCCACTAATGATTGGATTACTGTTAAAAAGATCCGTGCCGCCCATTCCGGGAAGCCGTGGCGCAGTGAGAATTTTTGTGTTTTTCACGATTCTTTTAGTTATCCGCTAGTCTATGCAGCCGCGCTACTTCGTCACATTGAAGAGGTGGAGCTTGATGCGACTGTGGCCGAATTCATGAGCGGGTTTTTCGGGGAATCGCCCGAACAGTGCGCAGCCTGATGCCGAGGGATGATCAAGGGAATCACGTGCAAGACAACCGCAACCAAAATTCAGATTTGAAAACAGAAATCCAAGCCTATCAACACGCACTCGCCGTTTGGGAAAACTTCCACTCGCTGTCCAAATGCCCGGTGCTCGATGTTGAATCGCTGACCCGCAGGGAAGCCTCTGAAAACTTGGTGGATCGCGTCCTTCGTTCACTCCCGCCTTGCGAGCAAACCCCTGTGGCGTTCGGGATTTTTATCCGCTTTGGGCGAAATTGGAAACCTCTCCGCCAAACTTCGTTCTTGGGCGAGTTCCTGCCGAATCCATCACCGATCGAGCGTGGGATCCTCGAAGCCGCGGCGAAAGGTGCAGTGAAGCGCCCCAGAAAAATCCCCGTCACCGTTGAGGAGTTTCCAAGTCGCATCTGGAAACGCGCTCAAGCGACGCAAAGTCCCACGCGTCTCATCAATGCGGCTTGGATGGCGAGCAACGCGATGCTCCGCTTGCACGAACAATACGAGGATGACGTGATCGACCCGGAGGATCTCACGACCTTCCGAATCCCGTCGGGCGACATGCTCAACGTGATCGACCTCGCCGCTTTGTCGCCGATTCATTTACGTGATCTGAAAACCCGCATCATTGATCGACTCATGGACGAAGTCCGTGCCGGGCGATACGAGATTTCCATGGAGGAAATGCCCGCCGTCAAGGCCTGGGTGCTGGTGGATACGAATGAGCGGGCGGATGGCATCGAAAAACTGTCGGCCGAGGCTAGGGCGACCATGACGAATTACCTAAACCACCACAAACTGCGCGACTATCATCACACCCACCGGCTTGGGCGTCTCTTGTTCCGTTTCGGCCTCCGCAGGCTCTCGGCACAATGTGCTAAAGTGATCGGTTACTTGCCATGGGAGCTTGGCTGGCAGTTTCAAGCGATCTGCGGTTCCGCTCACACCCGTGTTCGCAGGATCATTCTTCGGCCTAACAGCGACATCGATGCGTGGATGAGGGAAGCCGCACTCGCCTGTTCCTCCATGTCGATCCCGCTGTGGCTGATGGACGGTGTGGAACGGGTTTCCGAACTCACCACCTTGTTCCAGAAAGCCGAAGAATGCCCGTGGATATTCCCACGCCTGCAACACATCTACCAATGGCATCTCGCGCTTGCCGGGAAATTCGAAGAACTCGGCGCAATCGAAACTCTTTCCCCCGATCTCGCGATCGGGCTTTCAAAACAACCATCACCATCCATTCCATGAGAAAAAACCGCCGAAACCGCAACATTCCATGCCCATTCAAAGTGGGCGACCAGATTCGACCGGTCGCCATGTTCGAGCACCACGACTATCGACGTGGCGAGAGCTACGAGGTTGTTCAGATCGATCCCAACGACTCCACCCTTCAAGCCCGCGACGAACACGGGCAGACCGGCGCATGGATCCGCTGGTGCGATTGTGATAAGCACAACGAAATCGGCTGGGAGTGGCTGAAAGGCCAACTCTCGGTCGAGGCTCTGGAACTGCTTGCTGCATTTGACGGGGTGCAAAATCTGAAACTCCGCCAGGAAGTGCGCATTGCCCTAGTCGCGCAGCTGCCGGGACTTCGTGACAAGGTTCTCGATGCCTGTGTCTCTCTCGAATCCAAACCCAATTCACTCTAATCAAATCTTTATGAATCCTGCACCCATTGGCACACGCATTCAGGTGGTTTCCAAAAACAACCACAACTACAGGATTGGAAAAATCTATCGAGTTCATCAGGTCGATGGCGACGGAACTTTCAAGGCCATCGACGATATGGGAATCGAAGGCGATTACCTGCGATGGAGAAATTGCGAAGCGGTCGGCATCGGTTGGGAGTGGATCCGCGGGCAGCTCGACGCCCGCTCGCTGGATCTGCTCAGCGCTTTCGACGGTCTTGAGCACCTCCGCATCCGTGACGATGTGGAAACCACGGTCATCAACGCCATGCCGGATCTCGCGGAGACGATTCTTCAAATGCTTCCCAAGATCGAAGAGGACATGGAGAAGCTCCAGAACTCTTCGGAAGGCGAAGATGATGATTTCGATCTCCTTCAGAATATCAGTTAGTAAAACCCACATTTCAATGTCTCCGCATTTACTTCACCTATGATCTCCCTGCTCAACAAATCCTCCTCCGCAGTGTGCCTCCGTGGTTTCACTGCCACCGAACTGGAAAAAGCCAGCAAGTTCCTCAGCGCCCGCGGGCACCGCGTAGTGCGTTCGCTCAATGCGGCGCAATGCGTGATCGCTGGACCTGAAGCGGATAATTCGCTGTTGGAGAGTTCCCGTTTCCAGGGGCTAGAGGTCGTGACCTGGAATGCCATTCAGGAGGAAATACGCGATGCCGGAATGCTTGCGGTTTTTGCTGCGGGAAATGACGCGCCGCTTGCGGAGGAGTTTGTCCATTCCTTGCTCCGCGATGAGGATGGAGGTCGATACCTGTTGGACGTGGAAATGCCTGCGAATGCTGAGAGCGCGGAGGAAGACCACAAGTATGTGCCACAACCCGAGAGGTTCGCCGGATTGTGTTTCGACCAACCCTTCGTGGAAACCCTGCATGCGGTTCTTACCGGAACTCGCCATGCCATGCCGGTGGCCTTGGAAGGGGAGACTGCAGCATCCAAAACCACCGCCGTTCTCTATCTGGCCCATCTCATCAAACAACCAGTGATTCGTCTCAACCTCAACGGGCAAACCGATGCCGGCGAGTTGGTGGGGCGTTTCATTCCATTCAATCAGGGTTGGCAGTTTCAGGAAGGCTCGTTGCCCGTTGCGATGCGCCGTGGGTATTGGCTGCTGCTCGATGAGATGAACCTTGCCGAACCTCAGGTGCTGGAACGACTCAACTGCGCGATCGAATCCACGCCCACTCTCGTCCTGAGCGAAGGTCATGGCACGGTGTTCGGTCCGGGCGGCGATGTTGAGGTTTCGAAAAATTTCCGCATGCTCGCCACTCTCAACCCGGCGGAATACTCGGGACGCAGCGTGCTCAGTCCCGCATTCCGCAACCGCTGGCTCATCTGGCATCAGGCAGAGGCCGCCGATGAAGCGGCCATACTGGCGATGCTGCGCACTCTTGTGATTGGCGAACAACCAATCGTTTATTGGAGAGGGAAATCCTATCAGGCCGATGCCGTTGATCCGTTGTTTCCTCACCTTCAGGAGATGCCTGATCTAGAATCGGTGCTCGCCCGATTCGCGATGTTTCACACCACCGTTGCTAAAGCTGCAGGTTCGCCCGGCACGACACCCGGCCTCGCACGCCACCGCCGTGAACGCCATTCGTTCACACGCCGCAATCTAATCGCCGCTCTGCAACTTTGCACAGGGCCGTCGTCCCAGTCTGGCGACCTACGCCGTGTCCTCAGCGATGCGATCCAACAGATCTATATCAACCGCTATCCCGACACCGCCGACCGCAAGGCGATTCACTCCCACCTCCGTGCCGCAGATTTGTCCTGAAATCATGCTCCCCGAACTCCAATCTCTCGCGGCCCTAGCCTCGTCACTGCCGGACATCACCGTGAAAACGGGTGATGCCGGTTGTTCCTGGTCATTCAACTGGGCGACACGCGTCATCACCGCCGATCCGGCGGATCTGACCTTGCGTCCGCCCGACTACTGCCGCGGCCTGATCCTGCATGAAGCGGCTCACGGTGCGATCACCCGCATTGGCGACATTGTGTCCAAGGATCTGATGCAAAACGAACCCGGTCTCCACCACCTACTCAATGTGGTCGAGGACTGCCGCATTGAAAACTGGCTGCAACAACGTTTCCCCGGATGCCGGCCGTGGATCCGATTGTATAATGACCGACTGTTAGCCGCGCCACCCAGTCCGCGCAGTCGCAAGCAGTTGGCCGCTGATCCCGCCGGAGGATTCCTCATGGGCTTGTTGAGCCAGTGGTGGAATGAGACGCCGTCCTGTGAACTTCATCCGCTTTCGCTTGCCGCCATCGCGGAAGTGAAACCGCATTTCGATCAAGCCGTCGCCGCGTTTCCCGAGCCGCTTCCGCCGGATGCGGCGAAGGTGCTGCGACTTTACGCAGGTCATCCGGTTGCCGCTTGTTATCGCGCCGCTGACCAGGACCATTTTCCCTCAGCGGAGGAATGTGTCATCCGCATGACACAGCATCGCATGTGGAGGTTCACTTGGACGCGGATCATTCCGGTGTTCCGACGGTTGTTGGATCACCCTGATAGCGAGCCGACGCGTCAATGGTTGGCGGTGCAAGCTGCCGCGCAGTCTGGCCAAGTGCTGCATTCCGGGCGTGCAGGATCGGGCATTGGAACGCAGGGCGAAGATGTAAATCCGTCGTCGGTTTCGGACCAGTCCTACACCGAAGCCGTGGCCCGTCGCGGTGCGCTGATCGAATCCTGTGCGGAGGTGGTCCTGCGACAACTCATCGACGAATCACGCCCGAAGACCACGCGTTTCCATCGTTCTGGAACCCAACTCGACCTGCGGGTGGCGATGCAGTTCGAGGCGGACCCGCGCCAATACGACCGTCTTTTCCAGCGCCGCACCCTGTCTGCTCATCCCGATCCCGCCTTCATCGTGTTGGCCGACGAATCCTCCTCCATGGAGGGCGATCGCGCCAAAGCCACCTTCGAGGCGACGGTGGTTCTGCGCGAGGTCTGCCTGCGGCTTGGCATTCCTCTGGCCATTCTCGGTTTCGGCTCCAGAACGCGCCGTATCCAGGACTGGGATGACGAGGAATCATCTGAAGTTCGCGGAAGAGTCGCAGGACTGCGGGAACCCACCGGTTCCAGCACTCATCTCCAGCAAGCCCTCGATGGCGCGATGGGTCTCGAAACACGTCTGCCGGACTCCTGCAAAACCCGCATCTGGATCCTCAGCGACGGCGAGGTTGCCAACCCGAATGAAGTCCGCCGCAGCATCATGGGTTTTCGCATGAGCGGCATCCCCGTCCACTGCATCGGTCTCGGACCGGACTCGCACGGACTCAAGAAGATCATCCCCAGTGCCGCTACCGGAATCCGACCGGATGATCTACCGCAAGTCTTCGCGGAAATGCTTCAGGCGCAGTTGGTGGCATAACCTGAATCTTTCCAGTTTCGCCTCAGCGTGCCGATTATTCCGGAATGTTTTACTAGGACAGCTTTTGTCCGGGATGGTGGTGTAAAGTCCATTTCGTGAATCATTCATCTCCTGCCGCCCCGAACCTCTTCGCATTTGTTCCACATCACTCACCCAATGTGGTTGGGTTTCTTTACTGGCTTTGTGCTTGGGCGGATCCCCGGTTTCAGCAGGTTTCGGAAGAGTTGCACTCGGCGGGCGTCGCGATGCTTCAATCGCTGATGTGCGGGATCGGCAGCGCAAAGATGGATTCATTCACTCAAGTCGAGTTCGTCAAACACTACAGATCGGAGTGTGAGGAAGTGTGTTTTCTCCGGGTGAACGGGACGCACGCCCTGCTTCTTTCCGATACACAGACCCCGGATGACGGGAGAGACGGGAAGCGCGCAGGGTATTGGGGCGACGAGGGGTTGACTCTGGTCGCGGTTTGTTGTGAGGAGTTGCCCGTATCTTGGCAGAGGGTGGAGACTGAAACTTTTTGGCTGACCTCATGGGAGCCTGATCCCGGCATCCACTATCTAAGCCTGGCGGAACTCAGTGCATTCCCGGTTTTCCAAACGCCGATGCATCACGGCATTCATCCCTTCGTTGATGAGTTTCACCGGGCGCTTGTGGGCGTCGTGGATGCCGAACAACAGTTCCGGAAAATCCCGCCGGAGCAATGGAACCAGCACGCCTGGCGGGGTTTTTGCAAGATGGTCGCCGCCTCATTCGGAGGGAAATTGTTTTTGAAACCTCTGGGTGCCATGAAACGACCGTTTTGCCGGACAGAAATTGCGCTGCCCGGTATGGATCTGGTATTGGAGGATTCGTCTCTGCGCATTGAGCTTTATGGTGATCCGGAACTGGAAGCGAAATTTCGCGTATTTACTCGGAGTCTGCTAGATCAGGAAGATGCATCGCTGCTCTGCTTTGAAAGCTACCCGGATCAGCTGGATACCACGACCCAAACCCTCTTAATTGACGACTTGCCCGAAGAGGAGCGTTTGACGGTCAGGCTAACGATTTATAGGAATTTTCTCATTCAACAAGAAGGCGGTCTAGTAGATTTTCAAAAGACGCTGACACGGTTGTTGGCTGCACGCGATTTTCTGATCCGCGCGTCCCAATGTTTTCCAGAGGCAGCCATCGGTTTCTCCGCACCGTAAATGTTCCGCTCTACCCTGTTGCATTCAAGTTGGCGTAGATCTCAGGTATCAAAGTGCCGGCTGATGCTTGCCTTTGTGATTTCCATCGGGGTGCCTACTGCAAGATCCGGAGGTCAGTCCTGAAAGTGAAGTGGATTTGGTGCCGCAGTTCTTGCAGACGTATTGGGATTTCTCGTCGCCTTCGTAGAGAACGTGTTTGCCTTTATTGGTTCCGTTGGGATGGCGAGGACAGGGGCCGCTGGTGAGTCCGGAGACGTTGGAGGACTTGTGGCCACAGTATTTGCAGTAGTAGTTTGACATGGAATTGTTGCGTTGGTGTTTGTTCGAATCAAATTCGATGGCTAGAATTCTAGCGAACGATCCCGGTAAAAATCTGTCCGCCATGGTCTGTTTTTTACTCTTTCAGCCTTTTAGTTATTTTGAAATGAATCAAAGCAGTTTAAGCAGTTTGCATTAAAATTGCAATCGTCACTCTCAAAGCGCATTAATTCCGCAATGAAAATCAAAGGAATCCAACCTGTGTCACCATTGTGGTTCTTGACTATGACGAGATTGGCGCAACCAGCCACCTCTATTTTCTGCTCTTCGGTTTCGGCATAATAAGCCGGTCGATGGAGCAGCCCGATTATATCGGCATCGTTTTCGATAGAGCCTGAATCACGGAGGTCGGACATCCGTGGGATGCCAAAAATGTTGCCACTGCGGCTATCTGGTTTGCGATTGAGCTGTGCAATAACAAGGACTGGAACTCCTAATTCCTTGGCCATGCTTTTGATGCTTGATGAGACATCTGAGACTTCTCGTTCATGGGAGATCCTTGCCTGTGGTGTGTCTGATTTGATGTGTTGAAGCTGATCAATGGCAATGAAACCGATCTGATTATCCTGTTTGAACCGATGCGCAGTGTCGCGCATTGTCTCGATGGAAAGCCCTTTTGTATCGTCCACAAATAGGTTGGAGTTTGAGATTTCAATTGCAGCCTTTTTGATACGAATGAGATCGTCTTTTGTAGGGCTGCTGTCACGAAGACGAAACGTGTGCATCACAAATTTCGCCCTAGAAAATAGTATTCGCTGCACCATTTCAAATGCGGACAGATTGCCGGAAAAGATCAAAGTGGGCACTTTCTGATCGATGCAAATGTGCTCCACTATATTGAGCATCAGTGAGGTCGTTCCCATGGAAGGACGACCGGCGATTACAAACATCTCGCCCGGTCTGAGTCCACCGATCATCCGATCAAGCTTTTGGAAACCCGTCGTGTGCCCGCACAAATTTTCCTGATTCGCAAGCACGTTCTGAATATGGTCGAGCACCTCATTGATGGATTTTTGGATGTTGAATTTCTCAGAAGAAGTTTCGAAACCATCGTCAGACCTCGTAGGGTTGTCATCTGGGTACGATGTTTTTTCAGTGTTTAAGTTCTGGGTGACTGTTGTTGACGGTGTGGGTGATTCTTGCTCCATGAAGAAACTGTGAACAACCACCCAGGACAAAATCTGTCCGGGCTATAAATCATGATGAAACAATCGGAAAGCACCGGCAAACCACTGATAGGAGTCTCACATCCGGTGTGGATGAAAATCGTAAATTCGGAATGCAAATTCCACACCCCGGACAGGTTTTGTCCGACATCACCGGATAAAGTCTGTTTATCGAACCTGAGTTCGCCAAACACACATCATGAACCACCTGCCCGAATCCATCCGCAAGCAAGTCCCAAACGCCGTCCTCCGCAAGGTCGATGACATGGATGAAATCACCCAATTGGGATTCGCTGAGGAATTCTCCAAAAACAAAAAATCTCCGTTGCTCGCCTTTCTGTTGGTGGGTTTCGGACTTCATTACGCCTACCTAGGCCGCGTCTGGCTCACGCTGTTATTCATCTTCACCATGGGAGGAATCGGCATTTGGTGGTTCATCGACATCTTCCGCGTGTTCGGAATGGTCCGTGAACGGAATCGCTCGGTTGCCATCCAAGTGTTGCGGGACATTCAAGTGTTGCGGTGATTTTCACCATGCCGGATTGCCAAGCCCGCTCAAAAAAGCCGAAATAGAACCACCCCATGCCAAAGCCCCATTTCATCCAGGCTGTGAAGTCAATGCTCCGCGACGGACGCGAGTTGACGGCCGATGACATGGCAGCCCGGATCGAATGCCACGAAAAGACAGTGCGCCGCTGCATCGATCATTTGCGCGACACGGAAAAATGGCCCATCGATAGCGGCAAGTTCGGGTTCATCCTGCGCGAACCGTCGAGCGCCGAAACGCGGATGACCTCACCGCAGGAAGTGGCGGCCTTGGCCATGGCCCATGAGGCGCTCAGGAAATTGGGCTCCTCGGAGCTGGCATCGCGGATTCGCGGCGAGTTGATGAGCATCTGCCGTAACTCGGGAGATCTGGGCGACATCCGATGGAAAGATTTGGGAACGGCCGTGAACGAGCGCACCTCATCCGGTGAGGCCAGTATGAATCACGCGATTTTCGGAGACCTCACCTTGGCGATCTTGCAACACCAACCGGCGGAGATCCATTATCGCAAACTGGAGGAAGAGAAACCTTTCACAGTCCGGGTTTTCCCGCATCGGTGGATTTGCCGGGACCAGTGCTGGTATCTGATCGCCACCGATCTGGAACGCGGTGGCCAGAAGTTCTATGCCTTGCCGCGGATTTCCCGCGTGGCGGTTCTGCCACGACCCAAGGATTTCCATGAACCCACATGCGACGACCGCCACGAACACGCCTTCGGCATCTGGGCACCTTGGGACAAGGATGCGCCGCTGATCGATGTCTGTGTCGAACTAACCGGTTACTGGGCGCGGATCGCCGGTGAACGACAATGGCATCCAAGCCAACGACTCGAAACCCTCGCGCCCGATTGCGTGCGCGTGCATTTCCGCCTCAACGAGTTGGTGGAAGTAAAAAGCTGGACCCTCAAGTTCGGCGGCGCGGCCAAGGTGATCGCGCCCGAAGAACTGCGGGATTTGGTGATGGAGGAGTTGGATGAAATGCTGCGGAATTATGGATCACCCAATCCATGAGTAAGATCGCGATTCTGTCAGACATTCACGCCGATCCGACATGCCACACGAATCGGCGAGTTTATTACTCAATGAGTAATAAACTGATATTGCCTAACGTTTAATTAAAAATTGGCGATCATCACACGCCTGACAAGGCCTGCAAGGTTTTTAAACCGTCAACCAAACGTTTAATATGAAGAGCAACGTCAACCAAGCTTGTTTCTTTCTCGTCAAATGAAGGGAAAGGATAAGTATAAACTCGACCGCGTAAAAGCCCAAGCGACTCAAGGTTTTCTTTGCCAAATCGCTCTTCTGCTTTATCGGGCTCTAGAAGAATGTATGGTCCATCTTTAATTCCAACCACGGAGCACCTGAGATGAATTTCTATATTTAAGCCCGTCAGTCTAAGATACCTGCATCCTACATGCAGGAAAAATCCAGATACAAAAGGATCGACATTTGAGCAATTATCCACCCAAAATGATCTCTCTTTCCACGGAGGACAATTTCTGAACATGTATTTCAATACATAAGCGACATTGTCTTCATTGACATACGGAATCCTTTTTTCAATTTCACGGAGAAGTGCCTGTATTGCAGTAGAAAAACATTCATTCTGTTCAATAATCTTTTCATCGGTTTCAGAATTAAGATTAATTTTAATATCAATTAACGATTTTTGTAATAATAGATAGAATTCAGAAGTGATTTCTAGTTGTACAATTTTCGCCAGCTCTTCGAGCAGTTTTTTTTCATGATGCTTCTGGCCAAGCATGCCATTCAAATGATCAATATATATGCGGAGTGAATTTTCAAGCAACGACTCTCGAACTGTGCACTCAGGAAGCACATCATTTTGCAACCAATCCAGAATATGCGTCAGATAGTTTATTTTTACTAAACGCTCACCAATTATTTTTTTTGTTTCTTCAGACAAGCTTGATTCAGAAGGCTCTCCTCCTGTAAGTGTCAAGTAAACCGCGTAAACCCATGTTTTATCCTCTCCCGCCTTAGCAATATAAGAATCTAGCTGTTGATGTTGATCTTTGGCCCCATGAATTTTATTTTCTATGACAATGAAGTATTTGCCAACCTGAATCAAGCAGTCGATGTAGTCTAATTGCTGATAAATTTTCGATTTGCTAAGATCGTCATTACTCAAACTTTCAAACGCATCCGAAAACCTTACCAAAAAACTTTTGAGAAAAATTGGAATTTTTTTTCTCCTATAATTAAGGATCATATAAATCACTCGAGTATGAGCATTTTCATTTAATCGGACGACGTCGAATAGATTTGGGATACTTGTGTAAACTTTATATATGCTTTGGATAGCCTCAGTTTTTTTAATAATGTTTTCGGTTGTGTTCATGGATTAGTTGTAGCCAAGACTGTTTTTTAATCGAGATTGATTGTCAATCTGTAATTTGCGGAGACTGGCGTTGGGTCCGGTCAACTGACCGTCGTTGGTAATGTTGTTAGAAATCGCCGAGATACAGTTGGTCGATCCAGTCCATCCCTCATCGCGGGCCCTCACCTGTCAATTCCCCGGACGGAAACCGTTTCACCGAGGGTGATCATGCCGGAATGGTCGATACGGCCATAGGCGCTGCCCGCCGTATGGCAGGTGAGGTTCTCCTTCTTCCAAATGCCGTCGCTGTGGGTGTGTCCGCATAGGACAACAAATCGTGTCTGCTGCATCCGTTCGGCGGCTTGTGAGATCACATGTCCTCCCGCCTGCCAGCAAAAGCGGGGAAGAGCCCATGCATCGGAATTCCGCCCCTCGTGCCAGGCAGCCTCCGGCCAGGGAGGCACATGCGTGAGGACGATCACGCAGGAAGCGGCTTCTGGCACCGCGGCGATCTGCTTCTGAAGATGCTCCGCACTTTCCTTGCCTAGCTCCCTCAGTCGGGCGGTCAAGTTGCGGGTCCTGAGTTCGGTGATCAGATGCTCGTCGTTGAGTTCCATTTTGGTGGCATCAGCACAGCCGGCAGACGCATCGCCCCAACCACCGCTCCCGCACAGATAGACGCCGTCGGCAAGTTGCAGCGGTTCCGATTGGCAGCCGGGCTCGAAAACGATCACGCCTTTCCTTTGAAGCGCCACTAGTTCTGAGCGGAACTCGGCGATGCTCGTGTGGTAGTAATCGTGGTTCCCGGCGACGAGCGCGACCTTTCCCGGAAACACCTCTTTGATTCGGCCAAGCATCCGGGAAAAAATGCGGGAGTTGGCCGTGTCGCCACCCAGCAGAAGCATGTCCGCCTGGGTTTGTGCGAGCTTTTCAAACCAGGCATCCTTAACGGTGTCGGACAGATGATCGAGGTGGGCGTCGGAGATCCAGAGTAGGCTCTTCATGGTGATTGGTGATTGAGAACGGATAGAATTTCCAGCAAGGGCACGAAGCGACGACCCTTGGGAACATGCAGGTCCTTGATGTCGGCCGTGATGATCCAGAGGAACTTTCAGGTCAGCGGCAGGAGTTCGACGATTACCTTCTTGTAGATCGCTTCGTTGAGGAGGAGTTGCATAGGCTAGAAATACTCTCAGGGAGGGGTCTCCTTCAGATCGACTTCAAAAAAGGTCAGGCTAGGTCTAACATGATTTTCGGATATATCAGAGGTGCGAAAGCACCACCGACCATTCTTGGATTTTTCACCATCAAAAATCATTGTGACTTTTTGGAAGTGCAGTGGTTTCCAGTCTTTTAGTTCCCGATCAACATGATCAAAACTCATGCCTTCAATCTCAAGCATCCTCAGGATTGTGTTTAACTCAAGATAAACACGCAGTTTATGATTATCCCATTGGATTCTATAAATACCATCGTAGGTAAGATTAAAATTTGTGACTTCGATATTTCCCATAATTCACTTAATTGGTTTGTTTCTGTTGAGTGGTCTCTGATGTTAAGGGTGTTGGCTGATCGGTTGGGTATTATTCGGTCTTTTGCATCGTCGAAACTTCTTCAGATGCTCGTGCCTGAAAACTTTTCCCACAGTCGCACCATCGCGAAGGTATCCAGCTTGCAGTATGCATGGAGCTGGCTTTCAATCTGCGCCTTGCGTTCGTCGGTGGTATCGGTAGCGATGGCTTCCTGATAAGCGGATACCGCCATGTTGCCGTCCTGAACGCCGTCGAGTTCGTCGTAAGAAAGCTCTGGGCAGAGGGCTGGTAGCACGGCTTTGAGACTCCAGCTTCCGTGTTGGCTGGGATGGTAGTAGCGGTTTTTAGCAATCGGATGCAGATCGACGACCCGATCGATGATGGCCTCTAGGGCGACGGCGTATTCTAGAAACCGGCCAGCCAGTTCGCGCATTACTATTTTCTCAAATCCGGCGTTGTAGGCGAAGACCGGTCCATTTTCTCCGCATAGATTCACCAGTGACTGTGCGCATGCCAAGGATGGGTCATCGCCTGACAGATCGAGAAACCCGTGGTGTTGGATTGATCCGCTTTCTTCTAAAATGTGAAGGCTGAACTGGAAGGGGAGTTGCCGGAAGGGCCGAGTGCCTTTCCAGATCGGCACGGTGAACCTGATGGTTTCGAAATCGAGAAAATATGCGGGAAAGCCATGGGACGCGAGATCGGTTGCTGACCCTTCCGCGTCAAAGTAGGCTTCACCTGTCACGCAAGCCTGCTTCACTCTTCGATGCGTTGGGGTGAGAAGGCTGTCGGGAATCTCACGGAGATCGTCGGTTTCTTCAGCTTCGACCGCGTCCCGACGCCAGCCGGAGAGATTGGGAAATGAACTGATGGGGTATTCCGCCCAAACTTTGTCACGATGACAGTAATCGCAGAAGCCGCAGGCATAAGGAGCGGCACAGTGGGGACCGGTGGCAATGTCGGGTTCCTCAGTTAATGCGGCAATGTCATGAGCACCAGCGATCCAGACGGCGACCTCGGCATGGCGGGAGTTTGCGTCGTCGGTAAGGTCTGTTTCATAGAGAAGGCCGCGGTAATCGCCATCGCCTTGATAGACGAATTGGTTGTCGATGTTGGCAATAGAGGCCGAGTGAAGAGGAACTCCGGCCTGGGCTGCAAGAAACGACTGCATCGCCAGATCATCGCGTTGGTAGTCCTTCACGCTTACTGATGATTTCACCTCGATCATGCGCCAGCGGAGTGTGCCGTCCGAGCGGTCCGGCAACATGACATCGGCATAGGCAAGTGCTCCCACGGCAGTGAGCCCGGCTTCGAAAACCGGGCCCTTGCCTTCGGCGAGCAAGGTGGCGCTGCGGGCAAGGGCTTCGTCGTGGCCGAGTTCCCCGATGTCGATGGTCACGCCGGTCTGATCCGGATCGTAGATGCCACGGGCGATTTCGCCGACTTGGTTGCCGACGGCAAACACGGCTTGGGAAGCTGAGTCGTCACGAAGGTCTGGTTTGTGGATTTCCAGCCACAGTCGTTTCGGGCATTGGCGGTAGGCGATGATCTTGGATTTGGAGAGGTTGCGCATGAGGATTGTTGGTGAGTCGGTGACTTGTTGTTTGCTGGCGTGAATATGATCCAGTGGTGCGACAGGATGCGTCGCGGTCGGACAGATTGTTAAAATAATCCGGTTATGGTCGGTAATGCCCAAGGGTATCTTCGAGAGCCGCGATGATGGATTTCCGCAAGGCCACCGGTTTTTGCACAGTGATGGCCGGGCCTTGGGAGAGGATCCAGAAATTGAGTTGCCACGATTCCTGCACGGTTGCGGTGAGGATGTGGACGCCGGCGCGCGTGGTGATTTTCTGATCCTTGGACAATGGGGTTTCCTCCAACAACCGGGCGAGTTCATCGGAAACCCGGGCTTTGAGGGTAATGGATTCTCCATTGGCGAACTGCGCTCCGCCACTGGCAAGGAAGGCGTCGAGGGAATAGCCTTTAGGGCGTTTCGCGGGTTCTTCCAGAACGCTGGCGGAAGCGATGCGGTGAATGGCGTAGAGCAGCGGTTTGTCGTATTGGAAGGCGGTGGCTACTAGATAGGACCGCGCTACCTGCTGGATGAGCGAGAGTGGATGTAGGGTAAGTTCCTTAGCGGCATCCGATCCGGCGCTGAGGTAAGAAACCTGCAACTGGCGCTGGTGAAGTAGTGCTTCTTGGATGGCAGGCAACACACCTGGCGCGATCGAAGGCGGAATGAACGGCAGTCCTGGCGGCACGTAGCGGACGAGATCCGCCCAACGGGCATGTGGGATTTTCGGCAGGGCGGCGAGTTTTTCCCGTGCTAGGGAAAACTTGCCCTCCAGTGCGGAGAGGAACGCGGGCGGCATGATCTGCCGCAGTACATCCTCCATCAAGCCGAGTGACACCGCTTCTGATAGATCCAGACCTAGGGTATCGAAGCGGGCATTTTCTCTCCAATGCCAACCGTAGGGAATGGATACCTCGTTGCGTGTAATCGGGAAAATCCGCGACAACTCCTCCATGTCGCGCTCGATGGTGCGCTTGGTTACATTGTGGCCGGCGGCTTCCATCCGATCACGGAGGTCCCGCGAGGTTCTGCCGGGCGGCCGCGACGGTAAATGGTTGCGAAGCAGTTCCCACTGGCGGGCGAGGGTGGTTTCGTGGTCGGAGCCTGGCATAGGTTGATGGAAATGGAGTTATTGGAAACCGATGCGCCGGGAGCAGTGATGTTTCAGATCGGCTTCCGCGATTACCGCCAGCAACAGACTGTGGGCATCGCGGAACGGTTGGAATCGGTGCTGTCTCGCCACTGCAGCAAAATCCCCAGGAGTGGAGAGCTCCATGGTGCTTGCCAATTTCAGATCGACGGATGACGGCGGCGACAGTTTGAGATTCCGGCAGTAGGAAACAAGCAGGTGGCCGGCTTGCTCCGGAAGTAGATAGCCGAAGTGGAGTTTGATGTCGAATCGGCGCATACTCGCGGGATCAAGCTGATCGATTAGATTGGTGGAGGCAATCAGGATGCCGGGAAAAGATTCGATCTGGGTGAGCATCTCGTTGATCTGGGTGACTTCCCACGAATTCTGGGTCTGGGTGCGGTCGCGCAAAAACGAATCCACCTCGTCGATGAGGAGCACGGCACCATCTCGTTTGGCGGTTTCGAAAGTTTGGGCGATCATCTGCTCGGTCATGCCGACATAAGGACTCAAAAGATCGGAGGCCTTTCGAAGGAGCAGCGGTTGGCCGATTTCATTGGCAAGCCAGTGCCCGAACGAGGTTTTGCCAGTGCCAGGCGGGCCATACAGGCAGAGGCGGGCGCTCGGATTCTTCCTTAGATTGGCGGCGATTTGCGGGAGATTCGCAGAGGTGTTCAGATGGGAGATGTCATAGAGTCCGGGTTGAACCATCTGGATCGTTGCTCTGGCGGGGTCGGGATGGCCCTGCGCCTTCAAGATTCCACCGATGACGTGCGTAAGCGCCGCATCCCGATCCGCTTTCGGGATGCCCTGCTTGATTGACTGGATGACATTGCGGGCGCGGGTGATCACGGCGGGTGCCAGATGTTCAATTCCGGAGAGATGTTCGATCAGGCCGGGTGAAGCCAAATTTCCGGCCTTTTCTCTGAGGATTCTGCCGCGCTGGGTTTTCGGTGGAAAAGGAACTTCCAAGACAAAATCAAAACGGCGAGCGAAAGCCGGATCCAGCGTCTCGATTGAATTCGAGATCCAGAACACCGGCTGACGGTTGTTTTCGAGCATTTGGTTGAACCAGCCTTTGTGGGTGTTTGCCATGCCACGGTTCGAGAACGAGGGTGTTAGGATGTCTTCCGCTTCATCGAAAACGAGTAGGACTTGGGTTTCATGGAAATAGGTCTGAGCGAGATTGAGAACCGACAGCCGTTGATTGGCGTGGAGTGGATCACCATCGTTGTCCGCAGTATCGAGATCGAATACGGGCATGCCCAAGGTTTGGCCGATGACGCGCACCAGTTGGGATTTTCCCGTTCCCGGGGCACCATGAATCAGCACGTTGACCCCCGGCTTGCGTTTGGCCTGAACTGTTTTCAGATAGGGTAGCAGAAGGTCCAGACTCGTCTGGAGATGCGGGTAGTCTTCGAGTCCGAGCTCAGGGGGCGGTGGGGTGATGACACCGAACAGTTTTAGCAGTTTGCCCGGATGATAAGAATCACGAAGAAGCCGGACGGCCAGCGCTTCGGAATGAAATTCCGGATTGGCGCTTTTGTTGGAATGTTCGCGCTTCAGCAGCCCGCACTTCATCAAGCGTCCGCTAGGTGCCATGGCCTTGGTCACGGCATTGCGGGGAAGATCCAGAACCTTGGAAAGAAACCGTGAAGTTTCCGTGCCGATGAATTTGCGGACTATGCGACCCGTATCCGCAAGCGGTGGCTCGATTTCCATGCAGGCAAAGAACTCCAGGATGCGTTGCTCAGTTGGGTTGAGTTGAATCGAGGCCGCGAAGCGCGTGAAGCTGTCCCGCGCCTGAGCTGGCAGTGCCGCGGAGACGGACTTCTCCAACGAGTTCTGGAGATCATCCAGTAAGCGCGGGATCTTGCGGAGCGTTTCTTCGTCAGCATTCCTGGGCAGTCCTAGGAAATCCGCGATGTCGATGTCCGCATAGGATGATACCTCGAAGAATGAAGATCGGCACAAATTCGGTGAGAACGTGCGGAGGATCCAGAGTGCGATGAGGCGATCGAGGCGGGAGCGAAATCGTTGGGTTGCCATGATGTGTGGTGATTGATGTGCAACCATGGCAGAATGCTGCGTCAGGATGCGTCGCGGTTGGGATGTTTTGGATGATTTCTTTCGGGTTGCCCCGATGACCCGTGCGGGGCAATGATAGGCGATTTAATTCAACTAAGCGCTCGTCTTTCCTTGATGCGCAGTGGGTTGATTCAATTTATATCAGCCATCAACTCCTGACTTGCCGCGCCGCCGAGTACGTCGCCGGGCCAGGATGATAAATATTCGGAGAAAATGATGGATGCCTGATCGTGATCGCCGGCGTGGTGGAGAGCGAGTCCACGCAGCCAATGATAGAAGCCGGGCTCGCCTTCCTCGGGGTTTCCCAGCAGGCGCAGCGCCTCGATGTCATCTCCTCCTTCGATCAGTGCGTGCATGTAGGACGGACTGAGTGACTTCGCGCCTTGATAGCGACCGTCGCGAATTCCACCGTCCTTCGCAGCGCGGATGGCGGGCATCCAGCGGCGGAGTTGGCGGTAAGCGAGGCATTTGAGCGCAGCCCATTTCTTGCGTGGGAGTTCTTTTGGATGATCGCGCAGTAGTTTCAACACGTCCTGCCAGCGTCCCATGCCTTGGGCGAGGCGAAGCAAGGTCACGGGTGTCCGTTCGTCGGGAGGAGCATCCAAGCCTTCGTCAAGAAAGCCACTGAGGTTGTAGTGTGGGAGTTCGCTCCAATCGATTTCGAATTCCTCCACATCGCGCCAACCAAGATGGTGTGGCAGACGCAGTGGGAGGAACCAGTTGAGATCGTCAGCAAGTTGTAGCAATTCGCCGAGACGACGTTCGACCAATGGCCCGTCATCGGCACGCACAATGAGGTCGCAGCTGACGGTCAACCGACCATACAAACCGAGGTCGCAATCGGTTCGGACATGGAAGGGAGTGGGATCCAGCAGATTTCCGATGAGGATTGAGTCGGATGGGCAATCGAAGATGAGATAGCCGGTGATTAACGAAAAGCGAAGATTGGTTCGTATGTCATCGACCGGCATTGGGCAGACATGAATGAGATGCTGACCTCGGATGAGGGTGCAGAGGGTCGGGGTTTCGCTGGATTCTGGATCCAGTTCCTCGATGTCGATGTCCGAGGGATCATTTTTGGTGCCGGCTTCTCGCTCAATTGCGGGGATGACGAGTTCCCTCATGATGGTGATGAGCGGCGAGGGGGATGCGGTGGATTTTTGGGCGTTACGGGGCTTGGACATGGCAGTAGGTGTGAGTGATATGGAAATTGGGATGGAACTGGAGTGAGCGAGGCGCAGGTGGTCCAGAGGCAAACGATGGGGGGACTGGCCCGCCCCGGAACCACCTGCGGATTTTTCACGCGGGTGAGGGTTTATCGGTGACGGCGGCGAAGTACGAAATGTGATCAGACATGCGATCACAATACCCCAGGGGGTGGGACAAATATGGGGGTAGGCTGAAAACAGATAAAATTTGATTCAAAGCTTTCCAGCCAAGGCATCCTGAAACGCCTCAACGATCCCCTCGACCCACTGCTGGTTCCTGGCGCTATCATCCTCTTTCGACCATCGGACAAACGACGCCTGTAGCCAGATCAGCAGACTCTTCGTGACATACGTGAGCGGAAACATCCAGCCATCGAATTCGATAAAATCCTTGGTCACGACGGCATGTATCGGAATCGGCAGGATGGGAAGATCCTCCGCAGAAACGATCCATTGCCCGTCCGGAGTCCGGCCAAACGGCGGACTGGTTTCTCTGTCGAATCCACTGCGGTCAAATGGGGGTTGTAAATTCATGATTGTAGCGTGTCTGTGAACGTCGCAAATTTCAGGATTGTAGCGGCGCGTCTATGACCGTCGCACTTTGTCCCTCAGTCCCGGGAATGCCATGGCTGTGTGCGATGTTTTCCATTTTCGCTTCTGGGATTTTCAGTGTTTCAGCTTTTGCCGCCATCTCCCGCTTCTTCAGTTCGATTTCCCGCACCACGACCAGCATCCAGAAGTATAATCCTAAATACACGAGTCGTTGAGACAGGCCGACAAAGTTGGGCTGCAATTTCTGAATGAGCAGGCCGGCCACAATCCAGAGCAGCACCACACATTGCGCCCATGACCAGTATTTGCGATCAGGCCCGCGTCGCTCCCACAGAAATCTGGCTCCTATTATGGAGAGGAGAATCTGGAATTGGGCCAAATCGATTCCCTGGCAATGAAGCCAGTGAGCCCGCAGACTGGTATCATACTTCGGAACCTCCATGCGGTTGAATTCTGCCACCGCCTTGAAATCGAGGGCCGCCTTACGCTTCGGTTTCGCGACGTTCACCGCCGGAGGGCGGTTTGCCTCCTCTTGGATGCTAGTGAACTCTGCCAGCGATGGTTTCAGCGGAAACCATGCCACCTGCAGCATCATTGCCATTCCGATCGCCGCCGCGACCGAGGTGAACCAAGCGAGAAATCCTGGCCCACGCTTCGCTGCATGCCAAGAGATGAAGCCTAGCACAAACGCGAAGCCCACCATACACACCAAGATCGCCCATCCCGCCGGACTGCGTGTGGTATAGGTACTGATGAGGTCATACAGCGGATCAAATTTCCAGTGCTTTACGAAATTAGAGGTCTCCCCCGTTGCTGCGATATGCGCCACAACGAATAGCGCGGGCATGAGCCTCAAGACCCACTTGCAGAGGATCGATAGCAGGCCATCCAATCGGCTGCCAAGAACGTTGATTCGAGGGCGAATGATGTAATGGGAATCGGAATCCGGAAGCGCGATGTTGGGAGTGGAGTGGTTCATGGTCAGGTTGAAGAGGAAACGACGCTGCCACGAGTTGCAGCAGTCGGGTAGCGCCGAGATCCCATGTCACATGACTGCGCGGTCATGATCTGGTGAATGGACAGCATCTCCGAGTGATGTAGGATTGACAGCATGAAGCGCATCCAGATCCAACTCTCGGACGAGCTTTACCAGCGGGCCAAAGCATTCGCGGCGCACCGAATTCGCCACCGTCAACGAAAAGGACTTCCGCGATTGCGGCTTCCAGCGGGTCTGGAATCCACTTGCTGTGGGTTGAAGAACCTCTGAAAAATCCGCAACTCATCCCGTTGCTCAATTTCCGCGCCGCTCCCTAATGAAGCTTTTAAGCCTCTCTTCAAGCGCCGAAATCACTGCGATGTCACCCGGATCTGGCTGACCGACGGGCAGACCATTGGCATCAATATCCTGACTACTGCCGTAATCGGCCTCCGGGATTTCCAGCACAATGAATCCCGAGTTTTTGTCAACCCACGTTGCAGTGCTACCCGGAAATCGATCCAACGCGATTTTCTCCACGTTCTCTTGAAGTTGAGCGGGGACGGACAGGCGATTAAGTATGAGGCTCATATGGTGGTTCTGTATCCGATTGTAAATCTTCCCTGCAGATGGTGTAGTGTAGAATTTGCTGAGAACTCCTCCTGAACGCTATCACGGTCAGGGCGATCCAGACGTGCGACGGTGACGGATGACGATGGATCTTTGTCGGTGTCGAATCCATTGCTCCAACTCATTCCCAAAAGCTCGGTCATAAAGAAGCGGTCGTGCAAATCATCCCAAAGAAATACCTCTACAGTTACACCAGCTTCTTTCAGGCGAAGATCCAATGATTTTTGCCGATGAATCGGTGATTCCTCAAAAAAGGTGGTTTTGATTTCTTCAACCTTTGGCCTTTTGTCTTTTCCATCTCCTACCCATGCGACACGATGTATCTCAATGTGGGGTTTGATTTCGCGATTTGTAAGCTCCGGGTTAGTGAGCAACTTCCAAAAGTCCGAATATCCGCCCCGCCAAGGATCAATATGAGGATCGATGAACATGATTGAATTAGCATGCCGAAAGAGGGAAGCGAGTATGTCTATGTAAGCATCTATCGAGCGATAGATACGTCTGGAGCGCGCGTGGGAGGTCCAAAAAGAAGCTGACGTCAGCCTTTCCGGGCATGATACCAGCAAATTGCGTTTGTGTCGCTTTTCCCATGCATCCTGACTGAAAATGCAGCCTGTCAGGTGTCGAGACTCGTGAGAAAGAAGAGCTTCTGACTCCCAATCTTGATCATCCTTCGGAATTTGAATACCCATGCGCGGGTGACGGGCTAGCCGATTCCCACGTTCCAATTTTTTGAGCAACTCTATCGACTTACAATGGAGACCGGCTTGGTCACTCCGAATTTGATCCAGCCATTCTCCGGAGCACAGATTGCGGACAATGCCGTCTTCTCGAAGCGAATGGCCCATTTGTCGAAGACATAAATCCGCAACGGCCGCGCTTTCATACGAAGAGGTTCGGAATACGGACGGGCTTATAGCGAATTCGAAGAGCATCTTAGTCAAACATCTCGTTGAAACCTTCCTCAAAGAATCCGCCGGGCCACCCCTTGATTAGTTCTCCCCGCTCATTCAGGCCGATGTCTTGCACGGTTGAACCTTGCAACTCACCTGAATTGCTCTTGCCAGGAGAAACAAAAAGTAGCGCCACATCATTCTGACGAACGACAGGAATATCTTCAGGCAACCTGTTTTCAAATCTTTGGCGCATGCGGCGCATGATACGAAGAAGTAAATGCTCACTGTGCGTTTCGATGAGCAAAGTCCTTTTTTTCATTCCAGATGCAGCGGTGATCAGAATGTCGCCCATTTCGGCTTGGAGTCTTGGGTGGACATGACTCTCGGGTTCCTCAATGGAAAGCAATTCAGTGTCTGTGGTGGAAAGTGCCACCACCACTGGAACAATCACGCCAATGCCAGAGCCGAGGGATTGAATAGGGTGTGGGACACCAGCGCTATCTTGAAATACCAACTCCTCGTCAGTGAAACTTGAATCCCCGACCGGAATTAGACCTTCGCCTTCCCGGTTCGAAGGCATATAGGCGACCATATGAAGGATTCGGGTTGCAACTTGATAAGGTACATCAAGTTTATTGAGAGCGCTATTCACAACATTCTGAGGTCTTTCTGAGTCACCGAGTTCAGACCAATTATCGAGCAAGTTGTGCCAAGGAGTCGTTGCGGCAGTAACCGGAAGGAATCGCTTGCTAATCGTTTCTTCCGGCAATTTTCGAAACGCTCCAACATGGAGGTGAGAATCGAATGAGTTTTTAGCATCTGTGAGTAATAAGACTTTATTCGTATCCCATTCAACACCTTGGAAAATTTCATTAAAGATGCCTTCCGACTCAGGCAAATCAGTGGAGCAATATGAAGAACCGTCTTGAAACCATTGTTTTAATTGATTCAAGCGTTGTATTACTTCTTGGGAGCCTTCATTCATAAAATAGTAATTTAGAATTCAACTTTTTCTGGTGTTTTAAAAGGTATTGGGTGAATTGGAAGAATCTGAAATTTTTTCTTTTCAGAGAGCAAATCCTCTAAATTTTCGCCTAGGCTCTTACCCGGGAAAAGCTTCTTTAATGATTCGATTTCATCACCCGACTTAGACGGAAGCTCACGCCATGATTCACCTAACCAATTATCGAAGTGTGAATCAAAAAAAGGTTTCATGGGTTGCCGGACATTTTTATTCATCAAACTTTCAACAGCGAAATTCTTGACTTGAAGTCTTTCACCTTGAACGTCAAACATTCCCAAATTACCAATATCATCAGGCATATTTTCATCTTCGTATTCATCATAGTGTTCGTCTTCTAATTTTATTGCGCCGCTAATATACCCCCATATTTCCTCTCGAAATGTATTCCAAAACGGATGACTAGAATGAAGTTCAATGGACCAATAAATACCTTTGGTTCTCCGGTTCGTTCCTCTTGCAACAGGTTTCCCATTTACAGCTATTTCAAAGGATTCCACATAAGGACCATCAGGGCCTTTTCTGAATGCCCAGGTCAGCGCTTTGTGCTCCCAATGGAGTGTGATTTTCATCACCGCAGAAGCGTCGTGTCCGTGGACGAGGTTCTGCCATGAACCGAGTTTGATTTTCTCCCATCCGAATTCGACGGAATCTGGATCGCAATGGCCTTTAGTCGCGTCAACGTGCTTCAAGAAAGCGAGCGCGTGCATGATCGATGATTTGCCCGCGCTGTTTGGCCCGAACACCAAGGTGATTGGCTTGATCGGGATGAACTGCGGTTCCTTGAAGGCCTTGAAATTCTCGAGGGTGATTCCTGTGAGCATGGTGAAATTCGGCGTTGTTCAGGTTCTGGTTTACCCGGCTCTAATTCTCGTCGGAGTAGAACCAACCTTCGTCGTTGGAGCGAGAGAAATCATCGTTGTAGTCGGCGAGGTCGTCGAGCATGAGTTCGCGTTCGCGGGCGGCATCTTCGTAATCGAAATCGCCGTCGTAGTCGGGTTCGGCGGGCATTTCCGGGGGATCGACGAAGCCCATGTCGTCGAAGGAGTGGTGAGAAGTGGAGGGTGGATGGGGATTTGGAAGAATGGACTCGGAGCGAGACGCTCCTTGGACGGTCTGCGGCGAGACGCCGCAGCCACTTTGTGGGAGGACTGTCAGCGAGGGGACGCCACAGTCACTTTCAGGGGAGGGTTGCGGGATTTGGGATTCAGGGTTCATCGGAGGATGGGGATTGGTGGTGGTTGCGGCGATTGCGGCCGGCGTTGCGGGTAGTGCCGGAGGATTTGCTGGGGCCGACGTTTTTGGCGGAGGTGAGGTGCCAGGCTTTGCACTCGGCGCAGAAGTAGGAGCGGAAGAACGAGGTGTTCGCACCGTGGCTCTTGATGCGGTTGCCGGACTTGCGGGCGTTGGCCTCGCTGCTGTAACAGGATTTCCCGCAGGGGCCGGTGAGGCGGATGGGTGTGGGTGAGTTGGATTTCTCGATGTCGGCGGCGGCTTCATCGGGATCGAGCGCGTGCGGGTGCAAGCCGAGTTCGCCGAGCAATTGGTCGATGCGTTTGTTGGGTTTGGGTTTCATCGGGGGAGGTGGAGGCCGGTCAGGTGGGCCGGATTAGTAACGATGTTCCTGCGGTAGGCGGTTTGAGGCGGATAGGGCCAGTTGCAGCGGCAGCCACCGCATTCGCACTGAAGGCCGCCGCATGTCGGGCAGAGTTTGTTTTTGAGGTGACTGAGCGTCGTCGTGCATTTCCAGCAATGCGTGTGTTTCACCCGAGGTACGATTTCCCCGAGGAGGGCATCAAGTGCCAGAATTTCCCGACCCGCATACGCCGCCACACCCATGGTGTCCACGCGGAGGATAAGGCGCTCGACGGGCACCATTTTGTGAAGTTGACCGCTTGGCCCGGTGAGGTTGTAAAAGGTGGGCTTCTGGTGATCATCGTCGCCCCACGCAGCGTGCGAATGGATTTGGTAGAGGCCCTCGTTGTGCTGGATGCGCACCACGGTGCCAATGGCGAAGATGGGTGGCCGGGCGGCAGAGGAAGGAGCTGAGCTTGGGAAGGTGGTTGTCATGGCGAGGGAAGGTGGGAGGTAATATTTATCAATTCCGGTTTCGTTTGAGATTCGGCCAGAACCCGGTGGGTGTTTGTGCGGATTGGTTGAAGTATTCCAGCAGCACGGTGAGGGCAGAGTCCTTCACCTCAAGTTCGGTGCGGTTGAGGGCGCGTTCCGCAAAATTCGGACCGCAGAGTTCCTTCGGATTCACAATCTCCTGGGTGTAGCGGAGATAGTGAAGGGCGGCCTCAATTTGGCCGGGGAGGTTGGAGCTATCGAAGTTAAACATGGCGTGCTGGCGACATGGGGAGAATGCCATGGATCTTGGTTCTTGCTATCGCATGAATCGCATGGAACATGACTGCGTAGTCATGAAAAACATTTTCTCCGAAGGTGGTGTGTCGCTGGCGCGTTTGCAGTCGCTGGAAAAGGTCGTACGGGCGGGCAGCTTCACACGCGTCGCGCAGGGTGACACCAACGTGCAAAGCCAGCTCAGCAGGCAGATTTCCGATTTGGAAAAGACATTGGGGTTGCAACTCTTGGACCGCACAAAGAAGCCTCATTCTCCGACGGCAGCGGCCCGGCGTTTGGCGGACGCCTGCGGGTGCTTCGTGCGCGAGGTGGAAGAGGTAGTGTCTGCGGCAAGCGGCTTGCAACGGCCGATCACTGTGGGTGCCGGCGAAGTAGTGATCCGGGAATTTCTCATTCCGAAGATCGGCAGGCAGAATAAGAAAAATGTGCCAGTGCGCTGGGTGATGCGGAACCTGCAGCGGAGCAAGATCCAAGAAGGCCTCGCGGCGGAGTGGTTGGACGTAGGGATCGCCTCAGGATTGGTGCAAGACGGCAATGTGAAGGTTGTGGATCTGGAAAGCTATGGCTTCAAGCTCCTGCTGCCAGAGAGTGACAAGCCCGACAAGAGCGGGTGGAAACGGCTGACTGACTTGCCAGTGGCGATGCTAGAAGGTGATGCGGATTTTCGTCAGTTTGTGGTTGGCTGCTGTCGCGAGCAAGGTGTGGAACTGGTGATCGGTGCCGAATGTACGAGTTTTCCGCAGGCGGTGGATCTGGCAAAAGTGGCTGGCTGGGCGGTGTTCGTACCCGAGTATTGGTGGAAACGGGAAAAAGAATGGGCGGCCCGGACTCAGAAACTGCCAGGGCTGGATGCATACGAGCGCAAGTTCCAACTCGGGTGGAACAAAAAGGTCATCGACCGCAGGCCGGAGGTGCAGAGGCTTGTGGATGCGCTTCAACCGAAGAAGTGATGCGATGACGGATTTGGATGGAATTCCGTGATTTGAAAAAAGTGATATTTGCAAAACCGCTGGCTGCACGGAGAACGCGCCAATCCCTCCAACTGACTAGATAGACCTTTTGCCAAAATGCTTTTCCGCTATTCCGGATCATCCGGTGACGGCTCTCTGGGGCAAGGAGCGGCGGACTCCGATCCGCCGTGGCCCATGGAGTGCCCATGAGTGATGGCGAAGCGCTTTTCATGCTCACCTCATGGGCAAAGGCGATTCGGAGATCGCCTCTCCTTGATGCTTCCGGTTTTGGCAATTATTTGGCAAATGGTCTAATGGGGAATTTGCTTGCCCAAGATTGCCCGTTGACCTGCGGCTCCTGAGCGGGTATATACCAGATATGACAACGACATTGTTTACAAATGGTCGCTCGCAGGCGGTGAGAATTCCCAAAGAACTGAGATTCAAAGGTAGGGAAATTTCCATCCGCCGCTTGGGTGATGGAGTGCTCTTGGTGCCGGTCAAGGCCTCCACCTGGCCGGAGGGATTCTTCAAGAACATCCTCATCGATGACGCCAATTTCACCCGCCCCGAGCAAGGCGAACTTCCACCAGTCGTGGAACTCACCTGATGACCTACCTTCTCGATACCAACGTCTGCATCGCCGCCATGCGTGGAAATCCCACGGTGGTGCAGGGACTCGCCAGCCGCAGTCCCGAGGATTGCGCCATTTCTATGGTGAGCGTTTTCGAATTGTTCGCAGGAGTCTTCCGTTGCAATGACCCGGAGAGGGAAGGGCTAAAAGTCTCCACTTTTCTGGAACCGCTCCACCTCCTGCCCTTCGATTGGGACTCCGCCCTGAAAGCCGCCGAAATCCGTTTTCAACTTGAAAAAACCGGCAGCAAAATCGGCCCCTACGATTTGCAACTCTGCGGCCAAGCCCTCGCGCTCGATCTGACACTCGTCACCCACAATACCCGCGAATTTAAACGCGTCACCGGCTTGCGGCTTGAAGACTGGGAGATCGAAGAGCCGCTTTGACGAATTTGGATAGAATTCCGCGATTTGAAAAAAGCGCGTTAACCGCTGGTCACCGGGAATCCTTCAGTTTTTCTGCATGGCCCGCACTTCGTGGCGGACCATTTTGGCCAGTTCGGGTGGGGCGAGAACTTTCGCCTGGCTGCCGAAGCTGAGCACCCAGCGCAGGACTTCTTCTAGGCGTCCCACTTCGAAGCGCACTTCCACCTTGTTGCCTTGGTTATCGAGAACATCAACTTCCTGAGTCGGGTGCCAGCGTCGCTCCTGGGCCAATCTCGCGGCGTAGTTCCGCAACTCCAATCTGACCAAGTGGCGCGACTCGTCGCCCGCCACATTCCAGACACCGAACGATCGGTTGAGATAGGCCGCGCCGTCGAAATCCTTGGGTCTCTCGAATCCTGTTTGCAAAGTGCGGACACGCGACATGCGGGGTAGCGCGAAAGTCCGCAGTGCGCCGCGCTCCAGATCATAAGCGATGAGATACCAACCGCCCTCGACCTCTCCAAGATGAAGGGGCTGCACCCTGCGGGATTCCGCGCCATCGCTGTCGAGTTTTCGATAATGGAAGACGGTTTCCGTTTGATCCATGATCGCCTTGGCAATGATTCCGAAGTGTTTGATCAGGCGTTCGTCTTGTTTCACCGTTTTGCGGGAGAATGCCTCGTCGAGATCCTGCCATGTGATTTCGACATGCCCCAGCAAGCCGCGGGTGATCTTGGCGAAGGCTCCACTCAGTTCGTCCGCAAGGCGTGTGCCGCGGATGCCTTGGAGGGCGCTGCGGGTGAAAAACAAGGTCGCGAGTTCCTCTGATGAAACCTGGAACACCGGGAAGTCTGAGACATCGCCATCATAACGATAGCCATGGAGGTCGTCGCAATAGGTGAGGGGCAGTCCAAGCGCGTCGCGCATGAAGCTGATGTCCCGCTGAATGGTTTTCCTGTCCACTTCCAGAGACTGTGCGAGCGTCGAGCAGTTTGGCAGTGATCCGCTGCGGATGGTGGCGTGGATTTGGTAAATCCGGTGCATCGGTCGCCGGGTTTTGTGATCCTGCGGGATAGACTCCTTGATGCTGGAGGCGGATGGGGTGGTCTTCGACTTGCGTTCTTTGAGTTTCATATTCACACGGGAAAATGTTTCGGATCTCGGTCATGGGGAGATAGACGCACTCGCTATGACAACTGCCTGTAGTCGTTTCACCATCTAGCACAATATGCCAGCCTAGTTATTCCAACTGCGGGTCATGGGCGTGCTGCGAAGAATGTGTGGCCTTTCGCAGTTAGGCGATACTTTTGGAGGAGCCTGTTGGGTTTGTCTGGAATCGCGCGTTCGATGAGGCCTGCGGCGAGGGCGGGATTGAGGTTGTTAGCGCGGAATGTGGGTCGGTGACTTGATCGGTATCGGGCGTTTCAATGAGGGCGATGAGGAGGAGCCCCGGGTTCAAGCCGTGAGTTTTTGGATTCGGGATTCGAGGGTGCGAAGGGTTTCGAGAATTTCCGACAGGGGCGGAGGCGGGGTGAAGAACATCGGGGCCATGGCATCGTGGTCCCTCTGGAGTTCGGCCATTCGCGCCGGATCGGGGATGAGACGGAGAGTGGGTGGGACGGCGAGCTCGTAGTGCGCGGAGGCGGAGCGGAAATAGACACTTTTGTGGGCGACCACGCGTTTTCTCAACTCGACATCAGCGAGCGCTTTGTCGGCGACCGGAGATTTGGCGAGGCGGGCCAAATCGTGGTAATGCCGGGCGTAGCGGGCTGCCATGGGTTTGTCGGCGGGGCGATGGCACTCGGCATGGAGCAAGGTGGCCTTTTCCCAAAACGTCCGCTCGGCGGCGAGGGCTTGGACGGTGGCGTCACCCAATGGAAGCTCCAGAGATTCCCCCACATAGGAACGGATGGTCCGGGTTTCCCGCGGCCAATGGTCGGAGCGGGCACCGAGTTCAATTTTGACGGAGGGTTTGATGTAGGAAAGTTCCGAAGCGCCGGCCTGCGGGTAATGGAAAAGCAGGGTTTGCTGGTCTTGCTCGTCCACTTCGATGTTCCAGTCTCCGGTGGTTCCGAGGATGGATGCCATTTTCGCCATCAAGGCTGGCAGCAAGCTTTCCCGAATGCAGGTGACGCAGGCGGCCTGCAGATCCTCGATCCGAGATTTCTGCTGTTTGTTGGAGCTGGCTGCCTCCGGGTCGAGGTCATCGCCAAATCCGAGAAAGTCACGATGGAAGGAAACATCGACGTCTTCGGAAAATCGGTCGATCAGGCCGAAGACCTTGGAGAGCGAGGTGCCGCCCTTGAACACCAGGTGCTCGCCAATTTTCGGTAAGGAAAAAAGGGCCCCCAGGGTGAGGCAGACCCAATAGTCTTTTTCGAGAATGGCGGGCGCGAGATTCCGCCTGCGGGAGACTTCATCGAGTAATTCGGCGCGTTCGCGGCGATTGAGTTTCAAGTAAGGGTCTTCAGTCATCGTCGCGGGAAATTTCTTTAAAATGAGGGCGCATCCATGCTGGGACCAGGTGGATGTCTTGGAGGAGTTGCTTGCGGGCCGATGCGGGAAGTTGATCACGAACACGCTGGAGATGGCCAGCATTGACATGATCTTTCCCCACGTCGCGCAGGGCTTGAGCCACGAGTCCGCTGGAGCGACCGGCGAGCGCGAGCATGCGGCCGGTATTCCGGCGGAGGTCGATCTGGAGATTTCCCAGCATCACACGGGTGGGCGCGCCGTCGGTGTGATACACCAACCGGGCTGGAACCTGGGTGCTGAGACCAAGCTGATTGGCTGCTGTGGCGGCGGAAGGAAGCAGCCTTAAATTCCGCTTTCTTCCGATGGCATCAATTACGGAATCCGTTGCTGCTCCGACTTGGCCCAGAATGGGATGGCTGTGCGGCACATCGTAGAGACCGTGGTTGATTCGACGGATTTTCCCGCTGCGAGTGAGACGGGTGAGCGCCATGCCGATGGCACGGGGATCCCCTAGATCGGCGAAATCATGAGGGGTAAACGCCCACCCTCTCCCTTTCGCCTTGATACGGCGCAGGATTTGCTGTGATTTGTTTGTGGCGAGGGCGACTTTCATGTTGAAAATAATGCATTGTTTTTACAACGAATCAAGCCTGGATTTTTTCGGGGGAAATGGCTGGAAATCCTGCGGAGTCAAGACACGGCCATCCGCGATCAAAAGGAGCGGTTGAATCATAAGCCGCAGTCGGGCAGCCATGCCTGTCAGGATCAGGGGGTGAGGCCGGGAACCGAAGCTCGCCCCCATTCGGGAGGCGTTATGCATCCGGTTCCCGGCCCCTATATCAGGCAGACGCCTGTCCCAAAGCTTTGGCGGTCTTCCGCTGCCAGAGCAGCGGTCCGATGCGCCTAGCCAATACAAGCATGTGGTGATCCTCACGCATGTGCCACCTTTCCCCACGACCGTTCTATACAATGACAAACCCTGCGGCGAAACCCATCTGCCGCATTTTGCCAACCTGTCCGCCGGACTGTCCGTCTTGGGTATTGTCCGCTCCTTGGGGCGGCGGTATTTCTTCCTGGTTCTGCTGCTCTATGGCAGGGGCTTCAGGCGTTGGGATTTCCACTTGGGCTTTTTGGCCGGTGGTGGGTTCTGCGTTGGGCGATTTTTATGATGTTGAATTTTGCACTTTGAAGTTATCACTCTTCGGCTGCTGAAGGAAAGCGGAAATTATAGGATTATTACAGAAATGGGATTTTTTTGGCGGGCGGTAAGTTAAGCCTCCTCTCCCGGTTAAAGGAGATCCGGGTCGGGTTGGCTCGTCCTCTGCGGTTGAACGATTTGTAATCCCTGCTAATCACGGTTAAGGAGAATTCCGTAGGTCAAGCCGCGACAATTTACGGTGAGTGTCGTGGCGTTACCGATTTTCCGCCTGTCACTGATTGCCCACCTTACGGCGATTGGTTTGTCTTCAAACTTTAGGTCGGCGGCGACGGGATTTGCCGCGTAAGACTTCTCGATTATTTCTGAAGGATTTGGCACGAGGACGATGAAGAGAAATGTTTTCATTCGGTGAGGACGTTCGGTGGTTAGGTTTCGAACTGGTCAATGATCCGGCGGAGCAGGATGAGGGGCTTTCGCGCGGTGAGGTTTGTGAGAATTTTCCCAAGGCAACCTGAAGTCTATGTTGCTTAGTTTTCCACGCTCAGCACAGCGCGGGTTCTGGGGTTAGGGCTATTCTCGCCGGGCGTGCCAATATCGGCGTCTCAGGGCACGCATCTATGAAACATGGAAACTGCCGCATTGGCATTTTCCTAAAACTAAGACTTGCCCTCGTTGACTGAAGCTCGGAAACGGCATTCTACATGCCTGCGTCCTTTTATTTCTCGCGTCCTGCGATCCGATATTGCCTGAGCGCCGCTATCGGCGAGCTCCGCTGGCTGGGCATGCAACGGGCCCGGCCGCCTCCACCTCAACAAACAGCGACTTGATTAAATTGCTTTATGAAAACTCAAACATTGAAAAACCAATACATTATGGAACTCACACTGAAACTCGTTGGGTGCATCGCCCAATACAAACTCGTCGAGATCGAGGGCAAACGCCCTTTTCTTGACATTCACATCGACGTCGTCCTCCCGACGGCAGTCGGCAAGGAATTCACCCACTGGGTGCGTTGCAAGGTGTGGCAGGAACTGGCAGAAAAAACCGCGCCACTGCTCAATAAGGGCTGCATGGTTGCAGTTTCCGGACGTCCGGAAGCGCATCCTTACAGCCGCCGTGACGGCAGTCCAGCTGCTGAACTGATCGTCCATGCGGAAGAAATCGAAATCGTGGACGGTGAAGAAACCACCAAAGACTAAGTCGCCGCATAACCACCTTGATGGCTACGCGTCGCCAGAAGACGCGAAAAAGCCCCACCCTTTGCCGGGTGGGGCTTTCTTCGTCTTGGTAACAATGTGGCTCCCCTTGTATGCTGTGAAGGTGTGGCGAAGTTGCTCGATGATCTGGAAAAGTGCTCTGATCGCGGCAACCAACACTCATGCAAAACGTTACCAACTGGTAACATTCCACAGGCTCATGTCCCACAATACACCTCCTTCGCCTCCCTAGGCGGATAGGAGGGTGAGGCCGAGCTTCGTGGCGGCCCTTCGGGTTCGTTGGACGATGCTGCAGTCATCACAAGGTTAAGCCGATTCAATCTTCTGTGAGCCGCAGCCGGGCCACAGCGTTTTTCAAGTGCTCCCCGCAAATGTGGCCGTAGGTTTTGAGGACCAGGACACCACCGTCCGAATGACCAAGCAGCTTCGCGACCTCTTGGACCGTGAGTCCATCCATCAAGCACCGGCTTGCAAAATAATGCCGGAAAGAATGGAAGGTTTTCAGATCAATGCCAAAGCCCTTGGCGAAACGCTTGATCTTCCTCTCCAATCGCTCAATCGCGTTGATGTCCATCGTGAAGGGTTTTGGTTTTCCGACACGCCCCTCCAGGACGGCTTGAGATTCCGGCGTCATCGGAAACACTTTGTCGGTTCCCCCTTTTTGACGTACTACGATTTGGCCGGCGTCGAAGTCCACATTATCCCAGCGCAGTGCCAAAGCTCCTCCACGACGCAGGCCGCTGGTTGCCAGTAGGCGCATAAATGCCCCGCCCTCGGGATCCTCGCTTTCGATCATCGCCAAAAATTCGCCGACGACCTTCTTGGAAGGAACGCGGATTCGTCGTGGATTGACCTTCAATCGGGGAATTTCCTTCAAGGACTCCAGCAGAGTTTCACTCAACCACCTGCGCTTGACCGCCCACGGAATGAATTTTCTTAAATACCACCGCAGATGATTCGCGGCGCTGCCGAGCTCGAAACCTTGCCGCTCAATGCCGGTGGCACGGTATTGTTTCCAGATTGCCACCGGGTCAAAATCGTCCCAGCCGGTTGCAAAGCGCGAAATTGCCCGATTCCCGCGGTCCAACATTTCCTGGGTTCCTTGAGAAAGAACGATTACTCCGCGATCATGCGCATCCAACGCTTCCGCCAGCGACATCAGAGGAACCGTCGGAATCGGCGGTTTCACTTCCACAGCGGCCGCCAGCATGGGAACTGGAGGTGGTGGTGATGGTGCCAGCAAAGTCGGCGGTATGGGATCTCCAGAGGAACTCAGCGCTAACGTCCCCAATTCGCGGATTTTACGCTTAGCCTCATTCAAATCCTTCGTGCCTAGGCTTTGCCGATGCAGTTTCCCTTTGCGACGCGAAACGAAATACAAATTCCCGTTTTCATGCCGCCCAATATTTTTTTCGATGATTTTCACCCCGATGGTATCCTTTTTTTCGGCGAAAGAAAAAGGGGAAAGTATCCAAAAAGTATCTAAGTTGGATACTGCTTGCGGCGACTCCTAACAGAGGAAACGTGTAACTCATTGATAATGAGCATACACCCGAAGGGACTCGAACCCCTAACCTTCTGATTCGTAGTCAGACGCTCTATCCAATTGAGCTACGGGTGCCTTGCGGCTTGCGCGGGGCAGAAAGAAGCAGCTTTTTGCGTGGGGTGTCAAG